>Ga0307504_10000150_pt1 | contig 14138 bp, 12 predicted proteins | sample 19_S_MG_FD_194516 | JGI IMG/M metagenome (GOLD analysis project Ga0307504, IMG submission 194516) | Soil microbial communities from Populus trichocarpa stands in riparian zone in the Pacific Northwest, United States - 19_S | ecosystem: Environmental > Terrestrial > Soil > Riparian zone > Trees... | reverse complement strand
TGAAGAATCGCATGATGATCGCGATTGCAGCCGCTGCATTCGTGGCACTCTACTTCTTCAAGGTACCTTTCCCGTTGGTCATCCTGGGCGCGGCATTGATCGGCATCGCCGGACGGCACTGGCGCCCGACAAGTTTTCCGGCGCCAGCATCAACTGCGACGCTTGCCCAAAGCGACTATCTGATCGATCGACGGATTGCCCGTGGCGAGTTAACCCATACGACGCGCTCCCTGCGTCGGTCTGTCGTCGTGCTCGTGGTCTGTCTTGTACTGTGGTTCGGGCCAGTGGTTGGCGCGATTCTGCTTTTCGGCCGAGACAGCGTGTTTGCCCAGCAAGGTGCGTTCTTCGGGGCGGCCGCTCTGGTAACGTTCGGCGGCGCTTATGCGGTGCTCGCCTATGTCGCGCAAGGCGCCGTCGAGACATATGGCTGGCTCAGCCCGGGCGAGATGCTCGACGGTCTGGCGCTCGCTGAAACCACGCCTGGCCCGCTGATCATGGTGGTGCAGTACGTGGCCTTCATCGCGGCATTCCGCCATCCGGGCGGTCTGCCGCCGTATGCGGCCGGTGTACTCGGCTCGCTGCTGACTACTTGGGTCACATTCATGCCGTGCTTCCTATGGATCTTCCTCGGCGCACCCTACATCGAGGCCCTGCGCAGGAATCGCACACTTAGTGCAGCGCTCTCCGCGATTACGGCGGCCGTGGTGGGCGTGATACTCAACCTGTCGGTCTGGTTCGCCGTACACACGGTATTCCACTCCGTGCAGATGCAGACCATCGGCCTCATGCGCGTCGATGTCCCGCAGTGGCGGAGTGTCGATCTCGCCGCGCTGACGCTCAGCACCTGCGCGCTAATCGCAATGCTGCGCTTCAAGCTGGGGATGGGTTGGACGTTATTCGGCAGCGCTGTGCTCGGTGCTGGCATTTGGACGCTTGTTCACGTTGGATGAGTCGTAAGAGGCGAGTGATGATGGAGCGGGTGTTGCGATTACGACGGCAGCGGTGGCGCTGGTTGCAACCCTGCCGCGCCACCCCAGACGCACGATTCGAGTGGTCCTGTGGGGCTCCGAAGAAACCGAGGGGAGCGGTGCCGCCTACGCAGACGCGCATCGCGATGAGCTGCACAATCTCGTCATGGCGGCGGAGAGTGATTTCGGTGCCGGTCGGGCTTGCCGACTTGCCTTACCCGAAACATCCCCATCCGATAAGCGCATCAACGACATCGGGGCGGTGCTGGCGCCGCTGAAGGTCTTTGTCAGCGTGGAGGCTGCGCGCTCCGCAGGATCCGATGTCGAAGACCTGCGCAAGGCGGGTGTGCCGGTCGCGAGCTTCAATCAGGATCAGACTCACTACTTCGATGTCCATCATTCAGCGGACGATACCTTAGCGCGAGTGGACGCCGACGATCTCAATCAAAACGTCGCGGCCTGGGCAGCCCTCATTTATATCCTCGCCGAGACAGAGCTCGACTTCCGCGCAGTCGGACATTGAATACGCTCAGGACCAGATCTGAAGTAGGTATGCGCACATGCTGATAGGTCTCACTCGACGCAAGTTGGGGCAATACGCGCTAGTGGCAGGGGCGGTGGCGATGAGCCCCCTGCGTACGCTCAGCGCGGCCTCTGCCCCCCTCGGCACGAGTGACGTCAAGCGGTGGCGAGCCGATTTCCCGGCACTCGACCAACAGATCGACGGTCATCGGCTCACATATCTTGACAGCGCCGCGACCACGCAGCGTCCGACCGCCGTGCTCGACGCCATGATGGATTTCTACCGCCACGACAACGCTAACCCTGGCAGCGCACTTCATTCGCTTGCCCGGCGAGCCTACGAGCGCTACGAAGGCGCGCGACGCACGCTCGCCGCCTTTCTAAACGCCGCTGAGCCGGAGGAAGTGGTATGGACCAGAGGAACCACCGAAGGGATCAATCTCGTAGCCACTGCATGGGCGCGCTCAGTGCTGCATCATGGGGATGAACTCCTGCTCACCGTGGCCGAGCACGCCTCAAACTTGTTGCCGTGGCGCCTCGTGGCTGAACAGACCGGTGCCATCGTGCGGTATGTCGATGTGGACGACGACGGTCGCGTGCTGCTGGAGGATCTCGATGGCAAGCTCTCGGAGCGTACACGGCTCGTCGCTTTCAGCCACGTCTCCAATGTGGCGGGATATATCAACCCCGCGGCGCAGATCTGTGCGCGGGCGCGTCGCGCGGGCGCCCGCGTGCTGATCGATGCCGCCCAGACGGCCCCGCATATTCCCCTCGATGTTCAGGCTCTCGGTTGCGACTTCCTGGTGTTCTCCAGCCACAAGATGCTGGGTCCGATGGGCGTCGGCGTGTTGTGGGCGAGGCGCGAGCTACTAGACGCGATGCCCCCGTATCAGGCCGGCTCCAACATGGCGCACCAAATCGATCTCACCTCTCAGGAGTTCGAGCATGGCGCGCGCAAATTCGGTGCCGGAACTCCGAATGTCGCCGGTCCCGTGGGCCTTGCGGCCGGGGTGAGGTATTTGAACAACCACGATCAAAACGCGATCGAGCGGCATGAGGCGCAGCTCACGCACTACGCCCTGGAACGCCTGACGGACATTCCGGGCTTGCGCCTGCTCGGGCCTAAGGTGCCCGCCGAGCGTCTGCCCGTCTTCTCGTTCGTGCTGGCGGACCGCTCGCCGCAGGAGACGTTGCGGCATTTGGATGCTCGAGGGATTGCCGTGCGTGCTGGTGAACTTGCGGCACTGCCGCTGCTGAAGCGGTTCGGTGTCAGCTCCGCGGTGCGCGCCTCCTGTTACCTCTACACTCAGCCTGAGGACATTGAGCGGTTGGCCGGGGCGCTCAATGACTTGATAGGCACTGGAAGATCAGCGAGACGGCGATGAACGGTTCGACTCCTGGAAAGGGGCGAGCTGCGTGAAATTGACGATGTGAGTCGCCATATTCAATAGCCATCGGGCTTTAGGCTGCGACCGAGCACGCTCGGAGAATTCACATGCTGGACCACATCTCGATCCCGGTCGTCGACGTTGATCGTGCCGCAGGATTCTACGATGCCGTACTCGCGACAATCGGGCTACATCGACGCAAGGAGCGTCCCGGCGCGATCGGGTATGGAATGGAGACGCGAGCAGCGCCGGTATTCTGGATCCTTCAGCGGGAGAGCGAGGGGAGCGCTAGGCCCGGAATTGGTTTACACGTGAGCTTCCAGGCTCCGAACCGTTCCAGCGTGGATGCCTTTCACCAGACGGCCCTCCGTTGTGGCGGGGGGGACGCGGGGATGCCCGGCTTGAGACCCCAGTACACGATGCCGTTCTACGGTGCCTTTGTCCTCGACTTGGATGGCTTCAAGATCGAGGCAGTTTGCCGCGCGCCGGAGTAGGACACAGCAGCGTTCGAGACAGGTCTAACGGAACCGCCACCACTTCGAACCCCACGGCATCACATGAAGACTCATCCCGTGTCAGCCAGCGAGGACGTAGGGTCAAGCCTTGAATACCGATGCCTTGACCGTCAACGCCCATGTGAGCGCTGCACTAGCCATAGGCGCTAACGCTTCATCGGGAAAAGGGAAGACAGAACTCACGTTGATTTCGCACAAGACGTATGTGTCCGAGGCCGGTTTTCCCCGCGATCGAGCGGCGCGGAGCGCGTTACTCCGTAAGAAGTCCAAAGACCTTGACTCTGCGTCGGGATCGGAAGCCGCGTCCGTACTGGTCGACGCCGAGTGCTGCCGTATTCTAATTGGAAACCGTCACTGGAACATCTGCGAACACCGCAACGTTGCCACTGCTGTCGGTGACGCGCACATTCAAAGTGTGCGCGGCGTTGGGGTACTTGGTGGTATCCAGAGGATACGAGAAACCGACACTTGCGGGCGCGTGAGGAAAGACTGCGGGAATGTCGGGGCGAGTCGCTCCGTAACTGGCAGTGCCGTCCACCGCGCCATCCACCAGTACCTCGGTCTTGGACACATCGAGGTCGTCGAACGCCCATCCTGCTACGGTGGTGACTCCGCTGATGGTGCTCCCCGTCGACGGTGAGTCGGTCGCGCCGGTAGCGGTGAAGATGTCGGGCGCGCCCTGGGTCTCGTGCAGCCAGTAAATGATTTGACGCGCATCGCGATAGTCTCCCGGGATGAGGTAGACATCCCATTCGAACACGTAACCGGGTGCGATGGTGAGATAACTCTGCAGGATGAAATAGTTGGTCGCGTTGTCCGTTGGTCCACCGGCCCCGGGGTCGGGCGCCATAAAGCCCTGCGCGTAAGGGTAGTTCGAAGGCGCAAAGCCGGTCAGTCCCAAGGTCTGGCCGTTGACGAGCGCACCCCAGTGCTCCGGCACGTAAACAAGTGGACCGTCGGTGCCCAGAATGGGGAATTGGGTGGCGGTCGTTGCGCCATAGGTCCAGGGACTTGTGTCCTCGTAGCGAGCGAAGCGGCTGTAATCCTGATTGGTGTAGACCGCCGGTAACTCCTGAATGCCGTTGGCATGCAGGTCGCGCCCCAGGTGGGTTGCCTTGTAGTGCACCTTGAAGGTGTTCAACTGGCTGGTGACTGCGGTAATCGTCTGTTCCACGAGCATATCTCCCGGCACGGGACGGCCCGCGCCGCCTCCATAGAAGTCGGGACTCCACTGCAGTGGCTGCGCCTGAGTACTCAGCGCATCCGGACTCACCATGTACGCTATGATCGCAGTGCCTTGATCGTATACGTCACCCCCGAGTGTCGGATTCCAGTTGAGATCCTTACCTTCGCGGAATGCCGGCTGCACTTCACGCCCGGTGTCGTGCGCGTTCACAAAGTTTACCCCGTTGAGACTGACTTCGACGATGCTGCCACCCCACTTGGTCTCGAGTCCGATGCGCGCCGTGTCCGAGCCACTGCTGGACTCCAGATACAGCACGGATCCGTCCTGGTACGTGCGCACAGCAGGCTGCGCCCTTGTGGTCAGCGTCAGTTGCGCGCCGTGTGATAGTGCACCGCTCGTTGCCAGGACTGTGATCGACGCGATGCCGACAGGTGCCATTGCGGGCACGGTGAATGCGAGCGAGCGAGTCTGCCCCGCGGCCAGCACAAAGGGCGACGACGGGGAAACGGTGACGCCCTGTGGAACTCCCTGCAGCGTTACGGTTACCGAGTCGCTGAAGCCGTTTTGCGGTGCGACCGACAAAACGACTGGTGCGGTCGTGTTACCGGTCACGGCGAAAGTTGCCTCCGGAGTGATGACGAGGGCGAAGTCGGCTTTGGGCGGCGGGGGACCTGCAGAGCCGCCGCCGCACGCCGCTGCGAGCAGCCCCAGGCAGATCGGCAGCGACAGTGCGCGCGCGCACGCGGCAGACCGCAACCAGGCGCTCGCCGGCGGCAGACCGCAACCAGGCGCTCGCCGGCGGCGCGGACTCGCGGCCTAGCGTTGCGCGCACAGCGACTGCCCTCGCGTTGCGATGACCGCGCCGGGGTAGTTGGCTGCGGAGGCGATGGGCACTGACTCGGGCGCGGCGCCTGCGAGATTCGCATCGAGGAAGCTCGCGACGTAGGCACGCATGGCGGCGATGGCAGCCTCGGGACTTACCCCGCCGGTGCTGACATTGCTGCGCAGCAGCCAGACCGCATCGGAGAGAGCGATATGTTCGGCGCCCGGCATATTCACGGCAAGGCGCGGGCCGTGCAGCGCATCCCACAGCCGGCAATCATCCTCATTCCACCCCTCGCGGCCTGCGACCAGCGTCAGCACGGCTTGGTGCAGCGGACTTGCCAGGTGAGACGGCATAACCCCATCGAGGAGGATTCCGGCCTTGAAGCGCGGCTCACTCTCCAGGGCGCGAAGCGTGGTGAGGCCACCGAGCGAATGGCCTGCTAGGGCGATGCGGGACAGGTCCAGCCTGGCTGCGAAATAGCCGTCCCGCTCCGCGTTTAGGCGTGCCAGTTCATCCAGCACGAACCCCAGGTCACCGAGCCGAACCGATACGGCAAGCTCGAGTGCGCCCGCATCACTGCGCACATACTTGGTCAGGTGGCTGCCGAAGACCGACTTCGCGAGGCGACCATCGGGGAACTCGACCGCAGTGGCTTCGTACGTGTGATCCACCGAGGCCACGATGTAGCCACGGCTCGCAAGATCCTCCACGAGGAAACTGTAATCCGTGAAGGTACCCGTAAAACCGTGCGTGAACACTACGACCGGATGCAGACCCACAGCGATCGGGGCGTTGAGACAGCTGTTCGCCGACACCCGTGGGAGCGAGACCCCCAGAAGCTCGCCAAAGTAGCTCCACACCTGGGGCGACGTGTACTCAGCGGCCACGCAGCTTGCAGGAGGTGACGCTGGATACCAGAAGCGCACCAGGAGCTCGCGCCTCATTCCGTTCGACAGATAGGGATCCGCGCGCCTGGAGTCGACGAGATGCATCAGGCGCGCTCCCACTGGGTTGACGCCACTCGGGGGCGGCACAGCAGCCGTGGCCTGCTCCGCCAGAGTGGTGCGCATCGCGGCGGTCATCTGGTAGTGGACGCTCCCTGTCAGATGTAACTGCTGCGGACTGTCGCTGCTGCTGTCGCTGATGGATAGCACGGCGGTGTCGTAGTTGCCGTGACCTATAAGAAACTTGACCGTGATGTCGCACGAGCCTCCCGCGGCAACGCCGCTGCCGCAGGTATTTGTTTGGGAAAATGCAGTTGGGTTCGTGCCACCGATGGTGATGTTACTGATCGTCAGCGGAGAGTTGCCTGTGTTCGCCAGCTTCGCAGTCTGGGGAGGGGGAACACAGCAGTATTTTCCTTGCTTGATCTTGATGAAATTCAGGTCCGCCGGAATCAGTTCTACGCTGCCAGCCGTGAGCGTGACGGTGGCCGTTGCCGACTGGGAGTGATCGGTAACGGACGTTGCAGTCAGCGTGACCGTCGAGTTGGCGGGCAATGTGGCCGGTGCGGTGTAAGTCGTCGCAACACCGGCGGCGGTCATTGGTGCCGAGAGGGTGCCGCAGGCGCTCGGGCACGGGGCCGCACTCTGCGTGAGCGCCCAGGTCACGCCGCTGGCAGTTGGGTCGTAACTCACGGTGCCGGTGAACGGCTGGGTGACGTTCAACGGGATCAATGCGCTGGGTGGTGTTATCCCAATAGCAATGGCAGGCACGGTGACGCTCACGGAGCCCTGAACCGACGGCGCGGTTACCGAGGTCGCGGTGAGGGTTACGAGTACATCGGTCGGCGGCGGCGTGGCAGGTGCGGTATAGGTGACAGGCGTTCCGCTCGCCGAAGTGGACACGGAAACCGTCCCGCACTCGGTTACACCACACAGCAGCGACCAGCTGACACCCTTGTTGGCCGGATCGTTGTTAACGGTGGCCGTGAACTGCGCGCTCATACCCGCGGACACCTTGACCGGTGTTGGGGGCGTCTCGATGCCGACGGTCAGTCCCGGCACGATGAACATCACGTCAGCCCCCACAGCGCCGTTGCTGACGGCAGTCGCCGTGAGAGTCACCGCAAGATCCGAGCCCAGTGGGGTCGGGGGTGCGGTATAGGTGGTCGCAACGCCACTGGCGGTCGTAGTCGGGGAAACCGTCCCACAAGGTGCCGCAGGGCAGGAGAGCGTCCAGGTCACGCCACCCTTGGCGGGATCATTGACGACTGTCGCCGTAAACGAAGTCGATGTCGTGGCGGGCACCATCGTGATGTCGCCCGGCGCAATCGAGATCGCGATTCCTCCCGCCACGGTTATTTTTGCCGACGCCGCGGCGGCCGTGTTGCTGACAGCGATTGCGATAATGCTCACCGCCAGATCAGCAGGTGGACGGGTGCTGGGCGCCGCGTAAGTCGTCGGCGTGCCGCTCGTCGTTGCACTCGGCGAGACCGTGCCGCAGGGACTGGTCGGGCAGGAGACCGTCCAGGTCACGCCGCGGTTGGCCGCATCGTTGCCCACCGTCGCTGTGACCTGCGCGGTCGCGCCGGGTTGAATGGTCGCCTGGTCGGCCGAGATATCAACGGTGATGGGGACTTGTGGCCCCCCATTTCCATCATCGCCGCCGCAAGCCACTAGACCGACGCACGCCAGTAGCGGCACGCCAAATACGGACTTCCCGTAGCGCTTGCTGATCAGCGATTTCATGGCGGATCTTCTCCTAATCCCGTCGCGTCCCGAATGTGACGCCCTCAATCCACCGCAGCGCTCGCGGGCACCTGTCGCAGACAGCTGCGGCGGACAGAGGGCGTCGGGCTCTACTCAGGTGGTTCGCAGCCGCTGCTGCCTGCGCTGCGCCTCCGCAGCGAGCTCTGTCCGGCGCGTTCAGTCTTCTTCAGCCATTTTCCGTGCTGCAATCGTGATGTTGGTTCCCGGAGTCAGGAAAATGGCGCGCGCTTCGTTCTGGTGGATATCCCACACGAGATTGATCATGCTCGTGCGTGCCAGCGTGGTCCCGTGGAAGACGTGTACGGTCGCCGAACCGGTGCAGTCGGGATTCACCGTAAACGTTCCCTGGACGATCTCGTCAACCAGATTCCCCGCGATGCTCGTAGTCTGAGCGCCACTGAACGTTCCGGATTCGGTGAACGTCACGTGACCGACGGCGGTGAACGGCCCCACCGGGGGCGTGACGATCGAGCCGCTTGAAGTGTAGCCGTACCTTCCGGCGGCATCTGAGACGGTGCATTCGCGCGCCTGCACCACCTGCGCAAACCCCAGAAGCGCGGAACAGAGAATGATCCCCAGCGTGATTGGCTTCATATCGGTTCTCCACCATATGGTGTTTGCAGTACAGAAACTCATCGTGCGGGGCTAACTTTGCGCAGGCACTTGGGTTCGTCAATGCCCTGGGGATCCCTCATCGGTGAATCGTTTGTCCCCTGACATCCGCGAATGAAATCAGAGAGCTACGGGGGCGCATCCCCAATCAATGTGCCGGAATTTGGGGCGTCGGGAGTGCGGTGCTAAGCTCATCCAACGCCAACAAGGGGTTCGACAAGGCCCCAATGCAAAGGGTCTCTTCCGGGTCGCGGATCTTTCGTTTCGGCACGTTCGAGCTGGACGTGCATGCCGGTGAGCTGCACAAGCAAGGCGTCCGGATCAGGCTAGCAGCTCCCTGAGCAGCCGAGCGCCAAACCGCGTCACGGCCAACTCGCCAGTGGCGCGGCAGTTCTGCTGAGCGAGCGCCCGTTCTATCAGTGCGCGGGCCCGGGCGGAAAATGTATCCGGCGCATGAGGTCGTCGAAGCGCCGGTCAGCCCGCAAAACGTCCATGCGTGGATCGACCTTGAGGAACGGCATCCACGACGCACGCTCCTGTAAACCAGTCTCCAGCCAACGGAATGCCTCGTCCTTTTGATCGAGGGCGGCGTAGATCCGGCCGATCACGTACGGTGTGACGTATTCCTGGGCAGCGTTCTCCGGCAGCTGTCGCAGCATCCGCTGCGCTTCATCGCGATTCCCCGCCACGGCGTGTGCTTCGGCGAGCAAGGCGCGAAACAATGTGGCGCCGCCCGAGCACTGCACCGCGAGTTTGAACTCTGCGATAGCGAGGTCGTGGTTCGATGTTTCCAGCGAAGCCCAAGCCAATGCCGAGTGACTCGCAGGAAAGTCCGGATAAAGATCGATGGTGCGCCGGGCGTGCGCGGCCAATTGCTCGTATTGGCGCGAACAAAGATACGCCATGGCGAGGAACGGATTGGCCGCTGCGGAGAGCGGATCAAGATGGAGGGCGTGCTTGGACTCCGCAATGGCTTCCTCGAAGCGTCCCTGCCAGCCGAGGCTCATGGACAACCAATAGTGAGCGACGATGTAGCGCGGATCGAGCTCGATTGAGCGCCGAAACTCCCTCTCGGCCGCCACGAAGTCGTAGTCATAGTACTGCAGCGCCCAGGCGAGCGAGGTGTGCGGCTCGGCGGCATTTGGATCGATCTCGATCGCCTGCAGCGCGATCTTCTTTCCCTTCGCGCAACCTTCCTCGGGAGACGCGAAGGCGTAATAGCCGCGGATTCCGTAACAGTCAGCAGGGATATGCCGAGGAGAGTCATCAACCTTGGAGCGGCGCTCGAATTTAACGCCCAGGGCGTCATTCCCTTATTACAGTGGCGATCCTCGAGTTGACATGAATGTTTTTGGAGTGAAGGCCGGGCTTTTGGCCATGATGGTCAAACTCGAGGTTCACGCCCGGCCGGAAGATCAGGCAATGGGTGGACCCGCCGAAGTGGAACATACCGATCTGATCGCCTTTGCTAACGTGCTGGCCTTCGTGCACTGTTATTTGGCAGGTAGAGACTTCGGCCATTCCTACGGGCAGGACGCACATCAGCCCTATATCCGGGTTATCCGCTTCGATAAAGATAAGAGCCCTTGTTGCCACTTCCGTGATGTAGCCTTGCGAATCATTCGGGCCCGCCGGGTCGAAGCCCTCTGATGGAGCTTCCGAATAGTAGGTCCCGTCCTTCACATACGCTTTTGTAACCGTGCCACTCACAGGGCTGTGCCAGCGGTGATAACTTAGCGGGCTCAGGTAGGCTTGGTAGATCGTTCCGCCTGCGAACATGGGTGCCAGGGTGTCGTTCGCGAGCATGTGCCCGATCGAGTACGGCTGGGACTTAATCCAGAATCTGTCGTGTTGCTTGACGTGGCGCGCGATTCTGTAGGGAGCAGATTCGCAGGCGTTGACGATGACAGCGTCATCATCGGGCAGTGCGACGGGACGCACTCCCGGTCGCAATTCCCGGGTGAAGAAATCATCCCATGACTTGAAGCCATGGTGTGGTTGGTTGGGATCGCACTTGAATTCCTTGTCGAAGTTCGGCATGACTTTTTGGGCGTCTGTGCCGAACCAACCCCTATGTGGGTCTTCATCCAAGACATACGTGGAATCACTCGAGCTTAGGAATCCGCCCCAGCCATTCAACACCTTCTTTAACTGGCCATTCACTCGTTCGTTCAAAAAGGCGGCAAATCCCGCTGCAGTTCCCATCGACCAGTCGAAGATCGTGTTGATGGGACATCCGACCAGACCCGATTGGTTAAACTCGGGCGCGTGAGTCATGATCGTATTCAGCAGCTGGAGCATGTGACGGTAGTCTCGCACCTGCGGTTTACCGCTTGGATCTTTGTTGTACGGCGGCTTTTTGGGGATCTGCTCAAACATCTGGTTGAATAGCATAAAGATCTCTGCATCGTTCTCGATGAGATCTTGAAAGTCTGCAATAACAGGATGTAGAGCCTTCTCTTGCGTATCAGTCCTTTTGATAATTGCCCCCAGCCATTTGTCGAGAATGGTCTGGTCCGATGGCAGCCATTCGCCAACCCGATACGGTGCGACCTCGGCTATGTGCGAAACCTCGTCGCTAGCGTCGGCCAAGACGGGCAACGGGCGCATCGCAACACCGGTAACGGCAATCATGCCCCCGGTGATGACCTGTCGACGCGTGGGAGCATGCCCACCTGATGTTGGCGGCGCTTGAACGAGCATAGGCGCTCTCCTAATTGTTGTTCGTCCTTTTAGGTGCTTTGCAAGATGACAGCAAGTGGTTTCCTATAGAAGACCGGAAAGAATCCATACCATTGAGAGTAGACTTCGCCGCCGCCTCGCCTGCGATGGACGACAGCGCCAACCAGGACACTACGTTCGCGTGTGCGCTCGCACCCTCCGGCCACGCAAACTGGAGCTTTCTCGACGCGGCCTCTACTTGGCCGGCTGCGGGAAGGCCATGCGGCGGACGATTGCTTGGTAGCCCGGGTTGTCGGCAAGCTGAGGCAGGATTCGGCTCGCGGCGAGCGCGAAGACCGGCGACCGCTCATCTAGTGCTTTCTCATACCAACGCAGCGCCTCATCCATCTCGCCGAGGGCGGCGTGGATGTCGGCGAAGGCCACCGGGTCGCCGTGCTGCTTCACTTCCAGAGTGTGCAGCTCGCCGAGCTTCTGGTGCGCGCGTGCGGTATCCCCGCAGGTCCCGTAGGTAGCACCCAGCCACGGGCGCGACAGCGCCCCGGCGCCGCCTGCAATTCTTCGCTCGGCGATCTCGGTCTGCACGAACGCATCCTTGCACTTTTTCTGGATGGCCAGGGTCCGACCGAGCTTGATGTAACCCCAGGTCCAGTTGGGATCGATGGCGATCGTGTGCCGGAAGCCCGCGGCCGCCTGCTCGCAGTCGCCCCGGATCAAGGCGTTGATCGCCATGTCGTGGAACGGTTGGACCGAGAGCGGGTCGAGCCGCGCGGCCGCGCGGCTGTGCGCGAGCCCCTCGTCGAGGCGGATCATCGCGTTCAGGAAGCTCCCGTACGCCTCGTGTACGGCCTCGCTGCCAGGGCTGGGTAAAATCCCGCGCCGGAACTCGACGTCTGCGCCCGCCCAGTCCCATTTCGAAGAGGTACAGGATGAGGCCGAGCGCCGCGTGGGCCTCGCCGAGATCCGAGTCAAGCTCGAGCGCTCGGGTCACCGCGGCCCGCGCCTTTCCCGCCGCCTCCGCGCGACCGCTCGCGCGCAGAAAGGCCTGGACGGTCAACGCGCAGCGCAGCATCAACAGCGCGATGCCCGGGGCGCCCGCTGGGAACATTGAAAACAGCTTCTGCACCACCTCGGACGCTATGCTCGACTACGAGGATTTGAAACCCGCGAGTCAGTGATCCCGCGGTTACTCTTAAGAGGGATTCGCGCCCGGGATGCGCAGGCGTAGTTTAGGCGGCAGACTTGTCCCGAAGCTCTTGGATCGGCGCGAAGACGGAGAAAGCTCATGGACTATCGGGATCGGCACGTGGTCGTGACGGGCGGAACCGGCGCACTGGGAACAGCTGTCGTCGGCGCGCTGCTGGAAGCCGGCGCCGTGTGCCACGTGCCCTATCGCAGTGAGAGCGAAGCGAAGCGCTTCCCGCATGCGGACAACAAGAAGGTGTCGCTCGTGGCTCTCCGCGACCTCGTCGACGAGGCGGCGGTGACGGACTTCTACGGCGGCCTCGACCAGCTCTGGGCTTCGCTTCACATTGCGGGCGGCTTCGCCTTCGCGCCAATTGCCAAGAGCGACAAGGCGCTGCTGCTGGGTCAGCTCAACGCCAATCTGGTATCGACCTATCTGTGCAGCCGTGCGGCGGTCGCCGCATTCGAACGCGCTGGCGCCGGCGGTCGCATTGTCAATGTCGCGGCACGGCATGCGTTGGAGCCACGCCTAGGCGCAAGCCTCACGGCCTATACGGTCGCGAAGGCCGGCGTCGCGGCACTTACAATGGCGCTCGGCGAGGAGATCGCGAAGGACGATGTTCTGGTAAACGCAGTCGCACCCTCCATCATGGATACGCCGACCAACCGTAAGTCGATGCCGAAGGCGGATTTCGATGCGTGGCCGAAGGTCGAGGAAGTCGCGGCGGCGATCATGTTCCTGGCGTCGCCGGAGAACAAGGTGACGCGTGGGGCTATCGTACCGGTGTACGGCAAGTTCTAGCGCCATCGATAGATCCCCCAGGATGCTTACGCAGCAACTCGAGTGCTGGGGCGATACGCGTTGGTGAAGCCTGGAACGCACTGATCGCGCCCATGCTTATTTTCGGATTGACCGCCCGCAGCACGCGGATGCATAAGAGAGAAGGTCGTCATTCCGGGGCCGTTGGGAACGATGATCCGCGTCTTTTCCTCGTAGGTCGCGCCGTCCAATACGGACACGTAGTTCTCACCGCGCACCCTGACCCAGATTTCCTTGCCATCTGGCGTGAAGGATGCTTCGCGCGGCGCTCGCCCAACATAGGTGATGTGCTTCACGGCATTGCTGGCCGTATCGATGAAGATGATCGCGTTGGAGCCAATCGCCACCACGACGATAGTGCGATGGTCGGGGGGGAATCCCATCCCGTGCACCAGAAGCTGGCCGCTATACAACGGGCTGAAGTTTGCCGGCACGGGCTCACCCACCCACACGCCGGTAACTTGCACGCGTCTCGAACACCGTTCTCAGTTAGTGCCTGTAGTATACGTCTGTTGCTCTTCAAGAAAAGCTGAGGGGGGAGGGGTCTGTTATGCGGTTACTTCTGAAAGTGCTTTTGGTGTTGCTCGCGGCGCCGATAATCGGCCGTGCGCAACCTCTCGAAACAAATGGATCCAAAGCAGTGCTCGTGACCGGGGCCAGCACTGGAATCGGCCGCAAGATCACTGAGCGACTTGCCGCCGACGGCTATTTCGTCTACGCCACCGC
>Ga0307504_10000149_pt1 | contig 14145 bp, 10 predicted proteins | sample 19_S_MG_FD_194516 | JGI IMG/M metagenome (GOLD analysis project Ga0307504, IMG submission 194516) | Soil microbial communities from Populus trichocarpa stands in riparian zone in the Pacific Northwest, United States - 19_S | ecosystem: Environmental > Terrestrial > Soil > Riparian zone > Trees... | reverse complement strand
CTGCGGGGGTGGCAAGAGGCCCAGGTCAAAAGTAGCTTTGACCTGGGCCTTTGTTGCAGCCCCAACGGGATTCGAACCCGTGTCGCCACCTTGAGAGGGTGGTGTCCTAGGCCTCTAGACGATGGGGCCCTGTCCGCCGGCTTCCACCGTCGGCGTGCTCGGGGGGGAGGACTCGAACCCCCAATGTCTGGACCAGAACCAGATGTGTTACCGATTACACCACCCCCGAACGGGCGAGGCGCAGGTTAGCCGGTGGGACCGGGCACCGGCGACGCAGATCCGAGGGCCGACGAGGCGGCCGTCGAGATGCCGGCCATGCGGCGGTAGCCGAGCAGGCGGCCGACGGCCACCGCCACCGTCTCCTTGCCCACGTACGCCAGCGTGCCCGCCCCCTGGATGGGCGAGTCGGTGGCCGGCGACGTGTACCCCTGGAGACCGAGCTCGCGGGCGATCGCGGCGATGCGGGCGCTGTGGAACCCGTCCGACACGAGCAGGACCCGGGTGATCCCCCGCCGCTTGAGGAAGGCGGCGGCGGCGGCCAGCTGCTGCCACGAGGACCGGCCCTTGACCTCACGCAGGATCGATGCCTGCGGCACCCCGCGACGGGCCAGGTACTCGGCCGACACCGTGGCCTCGGTGGTGTCGTCGCCCACCTGCTTTCCCCCGGTCACCACGACCTCCGGTGCGAGGCCCCGCTCGTAGAGGGTGGCGGCATGGTCGAGACGGGCCCGCAGCACCGGCGACGGCCTCCCGTTGTACTGGGCCGCACCGAGCACGACGATGGCCTGGACGGTACGGGCCTCGTCCCGACCCGAGGCCTGCAGCACCTGCACGCACGTCACCGCCAGGTACACGATGACGAGAGCCACGAACGCCGCCGTGACCTTCACCGCCAGGCGCAGCATGGGGACGACCCGCTACTCCCCCGGGCCCAACCGCTCCAGCGCCGCCCGGAGCCGCTGGAGTGACCGCTCGCGGCCCACCACCACCAGCGACTCCCACAGCGGCGGGCCCTGGTCGCGGCCGGTCACCGCCACGCGGATGATCCAGTGGACCTTGCGGGTGGCGTCGATCTCCAGGCGGGCGGCGACGGCGTCGGTGGCCTCCTGGACCGCCTCCGCCGACCACGCGCACGCTGCGTAGCCCCGGACCGCCTCGTCGAGCACCTCTCGAGGGCGCGGTCCCCGCACCACCCGCTTGTCCCACGCCTTCTGGTCGACGGGCGGATCGGCGAGGAAGAGGAAGTCGACCATGGGCACCACCTCGGCCAGTGTCTTCACCCGCTCCTGCACGAGCGGTGCCAGCAGGGCGAACGCGCCGGGGTCGAAGGCGGACGGGTCCCACGGGGCGGCGGCGAGGAACGGCGCGGCGCGGGCGATGAAGTCGTCCACCGCCAGCGCCCGGATGTACTCGCCGTTGAAGTGGAGGAGCTTGCGCTCGTCGAAGAAGGCGGGCGACGAGTTCACGTCCTCCAGCCGGAACTCGGCCAGCATCTCGTCGGGCGTGAGGATCTCCCGGTCGCCTCCCGGTGCCCATCCCAGAAGGACGAGGTAGTTCCGCATGGCCTCTGGCAGGAACCCCTGGTCGCGGTAGTCCTCGAGCGCCACCCGGTGCTTGCGCTTCGACAGCTTCTGGCGCCGCTCGTCCACCAGCACGGGCACGTGGGCGAACACGGGCAGGGCGGCGCCCCCGGCCAGGGCCTGGTGCAGCAGCACGTACTTGGGCGTCGTGGGCAGGTGCTCCTCGGCGCGGATCACGTGGGTGACGCCCATGTCGATGTCGTCCACCACGTTGGCCAGCACGAACAGCGCCGACCCGTTCGAGCGCACGACCACGAAGTCCTCGATGGTGGCGTGCTCGAAGGTGGGCGTGCCCCGGATGACGTCGACCACGGTGGTGGCGCCCCCGTCAGGCACGCGGAAGCGCAGCGCCCGGCCCGGGCCCGGCTCCAGGCCGCGGTCGCGGCAGAACCGGTCGTACCCGGGGGTCGGGCGACCCTTGGTGCGCTCGTCGACGACCTCGCGGGTGCAGTCGCAGTGGTACGCCTGCCCGTTGGCCACCAGCTTGGCCGCCGCCGCCTCGTACAGCCCCGCCCGCTCCGACTGGAAGAACGGGCCCTCGTCCCAGTCGAGGCCCAGCCAGCGCATGGCCGACTGGATGCCCTCCACCCACTCGGGGCGGTTGCGCTCCCGGTCGGTGTCCTCGATGCGGAGGATGAACACGCCCCCGAGGCGGCGGGCCTCCAGCCAGTTGTAGAGGGCGGTGCGGGCGCCCCCCACGTGGAAGTAGCCGGTGGGTGACGGGGAGAACCGCAGGCGGACGGTCACCGGCCGGCGCCGGCCGGGGCGCATCGGGTGGCCGTCACGCCGCGATGCTACTGGCGACCCCGGTCCCGCCCTTGGTTCCCCGGGGGCGGCGAAGGGTCAGACGAGGGCGCAGAGACCGGCCAGCGTGGGGAGCAGTTCGCACCACGACCGGCCCTTGTCGATATAGCCGTCCACTCCCTGGCCGATGGCGTCGGCCAGCGTGAGCGGGTCCGGGAAGGCGGACATCACCACGATGCGGGCCCGGGGAAGGCTCCGGCGCAGCATGGGCAGGGCCGTGAGGCCGTCCATGCCGGGCATCTGGAGGTCGAGCACGACCACGTCGGGGCATTCCTGCTCGGCCAGGCGTACCGCCTCGGCGCCGTCGGAGGCGTGCCCGACGACTGTGAAGCGGCCATCCTCCTCGAGCATCAACTCGAGCAGGGTGCGGGTGTCGGGATCGTCATCCACGAGGAGCACAGTGAGGATGACTTGCGCCTCCATTGCTCGGGGCACAGCGTTTACCACGTGGACTCCCTTTGTCCTTGCGGTCACTATTGACCACCGAGAGTGGTTTCGGCAGCCACGCGCAAAGCCTGTAGACCCCATGGGGAGGAAATAGTTCGCACTGCTAAGGAGTTTGAGGGAGCATGGGAACCGTGATCGCCCCTGCCGAGTCCGGGTCGCCGAATGCCGGGGGCGCCGACGCCGACGTGAACGCCGACGCGGACGTGAACGCCGACGTCGAGCTGGCGGCCCGGCTGCGGCTGTCGGTGATGCGCCTGGCCCGGCGCCTGCGCCAGCAGGCCGATGCCGACGTGACCGCCTCGCAACTGTCGGCCCTGTCGAGCCTGGAGCGCGGTGGGCCCCTGACCCTCGGTGAGCTGTCGGCGGCCGAACGGGTGAAGCCGCCCACCATGACGCGGATCATCACGTCGCTCGACGAGCTCGGTCTGGTGACCCGCACCGTCGACCCGGCCGACCGCCGGGTGGCCCGGGTCGAGATCTCCGAGGACGGCCGGCGCTTCATCGACCGGAGCCGCCACTCCAAGGACGCCTACCTGGCCGCCCGGCTGGCCGCCCTCGGCTCCGCCGACCGGGCCGCCTTGACCGGCGCCGTCACCGCCCTCGAGCACCTGCTCGACGAGCCCCAGTGACCCTGACCCGGAGCCGGTTCGGCGACGAGGGTGCGAGGGTGGCCGTCGGCAACGCGACCCGGCGCACCTTCCGGTCACTGCAGGTGCGGAACTACCGCCTGTTCTTCGCCGGCCAGCTGGTGTCGGTGTCCGGCACGTGGATGCAGCAGGTGGCCCAGACGTGGCTGGTGCTCACCCTCACCGGCAGCGGCCTCGACCTCGGCGTCACCGTCGCCCTCCAGTTCCTGCCCATGCTGCTGTTCGGCATGTGGGGCGGGCTGGTGGCCGACCGCTTCGACAAGCGGCGCACGCTGATCATCGCCCAGGCGGTAGCCGCCGTCCTGGCCGTCACCCTGTGGGCGCTGGTGGTGTCCGACGTGGTGCAGCTGTGGATGGTGTACGTCCTCGCCTTCCTGCTCGGCCTGGTGCAGGTGGTCGACATGCCGACCCGGCAGTCGTTCGTCACCGAGATGGTCGGTCCCGACGAGGTGCCCAATGCCGTCGGTCTCAACAGCGCCATGTTCAACGCAGGCCGGCTGGTGGGGCCGGCCGCCGCCGGCGTGGTGATCTCCACCGCCGGTGTGGCGCCCGCCTTCCTGGTGAACGCCGCGTCCTACCTGGTCGTCATCGGCGCCCTCTGGGCCATGCGCCCAGCCGAGCTGTACCGCGACTCCCGCTCCGAGCGCCGGGCTGCGGGGCGCCAACCGGGCCAGATCCGAGAGGGCCTCCGCCACGTGTGGCACACGCCGCAACTGCGCTCCCCGCTGCTGCTGGTGGCGGTGGTGGGCACGTTCGGCTTCAACTTCAACGTCGTCCTCCCGGTGCTGGCCAGGTACACCCTGCACGGGGGGGCCAGCCTCTACGGGTGGCTCACGGGCGTGATGGCCCTGGGGTCGCTGGTCGGCGCCCTGTACGCCGCCTCCCGCGCCCGGCCCACCCGCCGGCTGCTGGTGGGCTCGGCGGTGGCCTTCGCTGTGCTCACCCTGTTGGCCGCCACCGCCCCCACGCCGCTCACCATGGCGCTGGTGCTGGTACCGGTCGGCCTGTCGGTCATGCTCTTCCTGGCCACCGCCAACGCCACCTTGCAGCTGAACTCGTCACCCGCCATGCGGGGCCGGGTGATGGCCATCTACGGGCTGGTGTTCCTCGGCTCCACACCCGTGGGCGGCCCCCTCCTCGGCTTCGTGTCCCAACATTGGGGCGCCCGCGCCGGCCTGGCCGTCGGCGGGGGCGCCAGCCTGGCCGCCGTCGCGGTCGCCGTGTGCGTCCCGGCCCTGCGCCGGCGCCGGCTCAGTGGAATTGCCACCGGCAGGCCCACCCGGGGCGCCCGCCTGGCGGCCGAGGCGGCCGAGGCCGCCAGCCAGGCCGCGTAGGTCCAACCGGCTTGGCCGCGCAGATCCAAGCCGCTCCGCGCAGCTCCGCTCAGCTCCGCGGCGCCAACCGGCCGTCGGCCGGCGAGGCGGCCGGAACCTGCGGCCGGCGGCGGGCGGCCCGGCCGCCGCGGGAGGCACGGAGCTCGTAGAGACGGGCGTCGGCCCTGAGCAGGAGGTCACCGGGGGCGTCCGGCATGCCGGGCGGCAGGCTGGCCACACCGACACTGCAGGGCGGGGCACCGGCGGCCCGTAGCCGGTCGGTCACGACAGCCTCGTCACCCACGTCGGAGTCGACCAGGATGAGGGCGAACTCGTCGCCGCCGATGCGGTAGGCGCCGTCCTCCTGGCGGGCCGTGGTCCCGAGGGCGTCGGCCACCGCCCGGAGGGTGTCGTCCCCCGCCCCGTGACCTGACCGGTCGTTGATCTCCTTGAGCCCGTCCACGTCGATCACGGCCAGGCTGAGCGGTCGCCCGTGGCGTCGGGCGCGGGACACCTCCCGCTCCAGATCGACGTCGAACGCCCGCCGGTTGTGGATGCCGGTGAGCGGATCGGTGAGGGCCTCCTCGGCCAACCGGATGACCGACGCCTTGCCGGCCATGACCATGGTGCGGTGGATGATCATGTCGAGACGGCTGCGGGCCTCGTCGCGGTCGGCGGCCGGCGTCTCGTCGATCACCACGCGCAGGAACGCCTCGTGCAGGCACACCAGCTGGGCCAGTGCCGCGTCGATGCTGCCGGCGTTGACGGCGAACGCCTCGGCCATCGGCTCCAGGGCCGGGTCGAGGCCCCACCCGAGCGGCTGGGGCCGCTCGAAGGCGTCGCCCAGCGCCCGCATCATCGAGGCGGCCAGGGCCGGCGCGGCGTCGGGCGGGAGCGCCGGGTCCCACCGGCACAGCTCCTGCCACCGCCGCCTCACCCGCTCGCCCTGGTCCAAGCTGACGTGGGGAGCTACGGCCGGGGGCCTCTCTTGATGGATCGTGAGCCCGAGGAGGTCGACGATGCCGACCACGTCACCCTTGGCCACCGCCGGAAGGCCGGTGTCACCGGGCAACGGTCGGGCCCAGCGGTCGTCGAAGGCGCTGTGCACCACGATCCGCACGTGCGGCCAGCGGGCCACCAGGTCGGGGACGATGGAGAGCCCGTCGCCGTCGGCCAGCAGCCGGTCGAGCACGACGGCGTCGACGTCCTCGCCGAGCACGGCCCACACCTGGGCCAGCGACGCCGCCTCCAGCACCCTGAGCTGCTCGAGCTCCAGGCCGGTGCGGACCAGCCGGCGGATGCCAGCGTCGTCATCGACGACGAGCACCGTCGGCCGAGCCGCCATACCCTCAGTTCTTTCCCTCATACGGCTCGCCAATCGTGGAAAGGGACGAATACCGCATCATTCCCCATGGGCGGCTCACGGGCCATCACTCACCTCGCCGCGCGTCGATCAGCCGGCGCGGCCGGTGAGCGCCAGCAGCCGGGCCTGCGTGCCGGCATCCTCCGGCACCGTCACTGCCGGCCCGAAGGCGCCGGCCGCCCGCCACAGCTCGGCCTGCGGTTCGATGAACCCCCAGGCGAACGCCACCAGCGCGGGATCCAATTCGGCGCCCACGCCGATGCCTTGGGCCAGGTCCCACGCGTGGACGATGTGGTCGGTGGTGATCTGGGACACGTACTCCCGGCCCGGGATGTCGCCGAAGGACACGTGCACGACGCGGTCGAGGGCACCGGCGCCCGCCACCGCCGCCGCGGCGGGCGCCGCACGGTCCTCCCAGGAACGCACAGGGTCGTCGCCCAACAAGTCGCCGTCCAGGTCGGCGCCCACGTCGGCGATGGTCAGCCCGTCGAGGAGCGGAACGGCCCAGGCGTTCTCCCCCACCACGTGGTTCACCAGCGCCCGTACGTCCCAGCCCTCGCAGGGCGTGCGCCGATCCCACTGGTCGGGGGCCACCGCGTGAACCAGCCGGCCGAAGCCGGCCGCTGCCCGCCGGTAGAGGCCGACCAGGTCGTCGTGTGCGTCCATCGGTGCACTCCTCGTGGCGGCATCTGCGCGGTGGACCGGCGCGGCCGATGCTACGCCCGCCGCCCGCGCCAGTCCACCGCGGAGGTCCCTTCCACCATGCCCCGGGCCCGGGCGACCTGCGCCCGCCACGGCCTGGCCACACGTCACGAGCCGGCCGGGTGCTCCTTGTCGCCGGGAAAGACGTCGACGTCGGACACGTGCCAGACCGGGTGGTCGCCCGCCGTCTCCACGTTGAAGCCGTAGTCGTAGGCCAGGGACCCGCCGAGCGTGCCGCCGATGACGGTGAGCCCGGCGACGGCCAGCGACACCACCAGCACTCGCGGCGGCGTGTAGCGCACGTACTCGTAGAGGAACCAGCGCATGACGATGTCGACCAGTACAAGCGCGGTGACCGTGACCATCGTCCACGCGTGGGCGTTGGCCGTGCGCCGGGCCTGGGTGCCCTTGGTGGTGGACTTGAGCCAGTCCCAGAATCCGGTGAGGGCGGCGAACACCGAGACCACCGCGCCGCCGACCATCGTGAAGGTGCCGGCCCGGTACAGGTCGCGGGCCCACATCTCGCCCTTGAACAGCCACGACACCACGTCGAAGGCGGCGACCAGCATGTAGGCCCCGACCGGCACGTCGGTGAGTGGTGGATGCAGCGGCTTGCCGGCCCATCCCCGTAGTCCCTTGAACTTTCTGCCCCGCAGGGTGAGTGCGGGACGGAACGAGAGTGCGCGCATGTCCTCTCCTGTCCTGTCTGCCGGGCGCAAGTCTGGCAGTGCTCCGACCCTTGCACCTCCGCCGGGGTCGCGGCCGGCTCCACAGCCGCACCCGGATGGCTCCGCCGGCGTGCCTACCCGGGACCGGGAGCGGGTTCGAAGACGACCACGGGGATCACGCATTCCTCCAGGGAGGTGCCGCCGTGGACGTAGCGGCCCTCGGGGCCCTTGCCCCACGAGGGGTTCTCGCGGAACCCGTGGTCGGCCAGGAGGACGAGGGGCACGCCGGCGGGGACGGCGGCCAGTGAGGGCACGACCCGGCGGCCGAGGGCGACGGTGGCCTCGTCGAGCAGGGCGGCCGGTTCCACCGACGTGCGGTGGAGTCGCTCGTCGAGGCCGGTGGCCACCGCCACCGACAACGGCGGGCCCGATGCCCACAGGTCGCGCAGCTCGGCGCTGCGGTGGTCCCGGTCGGCACCCACCAGGACGGTGCCCTCGTAGCCGAGGTGGGCGAACGGCACCTCTGCCCGGCCCGGGTGGCCCGGGACCGACCCAGCCGGCACGGGCCGACCGAGGCGCATCGCCGCCACCGACTCGGCGGTGCGCGTGGGCGCCGGTACCACCGCCCAGCGGCGGCGGACAGCCCGATTCACCAAGGCGGTGGCCACCATCGCCACCACCCGCTCGGCCACGTCGGCCCGCATGGCGTCGACCAGCAGGACGGCCACCCGGCCGTGAGCGGCAAGGAGCGGGCCCACCACCGACGTACCGACGTCGCACACCGCCAGGCAGCCGGGGAAGCCCTCGTCGGCCCAGGCGCCCAACCGCCTGGTGGCGTCGTCCAGCAACCGGGCGGCGCCCTGGCGAACCGCCGCCACCGCGTCCGGGCTGACGACCACGGGGCCGGCGCAGGCCAGGTCGGCGGCGCTGAGGAGGCCGGGGACAGGGGCCAGGTGCGTCGGGTACACGTCGTCCACCAGCGACTTGCAGTCCGCCGTCCCGAGCGACCGCTCGGCGGCGGCCAGGTGGCGGGCCGCCTCCGCCAGGTGCACCAGTGGAGCCAACTCGGCGGCGCCGGCCAGCGCGTGGCGGGCAGCGATGCGATCCACGCCGTCGAGCAGCGACGCCAGCTGCCAGTCGGCGCCCACCCGTCGCAGGAGCTGCTCGGCCGCCAGCCGTAGCGGGTGGCGCAGCAGCTCCTCGCCGGCCAGGACCTCGGCCACCTCGGCCGCCGGCCGGCCTCCGAGGTCGAGGGCGGCTGCCAGCTGGTCGCCGAGGACGCTGTCGGCGCCCACCCGCTGGTCGAGGTCGGCCAGCTCGGCCAGCGCCGTGAGGTCGCCCCTGGCGGCGTCGGCCGCCGCCCGGAGACGCCCGGGATCGGCCAGGAGCCGGGCTGGGAGCCAACCCGGTGGGCCGGGGCGGCCGGCCCACCACGCCGCCAGCCAGAAGGCGTCGGCCGCCTGGCGCTCCGGCAGGAGGGCGGCCAGACCGGGAAAGCGGGCGGCCAGGAACGCCTCCGTCCCACCCCGCTCGTGGCGCCCACCACCCGGCGCACGGTCCCCGTCCCCGTGGCCGCCGCTCGCGTGCCCGGCGCCCGCCCGTACGGTCCCACCACCGGCGCCGCCGGCCGGCCCGGCGCCCGCCCGTGCGGTCCCACCGGCGCCGGCACCGGAGCCCCCGACCACGCCGGTCTCTGCGCTGTCCACCACTGCGACGAACCCGCCGGGCGGCACGTCGCCCGCCGGGTCGACCCACGCCGCGAGCAGCTCCAACAACCGCCGCTTCGGGTAGCGGCGGCCGATGAGGTCCTCCCGCAGGGCGGCCAGGTCCCGGGTGACGATGAGCTGGCCGCCGGTGAGCACGTCGCCCACCACGCCGGCCAGCGCGGCCTGGAGCAGCGACGCCACCGCCTCGGTGTCCGCCCCGCCCGGGGCGGCGGCCATGGCGGCCAGGCGGGCGGCGTCGCCGGCCAGTTCGCTTCGGCCGAGGGCGGCCAGGTCGGCCGCCGCCTCGGCCAGCTGCGACTGGTGCTCCGGGCGGGCCAGTTCGGCGAGGTGCTGGCGGACGCCCCGCTCGGCCATGGCGGCCACGGCATCGGGGTCGAGGCTCGGCTCCCTGTCCCCGAGGGCGTAGCCGCACGTGCAGCGCGGCTTCCAGCCGATCTCCACGTCGACCCGGCGCCGGCACGGCTCCGGGACCGCGCCGGCCAGCATGCGGTCCACCTTCACCCGGTCGTCGGGCACGGCGATGGCACCGATGGACGACAGCGCGGCGAGGGCCCGGTAGGCAGGCGTGGCCCGTAGTCGCTCGAGGTCGGACGGCTGGACGGATGCGTAGTACCGCTCGTGGCCGGCCTGGTAGGCGGCCAGGTAGGCGCCGCGGAACTCCCGGTACGCGGCGCTGAAGTCAGCCAGGCGATCCTCGCCCGCCAGCCGCAACGTCTCCCGGAGCAGGGCCACCACGGCGGCGTGGGCGGCCGCCAGGCCCTCGTCGACCTCGGGGATGGTGAGGTCGGGATGGGTGAGGTAGGCGGCGCACTCCTCCACCCTGCGCAGATCGTCGCGCACGAAGCGGGCCACCGCGCCGAGCCGCCTGGCCGCCGCCACGACCGCCTCGTGGTCGTGGAGCGACCCCGCCAGCAGGCGCAGGCCGGCCGCCGCCTCGGGCGATTGCGGGCAGGCGTCGACGACGGAGCCGACCACGGCCACGTCGTCGAGCACCGGGCCGGGGTCGGCGCCGGCCAGAGCCGGCACCTCGCCGAACCGCTCCAGCCCCGAGCGGACCTGGACCAGGTCCTCCCGCCGCGCCTCCAGCCACGCCTTGGCGTAGTCCCAGGCGCTTCGCTGCGCACCGGCAGTCCACGGGTCGAAGGGGCCGGGGCCGCAGATGCCGGACAGCGCCGCGACGGTGGCCCTTACCGCCGGCTCGACCAGCTCGCCCGCGCCGAGGCGCTCCGCACCCGTCAGTGCCGCGAACGGCTCCGCCAGGCGCCGCCGGCCCCGCCACGCCTCCAGCAGACCGGCCTGCACGCAGGCGTTGAGGACGAGCAGCGACTCGGCCAGGGTGAGCCCCACGGGGCCGTCAGCCAGCTCCCGCACCACGTCGGCGGCCGGAACGGGGTCGCCCCCGCCGACGAGTCGCAGCGCCTCCGCCACCGCCGGGCCACGCGCCGGGTCCGGGCTCAAGGTGACCCCGTCGTTGCGCAGGCGGGCCAGCCCGAGCGGCACGAGGTAGCCCTGCACCAGCGGGCGCAGCTGACCCCGGGCCACGGCGGCGGCACCGAGGCGGCCCGCGCCGATCACGTCGTTGAGCAGCTGGCGGACGATGCGGTCGCCGACAAGCTCGCCGGCGGGAGCCACGTCGCGATGGCGGGGATGCAGTGCGGTGAGCAGCGGGTCGGCCAGGTTGGGCAGCTGGCGCTCGAAGGGCAGGCCGGCCAGCGACGGCAGGTCGACCGGCGGGCCCGGCGAATGGACGCATCCGTCGAAGTACGAGCGGCGCAGGATCTCGCGGGCCACCGAGGCATCGGCGTCGGCCGCCCGCGCGAGCACGTCGACCACGTCGTCGCGGCCCTCCCGCCGGGCCGCATCGAGCACCTGGCGGCGGGCGTGGACGTCGAGGAGGGCCTCCCGCTCGCCGGCCAGCAGGGCTGCCGGCATCCACACCGCCAGCCGGTCGCAGCCCCGTACCAGGGTGGCGGCGCGGGTGGCCGCGTCCTCCCATTCGACCAGCTCCACCTCGCCGACGAGGAGGCACCCTTCGGCATCGGTGGCACGGGCCCGCTCCGCCGCGGCCCGGGCCTCGTCGGGGCCGGTCTCCACGACGCGGGTGGTGCCGATCAGCATGGCCCGCAGGGTGTTCTGCCACAGGAACTCCCGGCGCGACGTGCCCACCTCGCCCAACAGCTGGAGCGGGAGGACGGTCGACGACCCGAGCTCGACCAGCGTGGCCACGAGCCGGCGGTCGCCCGGAGCGGTGTCGGCCCGGGCCTGCGCGACCCGGGCGCGGGCGACGAGGGCGGCGTCGGCGTCGACCTCGACCGTGTAGGTGCGGGGCGGACCAGGGTCGGCGACGACGTAGGCGCCGCGCTCGACCAGCGGTGAAAGGACGGCGTGCTCCAGGTAGCGGGGGTTGGCCGACGGGTCGAGGTCGCTCATCCGGGCCAGCAGCAGGTAGGCCAGCTCGGCGGCGGTGCGGGGCCGCTCCAGCGGGGAGGCGGCCAGCACGCACAGCAGCTTCACCGTGCGCAGGGCCAGGTCCCGGTCGGCTCCGTCGACCAGCTCCTCGCAGGCTCGCTCCGCGTAGGGGACGACCGTGTCGGCCAGCCGCGCCGTCTCCACCCGCTCGTGGAGGCGGCCCCGGAAGTGGTCGAACACGTCGTCGGGCGTCACCAGGTCGGCGTACCCGCGGTCGAGGCACTGGCGCAGCCGCGTGCAGATGAAGTCCACCACGCCCCGCTGCTGGGACAGCACGAAACGGAGGCCCTCGAGCACGGTCAACGTGTCGGGGTGGAGCGGGTAGCACCGGGTGAAACGTTCCCGGGTGATGCGGGCGTCGGGGAAGGCGGCGGTGATCTCGGTCCACGCCCGCTCCACGAACGGGCCCGCGTCGGGCCGCAGCTTCACCAGCCGGCCCCGCACCAGGTCCTCCACGTGGCGCATGGACAACGTGAGGCTGGGGCGGTAGCGGTCGCGGATGCGGGCCAGCTCGCGCTGGCTCACGTTGGCGACCTCCTCGATGCTCTCCTGCAGCGCGGCCAGCACCACCACCGGGTGGCCGCCGGCCCACTCGCCGAGGAACTGGAGGAACCGCAGGTCCTCGGTGAGGGCAGGGCCCTGCTTGGCCCGCAGGAACTCGCTCAGCTCGTCGAGCAGGACCACTACACCCTGGTGCCCGGCCGCCAGGGCCCCGGCGAGGTACGCGTCCCAGGCGGCCAGGCGATTGGTGCCGGCCTCGGGCTGCGGGCCCTCGAGGGCGGCCCATGCCCGCTCCGCCACCACGTCCTCCAGGGCGGCACCCGAGCGGTACTCCACCAGGGGGACGGCCACCACGGCCGACGGGCGGGCGGCGCCGGCCAGCTTCCGAAGGTCCCCGTCCCATCCACCGAGGCCGTCGGCGGCCGACGGCTGGGCGAGCAACTCGCCCGCGGCGGCCAGGAAGTGCGACTTGCCCGATCCGAAGGGGCCGACCACGAAGAACCCGGCGCCCTTGCCGTCAGCATGGCCGGCCGCCTCGAGCACCGACGACAGGCTCTGCACCACGTCACCGGTGAGCACCAGCTCGCCCAGGCGGCTGCCGGTTCCGTCGAGGCGGACCACGGTGTCGACCACCGCCACCTCGATCAGATCGGACAGGCGCGGGTCACTCATGCGGCGGGCCCGCCCGATCCTCGCCGCCGGACGACTCGGCGCCGGCGGCGGGCTCGGGGGCGGCCGTCTCGGCGCCGGCCGTCTCGGCGCCGGGCTCGGGGGCTGGCAACTTGCGCAGCTCGCCGTAGAACGCTCCCCGGCGGCTGCCCGCCCGTGGCAGTGCCGCCTCCAGCGTGGCCCGCAGCTCGTCGATGGCGCCCCGCTTGCGCTGCATTCCCACGTAGGTACGGAACAGGACCAGGTCCTCGGGCTGGTCGACCAGGCAGGTACCGAGCACGGCCGCCGCCTCCTCCAGCTTGCCGGCCCGGCGCAGGGCGAAGCCCTGCATCTTGCGGGCGTACACGTCGCCCGTGCGCCGGGCCCGCTCCTCCCACGTGCTGGCGGCCGACTCCTCGTCGCCGCCCTCGCTCCGCACCCGGGCCAGCACGCCCAGCAGGTGCTTGTTGTCGCCGCCGATGGTCTTCATCAGCACCTGGATCTCGGCGTCCCGGCGGTCGGCCGGTAGGCGCAGGAGCCGGACCTCCACCAATTTGGCGTAGGCCCACTCGTCACCAGGGGCGCGCTCATGGGCGCGGCCGTACATGGCCTCCGCGTCGTCGAGGTCGCCGGCCCGCAACGCGACATCGCCGAGGACGACCCACGCCGAAGACGAGCCCGGGTCGGCCTCGGCCGCCTGCGAGGCGGCGCCACGGGCGCCCTCCATGTCGCCAAGGCGCAGCCGGCACCGGGCCAGCTGGACGAGGGACCACGTGCCCCGGTCGCCGAGGGCGTGGGCGTCGGCGTAGGAGCGGGCCGCCTCGCGCCAGCGCTTGGCCTGGTAGTGGAGGTCGGCCCGCACCCGGGCGGTGTACGACGTGGTGCCGGCCGCCGACTCGGCACGGTCGAGAGCGACGGCGGCTTCGTCCGACCGGCCCCGCCGCAGCTGGACGTCGGCCAGAGTGGCCAGGGCGACGGGGTGGGAGGGGCTGCGCCCGAGGACGCCTTCCAGGGCGATCAGGGCGCCGTCGAGATCGCCCGCCCGCTTCAGTCGCAGCGCCTCGTCAAGGCCGGGCGTCGACACTGGCGAAGCCTACGACGAATGTATGGCCCTCGGGGGTGCTCGGTGACCTTGGAGCGGAGCCTGTCGTAGTGGATCTTCATGGCGTCACGTGAAGGGGCCGGATCTACCGGCCTGCCCGGGATCGCCCCAAGAGCGCTCACGAGCACAAGGGCCGGACGGACAAGGGCGTGAAGGCCGCCAGAGCTCGATAGG
>Ga0307504_10000148_pt1 | contig 14156 bp, 6 predicted proteins | sample 19_S_MG_FD_194516 | JGI IMG/M metagenome (GOLD analysis project Ga0307504, IMG submission 194516) | Soil microbial communities from Populus trichocarpa stands in riparian zone in the Pacific Northwest, United States - 19_S | ecosystem: Environmental > Terrestrial > Soil > Riparian zone > Trees... | reverse complement strand
CGTATTATCAGCCCACCGCAGTTCCTGTGGTGGGCGTCGCCGCGGCGACGGCGGTCGCCGGCGGCGGCTCGCACAGCCTGGTCCTGTAGGCCTCAGGCCCTGCCCCGGGGGGTTTCCCCCCGGGGCAGGGCCTGTGCGTTTCCGGTCGTCCGGTGGCTGCTGGCGGAGAGAGCTGGAACGGCCGCACACCCCGGTCCCGAGTAAATAACACGCCGAAACGGCGTGTTATTTACCCTCGATCCACCGAAGAACCGGGTGAATGAAGGCCGCGTATCCGCGGAAAAAGGTGCCCTGACCTGGGAGAATGCTGGTTGCGAGACCACATTCCCACCCAAGTCGGAGGGCACCTTTTCAGTGCGATCATCTTCCCACACGCTGGACCGCCAAGACGTGGTCTTCGATGACGACAAGGCTGTGGCCAACGGGGGCCTGTGCCTTCCGATGACGCTGGCCTGCCACCTCGGGCTGCGGGAGCTGATCGACACCCACGTCGATCTGGGCACGGTGGCGGGGCGGGCCAACCCGGGCCTCAAGACAATGGGTCTGATCGCCTCCGCCCTGGCCGGGGGCGACTCGATCGACGACGCCGACGCCTTGCGCTGTGGTCGATCGGAGGCGGCATCGGCCAATGGATGCCCGCCCCCTCCACCCTCGGCACGTTCCTGCGCGGCTTCTCGTGGGCACATGCCCGCCAGCTCGACACCGTCGCCGCCGAGCTGTTGGCCCGGGCCTGGGCGACGAAGGCCGGGCCGGGGGATTCGGCGCTGAGCATCGACGTCGACTCCACCATCTGCGAGGTCTACGGCACCAAGAAGCAAGGAGCCCGCTTCGGCCACACCAAGGTGCGCGGCTACCACCCCCCTGGTGGCCGCCGCTGCCGGCACCGGTGACGTGTTGGGCGTTCGGGCCCGGGGCGGCAATGCCCACACCGCCCGGGTGTCAACGGCCGGCGTCGAGTTTCCTTGTTGAGGTGTTCAACCGGGTACGCACCGCCGGCGGAACCCAATCGGTGGATCGAGGTTTACTCCAGACGTGGCAGGAGCATCGACACGATCGGCGAGTTCAACTTGACGGCGCCGGTGGAGCCGGCGAACACGGCGTCGCCGAAGGCGAAGATGCCCCCGTCGGAGGCCACGAGGAAGTAGCCCCTGCCCTTGGGCGTGGCTGCCATGCCGGCGATGGGCCTGTTCAACCGGATGGCCCCGGTGGATCCGGAGAACACGGCGTCGCCGAAGGCGAAGATGCCGCCGTCGGCCGCCACCAGCCAGTAGCCGGCGCCGGAGGGCGTGGAGGCCATGCCGACGATGGGCTGGGCCAGGCGGATGGCGCCGGTGGAGCCCTTGAAGGCGGCGTCGCCGAAGGCGAAGATGCCCCCGTCACCGGCGACCAGCCAGTAGCCCTTGCCCGAGGGCGTGGGGGCCATGCCGACGATGGGCCGGGCCAGGCGGATGGCGCCGGTGGAGCCGGAGAAGGCGGCGTCGCCGAAGGCGAAGATGCCCCCGTCGGCCGCCACCAGCCAGTAGCCCTTGCCCGAAGGCGTCGAGGCCATGGCCACGATGGGCGAGTTGAGCTTGATGGCGCCGGTGGAGCCGAAGAAGCGGGCGTCGCCGAAGGCGAACACTCCCCCGTCCGACGCCACCAACCAGTAGCCCTTGGCGGTGGGCGTGGCGGCCATGGCCACGATGGGCCTGTTCAACCGGATGGCCCCGGTGGAGCCGAAGAACCCGGCGCCACCGAAGGCGAAGATGCCGCCGTCGGAGGCCACCAGCCAGTAGCCCTTGGCCAGGGGGGTCGGCGTCGGCACCACGGTGGCGACCGTGCCGCCGACGCCACCGGTTCCCGTGCCCGTGCCGGACCCCACGCCGGTGCCCGACCCGCCGCCGGACCCGCCGCCGGGCCCGACGACCTCGGGCGGCGGGGCGAGGCCCACCCCCGACAGGGTGGCCGCGTGCGACAGCCCGCCCGAGTCGGTCACCGACAAGGTGGCGGTTCGCTCCCCGATGGCCGTGGGTGAGAAGACGAGGGACAGCGAGCAACTCGTCGCGGGTGCCAACTCGACGCCGGCGCAGGTGTCGGCGATCACGGCGAAGTCGGCGGAGTCGGCACCGGCGCTGGTGGTGCTAACCGACAACGGAGAGGCCGAGGTGTTGGTGATGCTCAGCGGCACCGGAGCGCTGGTGGTCCCCAGCACGCGGGGGGGAAAGCCCACCTGGTCGGTGTCGAGCCTGACGTTGCCCGGCACGAGACGTACCCGGTGCTGCAGGGCGTCGGACACGAAGACCTCGCCGCCGGGAGCCACCGCCACCCCCATCGGGCCGGAGAGGGCGGCCTGGGTGGAGACGAGCGTGTCGCCCAGGCCGTCGGGGGGATCGCCTCCACCCGCGAACGTCGTGATGTGGTGGGTGCCGTCCGCGGAGAGGGCGGCGTCGATCTTGCGGACCCGGCTCAAGCCGGGTATTGGGTTGAGGTTCTTGAGCTTGATCGCGCGGTTGTCGGCGACGAACAGGTTCCCGAGGATGTCCAGGGCAACGGCGGTGGGGCGGAGCAGGGAGAGTGTGGAACTGCCCCCGTCGCCCTCGGCGGTGTCGGGGGGGTAGGTGTCGACCGCGGGCCTGGTCGTGAGGCCCGCCACCGTGGTGATGTGGTGGGTCCCGTCGGCAGAGAGGGCCGCGTCGACCTTCTTTACCCGGTCGTTGTAGGTGTCGGCGATGAACAGGTCGCCCACTTGGTCGACGGCCACCGACAGGGGGTTGAGCAGCGGAGCTTCGAGCGCGTCCCCACCGTTGCCGTCATCACGGCCGCATCGGGGCACTGTTGGACATTTTTCCTCCCGGTAGGCACCAGCCACGGTGGTGATGTGGCGGGTACCGTCGGGTGAGGGGACGGCATCCACCTTGCGGATGGCGCTGCTGCCGGTGTCGGCGATGAACAGGTTGCCGGTGCCGTCCACTGCTACCCCCGCGGGCGCGCTGAGCCGGGCCAGCTTGGCGTCGCCCTCGTCGCCTTCGGCGTAACGACCGACGTCGCAGCACAGCCCCGCCACTGTCGAGATCGTGCCTGAGGGATCCACCATGCGGATGACGTTGTGGCCGGTGTCCGCGATGAACAGGTTGCCGGCGCCGTCGACGGCGACGCCGCGGGGGCTCCTCAGGACAGCATCGGTTGCAGGACCGCCGTCGCCGAGGGGGGCCGTGGCAGCAGTGGCGCCGCCGGAGAGCTCCTCAGCGAAGTTCCCCCCTGCGTAGGTGGATGCGTGGTGAGTGCCGTCGGCGGACAGCACACCATCCACCCGGAGCACCCGGTTGTTGAGCGGATCGGCGACGAACAGGTTGCCGGCTCCATCGAGCGAGGCGCTGGCGGAGTCGGACAACTGCGCGGTCCGCGCCGGCCCCTCACCCCCGCAGCAGGGCCCCGAGATGGTGACGATACGCCGGGTGCCGGCCGCGTTGATGAACCTCAAACGGTGGTTGTTGGTGTCGGCGATGAACAAATCGCCGTCGGGGTCCAAGGCAAGACCGCCGGGACCGTCGAACAGAATGGAATCGTCCTTGGCCGTGGCCACGTCGACCCCCTCCCCGCGAAAGCCCGGTGTGAGCTCCTTCCCCGCCTCGAGGGTGATGGTGCTCCGCATGGAGCCGGCATCCGGCACTTCGAGAAACGTGAAGGCGACCTTGTAGATCACATGGGACCCCGTGGCGGCGATGTAAAGGGTCACGGCGGTCGGGTCGACCGGGTCGGATCTCGCAGCTAGGCCCTGGGGATCATGAAAGTTGAGCGGAGCGGTGGCTAGGGCCGGATGGGTAGGGTTGAGACCTCCTCCGACGACCAGGTCGATCCGGTGGGTACCGTCCACCGAGGCGGCACCCACCACCCGCCACACCTGCGATGCGGCAGCGATGAACAGGTTACCTGCCGCATCAAGGGCCAGACCCTTAGGAACTACATCGAAATGAGCGTCGGTGGCGGGAGCAGGACCGTTGGTCCCTGATCCGCCGCCTGCGTAGATGGTGATCTCACTCCCGCTGATCCTCCGGACGACGATCCCGTCGGAGATGAAGATGTCCGGCGGGCTCGTCCTGCTGTCAACGGCCATGGCATAAGGACCGCTGTAGCCAGGCAGCACACCCGGGCCGGCGATGGTGGTGACCGTCTCGCCGGGGCCGCCGTTCACAACTCCATCGGGACCGGGGACGACCTCTCGCACCGCGTGGTTCACGGTGTCGGCGATGTAGAGGTTGCCATCGGCGTCCACGCCGACGCCGTGGGGGTTGTTGAGCCGGGCGGCGGTGGCCGGCCCCCCGTCGCCGCTGTAGCCACTCAGGCCGTTGCCGGCCACCACCGTGGCGTTGCCGGCAGGGTCGATGACCCGCACCACGTGGTAGGCGGTGTCGGAGACGTACGCGTAGCGCGCCCCGCCGCGCACCGCCACCGCAACGCCGGCCGGTATCTGGCCGGCCTGGCGGGCGGGGCCGTTGCCGAGCCCGCCGCCGGCATAGGTGTCGATCGGGCCCGGGGCCACCACGCCCGACCCGGTGGTGGCGGCGCGGCCCACCACCGGCAGGGCCACGACCAGGCACACCCCCACCACCACGGCCAGCCGGCGCCGGATCGATGACAACCGCTTCTCCACGACATCTCCCTCTCGCACGGCGTTACGCCGCTGCGCCGCCTTCGTTTCCTGCATGACGCTGGGCCTCCGCCTCTGCCTTTCGGTCAACAGCTCACCGCCGGTGCGCAGCGCCGGGCCTGATCGGCACGGTCGGCGCTGGCCATGAGCAGGCAGCCGAACACCACCAGGGCGGCCCCGCCGGCGGCGGTGGTGGGATCGGCCTGGGGACGGCGCACCATGGCGTGGCGCACGGCTGCCTCGGGGGTGGCGGCGGGGGCCGCGCCGAGGCCGACCTGTGCACCGGGGCTGCCACCCGGCGCCGGCGCCGAGGCCGAGCCCGGCGCCTGGGCCTGGCCGGGCGTCGGGCTCGGGGCCTGTACCTGGCCGGGCGTCGGGCTCGGGGCCTGTGCCGGGCCCGGACCTGGGCCCGGGCCCACGCTCGGCGTGCCCGGCGGGGTGGGCGCACCGCCCGGCGGTGCCGGCGGGGGTGGGGCGACATGACCGGGCGGTGCGGCGGGCGGCGGTTCCGCCACCGGCGCCGGCGGCGGGTCGGCGGCCTGTGGCGCCGCCCGCTCGTCGACGTAGGTGAACACGTCGGCGGCGGTGGGAAGGGAGGAGCCCGACGCCGTGGTGACCAGCACGTGCACCACGCCCGGTGCGGGGGCGGCGGGGCTGTAGACGCTGAGGCGGGTGGGCGATTCCTCGGTGAAGCAGGGGGCGCGACCCGTCCCGCCGCCCGCCGGGCAGGGGTGCGCGGCCACGTCGACGGGGCCGAAGCGCACCACCTTTGTCCCGCCCAGGCGGGTGCCGGTGAGCGCGACCCTGGTCCCGCCGGCCACCGGCCCGCTGTCGGGGACGAGGCCGGAGACAACCGGGCTGGCGTCGTCGTCGGCGATGGTTACGGCCGCCTGGCCCCGGGCCAGGGACGCGTTCAACACCGGCTCGAGCGACACGGTGAAGGCCTCGTTCGGCTCGGGTGTGGGGTCGCCCACGACCTCCACCCCCACGGTCTTGGCCGTCTCGCCCGGGGCGAAGGACACCGCGCCGGACGCGGCGTTGTAGTCCGAGCCGGCCGTGGCGGTGCCGTCGGCGGTGGCCCAGCGCACCCGTACCTCCTGGTCGCTGGGCGAGGGCAGGGTGATGTCGACGTTGGCGGTGGTGACCCCGGCGTCGCCCTCGGGAACCGTCACGTCGGCCACGCTCACGGCCCGCTGAGGAGGAGGGCACTCCACGAACCCGCCGCTGTTGCGACCGTCGAAGTTGCTCTGGAACGGCGTGATCGAGCCATCCGGCCGCAAGGCCACGAGGCGGGCGTCGTTGGGACCCGCGTCTTCACCAATCAACGCCACCACAGGGACTCCCGACTTGCCGCCGAAGTCGGCCGGGGGAAATTTCATGAGCTTGGACTTGGGTTGGGTCGATCCAAAGGGCACATTCGCTTCCATGAAGAACGTGCCCATGGTCGAGCTGAAGGTGCAGAGTCGCTGGGGCACGAACGAAAGGCTCCACGGCAGCTGGCGAATCGTGGAGAAATCGGCGGCGATGGTGACGATGCCGATCGGCGAGACGGCGTAGACGCCACTCTTGTGAAAACAGCTGGTCGGGACCATGAGCTGGCCACCAAGGCTGCCGAAATCCTTCGGCGCGACATCGATGTCGTGGCCGAGGGCGCCTACCCCAACGGTGCGGATGCAGTTGTCGCTGGCGATCTCGGTAATCGTGGCGAACTGCACCGCCGTGCCCCCGAGCGACGTGATCCGGTAAACGCTCCCGTACGAGCCGGCGAGGAGCATGTCGTAGCCGAAGTCGCCGACATCGTCGAAGGCCATCACATGCTCGAGTTCAAGTCGCGCCTCGCCCGCCGGGACCACGGCGAAGATCTCCGCCCTGTTCCCCCCGGGGCTGCCTGCATCGGGCACGACGCGATAGACGGTGCTGTGGGCGGACACGTAGATCTCGCCGGCGGGGAACCCCTTGATACCCCCGGCGCCCGGTGAGATGGCAACCGACACATGTGGAGTGCAGTCCTCTGGTATCGCCGCGAACAAGCTCTTTGCGCCGGACGCGCTTACCGATACGAGAGCCAGCCGCGTGTCCTGGGTGCTGGGGGTCTCAGGCACATCGACGCAGATGAGCGCCAGCATTCGGTCAGGCGTGGCCACGACGTCCCAGACACCGAAGTCGGCGAACGGCGCCGGCGCCGCACGCGCCGGGGTCACCCCCGGCCCCAGCAGCGACGACCACACCAGGGCGAGCCCGGCCAGGATCAGGCCGAGCGCCGCCGGGCGGCGCCGGCGGGTCACGGTCGCACCACCGCGATGGTCGTGAGCAAATCGATCAAGTCGTGCGCCGGGCCCGGGCCCGGGTTCCGTTACGGGTGGGGGCGGGCACGGCCTGGCCCCGAACGTGGACGGGTACCACGCCGAGCACCCGTGCCAGCTCGGGGCCCTGGAGGGTCTCGTGCGCCACCAGGGCGGTGGTCACCGCGTCGAGGGCGGCGCGGTTGTCGGCCAGGATGGCGCGGGCCGCCGCCTCCTCCTCGTCGAGGATGCGGCGCACCTCGGCGTCGAGGTGCTCCAGGGTGGGCTGGGACACGTCGCGGGTGGACAGGTAGTCGCGGCCGAGGAACACCTCGCGCTGCTCGTGCAGCACCCGGACCCGCCCCAGGCGGCTCATGCCGAAGCGGCCGGCCATGTCGCGGGCGATGTCGGTGGCCCGCCCGAGGTCGGACTCGGCGCCGGTGGAGGGCTGGCCGAACACGATCTCCTCGGCGGCGACGCCGGCCATCGCGATGGTGACCTGGGCCTCCATGTCGTCGCGGGTGAAGATGGTCTTGTCCTCGCTCAGCATGGCCAGGTGCCCCACGCCCCGGCCCCTGGCGATGATCGACACCTTCTCCAGCGAGCCGGCCCTGCCCAGGGCGGCGGCCACCACGGCGTGGCCGGCCTCGTGGGTGGCGATGCGGGCCTTCTCGTCGTCGGAGATGCGGTGCGCCTTGCGCCGGGGGCCGCCCAGCACCCGCTCCACCGCCTCCTCGAGGTGGTGGGCGTCGATGGCGGTCGAGCGTTCCCGCACGGCGAGAAGGGCCGACTCGTTCAACACGTTCGCCAGGTCGGCCCCCGAGAAGCCCGACGTGCGCCGGGCCACATGCGGCAGGTGGGCGTCGGGGTCGGCCAGGCGCCGGCCGTGGGCGTGGAGGCGCAGGATGGCGAGGCGGCCCTCCACGTCGGGGCGCTCCACGGTGATGTGGCGGTCGAAGCGCCCGGCGCGAAGCAGGGCCGGGTCCAAGATGTCGGCCCGGTTGGTGGCGCCGATCACCACGATGCCGTCGGTGGTGGAGAACCCGTCCATCTGCACGAGCATCTCGTTGAGGGTCTGCTCGCGCTCGTCGTTGCCGCCGCCCATGCCGGCGCCGCGCTGGCGGCCGGCGGCGTCGAGCTCGTCGATGAAGATGATGGCCGGCGCCGCCGCCCGTGCCTGGCGGAACAGGTCCCGCACCCGGGCCGCCCCCACGCCCACCAGGGACTCCACGAACTCCGAGCCCGAGATGGAGAAGAAGCTGGCCTGGGCCTCGCCCGCCACCGCCCGGGCCAAAAGCGTCTTGCCGCACCCGGGGGGGCCCATCAACAGCACGCCCTTGGGGGGAAGGGCGCCCATGGCGTCGAAGGCGGAGGGGTCGGCCAGGTAGTCGCGCACCTCGGCCAGCTCGGCCATCGCCTCGCCGGCGGCTGCCACGTTGGCGAAGGTGGTGCGCGACTTGTCGCCCTTGCCCACCCGCTTGTCGCCAATGCGCCCGAACAGCGAGAACTCCCCGGCGATACCCGAGCCCCCCTTCGACAGGGAGAACAGCAGGGCGAACAGGTTGGCCAGGATGACCAGGGGCAGCAGGAACTGGGCCACGAAGCGCACCAGGGCCTTGTGCGACTGGGAGTCGATGACGACCTTGGCCCCGCCGGCGCCCAGGCGCCCGATCAGGTCGGAGGTGGAGCTGTCGCTCTTGGGATAGGCGGCCCAGAAGCGCTTGGGGGTGGGCGCCTTGGCGGGGTCGAGGGCCACCAGGGTGCCGGTGATGCGGGCGTCCTCGTCGAGCAGGCGGGCGTCGCGCACCTTGGCGGTCACGCCGGTGCAGTAGGCAGCCAGGTCGTCGGTGGCGCCGGCCGACGCGGGCGCGGGCGCGGCCGGCGTCCCGTCGGCGGGTGCGGCCGCTACCGCCGCGGCGGCGGCCCTGGTGGCGGCGGGCGATGAGCAGGTGGCGTAGCGGGTGAGGGCGTCGAAGCTCACCTCGGTGCCGGCCGAGGCCGGCTCCAGCACGGCCAGGGCCACCCCGTACACCGCGCACAACCCGAGCAGCGAGCCCACCAGCACCACGGCGCCGCGCCGGGGCCGCTTGAACGTCTTGGCGTCGGCCTTCGACGCCCTGCCCGCCGCCTTGGCCGCCTTCTTCACACGATCGGTCGATCTCATCGGTGCTCCAGGGTCTGTGTGGTCCCTCGCCGGGACGTGGTCTTGGGGACGGCGGGCGCACCCCGCCGGCGGCGCCGGGAAACGACGACGCCCACCGATGCCGCCAGCACGGCGACCGCGCCGGCGCCGAGGCCGCCCACGACGCTGCCGACGCGGCTCGGGCCGGCCGAGCCGGCTGGGGGTGGAGTGAACAGGTAGGCGGCCCGCTCGCCCACCACCAGCACCTTGCCGCAGGCCGGGCTGCACCCGCTGCCCGACACCAGCACCGCATTGTGGCCGGCGGCCGGCCCGGGCATCGGTGTCGCAGGCTTCCACCGGCGGGCGGCGGGATCGTAGATCTCGGCGGTGGCAGTGGGCGTGGCGATCTGGTCCCCCTTGCCGCCCGAAACCAGCACCCGCCCGTCGGGCAGGGCGGTGGCGGTGTGGCGATCACGTCGCTGGGCCATGGCGGGCGCCGGAAGGAAGGCCTGGCCGGACCGGTCGAGGAGCTCGGTGGAGGCAAGGACGTTCTCGGGCCGTCCTCCGATGTACACCTTGGTGCCACCGGCCACGAGCACCGTGCCGTCGGGCAGCGCTGTAGCGGTGTGGTCGGCCCGGCCCACGCTCATCAGGCGCGGCACGGGCGACCACGATCCGGCGACCGGGTCGTACACGACGGCGTCGCGCACGCTGTCGCCATGGGTGTCGGCCTCGCCGCCCACCACGAGCACCCGCCCATCGGCGAGCAGGGTCGCGCTGTGGTGGGCCCGGCCCTGGGCCAAGGCACCGGTGGGTGCCCACGTGCCGGTGGCCGGATCGAACAGCTCTGCTTCGGCCCTGTAGGGCCCGTGGCCGCCGCCCAGGCCACCCACCACCAGCACCTTGCCGCCGGCCAGCACGGTGGCGGTGTGGCCCTGGCGGGACACCGCCATGGCGGCGGTCGGTGCCCACGTGCGCGATATCGGGTTGTAGATCTCGGCGCTGCTCAGGGCATTGGAGCCCACGGCGCCCCCGCTCACCAGCACCCGCCCGTCGGGCAGGCGCACGGCGGCGTGCAGGGACCGGGCCGTGCCCATGGAGGCGGTCGGGCTCCACGTCCCGGTGGCCGGGTCGAACACCTCGGCCGACGCCACCTCCGGGGTGCCCCCGCCGGCCACCACCACCGTGGCGTCGGCCAGGAGGGTGGCGGTGGCACCCGTGCGGTCGGTGCTCAGCCGGCCGGCCAGCGCCCATGATCCCCCTTGGGCGCCGCCGGCGTGGGCCGGCGCGGTGGAGAGGGTGGCACCCGCCAGCGCCAGGGCGACCCCCAGGGCGACACCCAGGGCACGCCACCACCGCCGCCCGGCGGCGGGGCGGCGGTCGTCGAGTCGAGGAGAGGTGCCGGTGACCAACAGGGAAGTCCGCCTTGGCCGATCGGGACGCCGCGCCGACGTCGAGCGCGTGGAGCCGGGCGCTCCGCCGTCAGGCCCGGGCACAAGTAGGCCACATTCCGCGCCGCCCGACAAGCCCCTAGCGGCGAACCTAGCTCCCCGGGGCGGAATCGCCGTCATCGTCCCGCTCGTCCTGCTAGTCCTGCCAGTCCCGATCGTCCCGCTCGTCCCGCTTCCCCGGTGCCACCGGCCGGCCCGGCGAGCAGGTCCAGCTCGAACGCCCGCGCCACGGCCTCCACCCGGTTGCGCACACCAAGTTTGCAGAACAGCCGTCCCTGGAGGTTCTCGACCGTCTTGGCCGTTATGCCGAGGGCGATCGCCGTCTGCTTCACCGCTTCGCCACGCGCGATCGACGCCAGGATCTGGTGCTCGCGTCCGGAGAGCCTGACCGTGCCGGCGCCCGCCGTGGTCATGGTCCTGGCCGCCCTCGCCAGCGCCCGGGCCTGCTCGGGGTCGAGGAGGGTGCCCCCGCCGGCCAGGACCCGCACCGCGTCGAGCAGCTTCTCGGGGTTGCTCCCGGCGTGGACGACCGCGTCGGCGCCGCGAAGCACGACCTCGGCGGCTCCGGCCGGGTCCAGCGGGCTCCCGGTCACCAGCACCACAGGTGCTCCGGTGGCGACGGCGGTATCCCAATCGGCGGGCGCCGGGTCCACCAGCACGACCACCGCGGTGTACTCGTGGGGCGCGACGGGCGCGGCCGACCCTTCGCCGGCCTCGACGTCGAGTACCAGCGCCGCGATGTCCCGTGCAAGGCCCGGCGGCCCCACCAGACGGACCACGGTCGACGGCCGCTCCCGCGCCGTACTCATCGTTCCCGTCCGTCCGTACACGGCCCGGCGACGGGCACCAACGCCCTAGATCGGCACATAGCCGTCGAGAAAGCGTTCGCCCGGCTGGCGACCGGCACCAGCGGGGCCGGCCCCGTCGCCATCGCCACCCCTCTCCCCGCCGTCGTCGGGGGGTGGCCCCTGCTCCGCCGTGAGGTCGTCGTCTCCGGGCTGTGGGTCCATACCCCACAGAGTGGCGACCGGACGTCGACCGGGACTAGGGCAGACCTCTACCCAATCTTGCTCGCGTCGCCGGGACCGCCTGCGCCGTCCGTGCCGCCCGGGCCGGCGGGGCCCACATCCTCGGTCGCCTGGCGGGTCGCCACCAGCTCCTTGCGTGACGCCACGCCGAGCTTGCGCAGGGCCCGTTCGATGTGGTGGTCCACCGTGCGGGGAGACAGGAACAGCCGCTTCGCGATGTGCGAACTGCTGGCGCCACCAGCCGCGAGTTCGATCACCTCGCGCTCGCGGGGCGACAACGTGTCGTCATAGCTGCGCCGCCCGCCGCGGAACGGGTAGGGGAGGCTCACCTGGTGGCGCCGAAGCTCCTGGCGCAGCCGGGCCTCGTCCGCTGCCGCGCCCAGGCTGTGGAAGCCGGCCAGGGCGTCGAGGAGGGCGTCGGCGCCCGCCTCCCGGTCGCGGCCCACCAGGATCCGGCCCCGGCCCTCGGCCGCCAGCGCCGCTTCGTAGGGCCGAGGCAGGGCGGCCCAGGCCTCCGCAGCCGACGCGAACACGGCGGCGGCGGCCGGGTCGCCAGCGGGGGCGGTGGCGGCGGCGGCGGCCGGGTCGCCAGCGGGGGTGGTGGCGGCGGCGGTGGTGGCCGCGGCGGTCACCAGGGCCCGGCAGTGGACGGCGGCGGCGGCGGCGGCCGGGGCGTCGCGGCCCCGGAGCCCGGCATCCAGGCGACGCGCCCACTCGCCGGCCTCGGCGTCGTGCCCCTCGGCGAGAAGTGCCTCCACGGCGACCGGCGCGATGTCGGCCGTCCAGGCCCACAGGCCCTTGGCCGCGACCGTGCGCAGCGCCCGGACCGCCGTCTCGCATGCTTCGCCCGCCTCCCCCTGGGACATCCGGGCCCGGGCCAGGCCACCAGCGGCCATCGCCATGGTGGGGATGGCGCCGCAGCGCGCGGCGCGCTCGGCTGCCTCGGCGAGGCCGAGCGCGGCCCCGTCGGCCCCACTGCCGGCCAGATCCACCAGTCCCCCGACGACGGCTGCCTGCACGGCGGAGGGGACGTCGAGCGCCTCCTTCTCGAGGGCCATGGCGTCCTCGGCCAGGCGGCTCCAGTCCCCGGTGGTCCAGCGCACGATCAGCTCCGTGGCGCGCAGCGAGCCGACGAACCGGTCGTACCCGAGCACCTCCGAGGCCCTCATGCCTTGCGAGGCCCACCGGCGGGCATGGTCGTAGTGACCGAGGTAGGCGTGGTTGGCGGCCAGGTTGGCACACATCCGGACCCACTCGTGAAGGTCCCAGTCCCCGGCCCCAGGCGGCGGCGGCTCGGGCGACGAGGCGGTGGCCACGGGGTCGCCCACCGCCAGCAGAACCGCAGCCCGGTCGGCCCGCAGCACGGCGCCCACGTTGCCGTCGGGATGCCCGGCAGCCAGGGCTTCGGCACGGTCGAGCCAGCCCAGGTGCTCGTCGAGGTCGCCCTCCACCACCCACGGGGAGGCGAGGGCGCTCATGGCCAGCGCGCGCAGGGCCGGCTGCCCGCGCAGGTGGGGGACGGCACGAAGGATCTGCCGGCGCGACCCCGAGGCGTCGCCGGCCTGGTGCAGCAGGGCGCCGAGGTTGAACGCCAATTTCCCCCGCAGCGCGACCGGCTGTGCCTCGTCGTCCGCCACCCCCGCCACGGCGGCGATGGCGACGCCGTGGGCGAGGCCGTTGAGGGCGGCGATGCTCAGCTCGTGGGCCAGCCGGCCTCTGGTCACGGTGGGGAGGCGGGGAGCGGACATGGCGTCGAGCAGGAACCCGGCGGCGGCGGCGTGGTCGCCCAGCGACGCCGCCCGGGCGGCGGCGGCGCGCGCGTGGCGCACCCATTTGACCGGCTCGCCCCCCTCCCTGCAGTGGCGCGCCAACTGGGCGGCGGGGGCCCGCTCGCCCTGACCCTCCAGCGATCGGGCCGCACGCTGGTGCAAGCGGCGGCGGGTGGGGCCGGGGATGGCGGCGTACACGGCGTCGGTGGCCAGGGCGTGGCGGAAGCCGTACAGCCCGGCGGCGGTCTCTTGGAGCAGGGCCGCCTCCAGCGCTCCCACCAGCGCGGTGTTGGCGCGAGCGGCGCTCAGGCCGGCGACCGCTGCGAGGAGGGCCTCGCCGGCCGGCTGTGCGACGACCGCAGCCGCCTCGACGATCCGGCGGGTACCGGCGTCGAGGCCGCCGACCCGCTCCAGCAGGGACTCGCGGATGGCGGCCGGAACCTCGATCTGGTTGAGGGTGCGGCGCGCCCAGCGGCCCTCCCATCGCACCAGGTCCCGGCGGTCCTGGAGCAGCCGCAGCACCTCCTCGACGGCGAAGGGGATGCCGGCCGTTCGCTCGTGGAGGTAGGCCACGAACTCGTCCGACACGTCGTGGCTACCGAGGATCGACTGCACCAGCGCCTTCACGTCGGCCGGGGCGAGCGGGGCGAGCGCGACGCGTACGGCCGTGGCCGCGCCCGGGCGCCGGGAGGCGAGGGCCGGCAGCGGTGAGGCCGCGGGCAGATCGGCGGGCCGCCAGGTGAGCACCAATGAGAGGTCGGCGGGGAGCTGCGCGCCGAGAAAGGTCAGGAATTCGGCGGTGGCCTCGTCGGCCCAGTGCAGGTCCTCGAGCACCACGACGGCCGGGCCGACCGCACCCAACAGCTCCACCGCCGCC
>Ga0307504_10000147_pt1 | contig 14156 bp, 9 predicted proteins | sample 19_S_MG_FD_194516 | JGI IMG/M metagenome (GOLD analysis project Ga0307504, IMG submission 194516) | Soil microbial communities from Populus trichocarpa stands in riparian zone in the Pacific Northwest, United States - 19_S | ecosystem: Environmental > Terrestrial > Soil > Riparian zone > Trees... | reverse complement strand
GTCCTCGGGCCGGCGGCCGACGCCCCGGTCGGTGTCGCCGCCGCCACCACCGCCGGCCGGTCGCTCCCACGGCGGCTGTGGTCGTACGCCGCCGCGGCGCGGCGCGCCGGAGTGGACGCCGACGTGCTCGACGCCCACTTCGCCCTGTTCGCACTGGCCCCGGTCACCATCGGCCGCCTGCGCCGACTGCCCCTGGTGGTCCATTTCCAGGGCCCCTGGGCGGATGAGAGCCGCAGCGACGGCCGACGGGGCGGGGCGGCCACCACCGCCCGGCGCCTGGTGGAGCGCGCCGTGTACCGCCGGGCGCGGGAGATCGTGGTGCTGTCGGGCGCGTTCAAGCGGGTGATCGTCGAGGACTACGGCGTGGCACCGTGGCGGGTCACGGTGCTGCCGCCGGGGGTCGACACGGCCCGCTTCTCCCCCGGCGACCGGGCGCCGGCCCGCGCCCGGCTGGGCCTCGGGCCCGACGCCACGGTCGTGGTGGCGGTGCGCCGCCTGGTGCCGCGCATGGGCGTGGACGTCCTCCTGGAGGCGTGGGCGCGGGTCAGCGCCGGGCGGCCCGCCGCCGTGCTGCTCGTGGTCGGCGACGGCGCCGAGCGGCCCGCCCTCGAAGCCATGGCGGGACGCCTCGGCGTGGCCGGCTCCGTCCGGTTCCTGGGCATCGTCGACGAGACCACGCTCGTGTCCTGCTACCGCTCGTGCGACCTGGCGGTGGTCCCGAGCGTCGAGCTGGAGGGGTTCGGGCTGGTGGTCCTCGAGGCGCTGGCCTGCGGCACCCCGGTGCTGGCCACCGACGTCGGCGGGCTGCCCGAGGCGCTCGCCCCGCTCGACCCGGGCCTGGTCGTGGCCGCCGGCGACGCCCGGGCGCTGGCCGAGCGCCTCGACCACCTGCTCGACGACGACGGCGCCCTGCCCGACCGGGATCGCTGCCGTCGCTACGCCGAGCGGTTCTCCTGGGACGAGGTGGCCGGGCGCCACCGTGAGGTCTACGCCCGCGCCGTGCTCCCCGTCGCCCCCAGGACCCGGGTCGTCTACCTCGACCACTGCGCCCGGCTCTCGGGCGGTGAGCTCGCCCTGCTGCGGCTGCTGCCCGCGCTGGCCGGCGTCGACGCCCACGTGATCCTCGCCGAGGACGGTCCCCTGGTCGGGCGCCTCACCTCGGCCGGGGTGTCCGTGGAGGTCCTGCCCATGGGAGAGACGGCCCGCGGCCTCGGCCGCCAGCGGGTGTCGCCGACCGGCCTTCCCTTCGCCTCGGCGCTCCACGCCTTCGCCCACACGCTGCGCCTGGCCCGGCGGCTGCGCACGTTGCGACCCGACCTGGTCCACACCAACTCGCTGAAGGCGGCCGTGTACGGCGGCGTGGCCGGACGGCTCGCCGGCGTCCCCGTCGTCTGGCACATCCGCGACCGCATCGCCGGCGACTACCTGCCGGCGGCTGCCTGCCGCCTCGTCCGGGCCATGGCCCGGGTGGTGCCGGCGGCGATCATCGCCAACTCCAGGACGACGCTCGACACGGTGGCGGCGGGGTCGGCGCCGGTCGCGGTGGTCCACAGCCCGGTCGACGTGGCGGCCCTGTCACCGGCGCCCGCCCGAGGCGGGGCCGCGGGGCCCCTCCGGGTGGGCATGGTGGGGCGGATCGCACCCTGGAAGGGCCACGCCACCTTCCTCGACGCCTTCGCCCGGGCCTTTCCCGACGGTGGCGCCGAGGCGGTGGTGGTGGGCGCGGCGCTGTTCGGGGAGGACGGGCACGAGGTGGAGCTGCGGCGCCAGGCCGAGGCGCTGGGCATCGCCGACCGGGTGGCCTTCCGGGGCTACCGCCCCGACGTCGGCGAGGAACTGCGCGCCATGGACGTCCTGGTCCACGCCTCGGTCCTCCCCGAGCCATTCGGGCAGGTGGTCGTCGAGGGCATGGCCGCCGGACTCGCCGTGGTGGCGGCGGCCGCCGGTGGTCCCGCCGAGGTCGTCACCCACGGCGTGGACGGCCTGCTCTACCCGCCCGGGGATGCCGGCGCACTGGCACGGGAGCTGCGCCGGCTGGCCGCCGACCCGGTGCTGCGCCGCCGCCTGGGCGGGTCGGCCCGGGCCAGGGCCGGCGACTTCGCTCCCCCGGTGATCGCCAACCAGGTCGAGGACGTCTACCGCCGCGTCCTCGCCCGCCGCCGCCACTGAGGCTCAGGGGCGGCTGCCGGCCACCGCCGACCACGCGCCGACCACGTCGGCGTCCAGCTTCGACCGGGCCGGCGGCGCACCCCGCTCCCAGTGCCAGCCGGGGGGGAGGTCGACGCGGAGGCGGAGCCGGTCACCGGCGTGGGCCGGCACTCGCATCCAGTGCAGGGCGTAGGTCCACCGGCCGTCGGGGCGCCGCTCCGCCAGGTGCGGCACGCGCCACACGACGGTGAGCGTCGTCGTCCGCAGGGGCTCGGCGGAGCGGAGCCAGCCGCTGGCCGGGTGGCCGGCGACGGGCGCCTCGTCGGAGACCGGCGGGTCGGACGCCGGGTCGAGGGTGGCGCCGTGGGGGCCGTACAAGGCGATGTAGCTGGCCGAGTCCAGGTTCTGGAGCCCGCCGGCGCTGAACGGCCTGGTGTTGGCGATCGTGACGGTGGTGGTGACCATGGCCGACCCGTCCCGGTGGAGGACCACGTGGTGGTCGTAGGTGCGCCGCAGGCCCCGCCCGTTCTTGGCCATGTACTCGAACTCGGCGTCGGCGAAGAAGTCGCCGGCGGCGGCCGGGAGGGTGCCGTCCCACCCACGCTCGGCGAGGGCGCGGGCCACGCCGGTGTCGCGCGTCCAGGCCATGGCCTCCCTCCGGTCGAAGCCCGTCGCCACCGCCGCCGCCAGGCCGCCCCACCTGGACGCCGGCGCGTCGAGCAGCCGCCCGACGACCACCGCCGCCAGCGCGGTGAGGAACCGCTTGCGGTTCGGGTCGCCCTGGCGCGCTCCTTCCAGGTGCGTGTGGTAGTCGGTCCGCTCGACCAGGTTGGCAGCCGTCACCGTCTCGCCGAACGACGGCACCTCCACCGGGCCGAGCACGGCCAGGACACGGGCCAGGAAGTCGGGCGCCAGCGCCAGCGCCCCGTCCACCGGCTGCTCGCCGCCCTTGCCCCACAGGTCCATGGCAAGCCGGGCGGCCTGCGGCCAGTCCGGGGCGGTGTTGACGTTGGCGATGGTCTGGCGCACCGGTGGCGACGGGACGCGCAGGGCGAGCGGCGCCTGGGGGCCGGGGACCACGGCCTGGGGCCGGGGCTCGTACCAGCTCTCGACGGAGTCGTACCGCTCCAGGGCCAGCCGGCCGCGTTGCGCATCGAGCACGCCGTAGCTTCCGAGGTACCCGCCGGTGGGGCGCACCTCGTCGGGGTTCTGCGAGAACACCAGGTACCGGCGGGGCCCGGACCCGCCGGCGAAGGTGATCAGGGCGCGCAGGCCCCGCTCGGCCGTCCGGGCCCGGGCGGCGGCCGGCGGCAGCTCGTCGGCGAGCGCACGGTGGGCCCGGCCGAGCGGCCCGACCAGGCGGTAGCGGTCGAGCAGCGACACCTGCGCCAGGGCGGCATCGACGCCGGCCACGCCGCGCCGCAGGTGGGCGTCGGCGCCGCGCAGGCCGGCCACGGCGCCGGCGAAGGTGGCACCGGTGTCGCTCGGCCGCAGGATCGGCGCCGCCGCCTCGACCACCTCCTCGCCGGAGCGGGCGAGGAGGATCCCCGCTCCCGCCAGCACCTCGACGGCGCGGACCTGGGTGCGGACGAACGGCACCCGGCGGGCGACGGGGAGCAGCGGTCCCAGCCCTCCCATCTCGTTCCGCATGCGGGCGAACGACCGGCGGGCGTCCGACAGCGCGCCGCTGGCCCTGTCGAGCCGGCGGCTCCCGAGCTCCGCCTCGGCCCGGAGCAGCGCCGCCCGCCCCTGGCTGCCCGCCGTCGCCGCCGCCCACGTGTGCTCCCCGCCCCACGCCGCGGCCAGGACGAGGGCGGCGACCGATGCCCGGAACCGGAACGACGCCTTCGGCCGGCTAGCCGCCGGAGGGGCCCCGGCAGAACGGTGGGAGCGTGGTCGGCACCAGGCGATCACAGACCCGCAGCGCCGCGTCGGCGGGGCGCGGCGTGTGCCGCTGCGGGGGCGGGGGCGGGGGCTGGGCAGGGCGCGAGCCGGTGGCCGTGACCCTGGCCCCGGCGACGGCGACGGGACGCTCCAGCAGGAGAGCGGCGGCGATCACCAGCGCCAGCGCCAGCCCGACGACCGCCCGTAGGCGACGCCGGTCCCGGCCAACGGTTGCTGCCTGTTCCATCAGCGACCTCTCCCGTCCCGCTGCACATCGCCGGCACCGCCGGAGTCGTGCAAACGCGGCCTGGCGGCGACTTCATGTCCAAATTGCCGATCCCCATCGTAGCCAACGCGGACGCGGCCCCGGGCTCGCGTCCGGGCGGTCGCCGCATTGGCGCCCTCAGGTCCGCAGGCGGCGGTTCAGGAACATCCCGACGATGGCGAGGTTGGCGGCCACCGAGACGGCGAGCAGGACCTCAACCCACGCCGGCACCGACCCGACCGTCCTGACCGTGGGAGGAAGGGCCACGGCCTGTGGCACCGGGACCGGGGGAACGGTCGTGGCGATGGTCGTCGTCGTCGTCGTGGAGGTGGAGGTGGTGGTGGTGGCCGCGGTGGATTTCGTGCGGGCCGCCGGCCTGGTGACGACCACACCCTTCACCTCCGGCGGCGCCGTCGTGGTGGTGGTCGACGGCGGGGCGGTTGGGAACACCGGCGGGAGCGGGGCCGGGGGCGCCTGCTGCTCCTGCGCCCCGGCGCCGGGAGCGCCGATCCCGAGCACCACCAGCGCGAGCGACGCTCCCGCGAGTGCCCGTCGGAACCAGGACATGCGCCAGCCAGCGCCCGCCAGTCGTACCGCCGCCATGGGCGGGAATTATAACGCGCCCGGCGGAGCCGTGGCACAGATACCCGCGACTTGGCTACCCTCGGGAAGCGGGTGCCGGGGAGGATCCGTCGCATCGGCGTGTTGGTCGGGCCACATCGGGGCGTGGCCGGTGGAGCCTCTCCAACCATTTTCGGCCTCCGCCTACAGGAGGGCATGTCGATGAGCGCTGAGGGGCGCCAACCTGGATCCGGGGCCCGCGATCGAACCGCCGGTGGCGAATCCGGGCAGGCAGCCCGGAACCGCCGGTGGCCGCGGCCCACGGGGCTTCCCCTCGGGGTCGACAGCTTCGTCGCCCGCGAGGCCGAGATCGAGGACGTGACCGCCCTGCTGCGGGGGAGCCGCCTGGTCACGCTGACGGGTGCCGGCGGCGTGGGCAAGACCCGGCTCGCGCTCGAGGTCGCCACGGCCGTGGCCTCCGACCATGCCGACGGCGCCGTGTTCGTCGCCCTCGGCCCCGTCGGCGACCCCGCCGCCGTTCCCCAGGCGCTGGCCGGCACCCTCGGCATCGACGAGCAGCCCGGGCGGCCGCTCACCGACACCATCGCCGACTGCATGGGGGACGCCGACGTCCTCATGGTGCTCGACAACTGCGAGCACGTGGTCGGTACGGCCGCGGCGTTGGCCAGCGCGCTGCTCCGCTCCTGCCCCCGGCTCACCGTGCTCGCCACCAGCCAGGAGCCGCTGGCCGTCACCGGCGAGGTGGTGTCGGTGCTGGCCCCGCTGGCCGCGCCCGGCCCTGGCGCCGAGGGGCCCGAGATCGGAGGCTCGCCGGCCGTGCGGCTGTTCTGCGACCGGGCCGCCGCCATCCGCCCCGGGTTCGTCCTCACCCCCGAGGTGGCACCCGCGGTGGCCGAGATCGCCCGCCGCCTCGACGGCGTGGCGCTCGCCATCGAGTTGGCGGCGGCACGGGTCGCCATGATCTCGCCTGCGGAGATCGCCGCGCGCCTCGCGGACCGGTTCGAGCTGCTCACCGGCGGGCGCCGGACCGCGCTGGCCCGCCACCAGAGCCTGGTCGCCGCCCTCGACTGGAGCTACGACCTGTGCTCGGCCACCGAGCGGGCGGTGCTCCGCCGCCTGGCCGTCTTCGCCGGGGGCACCACGCTCTCCGCCGCCGCCGACGTGTGCGCCGGCGGCGACGTCCACACCGACGCCGTCTTCGTGGCGCTGGGCGCCCTGGTGAGCAGATCGCTGGTCGTGGCCGACACCGACGCTGCCGAGGCGCGCTACCGGCTCCTCGAGAGCGTGCGTCACTACGCACGGGAGCGTCTCGTCGAAGCGGGAGAAGCGGCGCCGGTGCGGGCCCGACATGCCAGGTGGTGCGTCGGCCTGGCCCAGGAGGCCGAACGCCACCTCACCGGGCCGGCCCAGCAGGAGTGGCTGGACCGCCTCGACCGCGAGCACGACAACCTCCGGGCCGCCCTCGAAGGGGCGATCGCCGACGCGCGGGCCGACGCCGCCCTCCGCCTGGCCGGCGCCCTGGTGTTGTTCTGGCGACTCAAGGGTCACGTCAGCGAAGGCCGGGACCACCTCGCGGCGGCGATGGCCCTGGCCCACGGCCAACCGGTGGGGATCCGGGCAAAAGTGGCCTGGGGCGCCGGCCTGCTGGCCGTCATGGTGAGCGACACCGAGGGAGCCGTCACCGCCTCGGAGGAGGCGCTCGCCCTGTACCGCTCGGTCGGGGACCGTGCCGGCGAGGCCCGCGCGCTGCTCGTGCTCGGCAACTGCCACGTCTTCACCTCGCCCGCCGTGGCGCAGCCGGTGCTCGTGGCCAGCGCTTCCCTCGCCCGCACCGCCGGGGACAGCTGGTGCCTGGCCCACGCGCTGGCGTTGGCCGGGCTCGCGCACCTCAACCGGGGCGAGACGGACGCCGCCCGTCGGTTCCTCGTCGACGCAGTGGCCGCCGCCACGGCGGGCGGCGACACACAGGGCATGCGGATCGGGCTCGCCCTGGTCGGCGACCTCGCGCTCCGCGAAGGCGAGTACGCGACCGCGGAGACGGCGCTCAGCGAGTCGCTCGCCCTCACCAGGGAGCTCGGGGAGAGCTACGGCGACGCGGTGGCGATCATCGGGCTCGGCCAGGCCGCGCTCGGCCGGGGGCACCTCGAGCGGGCACGGATGCTCCTCGGGGACGCGTGGGCGCCGGCCCGCCGCGCCGGAGGTCCCCACCTCCTCATCAACGTCTTGTTGCTGCAGGGGCGGCTGGCCTTCGCCGAGGACCGCCTCGACGACGCCAAGCGCCACTACGAGGAGGCGCTGTCGGTTCTCGATCGGGCCGGTCAGCCCGTCGCCGGAGCCCTGCGGGGCCTGGGCGAGGTCGCTCTCGCCGAGCACGACGAGGCCCGCGCCGGGGTCTTGTTCGCGGAGGCGCTCGACCTCGCCCGGGCGACCGGGAACCACCACAACGAGGCAGGAGCGGTCTGCGGCCTCGGCCACCTGGCGCGCCAGCGCGGCGACGTCCGTGAGGCGGTGGCTCGCCACCGCGAGGCACTGGAGCTGCGCCAACGGATCGGCGACGGCCACGGCACGGTCGACTCGCTGGAGGCGATCGGCGGCGCGACCGCGCACCTCGGCGGCCGCCGCGGGCCCTCGGCCGCCCGCCTGCTCGGCGCCGCCGACGCCCTGCGCCGGGAGAAGGGCTGGGCGCGGACGGCGGTCCAGAGCCGGCGGTACGAGGCAGACGTCGACCGCCTCCGCCGGTCGCTCGGCGCCGAGGCGCTGGCCGCCGCCGTCGCCCGGGGCGCCGAGCTGACCCTCTCCCAGGCGGTGGCCGCCGCCACGAGGGGCCAGGCCGCCTCCGCCCGACCGGCCAAGGGCATGGCCAGCCTCACCCCGGTGGAGCGGGAGGTGGCCGCGCTGGCCGCCCAGGGCCTCACCAACGCCGAGATCGCCGAGCGGCTCTTCGTCGCCCCGTTGACGCCCAAGACCCACCTGAGGAGCATCTTCTCGAAGCTCGGCGTCCGGTCGCGCGTGGAGCTGGCGCGCGTGTGGTCCGGGCAGTCGGTGCCGGCCGGTGACCCCCCCCTTCCCGACTGAGGCCGGCCGACGTCGGGGGCCGGCCGGTCGCGCAGCTTAGCTGCGTAGCCTAATGTACAATCGTACATATGACCTCTAGGAGTGCTGTTGCGCTACGACAGGCGCGGCTCGATGCGCGGCTTTCCCAGGCCGCCCTCGCCGAGAGAGCCGGCGTCGACCAACCGATGGTCTCCGCCTATGAACACGGCCGGCGGGCGCCTTCCTTGACCACATTCGAACGACTCGTCAGGGGGGCTGGTGCCGTCGCCGAATTACGCGTCGAGCCCCTCCCCGACAACGCCTTCACTGTCGCCGACCTTGGTGGCCACGTGGCCGCCGCCGACGATCGGCGACGGCGGCGGCTCGTCCTCGAGTTCGTCGGGCGGTTCTCGAATACCCCGGCACACCAGCGACGGGCCCTCCTCTGCGACCGGCCGGATCCGACCGGTGAGGGTCCATGGGACGCGTTGCTCGGCGCACTCGCCGAGCACCTGGCCTTCCACGAGGCGGTCGACCCCCCGGAATGGTGTGCAGAGCCGGGTCGATTCCTCGATCGTCCCTGGTACTGGGTGGATCTCCCGTCGGTGCGCCGTCGAGCCCTCACCGGCGCACCAACGGCGTTCCGGCGCCGAAACGTGTGGGTCGACCGGATCGACCTCGAACGGCGGTGACCGAACCGCTCCTCACCCGTCGTCGCATGCTCGACGCCTTCGGCCGGCTCGGCGATCACCTCGCCACCGACGGGGTCGTGGCCGACATCCAAATCGTCGGCGGCGCCGTGATGGTCACCGAGTACGGGGCGAGGGACTCGACGGCCGACGTCGATGCATTCGACTACACGCCGCACGGGGCAGTCGAGCGGGCCGCGGCGCTCGTGGCCGTGGAGATGGGTCTTCCCCGCTCTTGGCTGAACCAGCAGGCCAGCGCCTTCGTGCCCCGATGCGCCGACTGGCGACGCAGCCACGGCTTCGACCATCCGAATCTGCACCTCTACGTCATCGCCCCCGAGCAGCTGCTGGCCATGAAGGTACGCGCCGGGCGGCCGACGGACGCCGAGGACATCACCACGCTGTGCAGGATCGTCGGCATCGCCAACGTCGGCGAAGTCGAGCGGGTGGTTCGTGCCGCCTACCCGGATGAGCCTGTACCGGCTCGAGGACTCGAGCTGGCCGCCGACATCCTACGGGCACAGGAACGGCGACGCTGACGGAGCTGCCGACCCCGTGTCGTTACGTCCTCGGGGCACTCCGGCCGACGTCGGGGGCCGGCCGGTCCCGCCACTTAGCTCCGGCGCCGGCCGACCACGACGGCCGCGCCGGCCAGGACCGCGGCGCCGGCGAGCGCGCCGGCGGCGAGGAGGCCGGCCGGGAAGCCCCGTCCGCCGGACGCGTCGGGGGGGGGAGCGGCGATGGGCGTGGTCGGCCGGGTCGGCGTCGCTGGCGCCGCCGCCGGCCGCGGGCCCACGAACGAGCGCTTGTCGAGGATGCCCGAGCCCCTCACGAACACCCAGCCGTCGTACACCGCCGGGCGGTAGCCGAAGGCGCCACCGGCGAAGTACAGCGGCACGACGGGGTCGTCGGCGGCCAGGAGGCCGAGCGCCTCGCGTGTGGCCGCCTTCCTGGCCGCCGGGTCCGAGGTGGTGGCCACCCGGCGGGCGGCGTCGTCGAAGGCGGCGCTGTGGTAGCCGGCCAGGTTGAACGGCGCCGACGCGGGATCGGAGCCGAAAAGGCGCCCGAGGATGGCGGGGTCGTAGGAGGCGAGCGGCGGCGTGGTCCAGATGGCGGCCTCGAACGTGGGCGCCCCGCCGTCCTCGCCCACGGCGCGCTCCAGCTCGGCCCGCGGCAGCTTGCGCAGCGTCGCCGCCCCACCGGCGCCGATGACCGCCTGGACGACGAGGCGCCCGGCCTCGGCCTTGGAGCGGTCGTTGTCGGGCACCAGCACCGTGATCGGCGCCGTCAGGGCCGCCAGCACGGGCCGGGCGGCGGCGGGGTCGAGCGAGTGCAGCGGGTCCGGAGAGGCGAACGGCGACCGCGGGTGCAGGTACCCGTGGTCGGCGGCGACGGCGTCGCCCTCCACCCGGGCGATGCGCCCGAGGTCGATGGCCCGGGCGACGGCCCGGCGCACCTCGACCCGGTCGAACGGCGGCGAGCGCAGGTTGAACAGCAGCGCGGTGCCCAGGTAGGAGTCGCCCTCGGCCACCTTCACCGACAAGGTGTCGACCCGCTTCTTGAGCGCCTCGGGCAGGTTCACCGGCACCATGTCCACGTCGCCCCGCTCGAGGGCATGCACCGTGTCGTCGACCTTGTTCATGACCGGCACCTCGATGGTGCTCACCGCCGGCGCGCCACGGAAGTAGCCGGCCACCGCCTCGAAGCGGTACCGCTGCCCGGCGACGTGGTCGACCAGGCGGTAGGGGCCGCTGCCGACGGGCAGGCCGTCGGGCGCCGCCTTACCCGTGGGCAGGCCCTCCCACAGGTGCCTGGGGATGATGGGCAGGTCGGCGAGCGGCTGGTCGGCGAAGCCGGGCTGGGCCTGGCGGAGGCTGATGACGGCGGTGCCCGGGTCGGGGGTGTCCACCCGCTCGACGGCCACGACCTCACCGCTGAAGCGGGGATGGGGATGGGCGGCGACCCAACTGAAGGTGAAGGCCACGTCGGCTGAGGTGACGGGCGGGCCGTCCTGCCAGCGGGCCCCGTCGGCCAGGTGGACGGTGACCTTGCGGCCGTCGGGGCTGGTGTCGACCGAGCGGGCCAGCCACGGCCGGGGCACGCCGTCGGCGTCACGCCACAACAAGGTGTCGTACACCAGCGTCATCAGCGGGTAGCCGAGCTCGAAGGTATAGGGCGTGAGCGTCCCGTCGTCCTGGGGGAAGGGCAGGCGGACGAGGGGCACCGGTCCGGCCGCCGCCGGCTGGGACCCGGCCGGTGGGACGGGTGCCATCGACGCGACCACGACGAGCAGGACGGCGGCGAGCCCGCGTCGCGTCACGGGCGCCGCCGGCTCATGCCCGCATCTTCGCCTTCCCCTGCCCGCGACGCCACGCGGCCCGCCCCGATCGGCCTTCAACAGCAGCTGCCACCGGCCTCCGGCTTCGGCGGGCGGTTCCACCCCGCTCCCTTCACGACCACGGCGCCGACGAGGGTGTCGGCGAAGGTCTGGCGCTTGCGGTGCCACAGCGGCCGCAGCCAGCCGGCGGCGAGGGGGACAGCGTCGACGACGTGGAGAAGGTGCCGGGCGACCGACCGCCTCGGCCCGATCGGATGGCCGTCGCGCTCGCCCACGAGGCGGATGCCGAGGCGGCGCTTGCCCCTGGTCTGGCCGGTGTGGCCCTGCTCCACCAGGGCGCGCACCACCACCACGACCGCCGCCACCCCGCCCACGCCGGCGAAGGTGGCCACCGCGCCCTCGTAGTGGAACTCCACCTGGAGCGCCACCCCGACCAGGATGGCTGCACAAACGGTGGCCGCCGGCACGACGGCGTCGATGAGGGCGGCGCCGGCCCGGGCCGGCCAGGGGGCGAAGGCCACGCCGGTGCGGATCGCCTGGCGTACGGCCGCCTTCGGGACGGCGCCACGGTCGGAGAAGGTCGTGCCGCGGTAGTCGGGGTCGGCGTGGAACAGGGCCCGCTCCAGCGCGGCGCCGGCGGCGAAGGCGGCGCCGGCGAAGCCGACGCGGCCGTCGAAGCGGGCGCCGTCGAAGGTGGCGTCCCCCCGGAACGTCGCCGCCGCGAACTCGGCCTCGGTGGCGAACTCGGCCTTGGCGAACCACGCCATGCCGGCGAACTCGCAGCGCTCGAACGACGCCGGCCCCTTGAACCGGGCGCCGCCGAACCACGCCTGGCCTCCGAAGGTCGCGCCGTCGAAGACCGCCCGGCCGGCCACGAGGGCGCGGGCGAAGCGGGCGTGGCCGTCGAAGCGGGCGCCCTCGAAGGGGGCGTCGCCCTCGAAGTGGGCCCGGTCGAACGACACCTCCTTGGCGAACACCACCCTGTCGAAGCCGGCACCGGGAGCGAAGCTGGCCCGGTCGAAGCGGGCGGCTTTGAGGATGGGCCGACCGGCGTCGTCGCAGGGGGTGGCGTCGAGCAGCTGCGTGAGCAGGGCGGCGTCGAAGCGCACGCCGCGGGCGTCGAGGGGCCGGCCCCGGCCCAGCAGCCGCAGCGCGGTGGCCCGCTCCTCGCCGTCGAGATGGGCCAGGCAGGTGGCGTGCGAGCTGCGCACCCCGGTGCAGCCCGGCCGGGCGCAGCACTCCCAGGGGACGTCGGACGCGTCGAGCTCGGTCACCGTCACGGGGCGGCCACCGCCTTTCGGATGTAGTCCCTGGCGAAGCCCTCCAGATCCGTCACGCCGAAGCGGTAGTAGCGGCGGAGGAGCCGCTCGTCCACCCGTGAGCGGACGTTGCCGACCTGTCCGGAGCAGCCCTGTTCCGGCAGGTTCTTGAAGTTCCGGTAGAAGTCGAGAAACTTCGCCGCGCCGCCCGTCTGCACGAGATAATCGACGGCGGCATCGGCCAGGGCATAGTTCGGCGGGACTGAGTTCAGCACCGCGCCGTCGAGCTTGCCGCCGCTCGCGAGGGCCTTCCATTGGTCGCTCCGGTGCTCGCCGGCCAGCTGCATCGCCGCTCCTTCTACCACCCAGTCGCTCGTGCAGGCCCGGGTGAACCTCGACAGCGCGAGATGGGCGAGCTCGTGGCGGAACACGGTCTCGGGCTCGATCGGGTCGGGACTGTTGTCGAGCGGGAGGCGGCCCGGCGCCAGCAGCGCGGTGAGATCGGCGAACACCCGGCGCTCCTCCGGCCTGAGGAGCCCGCCACCCGCCGGCACGAGTGCGAACGGGGCGAGGGCCACGCTGGTGGGATCGCCGGCGTTGTCGAGGTACTCCTTCCGGTTGCCGGCCACGACGAGCAGGACCCGGTCGTCGGAGGCGACGGGCAGCGTGGGTACCAGGCCGGCGTAGGCCTTCTCGGCCACCGCCGCCATCTCCGGGACGCCGCGCGTACCGGGGCGGGCCATCACCAGGAAGTGAGGCGACCGGGTGAAGCCCACCGGCCCGAACGGCCACAGCTCCGGCGGAGGCGGGACAAACGGCCGGCGGTCGAACTGCGACTTGGTGACCACCCAACCGGCCGACTGGCGGTCGAGGTCGTAGAGGAGCCGCACCCGGAACGCGTTGTCGGCGGGAAGTTCCTTGTACCAGTAGGTCAGGGTGACCGACGCGTTCCGGAAATGGTTGCCGTCGTCGGAGATGGTGGCCTCCCCGACGCTGAGGTCGAACCTGGTGACCGGCAGGGTGACCGCCACCTTGGCGATGGGCTCCTCGAACGCCCGCGCCGGCGGGCTCAGCGCCGCCAGGTAGCCCTCGACGTCGCCGGTGCTGAGCTTGTCGGCGCGCTCACGGAGGAGCAGCTGCACCGGACGGTTCGGATTGGCGACCACACCCTGGCCCTCGGCGTCCTTCACGGTCTGCGTGGAGCCACGGCAGGAACCGACCAGTAGGACCGCGGCTAGAACCACGCCGACGCCGCAATACCGCCGCACACGGCTAATGTAGGCCATCGCCGACCGTGGCTGCTGGGGACTCGGCCGGGCGAGGGGGTTCCGTTGGCGGACAAGAACCGGGCGACGCGCAAGAAGGCCCGCAAGGAGAACAAGAAGAGCGCCCTCGGGCTGTGGACGGCGGCCATCATCCTGGTCCTCGGGGGTGCCTACTTCGCCCTCATCCAGGTGAACCGGCCCACCGTGGCCGGCGACCGGCTGCGGCTCGACTCGTTCGTCGACCTGGCCGAGCGGGGCCGGCTCAAGAGCTCCCGCATCCTCAACTACGACTCGTACGCGGTCGGCACCTACCAGCGCGACGACGACTCGATCCACCGCTACAACGCCGTGTACCTGAAGGACAGCCAGGACCTCCTCGTCAACACCCTGCTGGAGAACCGGGTGCCCACCACCGTCGACCAGCAGACCAAGAAGCGCCTCGTCACCCTCATGGGCAACCTGCTCCCCGGCCTCGTGCTCATCGTGTTGTTCGCCTACCTGATCATGTCGTCGCGCCGGGGGACGGGGCTGTTCAAGGTCCGCAGCGGCGCCAGGAAGATCGAACCCGAGCCGGGCGGCGTCACCTTCGCCGACGTGGCCGGGCAGGAAGCGGCGGTGGCCGAGCTGCGGGAGATCAGGGACTTCCTGGCCGAGCCGGGGCGCTATGCCGCCGTGGGCGCCCAGAGACCGAAG
>Ga0307504_10000146_pt1 | contig 14161 bp, 13 predicted proteins | sample 19_S_MG_FD_194516 | JGI IMG/M metagenome (GOLD analysis project Ga0307504, IMG submission 194516) | Soil microbial communities from Populus trichocarpa stands in riparian zone in the Pacific Northwest, United States - 19_S | ecosystem: Environmental > Terrestrial > Soil > Riparian zone > Trees... | reverse complement strand
CAGCGTCCATGCGTCGATGGTCAGTGCGAAGCCGGGCAGTGGCCGGAGTTTGACCGGAGTGACCCAGTGATCGGCGATATCGGACAAACGCGAAGAGGCCTGATACGCCAAATCCAAGTTCCGCGGGTCAATTACCACTTCGATATTCTGATTAAGTGCGAAAGCGATGAACTCGGCCACGAGTGCCGAATCGGGCAGACCTCGCAGCAGCAGGCCGTCCGCTATGTAGAGCGTGGTGTCGAAATGATCGTCCGCGATTTTTACGGCCTTCGTCGGATCGAGCACCCGGGCGTTGTGCGCGACGAGTGGGTCATACATCCCCTGGTAACCTCGCTCGGGCGAATCGTCCTCATCGGCGAAGCGATCATCGGAAGGGCACATTTTCAGCTCTCCAGCCTGTCGGTGGCTTAATGGGTGCACTGACCCTAGGGGCAATGGTCAGCCTCATCAATCACTCATGAACTACGGACAGCCGAGGCCAGCGGTCTGATACTCAGGTCATGAATTCATTTTCGCGATGGGCACCATAATCGCGGGGCGTCGAGCAGATGCCTTTACCCCGGCTTCACTCGTCATGCTTCCCCGCGGGAGGAGGCCGCGCCGACGCCTTACCCCGGCTTCATTCGCGACGCGCCGCGTCCGCCTTTGTGGCTGCGCGGCCGTCACCAGGTCGCGCCGAAACAGACGAACGGCGCGGGCAACGAATTTTGGCTGCCGCAGGCATCGGCAAGCGCCTGTGCCGAATCGCGACCCGAGGCCAGCAGCCGGTGATAGGTGGTCATGACCTCAGCCGAGACGTCATCGTGGACCCGGGACACGCCCGACACCACGCAGCGGGTCCCCAGATGCAGCAACACACTGGTGAGCCCGAGAGCCTCGTCACCCGGGCGGATGGTCGCCTGACCGAGTTCGCAGGCCGCCAGAACAACGTGTTCCGCGGCCCTGGCGGTCTGGTCGAGTTCATAGGCGAAGACCGGACCGTCGGCCAATCGGATGGAGGAGAACAGAGGGTTCTCGGCCTGATGCTGACCGTGCGCCGCCACGTGCACGACGGTCGCCGACGTCATCGCCGACACCAGCATGTCTCGCCTCGCCGAATCGTGTAGCAAGACCGCCGAGGCGGGCCAAAGGTCTCCGATGGCCCGTACCTCCTCGGCCGCACGGGGCAGGTCAGGGCCGGCGAAGGCGGACACCAGCGGTCGGTCCGGTCGCCGCCGGTCAGACGAAGCCGCCAACCACGCGGTGGCCGACGGACTGACGACCACCGGACGCCCACGCAAGGATGGCATGTTCGTCCACGGTGCGACGGCCAGAATTCCGGTCGGCACGATGACCAGCGGCCGGTCCGCTATGGCCAACGGCCGAACCACCCGGTCGTCCAATTGGGTCAGCGATCGTCTCAACGACGCGCCGACCGCATTGAGCAGCGCGTCGGGAAGGTGACCGTTCGCCATCACGTCCAGGTCGGCGCGAACGCGTCGCACCTGCTCGATGACCTCGTTTGCGGCAGTCAATCGGACGATGCGTCCTCGGCCACCAGCCATTACCACCGCGTGTAGCCAGCCGTCGACCTCGACGTAACAGGCCAGAGCGGCGCCGACGGTGTCGAGTCCGGCCGTGATCTGCTCCATCGCGGCCGGCTTGTCCGCATGACCCGAACCGTCGGTCCGCCATGATCGAGACCGCAACAAGCGCTGGACTTCCACCACTCGTTGACGCTGCTCGGCCACGGTCGCGGCCGACTCCGGATCCGATTCGATCAGTCGGATTCTCTCGACCAGTTGACGCAGCTCCGCGAGCAGCCCGGCGGCTATCTCATCTTGCGGAGCGCGGACCGCCCGCAGCCGGCTCGAGGTGGCCCGGCCCCGTTCGACCGCTGTGAGCACCGCCTCGGGGTTATCGTCCGACAATGCCATCGACAGGTCCAGTTCGGCCAACTGGCGGCCATGCACCGCGCTGGCCGTCTGTAGGTCGATGCTGCCGAAGCTGGCTTGGTGGCGGGCAAGCTCGCTCAACCCGGCGTGAATCTCTCCGAGGCCCGCCTCGGGCGATCCGGATGCGAGCAGCAGCTTCGAGCGAACCAATCGGGTATGCAACCGGGCCGAGATCGGGTCCTGGCGATGAACGGTACCGGCCGCCGCCGCCACCTCGGTCGCCTGATGGAGCTGGCCCGCTCGCAGCAGGGCTTCGGCGGCGATCAGCTGCGCCGTTCTGGCCCGCGTCGTGAGCCCAGCGGTCCGGAACTCCTCCGCCAGCCGCAGCGCGGGGCGCGCCAGCCGTGCTCCGGGCCGGCCCACCGCCAGGTCGGCGTGCAGCAGTACCAATTCCGCGTCGCGGCGCCAGCGTTCGTTGCCGCGCCGGCGGAACCGATCGCGAGCCCGACCAGCGAGTCGACGCGCGGCGTCGATCTCGCCGTCCAGCAAGGCGCACTCGGCGCGGGCCAGCTCGACCTCGCCGACGTCCTTCCAGAGCCGGTCGGACCGGAATAGTTCGGCGGCATCGACAAGTGCCTCGTCCGATTCACGATGCAGCCCGGCTTCGATGAGCACCCTCGATCGATCCAGCAGGATTACCGCCTGCGAGACGTCGGCGCCCAATCGGGCCGCTTCATCCATGGTCTGAAGGGCCAAGGCCAGGTTGCCGGCGAGGAATTCGACGTAGCCCAGATTGTGGCGCGCCTTGCACTCCTCGACGAGCAAGCCGTGTTCTCGGGCGTAGGCCGCCGCACTCGTGAGGTCCTGGCGCGCCAGTTCGAGGTCACCGCGAAAGAGGTAGAGCGTCCCTCGGTTCAGCAGGATGTTCGACGCCGCGGCGGGGTCGGCATGGCTGATCAGGTTCGCGGCTGTATCCAATGCGGCAAGGCCGTCCACGAAATGCCCGCCTCGCACCCGCATGAAGCCGAGTTGAAGGTAGAGGTGGACCGCCACTATTTGATCGGAGGTGCGCTCGACGTAGGCGCGCACCTCCTCCAGCGCCCGAAGCCCCGCGTCGAGCCCATTCAATTCGGACTCACTCATCGCGGCACTGATCAGCAGTCGAGCCCGCAACACATCATGATCGGCGCCGCCGACCGCCGGATCGGCATCGAGGCGGCCGAGCGCACGTCGGAACAACCGAAGGGCTCGGGTGGGATGGCCGGCGTTGTTCTCCGATACCCCCCGACGGTGCAGCTCCCAAATCGCATTGGGATCGCCGCGGCTGCGCTCCCCCACGCGCGACAACCCCCTCTGCTCCCCCGCTAGGTCTTACGCGGTTGCGGCCGCTTCAGTTTCGTGAGCTCAGTCAGAGCATTCCATGAGCGGGTCACCATCGCGTCCGGATTGTTGGCCATCAAGGACCCGGACTCAATCAATTTCTGGGCGATTTCGCCGGCCAGGATAGGCGCCGAGAACGAAGTACCGCTCCAGGTGCCGAAGCCACCGCAGAAGTTGTCCGGGTCAATGGTCGAGCGCTCACCGTCGCCGCGCACGAAGAGCTTGGCAACCGGCTGCAACGCACCATTGAAGGTAACCGGCATTGAGCTGACCAGTGCGGCCCCTCGCCGATGGCAGCTGACCCACGGACCCGCGTTGGAGAAAAGCGCGATCGTCTGGCCGTCCGGATTCAACGCGCCGACACCGACCACCGGCACCACGTCATGGCGACGTTTGGCCTTGCTGGCCGTGTGTGGCGCGAAGCCCGCCGGATAGAAGTGTCGCACGGTGGCGTCATTGCCCGCAGCCGCGACAACGGCGACCCCCCTGCGTCCGAATTCGAGCAGTGGCTCCAACAGCAGATGGTCGAAGGCTTCATCAACTGGTAGCTCATGGTAATAGCCCAGCGACAAGGACAAGACATCGATCAGCAGGTCCGGTTGATCTCGGTCCTGGGCCGCGGCGTGCCGGAGCAAGAGTCGGTTGACCGCCTGAAGCAGATCGCCCTCTGTGACGGCACCGTCGCCGTACATCACCCGGACGGCGAGGATGTTGGCGTCCGGGCAGGTCTGGCGGATCAGACCCGCGATGAAGGTGCCGTGGCCGGCATCGGGATCGAGCATGCCCTCCAGCGGATCCTGGACGACCCCGGTGTTCTCGGGATTGGTGGCCGGATTGGTCAATCCGATGCTGAGTGAGCCCACCGACGCGTGCCGCTCGACGATGCTGTCCGGAAGCCACGGATGCAAGCCCGCCCCGGTGTCGAGTACCGCGATCACCGGACGACGGAAGCGGTCCTTCTCGGCGACCGGATCGGGACACCGCGCCGGTTCGGGCCCGAGCCACGTCACCGGAGCGCGTCCCCCGTAGCCGGGCGTGCCGTACTGCGACATGGGGCCGCCGCCGGCGGGACTTCCACCCATGAAGGGGCTGCCACCCATGAAGGGGCTGCCCCCCATGAAGGGACTGCCCCCCATGAACGGCACCCCGCTGAGCGACGAGCCCTCGGTTGCGGTCAGCAGGTGCTCCAGGGTGACCTGCCTCGCGGCTTCACTGTGGCGCCCAACTTGTGAGCGGAAGGTCTGCAGCACCGTCCACGCGTCGGGCGGGCTGAACGGTAGATCGGGGTGCGCGGGCACCAACCTGACCTTGGTGGTAAGCACCCGATCGGCCAGCTCGCCCAATCCCATCTCGCGGGCGAGTTCGAGGTACTCCTGGTCCTCGTCGTCCCGTTCCACCTTCAGGCTCTCGCCGGCGGCCAGCTGCAACTCCCGCATGATGTAGTCGTCGAGCCGGGACGCCCGGACCAGGAGCGTCGCGCCTACGTACACCGTCGGTCGAATATCCTTTTGGCCCGGCAGTTTCACTGCCGTCGCCGGATCGAGGACCCTCGCGCCGTGCTTTTTCAGGACGTAGGCCGGCGGGTTCAAACTCGGTTCCTTGCGGCGAGGCGCGGCTGAGCGGCCAGCGGCCGACGGCGGCGGAGCAGAGGTCATTGGTTCCCCAGATAGGCGCGGTGATGGGAGGGCGGACGGGTTGTCCCAGCGGTCAGATCTCCACGGCGGGCGTCACAACCGGCGGTGCATCAGCGGCCTCTGGTACCCGAAGGACGAAGCGCGTCAACCCATGCGGTACGTAGTCGAACACGAAGCGTCCATCCTCGTCGGCTTGTGTCTGTTGCGAGCCGGAGACCTGGCGAAGCTCGACCCGGACTCCGGCACCCGGTGCCGCCCAGCCGTCGATCCGTACTCGGTCCGGTCCGGCGGGACTTATCGTCACCATCGTCGTCAGGTTGTCACTGGTAAAGGTCAACGTCTTGACCTCGCTCGTCTCCGCGCCGCGAGCGGCCATCGCCGCCAGGGGCAACTGCTGAAGCTGGGCAAGCTCGGCGTTGAGCGCGTCGAGCGAAATGCCGAACTGTAGCCGCTCGACAAGATCGACCGGAACCGGGTCGACCGCCTCGAACAACGCGGCAATTCGCCGCATCAGAAAGTCGTCCTGGGCGTCCAGCGGCTCGCTGGCGAGAGTCGCCCAGTCAGTTGGCTTCTCTGAGAAGGTCATCGGAGCTCCCATCGAGCGTCGTTGGTCAGTGATTCACGCAGCTTGGCCAGGCACCGCCCCCGGGTGGGACCGATACTTCCTACCGGCATACCGAGCGCGCGTGCCAGCTCGGCATAGTCGGGCCGGTCGGCAAACGCGATCACCCGCAGCAGGCGCCTGCAGCGATCCGACAAGGCGGCGATGTGCGACCACAGAACCTGGTCCGTCGTGCTGCGCAGGATCAGGTTCTCGGGGGAGTCGCCGTCAGAGCTCTGGAAGTCGTCGTCGCCCAGTTCCATGGGGGTCAGGCGGGCCTGACCCTTTGCCACCCGCCACGCCTCACGCCGCGCCGTGACGATCAGCCATTGCAGCACCGACCTCGGGTCGGCGATCTTGTCCGCACTCTTCACCAGCGCGAGCCAGGTCGTCTGTAGGACATCCTCGGTCGAGCTGCTGTCCAGGCGTTGCGCGCGCACCGTATGCCACAGAATCGGCGTCAGCAACGATACGAGATCGCCCATCGCGCTGGACACGCCGCCGCGGTAGAGCTCGAAGGCCTCGCCCGCCCGAAGGGCGAGGGTCCCGTGTTCAGCTTCTGCGTTGATCATGGCCGTAACATCGCGATCGCGCTCCCTGGGTTTGCAAGTATCGTCCCGTCGATCTTTGGGCTGAGCCTAGGACTTTCTCCAACCTCCACAAGGAGCTTGCACGGGGGAGCCCTGATACATCGCGGGCGAATGTTGCTTTCGCGGCTTTGGTGCCAGCAAATCAAGCGGATTTGTATCAGCGGGACGGATCCCCGCTCTGGCGTTGGTGACGGACCCGAATGAGTGGGCCCGCCGACTGGAAGTCAAGCATTCGGGGGGATGCGCCATGGCCCAGGACCGCAGGAGGGCGCACATTGCCCGGTAGCCGGCACGAGATCATGCGACGCGCCGCCCTGCCGTCGCGTCCGGTGCGAAGGCCACGGACGTCGGCTCTCCAGTCACGACCGACGCGATCGGCGACAGGCGCCAGGATTCGCGTCGACCGTCAGGTGCCGGTGCGCCGAGGGGCGCTTGCCGTCGGCGGCGCGCCGTCACCTGCCGGACCTCTGCCGTCAGCCCCACCTGAGGGCGTCCTGGTGACGGCCGGCCGGAGCCGTCCGTCGCGCTATTCGTCCGGCGATTACTTACGTTCGCGGCTAAACCAGCCGGTCCGCGGTGCCTCATCCACGCCGGCCGGTTCTGCCGGCCGGGGGCAACCGGACCGGCGATGACGGCGCTCAACAGCTGGTCGTACGGACTCCGCCAGCTGTTGAGCGTCGCCGTTGCGGGAGGTAGTCACCACCGCGCCGGTTGTCGGCCGCCGAAGCGCACGCATGAAGCGCAGCTGCCGGCAAAATCACGCCGTCGGCTCGTCGAGCAGATTACGGGTGCGATTGCTGTCGACCGGAATACCCGGGCCCATAGTCGTGGAGAAGTTGACCTTCTTGAGGTACTTGCCCTTGGCCGAGGACGGCTTGGCGCGCAGCACTTCGTCCAGCGCCGCACGATAGTTCTCGGTCAACTGCTCCGGCGTGAACGACGCCTTTCCGATGATGAGGTGCAGGTTGGACTGCTTGTCGACCCGGAAGGTGATCTTGCCACCCTTGATATCGGTGACGGCTTTGGCCACGTCGGGCGTGACCGTTCCGGTCTTCGGGTTCGGCATCAAACCCCGGGGGCCCAAGATCCGGGCGATACGACCGACCTTGGCCATCTGATCCGGCGTGGCGATCGCGGCATCGAAATCAAGGTAACCGCCGGTAATTTGTTGTATCAAGTCATCACTGCCGACCTTGTCCGCTCCGGCCGCCCGCGCGGCCTCGGCCTGCTCGCCGGTCGCGAACACGACGACACGTGCGGTCTTTCCGGTGCCGTGCGGCAAGCTGACCGTGCCGCGGACCATTTGGTCTGCCTTGCGGGGGTCGACCCCGAGACGCATCGCGACTTCGACCGTTCCGTCGAACGTCGACGGCGACGTCCGGGTGGCGAGCCTGGCGGCCTCCAGCGGGCTATAGATCTTGTCGGGTTCGACCAACCTGGCCGCGTTCTGGTAGGCCTTGCTGCGCTTGGACATCGCATGTGCTCCTCTAACTGGTGGTCTGGCGGGCGCCGACCCTCGGTGCCCTCCCACGCCTTCTTCGATGCTGCCGCTTCCTCGGTGCTCGCGCGCGTCCGAGGACCGTTTCCGCCGCCGAGGCGTTTCCGCCGCCGAGGCCCCGACGGACGCTAGTCGGTGATCGTAATGCCCATGGACCGGGCGGTACCGGCAATGATCTTGGCTGCCTGATCGAGGTCGTTGGCGTTGAGATCTTCCTTTTTGGTTTCGGCGATCTCGCGAACCTGAGCCATGGTCACTTTGGCAACCTTGGTCTTGTGTGGTTCGCCGGAGCCCTTGGCCACCCCCGCGGCCTGGAGCAGGAGTTTGGCCGCCGGCGGCGTTTTGGTCACGAAGGTGAATGACCGATCTTCGAATACCGAGATCTCGACAGGGACTACCTGGCCGCGCTGTGACTCGGTCGCGGCGTTGTAGGCCCTGCAAAATTCCATGATGTTGACGCCGTGCTGGCCAAGGGCGGGGCCGACCGGCGGAGCCGGGTTGGCCGCTCCGGCCTGGATCTGCAACTTGATGATTGCGGTGAGTTTCTTCTTCTTGGGAGGCATTCGTTTCTCTTCTTCTGGGGTTGCTGGATGCCCCGGTTCGATGGTGCGGTTCGGCGGTTGACTAGATCTTCGACACCTGGTTGAACGACAACTCGACCGGCGTCTCGCGGCCGAAGATCGACACCAACACTTTCAGCTTGGAGTGCAGCGGATCGATCTCGTTGATGGTTGCCGGCAGGGTGGCGAACGGACCGTCCATCACCGTGACGGACTCGCCGACCTCGAAGTCGACAACCTGCACCGGGGCCTGTCCCGCAGCGTCCGCACCCCCACCGCCCTTGACCGGGGCGGCGGCCTTCTGGACCGCCGGTGCGAGTATTTTGACGACCTCGTCCATCGACAGCGGTGACGGCTTGGACGTGGCGCCGACGAAGCCGGTGACACCCGGGGTATTGCGGACCGCGCCCCATGAGTCGTCGGTCAGCTCCATCCTGACCAGTATGTAACCTGGGAACACCTTCCGATTGACCTGCTGTCGCTTGCCGTTCTTGATCTCGACGACCTCTTCGGTCGGCACCTCGACCTGGAAGATGTAGTCCTCCATGTCGAGGGAGGAGATTCGGCTCTCGAGATTCGTCTTGACCTTGTTCTCGTAACCCGCATAGGAGTGCACGACAAACCAATAACCCGGTGCACGACGCAACTGGGCCCTCAATTCCTCCACCGGATCGACCTCCACCGGATCGACCTCCACCGGATCGACCTCCACCGGATCGGCCTCCACCGGAGCGTCAGGCGGATCGGCCGGCGCCTGGTCAGTCGCGAACGAGTCGGAGGGCACCGTGTCGGCTGTGAACGGGTCGATCGCGAACGGGTCGACGCTGCCGCGCACCTGCTCCGCCTCGGCTGCGGCGTCCGCCCAGTCGCTGTCGGCCTGCTTCTCAGCCGCCTCGTTGTACCTCTGTTCGGCGCCGATGCCATACACATCGTCCTCGACGTCCAGCGAGGGCGGGCCGATGGACCCGGCGTCCTGCCGTTGCGCCGCCGGCGTTTCGACGCCCGCGCGGTCGCCGTTATCGAACTCGGTCACAGGCTCTCTTCCTTGTTCTCTCATAGTGTTCGTTGGGTCCGTGCGGCAGGTTCGCGGCGGCCACGGGACTCAGCCGAATACGGCCAGTACAACCTTGGCGAAGCCCAAATCGAGCAAAGCGACGATCGTCACCATAATCACCACGAATATCACCACGACAACGGTGTAGGTGACCATCTCTTTGCGTGATGGCCACAACACCTTCCGCATTTCCGCGACCGTCTCGCGAGTGCGGCGTCGGAGCGCGGTGACGAGCATCGGTAACCACCGCCATAGCAGGCCGACACCTCCGCCGCCCGAGCCCTTGTCGGGACGCGAGGACGGCGCCGGGACGGATTGCGTCTCGGTCACGTTCTCTCCTCTCCGCACGCCTCTCGGGCGTCCGCTCACACACACCCGTCGAAGCAGCCAATGACGCAGGGGCGGCAGGACTCGAACCTGCAACCGCCGGTTTTGGAGACCGGTGCTCTACCAATTGAGCCACGCCCCTGTGGAATAACCGTCTCCGGACCTCCCAGGGCGGTTCCGCACCGGCCGACCCGAAGCGGCCTCCGATCGCATACCGGCGACGGGAAGCGCGCATGCTCGCGCACGGTCAACTTGGACCCGAAGCACAAGTGTAGGGCGTCCATCCGGCATGACCAAAAGCAGCCGAGACATCGCTGCCGCTGAGCGGTCCCGCATGTTGGGACGGACACCGCTGGACGGGCGGGCGGAATACGAACGTCAGCCGGATCTGGGACCATCATGGAATGGGAAGCCGTGTCTCCGATCGTATTGCCGCCATCGCCGAATCCGCCACCCTGGCCGTCGACGCAAAGGCCAAAGCACTCAAGGCCGTGGGCCGACCAGTCATCAGCTTCGGTGCCGGAGAGCCGGATTTCCCTACGCCGGACTACATCGTGGAGGCGGCCGTGCGAGCGGCCCGCGAGCCGAGGTATCACCGTTATACCCCGGTGGCCGGTCTACCCGAACTGCGCGCGGCGGTGGCCGCCAAGACCTTGCGGGACACCGATTATCAGGTGGACGCCAGCCAGGTGCTCATTACCAATGGCGGCAAGCAGGCCGTGTACAACGCCTTCGCGACGTTGCTCGATCCAGGCGACGAGGTGCTCGTGATCGCGCCTTACTGGACCACCTACCCCGAGGCCATCAAGCTGGCGGGCGGTGTCCCGGTCGAAGTGCACACCGACGAGACCACTGGCTACCTGGCGTCGGTGGAACAACTTGAATCCGCTCGGAGCGCCCGAACGAAGGTGCTGCTGTTCGTCTCGCCCTCCAATCCCACCGGCGCGGTGTATCCGCCGGACCAGGTGCGGGCCATCGGCAGGTGGGCGGTGGACCACGACCTGTTCGTCGCCTCTGACGAGATTTATGAACACCTGACCTATGGCGACGTCAAGAATGTGTCGATCGCCAGCATCGTGCCGGAATTGGGCGACCGGGTGATCATCCTCAATGGCGTGGCCAAGACCTATGCGATGACCGGCTGGCGGGTCGGCTGGATGATCGCCGCTCCCGACCTGGTCACGGCCGCGTCGAACCTGCAATCGCATGTCACGTCCAATGTTTCGAACGTGGCCCAGGTGGCGGCTCTCGAGGCCGTTACGGGTGACTTGTCGGCGGTGGCGGACATGCGGGAGGCATTCGACCGGCGTCGTCGTCTCATCACCAGTCTTCTGAACGACATCCCGGGGGTGATCTGTCCCGAACCGCTGGGCGCGTTCTATGCCTATCCCCAGGTCAAGGGACTACTCGGAACCTCGCTTCGTGGCAGGGTCGCAGACACCTCGGCCGAACTCGCGACGTTGCTACTCGACGAGGCAGAGGTCGCGGCGGTGCCAGGTGAGGCGTTCGGCACGCCGGGTTACCTGCGATTCTCCTACGCCTTGGCTGACGCCGAGATTACCGAAGGCATCAGTCGGATCGCCAAACTCGTGGCCGATAGCTGAGACGCAGGCGTGGTTTTCGGTGTGCGGGATCACCACCCCTGAGCCGCCGAGCGCACGCGCACGGTCATCCGCGACTTGGCGAGCACGGTCTGCCCGCTGACCGACGCGGTCAGATCCACCACGACTGTGCCGGTGTCGTGGTTAACGGCGCGTACCTTGCCAGCCACGTCGAGGGTGGCTCCGGCGTCGTGGGGTACCACTACCGGACGGGTGAACCTGACCCCGTACTCGACCACCGCCCCGGGGTCACCAATCCAATCGGTCACCACCCGGGCAGCGATAGCCATGGTCAGCATGCCGTGGGCGATCACGTTGGGCAGTCCGACGCCGGTGGCGATCTGCTCGCTCCAATGGATCGGGTTGAAGTCACCCGAAGCGCCCGCGTAGCGCACCATACTGGCCCGCTCGATGCCGAAGCTCCGGGACGGCAAATCTGCCCCGATGGTCACGTCCGACAACACAACAGCCATGGCTACCCCGCTGCCGTTCCGCGCGCGACAAGGGTGGAGTAGGCGGTCACCACATGCTCGCCGCCAACCGTTGTGACCTCGGCACGGGTGGTCAGCAAATCGTTTCCCGCGGCAACCCGGATGGCATCGACGTGCACGGCCACCCGCAACACGTCGCCAGCCTGGACCGGCCGGGTGTAAACGAAGCGCTGTTCGCCGTGTACCACCTTGCTGTAATCCAAGCCGAGATCGGGATCGGCCACGATCTGGGCCGCCGCCGACATTGTCATCACGATCGGAAAGGTCGGCGGCGCGATCACATCCGCGTATCCGAGGGCTTGGGCGGCGGCCGGATCGCGGTAGGCGGGGTTATCGTCGCCGATGGCGTCGGCGAACTCCCGGATCTTCTCCCTGCCAACCTCGTAAGGTGCGGTCGCCGGGTAGGCCCGCCCCACGAACGACTGATCCAACGTCATGTACGCATGGTGGGTCAGCGTGTCTCGCGATGGTCGGTGTGTTTCCCGCAATTGGGACAAAATTTCTTCAGATTAAGACGATCCGGGTCATTGCGCCGGTTCTTCTTGGTGATGTAGTTACGGTGCTTGCACTCCTGACACGCCAAGGTGATCTTGGGGCGTACTTCGGTTGCTGCCACGGGTGTGCCTTTCGATGACTAGAACGGCGCTGAACTTGCTGAACCGCTTGTTGGCTTGCTGGCCTTCTGAACCGCTCAGTGTAGCTTGGCCGAGCGTGTTGACTTCTGAGTAGCGAGGGCCGGACTTGAACCGGCGACACAGCGATTATGAGCCGCTTGCTCTACCAGGCTGAGCTACCCCGCCCTGAATTCATTGCCTCACGGTCACCCTTCTGTTGGACGTCGGAGTCTGGAGCACGGAAATTCCGACGAACCCGAGCCCCCTTACGGAATCGAACCGTAGACCTTCTCCTTACCATGGAGACGCTCTGCCGACTGAGCTAAGGGGGCGAGCAGCCGCCTGACGGCACTGTGCATGCCCGCCGGTTGCGCGGCTCGGATGTGGTGATCCTCTGAACGCGCGCCGAACTCTACCCGAAGCGACCAGCGAACTCTAATCGGGTGCGAGCTAAACCTGCCCATGAAAGTGTCCTGGTGATCGTACGGGGGAACGGCCACCAGGACTGAACTATTATGAACCCTCAGTAGTCGTATCGCAACCCCCAGCAATCGGACCTCGCACCCGGTTTGTCCGCGGAAGTTGCTGTCGGGCGCGGTGGCCGAAGGTACGTCATGCGTGTGAACAAAATGCCCGCCCGCCGGAGGCGTCGGGACAATCAGTAGGTGGCGGCTGTTGGGTTCGAACCAACGTAGGCATAGCCGGCAGATTTACAGTCTGCTCCCTTTGGCCACTCGGGCAAACCGCCGTACGCTCCCGCAGACGTCTGACGGATGCGCGCGATCGAGAGTACACACTCGAGCCGGGAGGGCTAACGTCGCCCGGTAACGTGGCGCCTCGTTGAGCCACTCGCCGATGTCATAACCCGCTGGTGCCTACCCAAGAGATTGGAAGGGTCATGGCCGATCCGTCCTTCGACGTCGTGAGCAAGATCGACCGTCAAGAAGCAGACAACGCGCTGAACCAAGCCGCGAAGGAACTGTCCCAACGATTCGACTTCAGGGGAACCAACGCCTCCATCCAATGGTCCGGCGAACTCGGCGTGACGATCAAGGCCGATACCGAGGAGCGGGTCGCGGCGGCACTCGACGTCTTCAAGGAGAAGCTTGTCAAACGCTCGATCTCGCTCAAAGCGCTGGACGCGGGTGAGCCGAAACCGTCGGGAAAGCAGTACATCGTCGTCTCTACCCTGAAGCAGGGCATCGACTCCGAAATCGCCAAGAAAATCGCCAAGAGCATTCGGGACCAGGGACCCAAGGGCGTCCAGGCTCAAATTCAGGGTGATCAACTGCGGGTCAGCGGCAAGAAGCGCGATGATCTGCAAGCTGTCATCGCGCTGCTGAAGGCCGGTGACTTCGGGGTCGCGCTGCAATTCACCAATTACCGCTGATCGAGGAGTACCGCTGATCGACGAGCGAGAGGGCCGATGAAGGGCATCATCCTGGCGGGCGGGGCCGGCACTCGGCTGCATCCAATCACGCGCGCTGTCAGCAAGCAGCTGCTGCCGGTCTACGACAAACCGATGATCTATTATCCGATGTCGGTGCTGCTGCTCGCCGGCATTTGCGACATTCTTATCATTACGACCCCCCACGAGCAGGAACAGTTCATCCGGCTCCTCGGTGACGGTTCCGACCTCGGTGTCAACCTCCGATATGCGGTGCAATCCGAGCCGAATGGCCTGGCGGAGGCGTTCATCATCGGCCGGGAGCACGTTGGTGACGAATGCGTGGCCCTCGTCCTTGGCGACAACATCTTCTACGGCCACCTGCTCGGTCAGACGCTGTCCGACGCCGCCCAGCTCACCACGGGGTGTCGGCTTTTCGGGTACCGCGTAAGCGATCCGTGGCGGTACGGCGTCGCCGAGGCCGATGCGACCGGCCGGCTTCTTTCGATCGAAGAGAAGCCGAGCGCGCCCAAGTCTGACTTGGCGGTGA
>Ga0307504_10000145_pt1 | contig 14187 bp, 7 predicted proteins | sample 19_S_MG_FD_194516 | JGI IMG/M metagenome (GOLD analysis project Ga0307504, IMG submission 194516) | Soil microbial communities from Populus trichocarpa stands in riparian zone in the Pacific Northwest, United States - 19_S | ecosystem: Environmental > Terrestrial > Soil > Riparian zone > Trees... | reverse complement strand
GGCGAATCCCCGCCCCGCAGCCGAGCGCAGCACCCGAATCCATCGAGCATGCGCGGCTCGCGAAGGGATTTCCTGCCGGCGAGGGCTGGAAGAAGTGGGGCCCGTATCTCTCGGAGCGTCAGTGGGGCACCGTCCGCGAAGATTACAGCCCTCATGGTAACGCGTGGGAGTACTTCCCACACGATCACGCACGCGCCCGTGCTTACCGCTGGGGCGAAGACGGCCTCGGCGGATTCTCGGACCTTCAGCAGCGTATCTGTTTGAGTGTGGCGCTATGGAATGGGCGCGACCCCATCCTCAAAGAACGGTTGTTCGGCCTGACGAACGGGGAAGGCAACCACGGTGAAGACGTCAAGGAGCTTTACTACTACCTCGATGCGACACCCACTCACTCGTATCTCAAGATGCTGTACAAGTACCCGCAAACCGAGTTTCCTTATGCCAGGCTGCTCGACGAGAGCCGCAGGCGCGGTATTGGCCAACCGGAATTCGAACTGGTCGATTCCGGCGTGTTGAGCGACGATCGCTACTTCGACGTGTTCGTTGAGTACGCACAAGCCGCGCCTGATGACATCCTGATGCGGGTGACGGTTCATAACCGCGGGCCCGAAGTGGCGCCCCTGCACGTGCTGCCGCAACTGTGGTTCCGAAACACTTGGAGCTGGAAGCCCGGTGCCGCGAGACCTTCGCTGCGCATGGCGCAGCACCTCGCCATTCAGGCGGATCACCCCGAGCTCGGCACGTACTACTTTGCGAGCGGCTCGTCACCCATCACGAGCCTGTTCACGGACAACGAGTCCAACGCGAGGCGGCTCTGGGGCGATACTTCGCACACGGGCTACTGGAAGGATGCGTTCCACGCCTGTGTCGTAGAGGGCGACGCCAGCTCGGTCAATCCGGCGAAGCAAGGTACTAAGGCGGCTCTGTGGCACGTGCTCAACGTGCCCGCGCGCGGCAAAGTCGAGCTGCGACTGCGGCTCACCAAGGATGCGATCCCCGCCTTTGCGGACTTCGACACGGTGCTTGCGAAGCGCATTCGCGAGGCCGACCAATTCTACTCCGTCGTTCAGCGCGGCATGGACAGCGCGGATGCTCGGTCCGTCCAGCGCCAGGCCTACGCCGGCATGATCTGGAGCAAGCAGTTCTTCTACCTCGACGTTCCGCAGTGGCTCATGGGGGACCCCGGGCAACCATCCCCCCCCGCCGGCCGCGCCCGCAATCGCGATTGGGCGCATCTCAATAACGCCGACATCATTTCAATGCCGGACAAGTGGGAGTACCCCTGGTATGCGGCGTGGGATCTCGCGTTCCATTGCATTCCGCTCGCACATCTGGATCCCGAGTTTGCAAAAGAGCAACTACTCCTCCTGACGCGCGAATGGTACATGCACCCGAACGGCCAGATGCCGGCCTACGAGTGGGCCTTTGGCGATGTGAATCCGCCCGTGCACGCTTGGGCCACCTGGCGCGTCTTCCAGATCGACCGCAAACACAGCGGCAGCGAAAAGGGCGACCTCGCGTTTCTTGAGCGGGTGTTCCACAAGTTGATGTTGAACTTCACATGGTGGGTGAACCGCAAAGACGCAGAAGGCCGCAACGTCTTCCAGGGGGGCTTCCTCGGCCTCGACAATATCGGGGTTTTCGACCGCAGTTCTCAGCTGCCCACGGGCGGCCATATCGATCAGGCGGACGGCACGAGTTGGATGGCGATGTATGCGCTCAATCTGATGCGCATCGCCCTGGAGCTCGCGCAGCACAATCATGTCTACGAGGATATCGCGACCAAGTTTCTCGAGCACTTCCTGCATATCGCGGAGGCGATGGCGCACATCGGCGGCGATGGAATGGGCGGCGGCGTGGGGTTGTGGGACGACACGGACAAGTTCTTCTATGACGTGTTGCACCTGCCCGACGGGCGCATGACACCGCTCAAAGTACGTTCCATGGTCGGGCTGATTCCGCTGTTCGCGGTGGAGACTCTCGAGCCGGAGCTACTCGAGAAAGTGCCCGATTTCAATCGGCGTCTCCAATGGTTTCTCGCCTACCGTCCAGATCTTGCCTCGCTCGTGTCGCACTGGTGTGAGGAAGGGCGCGGCAAACGGCGGTTGCTGTCGCTGCTGCGCGGACATCGGATGAAACGCCTGATCACGCGCATGCTCGACGAGAGCGAATTCCTCTCCCCCTATGGCGTACGCGCCCTGTCGCGTATCCACGATCAGCAGCCCTACGTCTATCGCGTGGACGGCATGGACCTCACCGTGCGCTACAAGCCGGCAGAGTCCGATAGCGGGCTCTTCGGCGGCAATTCGAACTGGCGCGGGCCGATCTGGTTTCCGGTCAACTTCCTCATCATCGAGTCGCTGCAGAAGTTTCATCACTACTACGGTGACGAGTTCCGTGTTGAGTGCCCGACGGGCTCGGGTCACCTTGTCACTCTCGAGGAAGCCGCTAGCGAACTGGCCTGTCGCCTCACCCGCATCTTCCTGGCCGACGAGTCGGGCGCGCGTCCCGTCTTCGGTCACCATCCGCAGCTGCAAAGCGACCCGAACTTCAAGGACCACCTGTTGTTCTATGAATACTTCCACGGCGACACCGGTCGCGGGGTAGGTGCCTCGCACCAAACCGGCTGGACCGGCCTGATCGCAAAACTCCTTATGCCCCGCTACTCACGCAAGGAACCCTAATGGACATGCCCGTTCGCTATGAACACCTGCCGCAGCCCGTGATGCCGCGGGTTCCGCCTCAGAAACTGCTCCTCGGCCAGAAAGCGCTCGTAACGGGTGCAAGTTCCGGAATCGGCCGCGCCATCGCAATGGCCCTTGGGGATGCAGGTGCCGACGTTCTTATCAACTATGCCTCCGGCGCCGACAAGGCCGCGGCGCTCATCGAGGAGATGAAGGTGCGCGGCGCGCGCGCCATCGCCGTGCGGGCTGACGTTTCGGACGAGAGCCAAGTCACGGACATGTTCAAGCAGATGTGCAGGGAGTTCGGAACGATTGACATCCTCGTCAATAACGCCGGCCTGCAGCAGGATGCGCCGTTTCATGAGCTGACGCTCGCACAATGGAACCGCGTCATGGGCGTCAACTTGACTGGACAGTTCTTATGTTCGCGCGAAGCGGTGCGCGAATTCCGACGCCGTGGCGTCAAACCCGACGTTTCGTGCTCTGCCGGCAAGATTCTCTGCATCAGCTCGGTGCACGAGGTCATTCCGTGGGCGGGCCATGTCAATTACGCGGCGTCCAAGGGCGGTGTGATGCTCATGATGAAAAGCATCGCGCAGGAGGTGGCTCCCTATCGCATCCGGGTGAACTCGATCTGCCCCGGAGCCATACGCACGCCCATCAACATGGAAGCGTGGGATACACCGCAGGCTTACGGTGAGCTGATGAAGCTCATTCCTTACAAGCGGATCGGCGAGGCTGACGAGATCGGCCGCGCGGCCGTGTGGCTCGCCTCCGATTACGCAGACTACGTACACGGCATCAGTCTTTTTGTGGACGGCGGTATGACCCTGTACCCGGGCTTCGAGACGGGCGGTTGACGTGGGAGCGCGAGTTGCACTGCGCAGCCACTGGCCAGAGTACCTGATGGAGGGCTGGGCGCTCGGGATGTTCATGATTTCGGCCGGCGTGTTTACCGCGCTGTTCGAGTACCCGAACTCACCGGTCCGTCAGGCGCTCGCGGACCCGACGCTACGCCGTGCGCTCATAGGCCTTGCGATGGGAGCGACGGCCGTTGCGCTCATCTACTCACCGTGGGGCCAGCGCTCCGGTGCGCACATGAATCCCGCGGTGACGCTGTCGTTTTTGCGGCTCGGTAAGGTGAAACGTTGGGACGCCGCCTTCTACATCGTGAGTCAGTTCAGTGGCGGCACGCTCGGCGTGCTGCTGCTCGCAGCGCTCCTCGGGAAGGCGTTTACCCATCCTTCCGTGGACTACGTCGTGACCATGCCGGGTAAGCAAGGCGTTGCAGTCGCCTTCGTGGCCGAGATCGCCATTTCCTGCGGCATGATGCTGACGGTACTGTGGGCCACGAGTACGCCGCGCCTCGCGCGCTATACCGGCGTGTTCGCGGGCATCCTGGTGGCAACTTACATCACGGTGGAGGGACCGCTCTCCGGAATGAGCATGAACCCGGCACGCACGTTTGCATCCGCCGCCCCGGCTGGTGAGTGGCAACACCTGTGGCTGTACTTCACCGCGCCGGTACTCGGAATGCTCCTCGCAACACAGCTGCACCGCGCGCTAAGCAGTGGGCGTGTCTCCGCCTGCGCAAAACTTCTGCACCCTGACGACATACGGTGCATTCACTGCGGTTATGACCCGGCGCGAGTCGTGCGTTCTGCAATTGTGAATGGCGCAACGCAAAGCAGAGCGACATGACACCCGACCGCTATGATGTACTCATTGTTGGCTCTGGCGCCGGCGGCGCAGCCGCGGCCTATCGCCTCGTACGCGCCGGCTTGCGTGTTCTCGTGCTCGAAAAGGGAGCGGATCTGCCGCGTGACGGCAGCACGCTCGACGTGGAGCGGGTGGTACGCCGCGGCGAGTTTCTCAGTCGCGAGGCGTGGCTTGACGGTGACGGGCGCTCGTTTGCACCCGAGGAGCATTTCAACATCGGCGGCAAGACAAAGTGGTACGGTGCCGCGCTATTGCGCTTCTCGCCTCGAGAATTCGAGTCGGAGCCTGCGCATCAGTGCCTCGGGTGGCCCATCGGTCATCGCGACCTCGAGCCCTACTACGCCGAAGTCGAGAAGCTCCTCGGGGTGCGCGCGATCGAGGTGGAGCCCGACCTCAAGCGCATCATCTCGCGCCTGACTGGTCCTAGGCAAAACTGGACGGCCATGGCAATGCCCATGGGCCTGAGCCCGACGATAGCTGCCCACGAACATGAAGCCGCGCACTTTGACGGATTCGCATCAAACCTGGATCTAAAGGGTGAAGCACAACACTCACTGCTCGTGCCACTGGCCGGTCATCCCGGATTCACTCTGCTGGCAAATTGCGAAGTCGTTAGTCTCATCGGCGCATCCGGAAGAGCGGAGCGCGTAATTGGGGTGCGCCTCGCCGACGGACGCGAGTTCACCGCCGCGCGGGTCATTCTCGCCGCCGGCGCGTTGCATTCGCCGCGACTGCTGCAGCGTTACCTCCACGCGACAGGTCTTGCTAAACACCTTGTCGCGGCCGCGAGCGTTGGACGAAATCTGAAGCTCCACCTGCTTACGGCAATGGTGTCAGTGTCTGTGTCCCGTAAGCGCGACCTGATCCGCAAGACCACAGTGTTCCTCAACGAGCGCTTCCCGCATTCGAGCGTGCAGCCGCTCGGCTTCGACGCGGAGGTCATCGCTTCGTTGATGCCTCCGCTTGTGCCGAAATGGCTCGCCCGTGCGGTAGGCGCGCGCTCCTACGGGTTCTTCCTACAAACCGAAGACGGCTCAAGTCCGGACAACCGTGTGGTCGATGCCGAGGCAAACGATACAACGTTACCACTCATGGACCACCGCGACTCCCGCGTTGCGCAGGCCTCGCACGAGCACCGTGCTCTCACGCGCGCTTTCCAGCTCGCCCTCGCCCGGGCGGGCTTCGCCAGCTTTACCAAACGCATCGGGCTCGCCGGAACCGCGCATGCCTGCGGCACGCTCGTTTGCGGTGACGATCCGGCGCGCTCGGTGGTGGACGCCAAGGGTAGGGTGCACGGGATGCGTGGTCTGTACGTGGTCGACGGCAGCATCCTGCCACGCTCAAGCCGGGTGAATCCGTCGCTTACGATTTACGCGTGGGCATTGCGGACGGCAGACCTGCTGCTGCGTGAATTTGACTTCGAACAGTCAGTCGATCGAGGCACCGCGGAGCCGATTCGTGTCGGTTAGCGACGCAAGTCCAAATTCGTCGCAATGCCACCCAGTGGACGGGCGTCACCGTCCCATGCCTTACACGGTGGGGACCCTTGGCGCGCAAAGTGCGCCGTTGACCGCGATCGCCGAGAGCCCTTTGCTGGCTGCGCTTCCGCTCGCGGAACAGGCGCGACTCCGTCCCGAGCTTGAAGTGATTTCGCTCGCGTTGGGCGATGTGGTCTACGAGTCAGGTGAGCATCTGGAGTACGTTTATTTTCCGACCTCCTGCGTCGCGTCCCTGCTCTACACAACGGCAAGCGGTGTAACTGCTGAAATGGGTTTAGTAGGCAATGAGGGTGTCGTTGGGATTGCGATCTTCATGGGCGGAAAAACCGTACCCAACCGTGCAGTCGTTCTGATCGCCGGAGGCGCTCTCAGGATGAAGGCGAGCGTCGCGCGCCGGGAGTTTGAACGCGGCGGCCCATTCCAGCACGTGCTGCTGCACTACACGCAAGCTTTTTTCACCCAAATCTCCCAGACCGCCGTTTGCAGCCGGCTTCATTTTGTGGAGCAGCGTCTGTGCCGGTGGATCTTGTTGTGCCACGACCGGCTGCAGTCTGACGAGTTGCAGATGACTCAGGAGTCTATTTCCCACATGCTGAGCGCCCGCCGCCAGAGCGTGACCGTGGCGGCAGGGCATTTGCAAGACGCTGGACTGATTCAGTACGCTCGCGGCCACATCAAGATTCTCGATCGCGCCGGGCTGGAAAGAGCCGTGTGCGAGTGCTACCACGTGGTAAAGACCGAGTGCGACCGCCTGATGGGATTTCGCGGTGCGTGCATTTAGGACTGCGTCGGTGCTCCTTGTAGTAAGCGCCGCATGAACACTCTCAATTGGTTGAAGTTGTCAGGACGTGTGACATAAACGTTGCCGCCGAAATCGACTTCGGCACCTTCAGCGACTGAGTCGCAACAGAAGACCACAATTGGAATCGCGGGATCGAGCGGCGCCCGCTCACGCAATCGGCGCGCGGCCCCTACGACGTCATCGGCCGGTCCATCAAGGTTCATGAGGGCCAGTTGCGGGGGTCTGCGTCGCGCGCTCTCGACGGCGTGCTCTGCGGATTTCACTGTTTCGACTCGATAGCCATCAGTCTTTAGCAACCTCTCGATGCAATCCCGAACCTCTTCGACATCGTCGATGACGAGGATGAGCTGCCCCGCCTTCTCCCTCACTCTCAATGAGACCCCTAGAGCCAGAAATGCCACCACAAGTCTCCGAATAACCTATAAAGGCTAGTACCAACAAGCCAGGTGTGAGGACGTTTGCGCACGCCTGCCTGTCGGTGCCGATCTAAGGTTGGGCCGCCGCGCCACTCACAAGTTTCCTTGTACACCTTTGGCGCGATCTGAGTCGAGCTAGCAGGCTACCTGCGTGCTCCTCGCCGTTGCGCTGATCGCGCCGAACCGCTTTTTCATTCCAAGTGTCAGCTACCGGACAGACTGGTGACCCGGTGAGTCGTAGCCTCTGTAAGCGCATCAATCGGAATGGGACAGTCAGCTGTGCATCGAATCGTAGAAAGTCACGGCAGCATGCCGCGGAGCCACCTCCTCGCCATTCGCCGCATCACGAGAGTGGAGCGTACATCACTGCGAATGCCAGGTTCACTCGCCATGCCTTCAGGAATTTGGTGGTGCGCGATTTCCCACGCTGGCGAGCCATGCGCGAGCGACCGACAAACCGAAGACTGATGAGCAGTGCGCTCCTCGCGTTCACACCTAACCTCTGGAGACACGAACATGATGAACGAGCCGAAATGGCAACGGTCAAAGCCAGCTGATCGATGCGGAGGGGCTCCGACGTCGAAGCCGGTCGACCTTCATCGATTGCTGAAAATGCTGGTCGGTACCCTAACCGTCTCCCTATTGTGCGGCGTAGCAGCCGCCGATGAGGGCGAGGGCAACAGCGCCACCGAGCTGCGCCAATTCATCGACCAGCAAGTCGGCGGAATTCAAAAGTTGGTGGTTCCGGCCACCGACGCGGCGATCCCGCTCCCGCGAAATCCCGATGGAACCGTGAACCCTCGGTACAAGACAACCGAGGCGAAGCGCTTCCTCGGCAAGCTGCTGTTCCACGATCCGGTCCGGAGCGCGCGCGTCAACATCAACCAGGGCCAGCCTCTTGACCTGCCCGCAGGGACGGCCTTCGGCGGAACTGTGAGCGCCTCCGAGCCGAACATTCAGGAGATCGTCAATGCCGAGCGACAGGACACTTCGTGCGGCAGCTGCCATATCGGCGAGGCGGCGAGCAAGGCCGGTCAGCGGCTCAACTTCGCCAGCGGCGGCGAGGGTCGCGGCTACACCGACGAGCACGGCAACTTCTTCCCCCGCCGTCGGCCCCAGTCGATCCTAACCAAGCTGCGCACCGAGCCCATCTTCCCCGGCGATGCGCTGGTCGATGCGCTCCCGACCCTAGCCGACATCTTCATCGACGCCAGTGGCCGGCGAGTGGTCACCACGCCAGCCCTCTTCTATCACGATCCGCAACCGAAGGCCCTGCTCGAGACCGGCCGGCTCGACGAGCTGGACAGCGTGGGACGCCAGGCGATGAGCGTGATCGGTTTCGCCTTCAACAACCGCCTCCTCTTTAGCGGCATCGGCGGGGAGCCGCCGGCCACGCCGGGCTCGCTCAACCCGTTCAACGACCCGGCTGGGGAGAACATGACGCTCCTGCTCCTCGACGCCCACCGCATGCTCAACTTCCAGTCGGCGGAACTGCAGAAAATCCCGGCCTTCGTCAAACTTTTTGAGGATGCGTTTCCCGAGGAGGCAGCCCAGGCGACGGCCGCCGGGACATTGGACCCGCTGATCAACGACCAGACCGAGTTCCGGGCGCAGGCGACCTTCCTGCGCACGGTGATCACCCGGAACACGTCGTTCGATCGGTTCCTGGCAGGAGACGACCGCGCGCTGACCGCCAGCCAGCGGCGCGGCGCACGGCTCTTCTTCACCAAGGCCAGCGACGGCGGCGCCGGCTGCGCCTCCTGCCACAATGGGCCGATGCTCAACAAGCAGGCCAATGACCCCGATGTGGCCGGAATCGGGCAGTTCGTCGAGGAGAATTTCTTAAACGTCGGCATCGGCGACCACCCGGTCCAAGCGCTCAACGCATTGGCGAGGGGCCATCTCGACCCCACCAATCTGGGCAAGGACGGCTTTCCCTATCACGCTGAGGACACCGGGCGGCAAGAGACCACCCACAATCCGGACCACGCGTTCAAGTTCCGCGCCTTGACGCTGCGTCAGCTCAAGGACGCGCGGACCTTCTTCCATAACGGCTCACTCACCAAAGTCCGTGATGTGGTGGAGTACTTCAATGCCGGTATTCCCCAGGACCCCACCGCCGGAGCAGCGCCCACCTTGTCCGAGCGGTTCACGAATCCTCGCGGGCCGGGTTACCCGATAGGTTTGGGTCTTTCGGAAAGGCAAGTCGACGATCTCACCGACTTCGTGGAGAACGGCCTGTACGACCCTGCGTTCGTGCACTACGATCCCAAGTCATCCACCGACACCTTACAGCCGAACGAACGCGACCTGACTTACTCGAAGAACCGTCCGGATCTCGCCGCCCTGGGGGCCAAGGATGGCTTCATGCTCAGCGGCCTGGCGATCGACAACAACGACCCGCTTTCGCGACGTGACATGGGGCTCGAGTTCCTGGACGTGACCGCACGGGTGAGCATCGCGCCGACCAACTCCCGCCGTAAGGACGACGATGAGCGCCAGCGCGATACCTTGCAGTTCACCAACATCAGTTCATCGGTCGTGGACACCCACCTCATTGTGATAGTCCAGGGTCTCGCCCGCCAGGTTCGACTAGTTAACGCCAGTGGAATCACGGGCGCCGGCGATCCATATCTGCGCGTGTTCCTGCCCAATGGGGTCCTGCGCCCTGGTGAGAGCATCGTCAAGACGCTGGATTTCACAAGGCAGAACGAAGCGTCACACGTGAGATACACGCTTAAGCTTCTCTCGGGACAGGGCAATCCGTGAGTGCCCCGGAAGGAAGTGCCTGCTAACCACGAGCCCGGGATCCCGCTGGAATGTGGATCCCGGGCTTGTGTCATACCGACCTAACGAAGCATGCAGCGCACGCAGCGCGTGCCGCGCAGCAAGCGTCGGACTCGGCCAGTCTAGCTCACACGACGCAAGCGACGTGCAGGCGTCATAAACGCCAAGTTGCCACCGGAATACTCATGCACTTTCAACGGGATACGTCCAAGCGGTTTAGGCAGCTTGCACTCGCAAGCGCAGTAGCTTCTGTGCTTCTGCCTGCCGCGTTCGCGGCCGACGTGGCCAGCCCGCCGGCCTCGAGCAGCGCCACTGCGCTCGTAAGAGCCGTTGACTCGGTCGGCATTCCGGTCTCGGACCTGGAGCGCTCGGTCGACTTCTATACGCGCGTACTCACCTTTCATAAGGAAGCCGAGCGCGAAGTTGCGGGCGACACCTATGAGCACCTCTATGGGGTTTTTGGTCTGCGCCTGCGGATGGCACGTCTGTCGTTGGGACACGAACATATCGAACTGATGGAGTTCCTTGCGCCACGCGGTCGTCCGGTTCCGGTCGACTCAAGGAGCAATGACCGCTGGTTCCAGCACATTGCCATCATTGTCAGCGATATGGACCAGGCCTACGCTCGACTTCGCGAGTTCAAAGTTGAGCATGCCTCAAGCGGGCCACAGCGTTTGCCTGACTGGAACCCGAATGCTGGCGGCATCCGCGCCTTCTACTTCCGCGATCCCGATGGAAATCATCTTGAGATCCTGCAGTTCCCTGCAGGCAAGGGAGCGTCACGCTGGCAGGACAAAACGGCACTGTTCCTCGGCGTCGACCACACGGCGATTGTCGTCACTGACACGGATACCAGCGTTGCCTACTACCGTGATTTGCTTGGGTTGCGCATAGCGGGAACCAGCGAGAACTATGGCACGGAACAGGAGCACCTCAACAATGTGTTCGGCGCACGCCTGCGTATTACGGCCCTGCGCGCCGCCGATGGTCCCGGGATAGAACTCTTGGAGTACGTCGCGCCAAGGACCGGGCGCTCAATGCCGATCGACAGTCAGGCCAATGACCGATGGTTCTGGCAGGTCAACCTTACGACCGAAGATGTGCCCGCGGTGGCTGCGCATCTAATGCGTGCCCACAGCTCGATGGTCTCGAATGGTGTGGCCGCAACCCGGGAAAAAGAGCTCGGTTACACCGCAGGGGTGATCGCTCGCGATCCCGACGGGCATGCCGCTTTGTTCGAGGCGACCCCATGAGAGAGCGGCCGGTGCGGCTAACGGCGAGCCGATGAGCAGTTGCCCCGCTCACGGGGATCAGACGGCGGGTGCTTGGCGCGGCAACGCCTCAGCCGGCGCATCAACTCTCTCAGAGGCGACCTTAGCGGATGCGTCGGTGCCTGTGATCAATCGGATCCCGCCACCGAAGGTCAAATACGCCCAGAACCAATTGGTCATCGTAGAGATTCGATTGCGCAGCCCAACGAGAAATGCCACGTGAACGAGTCCCCACAACCACCAGGCCGGGGCGCCCCACAGTTTGACGAACCCGAAGTCGGCGACCGCAGACTTGCGTCCGATTGTCGCAAGACTGCCGAGGTGCCGATACGCAAAAGTCTGCGGCGGAGCGCGGCCGTCCACGCGCGCGCGGATCACCCGCGCAACGTAAATCCCCCCCTGCTTGGCAGCGGGTGCAAGTCCGGGAGCCGGTTGTCCGTTCCATGCCGTAGCGAGCGCCGTGTCACCGATCGCATAGACGTTGGAGAGGCCCGGAACGCTTAAATCCGCACCGACCTTGACCCGTCCGGCGTTGTCCGCTGCCCTCTTGAGCCACTTCGCAGCAGGCGACGCCATCACGCCCGCTGCCCACAGCACGGTTCGCGCCGCGATACGTTGACCGCTGACTGATACGCCATCCGCGTCAATGTGCTCGACACGGCTGCCAACGAGCACCTCCACTCCGAGCTTCTCCAGAGACCGCTGCGCGATGGCCGCAAGTCGCTCGTCGAAGGCGGGCAGCACTCGCGGCCCGGACTGCACCAGTATCACGCGGGCACTCGCCGGATCAAAGCGACGGAACTCCTTGTCCATGCCAAAGCGGGCGAGTTCAGCAATGGCACCAGCTAGCTCGACGCCAGTCGGACCGCCGCCTACGATGAGGAACGTCAGCTGAGAACGCCGTTCCTCGGGATCGTCAGTCACCTCGGCTTGCTCAAACGCGGTAAGCAGCCGCCGCCTAATTTCTGTGGCGTCTTCGATACGCTTGAGACCCGGCGCAAAGGGCTCCCACTGATCCTTGCCGAAGTAACTGTGCGTCGCTCCGGTGGCCAATACGAGGTAGTCGTAGGGCAACTCGCTCTTACCGATCGAGACTACCTGTCGGTCGGTGTCAATGGAGCTGACCGTTCCGAGCAGTACCCGGGTGTTAAAGGCGTCCCGAAAAAGGGGCCGCACCGGAGCCGCAATATCGCTCGGAGAAATCGCCGCTGTCGCCACTTGGTAGAGCAATGGCTGAAACAGATGATGGTTACCGCGATCGACCAGGGTGATGGACACTCGTGCGCGGCGCAGCGCCGCGGCGCAGCTGAGGCCGCCAAACCCGGCACCGACGATAACCACCCGTGGTAGACCCTCGAGCTCGAATGCCGGCTTACCTTCGAGTTCCGGGAATCTGCGCTTAAGCCAAGCTTCAAGCAGCGAATCCGCGGATATCTGGCCGGCGCCGTGAACCGTGATCATCGCAAGCAGCATGAAGAGGTAAATGTCGTCCGTCTGGCGCAGGTCCATCATCGCTGCTGCCGACGTCATCACAACGAGGGCCATTGCGACGTAGCGCGTCCCGAGGCCCGCGAGCAGCAATGCGCCGCCCAGTAAGGCGAGCGCCGTGGGGTAGTGACCGGTTGTTCCAACCGGCAGCCACAGCGACAGCACATCCGCCGGCTTGCCATAACCGAAGCGCCCGCTCAATCCAGTGCAAAGCAACGCGCTGGCGAGCCACGTTCGCGCTGCACTCAAGTAGAGAGGGCTGACGTTGAGCCGAACCCAGGCCGACGCACGCACGATGCGTGGGACTAGCGGCAGCGCACTATCGGCAAGCCCACGACGCAGCATCCTGTCAAGCGACAGGGTGCCCGCACCATTCACGGTGTACCAGCCGAACAATACGGCCCAGAACAGCTGACTGTCGAAGGGGTGGTAACTGAACTGAATCACCAGCGACAGAATCAACATCGGCACTGCAGCGTATCGGGTCATCAGCCCGATAACCAGAAATACCGGACAGATCAGTTCGATGGCCGCTCCGGTGTAGGCAGCGGTGACGGGATTCATCCAGCTCACCGGATATTCGGTCGCGGCGAGGTTTAGAGCCGTCTGCCAATTCGTCACCTTAAGTACGCCTGAGACGAAGAAAATCTGCGCAAGCCAGATGCGGATACCGAGATCAAGTACGGGCCAAGCGACGCCGCGCAACACGCGGAAAAATTCCGCATTGATGCTCAAAATACGAGGGAGCCATGTCGCGGCTGATCTCGGTACCGCCGTTTGGTTCACTTGCAGGCCCTTTTCCGGTGACATGGTTTCTCCCTCGCGGCCTCGCCCATTCATCGACCACCGCAGTGTTGCAATAGCTGTGCCGCCCGGGTCGAGGCGTGCAAGACCTTAAAAATGGGGCGTACAAGCCTCATGCCGTGTGACGCGCCGCAACAGCATGTGACCGCCGCAGCGGGCCGTGGCAGCCCCACAACGGACCGTGGGAGGGCGCAGCGTTCCTGCACCGACCATTTGCATCACCCGTAACCGGCGCGACGGCGAGCCGCGCTCGCCGCAGCGGGCACGTATGTCAGCGGCCGATGAGCCGGCAGTGACGCGCGCATACAGCGGACCTCCATATTGCGGCTGTTCTGAGCGACCGCTGTACGCGAGCGCAAGGACGTTTATTGTCCTTGGAGTGCATTGACACATCGGCGCTCGCGACCCCAAGGGCAACGGCTGGGCAGTGACAAGCGCCCGCAACGGGCACGCCGCCGAGCGCGATCCACAACCAATCCAGCGCGAGCGGAGTTGCCCGCGACGGGAATTGCCTAAGAGAGCGACCTCCGTTGGGCAAGCTCTGTGACACAGCAACCGTTTGACGTTGGAACGCCGCAGCGCCCGAGCGAATCGGCGATCGAGTCTTGTGGCCCGCAGCGTATCCCTGATGTTGGCTTTGCCGTCGACCGACGTGGTTAACGCGCCTGACAGATGAAGCAGCGACTCTTCGGCTCAGGTTCCGCTCTGGAAAACAGT
>Ga0307504_10000144_pt1 | contig 14249 bp, 10 predicted proteins | sample 19_S_MG_FD_194516 | JGI IMG/M metagenome (GOLD analysis project Ga0307504, IMG submission 194516) | Soil microbial communities from Populus trichocarpa stands in riparian zone in the Pacific Northwest, United States - 19_S | ecosystem: Environmental > Terrestrial > Soil > Riparian zone > Trees... | reverse complement strand
CGCCTCCGGGAGCGGCTGGGCGAGTCAGGCGGGGGTGTCGGCGGGGGCGGTGGTCACCAGCGGGGCGGGCACGTGGGTTTCGCCCGCGGCCCGCTCGCGCCTGCCCCGGGTCTTCCCGCCCCCGGCGCTACTGCCGGCGGTCCCGTTGGCGGCCGTCCCGTTGGTGGCCGTCCCGTTGGTGGCCGTCCCGTTGGTGGCCGTCCCGTTGGCGGCCGTCCCGTTGGTGGCCGTCCCGTTGGTGGCCGTCCCGTTGGTGGCCGTCCCGTCGGCGCCGGCCGGGCGGCAGCGGAAGGGGAGGGTGCCGGTCGGTCTCGGCGCGGGCGGTGGGAGCGGTGGCATCGCCGCCGCCCTGCCTGCCCGGGCCCTGCTCGGCCGCTCCGCCTTGGGCGCTCGCGTCGCCGCTCGCAGGCGCCGGCCCTTGGTGGCCGGCCCGTCCTTGGTCCCCGTGGCGCCGTTTGCCTCGGTCTCCGGCGGGCGCGCGCCGGCGCCCGGCCGTCGGCGGCGGCGGTCGTGCTTCTCGGCCGCGTGGCGGCCGATGGCCGGGACGGGCGACAGGCGCCGGTGGGGCGCCAGGACGGGCATGAGTACGACCACCATGACCATGAGCAGGAAGGCGAGGCCGAGAAGGGGGGTGCGGGCCAGTGGCGCGTTGGCGGCGATCAGGCCGCCGCTCTGGAGGTGGCTGGCGAGGACCACCGAGGCGGGGACGGCCGGCCCGGCAGGCGCAGGTGGCGCCGGTACGGGCCGGTTGGCCTGGTAGCTGGCCACCACGGCCGGGAGCTGGGCCAGCGCCTCCTTGAGCCACAGGTCGAGGAGGGGCTTGGGGTCGGTGGCCGGGAGCACGGTGCCCGGGCGCACCGGTGCCGACACCGCCTTGGTGACGGCCTTCCTGCCCTTCCCGACGGTGACGATCCTGATGGCCGGGTGGACCTCGAAGTGGAGGTGGGTAGCGCCTCCGGCGGCATTCCCCGAGCTGCCGACGTAGCCGACGATGTCGCCGGTGGCGACCTGCTGCCCGGGTCTCAGTCCCTCGGCTCGGCGTTCGAGGTGGGCGAGGTAGAAGTACGTCCCGTCGGCCTGGGTGACGTAGACGGATATCCCGCCCAGCCCGCCATCGCTGAACCGAACGGTGCCCGTAGCCGGGGAGCGCAGGGGCGTGTTGCGCTCGGCGAACAGGTCGGTTCCCTCGTGGAGTCGCCACCCGGGGCCGAACCGGGGGAACCACCAGTCGTCGACGAAGTGGGCGCGCCCGGCGATCGGGAACCGACCCATCCCCACCCGCATGGCCTCTTCCGGTGGCACGCCGAGGTCGGTGAGAGGCCTCAGGGCGTCGACCAGCTGGTCACTGGAATTCGGCCGCGAGCGCCGTACCGAGTTCATCTTGGCGGCCAGGTCGGCGGGGAAGGGGCCGGCGCCCACTGGCACGTCCTCGCCCTCGGCACCGGCGTTGCCCGGGATGGTCGATCGCGTTGCGGCCGTCGCCGGCGTGGCGGGCGCGCCGCCGGTGGCGGGCGGGGCGGTCGTGGACGGCGGCTTGAGGAGACTGCCCACCAGGTTGGCCGTGGTGGGAGGGGTGGAGGGCCCCGACCCCGGCACCGTCGTGGTGGAGGGAACGGTGGGCAGCAGGGTGGGGATCGTGATCTGGGCCTGCGCGCTCCCAGCGCCACCGCCCACCGAGAAGGTGGCCGCTGTCGCCGCCAAGGTGATCGCCGCTCCCAGGCGTGCCACCAGCCGCACACGGTTCCGCCAGATGGGGCCGAAGTTAACCAGACCGTAAAGGTTGGCGCCAGCCACCCCATGTGGGCGCATCGCCTCAAGGTGCGCGAGACGACCCGTGCTGACCGTCCGCCGACCCGGCGTATCCGGTACCCGACCGCCGGGAATCGGCGGGATGGCGGCCTCTCCCGGTTCCGAAGCTGTCGGGTGCGCACTCCGCCAGGAGCGGGCGGGACGGCTGGGAGTCCCGGCCAGGTCGAGAGCCCGCCTACGCGCTCGTGGACCACTTTCTCACGAAGGGCGTCCAGGATCGATCGAGGAACCCCCCGATCCCACTGTAGGTGGGCGCGCGTCGCCGGCCGGCCAGTGCACGAGTGCATGAATCGCCTGGGTCGCGGCCTGGTCCTGGCCTCGTTCGTCCGAGGCCGCCCGTCGGGCCGCCGCCGTGGGGCGCGGAGACGGACTGCGAAGTGGCAGCAGGTGGGTTCCGCCGCTCCGCAGTCCGTTCGATCGTGTCTTCACGGCGGTGGCACAGCACACAGCCCTGCCGCCCGGGTGCCGGTTCCCCGATCCCTCCAGGACTGGATCGAAGCATCTGGCCGGCACGTGTGCAATAAGTGCATTTCGTCACCTAGCGGACCGTGGGACGTCACCCAGCCAGGGCCCGGAGGTGGGCCACCACCCCGGGGAAGCAAGCGGCGAAGGCCTCAACGTCGGCCTCGGTGGTGCTCCAGCCGACGGACAGCCGCAGGGACCGCTCCGCCTCCACGCCCATGGCCTCCAGCACTGGTGACGGCTCGAGTGCCTCGGAGGAGCAGGCGGACCCGGAATGGGCGGCCACGCCGGCCTGGTCCAGCCCGAGCAGGACGCCTTCCGCCTCCACGTCCTCCACACCGATGCATGCGATGTGGGGCAACCGGAGATCGGGGTCGCCGTAGGCCACCACGCCGGGCACAGCGAGGGCGGCGGCGAGCAGGCGGTCGGTGGCGGCCCGGGCACCGGCCGCCTCGGCGCTGAGGTCGAGGGCGGCGCAGGCGGCGCCGAAGCCGGCGATGGCGGGCACGTCCTCCATCCCAGCCCGCCGGGCCCGCTCCTGGTCGCCGCCTACCAGCAGGGGGGGAAGGCGCAGGCCGCGGCGCACCAGAAGGGCGCCGGCGCCCTTGGGGCCACCCAGCTTGTGGGCGCTCACCGACAGCAGGTCGGCGCCGAGGGCGGCGAAGTCCACCCCAACGTGGCCGGCGGCCGCCGCCGCGTCGACGTGCACCAGTACGCCTCGGTCCCGACAGCCGGCCACCACCTCGGCCACCGGCTGGAGGGTGCCCACCTCGTGGTTGCCCACCTGGCAGTGCACGAGGGCGGTGCCCGGGGGAGCCAGGTCGAAGAGGGCGCCCACGTCGACTCGCCCGAGGCCGTCGACCGGGGCCACCACCATGTGGCCGGTGCGGGCCGACGCGTCGCGCACGGCCGAGTGCTCCACGGCTGGGACCACGACCGCGCCGCCCGGTCGCAGGGCGGCGGCGCCCCACACGGCGGCGTTGATCGCCTCGGTCGCGCCGCTCGTGAACACGACCTCCCGGGGCCGGGCCCCGAGAAGGGAGGCCACCCGCTCGCGGGCGTCCTCGACGGCGGCCCTGGCCATGCGGCCCTCGGTGTGGACGCGGGCCGGGTCGGCTGCGGCCGGTCCCGACAGCCAGGCCATCATCGCCACCACCACCTCGGGTCGCGCCGGTGACGTGGAGGCGTGGTCCAGGTAGGCGCGGCTCATGTCATTCGCCCGGGCGGGGCCCCATCCCCACCCTCCTCGCCGAAGCGGGGACCCCATCCCCGCCCGGCGCCGTCACGCCGGCGGAATCAAACCGCGGTGACGCAGGTGTCGTCGCCCTGGGCTCGGGAGGCGGTGGTGGCCGGGGCGGTGTCACCGTAGAGGCCGGCGAGCATGCCCTTGACGATGCCGCGGTCCACGGCGCAGATCACCGGGTGCTGGGTGGCGGTGGCGCCGAAGGGGCACTGCTCGGCCACGATGGCGATCGACGAGCCGCGCGCCTCGGCATGGGCGGCGAAGCCGTGGGCGGTGAGGGCGTCTGCGACGGCGTGGAGCGACGCCTGGAACGACCGGTGGCCCTCTCCGGGCGACATCTGGCGGGCCAGGTTGCGGCCGTACTCCTCGCCCACCTGCTCGGCCATGGCGGCCGCCTCTCGCTCGGGCAGCAGGGCCAGCGCCCGGCCGAGCAGGGTGACGAGCAGGTCGTCTCGCCGGGAGGGGAACTCGAGGGCCTTCTCGGTGGCCCGGTAGCGCTTGGACGGTCGGCCGGCGCCGCCGCTCTCGGCCCGCTCGACGTGCACGTTGAGGTACCCGCCGGCGGCCAGCTTGTCGAGGTGGTGGCGGGCCACGTTGGCGTGCAACTCGAACTTCTCGGCCACCTCGCCGGCGGTGACACCGAGGGAGCTGTCACGGGCGTAGAGGAAGATGTCGCGGCGGGTTGGGTCGCCGAAGGCCGACGTGACGGCCACCACGGCGGCCGAGAACTCGGCGTCGTTCATCGGCGGACTGACCGCCTCGACCCGGTGTAGGGGAGTGCCGTCCACGAAAGCTATTGTACCTGTGCACGTCGCGGACCCCCTCCGTGGTCGCCGCAGGGGTCTCACCCAGCGCCCGAGGGACGGCCCCGCCCCGAGGAGGCTCCCCAGCATGCCCGTCACCGAGGCCCAGGTCATCGAGGCGCTCCGGCCCGTCCAGGACCCTGAGCTGCACCGCAGCATCGTCGACCTGGGCATGGTCAAGGGCGTCAACATCGACGGGGGCAGCGTGGGCGTCCTGATCGCCCTCACGGTGCCCGGGTGCCCCCTCAAGGCGGAGATCACGCAGCGGGTCACCGGGGCTGTCGGCCCCCTCGACGGGGTCGAGGTGGTGACGGTCGACATGACGGTGATGAGTGACGAGGACCGGGCCGCGGTCCGGGCCCAGATGGGCGCCCCCCCTCACGGTGCAGCCGGCACCGCTGCTGCACCGGCGGGCAGCGGGCAGCGCCTGGGCCACGAGGAGGGCCGGGTCAACCAGTTCATGCGGCCAGGGTCCCGGACCCGTATTCTCGGCATCTCGTCGGGCAAGGGCGGCGTAGGGAAGTCGTCGGTCACGGTGAACACCGCCATCGAGTTGGCCCGGCTGGGCTACGAGACGGCCGTCCTCGACGCCGACGTCTACGGCTTCTCCGTCCCCAAGATGCTGGGCATCACCGCCGATCCGGTGGTGATCGACGACCTCATCGTCCCGCCCGTGGCGTACGGGGTGAAGGTCATCTCGATCGGGTTCTTCGTGGAGGAGAACCAGCCCGTCATGTGGCGGGGCCCCATGCTGCACAAGGCGCTGGAGCAGTTCCTGGTCGACGTGCTGTGGGGCGACGTCGACTACCTGCTAGTCGACATGCCGCCCGGCACCGGTGACGTGGCCCTGTCGATGGCGCAGTACCTGTCCCGGGCCGAGATGTTCGTGGTGACCACGCCCCAGGCAGCCGCCCAGCGGGTGGCCCAGCGCACCGCCTACATGGCCAAGAAGGTGCACCTACCGTTGCGGGGCGTCATCGAGAACATGTCCTGGTTCACCGGCGACGACGGCAAGCGCTACGAGATCTTCGGTGCCGGCGGGGGCGCCACCCTGGCTGCCGACCTGGGCGTGCCCCTCCTCGGCCAGGTGCCGCTGGTGCCCGCCCTCCGGGCGGGCGGCGACGAGGGCACGCCCATCACGGTGGCCGATCCGACCAGCGAGGCGGCTCAGGCCTTCGCCTCCCTGGCCAAGGAGATCGTGGGCATGGGGCCGGCGCGGGTCTACAACCCGGAGCTCAAGATCAGCTGATGCGGCCGGCCCGACCCGGCGGCGACCTCGGCGGTCGTTCTGGTCCCGAGAACGACATCGAAACGCACTCGATTTCGGGACCAGATCGCCTGATCGGCCGGCGCGTCGTGCTCGGCATGCTGGGTCTGGGGGCGGCGGGCGTCGTGTGGGGCTCGAAGCTTGCCGAGGCGTTCAATCGCGTCCTGGCCCCGGTGCAGGCCAGGGATGGCACCGGGCTCACATCGCTGCTGCCCGCGGCCGGGCGCTTTCGCATCTATTCGGTCGTGGGGTTCCTGCCGCACCGCACGGCCGAGGAGTACCGGCTCAAGGTCACCGGCCTCGTGGATCAGCCGCTCGAGCTGTCGCTGGCCGACCTCCAGGCCATGGCGCCCACCCGGCTGGTGCGTGACTTCCAGTGCGTCACCGGCTGGCGGGTCCCGCAGGTGCCATGGAAGGGGGCCCTGCTGTCCGACGTGCTCGACACCGCCGGCGTGAAGCCTGAGGGGCGGGCGGTGTCATTCAAGAGCTTCGACCGTTCCTACACCGAGAGTCTCACCCTCGAGCAGGCCCGCCTGCCCGACGTGGTGGTTGCCTACGAGCTGGAGGACAAGCCGGTGACCGGCGCCCACGGCGGGCCGGTGCGGCTCTACGTGGCGCCCATGTACGGCTACAAATCGTGCAAATGGCTGGAGGAGATCGAGGTGACCGCCGCCGTGGTGGACGGCTACTGGGAGGAACGGGGCTACGACACCGACGCCTGGATCGGGCGCTCCAATGGCCGCCACGACGACCCGGTCGGGTAGCCCCCCGACGCTCCTCCGCTTCGACCTGGCGGAGCGGGCGCTCCACTGGGCCAACGCCGCGCTGTTCCTCGTCCTCATCGGGACGGCCGCCGTGCTCTACCTGGCGCCCCTGTCGGCCCTCGTCGGCCGCCGCCCCCTCGTGCGCGACACCCACGTCATCGCCGGCCTGTTGCTACCGGTGCCGTGGTTGGTCGCCCGAGCGGGGCCGTGGTCGGCCGTTTTGCGAGCCGACGTGCGCCGCCTGGCCAGGTTCGACGGGTTCGACTGCCGCTGGCTGCGCTCGCTCGGCCGGGATCCGTTCGCCCCCGTCGGCAAGTTCCACCCGCTCCAGAAACTGAACGCCGCCTTCACTGCTGGGTCGATCCCGGTGATGCTCGGCACCGGCAGCGTCATGCGGTGGTTCCGCCCCTTCCCGCTCGAGTGGCGCACCGGCGCGACCTTCGTGCACGACTGGGTCAGCCTGGGCCTGTTCGTGGCGGTGGCGATCCACGTCGCCAAGGCGGTTTCCGACCCGGAGGCGCGGCGCGGGATGTGGTCCGGCCGGGTGGACGCCGGGTGGGCCCGCCGCACCCACCCACGGTGGGCCGACGAGATGGCCCGGGAGGCCGACGGCCGTCCCGGGGCCTGAGTCGGCCGGCTACACCGGGGGCAGGTCCCGGAGGAGACCTTTCACGGTATTTCGGTTTTCTCGCTCAAGTCCCGGCGTGGCGCGGACGATGAACTGTCCTGAAGCAGTACCCACGAAATGGCAAGCCCGGGGAAACCCGGTGCACGCAAAGCCACGGGCCTGACGGAGCACTCCGCTCACATGGCAGCCGGGCTACCGAATGGGGGGCACGGTGCCTCCTCAGTGGGCGTACGGCGTCCGATGCCGTGAGGAGCTACCTGTCATGCGCATTTTCCGTGGGCTGCTTTGTGCCGCCCTGATGGCCCTTACCGTGATGGCGACCGTGGCGGCCGAGCCGGCGTCGGCGGCCGACACCGGTACCGAGGAGATGGCCTTCGTCGCCAAGCTCAACGAGCTGCGCACCGCACAGGGACTGGCTCCCCTCGCCACCAACGGTGCCCTGTTCGACATGGCCCGCAGCTGGACGGGTCAGATGGAGGCCGCCAAGGGTATCTCCCACAATCCCTCGCTCGCCGCCCTGGGCCCCGCCGGTTGGAGACGCCTGGGCGAGAACGTGGGCATGGGCTACGACGTCCAGGGTCTCCACGACGCCTTCGTCGCCAGCCCCCTGCACTACCGCAACATGGTGGACCCGGCGTTCGACTCGGTCGGCGTCGGCGTGGCCCATGCCGCGGACGGTCAGATCTTCGTCACCGTCAACTTCATGACGACCGGTGCCCCGGAAGCGGCCCAGGCCACCCCATCCAGGGCCCGATCCGCCAAGGCCGCCTCCGCCAGGGCCCGCAGGGTCTGCACCCGAAGCAGCCGCGGCCGGCTGGTCTGCCGAGCCCGCTGAACCGCTTGATCACGACGGAACGACGGCCACCCCCCGGGCCGTCGTTCCGTCGCAGGTCTCACCGGGCGCCCGGCCGCCTCCGTCCTCAGCCGAGGGCGATGAGCACGATGGCGGCGCCGGCGCCCACCAATCCCACCGCCTGGGTGCGGCTGAGCCGCTCCCCGAGAAGCACCCTGGCCATCGCCACGGTTGCGGCAGGGTAGAGCGAGGCCAGCAGGGCCACGATCGACAACAGCCCCCGGCGGGTGGCGAGCAGGTAGGAGACGTTGGCCACAACGTCCAGGCCACCCACCGCCAGAACCTCCCAGCCGACGACGGACGGCAGCAGCGGCCTACGGGTGACAGCGAGGGCGCCCGCCAGCAGGGCCACGGCGGTAGTCCGAGAGCCCAGCAGCGGCCACACCCCGGCGTGATGGCCGGCGTGGCCGAGGAACACGAAATAGGCGCCGAAGCCGGCACCTGACGCCAACCCCGTGAGGAGGCCGGCCCGCGCTCGGGTGGCCCTGCCCGGGCGGTCGTTCGGGCCGGCGAGGGCCGACGCGCCAGACTCGTCGAGCGGCGCCGGCTGGTCCTCGCCCGGGAAGGCGCACAGCAGGGCCACCGACGCCAGGGCCACCACCACTCCGGCCAGGGCGGCGCCCGGGGGCCGGTCGCCGCCTGCCAGGCCGGCCAGCACGGGGATGCAGGCCGCTCCCACCGCCGACACCGGCGCGACCACGCTCATGAGGCCGACGGACAGGCCGTGGTACAGCAGGGCCACGCCGACCGCCGCACCCACCCCGGCCCCCATGCCCCAGGCCAGGTCGGTCAGGTGGAGCGGAGCCGGCACGAGCGGCGCCAGCACCACCAGCGCCACCAGCCCGATGAGCTGGGAGGCGAACGCGACGGATACCGCCGACGCCCGGCGCCCGGCCACCCCGCCCACGAAATCGGCCGCGCCCCAGCCGGCGGCGGCCGTGAGGGCGAGCAACATGGCCGACACGGGAAGGGTCTAGCGCGCCCCGCTGGCCAGGTTCGACTCGGTGCGAAGGTCGACGGCGACGGGGGCGTGGCCGATCACGTCGAGGTCGATCACCATCCCTGGCGACGCGGCCACGAGGTGCTCGGTGAGGTCGACGGCATTGGCGGCGAGCAACTTCTCCGACGCACAGCCGTTCATCCAGTCGACCTCCCCGTAGCGCGGGTCCGCCACCGCCCGGTCGAGCGTGGCCGTCTCCAGCAGCCGCCCGGGCGAGTACCGGCTCCAGGTCGGCGCGAAGCGGCCGTCGAGCACCCGGTACGCGCCGCCGTCGAGGAGCGACACCACGTAGGCGGCCAGGTCGTCCCCGAGGCGCAGGGTGGCGATCTCCACCTCGTCGCGCGTGGCGTGGTCGAGGATCACGCCCCGCCAGAACCGTAGGCCGGGGCTCGACTCGAGGTCGCTCACCCGCCGGGCGTGATGCTCGCGGGCTCGGTGGGTGTGCTCCACCTCGTCGAGAAGGACGGCCACCGGACCGAGGCCGGTGGCGAAGTCGATGTGCAGCTCCATGCCGTCGTCGGCAATTCGGTTGCGCGCCTTGCGGAGCTGCTTGCGCAGCCCCTTGCCGAGGAAGTCGCCGGCCGAGTCGGCCGCTCCCAGGTCCACCTTCGGGATGGGCTGGCCGGCGATGGTACGGCATCCGTCCAGCTGCCCGGCGAGGGCGGCCGCTACCCGGTCGCCGGCGGGGAGCTGGCCGATGCGCATGACCCACGGGCGTGAGCGGGCCGAGAGGCGGGCGGCCACGGCGGCGCCGAGGGCGTCGGCCGCCGACTCCGTACGGGCGGGGAGGAAGCCACGGTCCAGCTGCCGGCGGCCCAGCGGCATGATCTCGTCGCGGTCGTCATGGGCGCGGGTGCTCAAGAGGACGGCGGCATCGAGGCGCCCCGTGCGGCTGTCCCGCACGGTGGCGGCCCACGGGTCCTCCGGCTTGTAGGCCTCCACCCAGGCCCGTAGCCACGGCCAGCGGGCGGTGACCGGCGCTCCGGTGGCCCGATGGAGGTCGGCCAGGTCGGTGGCCAGGTCGTCGAGCTGGGCCAGCCCGGAAAGGAACTCGATCGACACGGAGGCAGAGCGCCGTGATCCGTCGTCACCACCTCGGCCGAGTTCGATTGTGGCGTGGGCGAGATCGTCCATGCGGCATCTCCAGGGTCCGGGGGGATGTCGGGCGAGTGGCGAACGGTCCGGTTTCTACGGACTCGTCCCAATAGCGGGAGTATTGCACCTATGGGCAGGTCTCGTCACACCGAGCGGAGGTCGGGCGAGGTACCTGATTCGCGAAGGAAGGCCGCCGCTGCGGGGGCGGGCAGCGGCCGGGCGAAGTGGTAGCCCTGACCCAGGCAGCAATGCAGCTCCTGCAGGGCGGCCAGCTGTGCCTCCTCCTCGATTCCCTCGGCCACGGTGACCAGGCCGAGACCACGGGCCAGCTCGATCACGGTGGCGACCAGCACGGTGTCTTCGGATGAGCTGCCGACGCCGTCGACGAACGCCTTGTCGATCTTCAGGACGTCGATGGGTAGCTGGCGCAGCACTGCGAGTGAGGAATACCCGGTGCCGAAGTCGTCGATCGCCACCCGTACGCCGAGGCCGCGTAGACGTCCCAGGACGGCCACCGTGCGCTCGACGTCGTGCATCACGACGCTCTCGGTGATCTCCAGGGTGACGGCGGCCGGTGCCACCCCGGTCTGTCTCAGGATCTCCGCAACTTCGGCCTCCAGGCCGGGCTGGGCCAGCTGGCGCTGGGACAGGTTCACGCTCATGGTCGTTCCGTGGAGGGCGTGCCACGAGCGGGCCTGGCGGCAGGCGTGCTCCAGCACCCAACGGCCGAGCGGGAGGATCAGGTTTGTCTCCTCGGCCAGGGGGATGAACTCCGCGGGGCTCAGCACGCCGCGCACCGGGTGCTGCCACCGGACCAAGGCCTCGAAGCCGACCACCCGGCCGCTGTCGAGGGCGATGATGGGCTGGTAGTGGAGCACGAAGTCGCCGTTGTCGACCGCCCGCTGGAGGTCGGCCTTGAGGTCAAGGCGACGGATCGCCGCTTCGTGCATGTGCGGCTCGAAGATCTCGAAGTCGCCCTTGCCGCGGGCCTTGGCCATGTACATGGCGATGTCGGCGTTGCGGAGGAGCTCCTCGGAGCCGACCGCCTCCTGGTCGGCGAAGGCGATGCCGATGCTGGCATGGACGTCGACCGCCTTGCCGTCCAGAGTGAACGGTTCGAGCAGCGAGTCGAGGAGTCGCCGGGCGGCGGCGAAGGTGTCGTCGGTGGTGGCCATGCCCTCGAGCAGGATGGCGAACTCGTCACCGCCCAGACGTGCGGTCGTGTCGCCCGGTCGCAGCGACTGGTCCAGGCGCTGGGCCACTTCTTCGAGCAACTGGTCGCCCATGGCATGGCCCAGGCTGTCGTTGACCGTCTTGAAGTCGTCCAGGTCGAGGAACAGGACGGCCACCTCGTGGGCCGTACGGTTGCGCCGGCGCAAGGCGTGGGCCACGCGGTTGGTGAACAGCGCCCGGTTGGCCAGGCCGGTGAGCGAGTCGTGGAAGGCCTGGTGGGTGAGGGTGCGCTCCAACTCCCTGCGGACGCTGACGTCGCGCAGGGTGATGACGATCCCACCCACGTTGGGGTCGCCGAGGAGGTTGTCACCCATCGCCTCCACGTCGACCCACGAACCATCCGCCCGCCTGGCCCGCAGGCCCACCGGGCCGATGCTGCCGGTGACGGCGGCCGCCTCGTCGAACAGGGCGAGGGCCAGCGACGCGTCGCTCGGGTGGACCAGGTCGAGCAGCCGGGTGCCCAGCAGCTCGTCGGTGTCGTACCCGAGGACCTGGTGGACCGACGGCGTGTGGTAGCGGACGGTGGAGTCGGCGTCCACCACCGTGATGACGTCTGACGAATTGTGGACGAGTGAGCGGAAACGTGCCTCGCCGCGGCGCTGGTGGAGGTCATCCGACAGCACCAGTCGCTCGAGGGCCAGGCTCAGCTGGGTGCCGAGCGTGTCCACCGCCCGGCACATCGGGACCGGGAGCGGCTTGTCGGCGATCAACACGAAGGCGCCCACCAGCTCGTCGACCACCAGCACCGGCAGGACCTCGGTGTACTGCTGGCGCCCGCTACCGCCAGCGTCAGGATCGTTGATGAGGGCGTCGAGCTGCGGGAGTGAGATCGGCTCCAGGGCGGCTCCGCCCAGCGGAGGCCGAGGGGGCGCCGCGCCCCTCTCCGTTCCGCCGCCCTCCATGCCGCCGCCCTCCGTCCCTTCGTGGAATGCGGTTGCCACCATGTCGGCGCCCGACCACATGGCGAGGTGGGCGGCGCGGGTACCTCTGCCCGCCAGTTCCCGCACGGCGGCGATGGCTGCCGAGTAGATCCCCGGACGATCGGTGGCGCCCGCGAGTGCGGCCGCCGCCGCCCGCAGCGTGCGCTCGCTGGCTGCCGTGGCCGCCATCGACGTGAGGAGCCGGCCCATGCGGGCCAGCACGAGGATGGACAGCACCACCGACGCGGCGGCGATGAACTCGAGCTCGTCGTACTTACCGCGGGCGACCTCCACTGTGAGCACGGCTGGCGCCACCAGCACCACCGCGCCGAGCACGGCGAGGCGTTGGCGGCCGGAGAGGTCGCCCCTCTCGGGACCGGCGTTGGCCAGGCCGGCCATGGAAGGGTGCAGGGCGGCGAGGCCGCTGAAGAAGTAGAAGCCCATCCAGCCGGCGTCGAACGCGCTTCCCAGCTCGAAGGTGCCGGTGAGCTGGTTGGCTGCGTAGCCGATGTCGGCCGCCAGCAGGGACATGATGGACATGCCGAGGAACCAGTACGCCGGACGGCGCGGGCCGGTGGTCATCGTGAGGCGGGCGGCCACGGCCAGGAGGGCCACGTCGAAGAGCGGGTAGCCCACCGAGATGGTTCGCTCCAACCACGGGGTCGACGTTCCGGACAGCGACGGGGCGATCAGGTACACCTCGGTGAGCAGGCCCATGCCCGTGGCGATCATGCAGGCGTCGATGAGGCTGGTGCGGTCGCCTCCGGGGTTCCGGCGGCGGATGAGGAAGAGGAGGCCGGCGATGAGGAGGGGGTAGCTGGCCAGGAAGAAGGCGTCGGCGATCGACGGGAACGGCCGGTCGACGTGGCGCACCAACTTGTAGAAATAGAAGACGGCATCGCCGAGCAGGAACACCGTGACGCCGGCCGCCAGCACGTACCACGCGGCGGCCGACTCGGGGCGATTGCGCCGCACGCCCACGATCATGGCGATGGGGCCGGACACGGCGACGCTCAGGTAGACGACGCTGCGGGCGTCGTCCGCGAGGCCGCCGGCGAAGTGGAGGATGCCCGCGCACAGCCCGAATGCGGCGAACACCTTCCACCCCATCGTGGCGAAGCCGCCTTTCACCCCAGGCACCGTTCCTTCGGCAGAGCCGGATGGTAGGTCTTGAGCGTCATGTCTGGTTCGGGGGGTGATCAGACGCCCCGTGGGAGCTTGGCGGGATCCCAACCCAGGAGATCGACCGCCATGCGCAACGCGTATCGGTCCGTCATGCCGCTCACGTGGTGCACGGCGGCCACCGCCGGGTCCGTTCGGGCATTGGCCTCGCCCCCGGCGGCGCCACCGTGGCCTTCGCCGGTGCCCTCGTCGATGGCGGCCGGGTGGTCGGCATACCAGTGGGTGAGGCTGCGGAGGAGCTCGATCACGCGCTCGGCTTGGAGGAGGGATGCCGGACGGAGGTAGATCCGCTCGAAGTTGAAGGTCCGGAAGGAGGCCAGTGCCTCCGCCTCCGCGGCCCGCATGCCGATCCGACCCGTGCCGGCGATGGTGTGGAGCACCCCGTTGACCAGGGCGTCGATCTGGGCGGAGCGTCGCCTGCCGATCACGTCGGCCACCGCCGGCGGCAGGTCGTCGGCCCGGACGATGCCGGCACGGACGGCGTCCTCGAAGTCATGGCACACGTAGGCGATGCGGTCCGCCCACGCCACGACCTCGCCCTCGGGGGTAAATGGGGCGGGCCGGTTCCAGGAGTGGTTGCGTACGGCGTCGAGCGTCTCCGCACACAGGTTCAGCGGGGCCAGCACCACCTCGGCCCCGTACACGGCATGGTGATAACCGCCGTCGAGGAACGGCGAGAAGGCGTCCTCGGAGGCATGGCCGGCCGGACCGTGGCCGCAGTCGTGGGCGGTGGCGGCCGCCGCCGTGAGGGCCACGTTGAGCCTCGCCGGACGGGCGATGCCGACCGCCACCTGGGCCACCTCGATCGCGTGTGTGAGGCGGGTGCGCAGATGGTCGTCGTCGGGAGCGATGAAGACCTGGCACTTTCCGGCAAGGCGGCGGAACGGCCGGGAGTGATGGATGCGGTCGAGGTCTCTCTCGTAACAGGTGCGGAACGGGTCGGGCTCCTCCTGGCGGGCGCGGTTGCCGGCGCCGAGTGCACGTGTGGCA
>Ga0307504_10000143_pt1 | contig 14266 bp, 12 predicted proteins | sample 19_S_MG_FD_194516 | JGI IMG/M metagenome (GOLD analysis project Ga0307504, IMG submission 194516) | Soil microbial communities from Populus trichocarpa stands in riparian zone in the Pacific Northwest, United States - 19_S | ecosystem: Environmental > Terrestrial > Soil > Riparian zone > Trees... | reverse complement strand
TCTCGACCTCGACGCCATCGCCTGGCTGGAGGACCGCCTGGCCCGGTTTCGCGGCGGGCTGGTGGTGGTCACCCACGACCGGCATGTGCTCGACCGGGTCAGCACTCGCATCCTCGAGCTCGATCGCGGCCGGGGATACCTGCACGACGGCGGGTACGGCGGCTACCTCGCCGCAGCGGGCGAGCGGGCCGACCAGGAGGCCACGGCGGAGACGGTGCGGCGGAACCTGGCGAGGGCCGAGCTGGCATGGCTCCGCCGCGGCGCGCCGGCCCGGACCCGCAAGCCGAAAGCGCGGATCGCGGCGGCGACCGCCATCGTGGAAGGGCGCGCACCGGCCCCCGACAGGGCCGGTGATCTCGACCTGGCAGGTGGCGGTCAGTGGGGTGGCACACCCCGGCTGGGCGACAAGGTGGTGCGCCTCCACGGCGTGGGGCACGCCTTCGGCGCTGGGCCGCCATTGTTCGAGCGGCTCGACCTCGACCTCGGGCCAGGCGACCGCATCGGCCTGGTCGGCCCGAACGGGTCGGGAAAGTCGACGCTGCTCGACGTCATCGCCGGCCGGCTCGTCCCCGCCGAGGGAACGGTGGAGACGGGGCCCACCGTCCGGCTCGGGTACTACGACCAGACCGGCCGCGACCTCGACCCCACGCAGCGGGTCCGGGAGGCGGTGGCCGGCGCGGAGGCGCAGCCGACCTGGGAGCAGGCACGGCTCATGGAGCGCTTCTGGTTCGACTCTGACGCGCAGTGGGCGCCCGTCGCCACCCTGTCCGGCGGTGAGCAGCGACGCCTCCAGCTGCTTCTGGTCCTGGCCGGCATGCCGAACGTCCTTCTCCTCGACGAGCCCAGCAACGACCTCGACCTCGACACCCTCCGGGCCCTGGAGGACCACCTCGACGCGTGGCCGGGCACGGTGATCGTGGTCAGCCACGACCGCGCCTTCCTCGAGCGGACGGTGGAGGATGTGGTCGTGCTCGACGGGCGTGGTCTCGCCGCCGTCGCCCCAGGCGGGTATGCCGGTTACGCCGCTTCCCGGTCGCCCGTCGCATCCGGGGCCAGGGCCTCGACCCGGTCCACCGGAACGCGAACAGCGGCGTCCGGCGCCGGGTCCACACGAACGGCGCCGCGCACCGCGGCACCCGCCCCGGCCAAGGTCCGGTCGCCCAGCACCCTGCGCCGCCTGGTGGGCCTGGCCGAGCGGGAGATGGCGGAGGCCGGCGTCGAGCGCGACCGCCTCGTGTCCGAGTTGGCGTCAACGGGCGTCGATCACACCGTCCTCACGAAACTGGCCCATGCCCTGGCAGACGCAGAGGACCGGCTGGCCCGGGCCGAGGAGCGCTGGCTGGCCCTCGCCGAGGAACTGGGCGCATAGGCGGCACCTAGGCTCGGCCCGTGTTCCGTCACGTGACGCTGTTCCGCTGGACCGAGGGCACCACCGACGGCCAGCTGCAAGCCGGCGCGGTGAGGACGGCGCCCGCTGGTTGAGGTGCAGGGCACCCGCCGACCCGTGGAACACCGCGGCCCGTCGCTCAGCGGCTGATCATGCGACCGACGGCGCCCATGAGTTCCTTCACCTGCTCGTCGGGGTCGGTGGGCCCGCCCCCTCCTCCGGCCAGGCAGTGGCGGGCATGGCCGTCGAGCAGCGCCAGCGCGACCTTGTCGAGAGCGGCGCGCACGGCATTGATCTGGGTGAGGATCTCGATGCAGTACCGGTCGTCGTCGACCATCCTGGCGATACCGCGCACCTGCCCCTCGATGCGGGCCAGCCGACCTCCGAGCTGGTCTTTGGTGGCCGTATAGCCACGGATCGTCTGTGCCATCAACGCCTCCTCGCCGACTCCCAGTGCGAATATACCACTAGGGGGTACGGGTTACCCATATACCCACAAGGGGTATAGAGCCAGTGACCCCGCCTGGAGATCGCTCGAGGGCCCGCGGTCTACTCCTCGCCACCCCCCTGGCGGGTGCGGTCCGCGATCCTCGGCATACGCCGGCCCACCTCGGTGGGAGCGCTCGGATCAGCGTTGCCGCTCCCGCCGAGCGGGGAGTCGAGGTGGAAGAGCGACGCGTGGGCCTGCTGGTGGGCCAGCGGCGAGAAGAGGTCAGCGGCGACGAAGCGGGAGCGAATGGCGGCCAGCACGACGGGATCGGGCACGTGCTTCTGGTTGAAGTAGTGCTCCTGGTGGATGAACTCGTCGGCCGCGCCGAGATCGGAGAGGGCGGTCGCCATTTCCTCTGTCATTGCACCGTTGCCGCACAGGTAGTAACGGGTACCGCCCAGGTGGGACAGGAGGGGAGGGACGGACTCGGTGATCCGCCCCCGTAACCCGGACCAACCGGGCGGGGGCTGGGAGAGCGTGATCTCGTAGGAGAAGTTGGGATGGTGGCGGGCGAGCTCGTCCAACTCGTCGGTGAGGCAGATGTCCTCGGCCAGCCGGAGGCCCCAGAACAGGGTGATGGGCCGGGCGAAACCGTGGGTGAGAAGGTGGCTGGCCAGCGAGTGGAAGGGGCCGACGCCGACGCCGGTGGCCATCAGCACGACATCCCGCTCGTCGTCCTTCGGGACCATCGACCGCCCGGTCGGCCCGCGAAAGGTGATCTTCTCGCCGACCTGGCAGGAGCCGAGGTAGCGCGACACCGGCCCGTTGCGGACCACCCGCACGACCAGCTCGAAGCGATTCTCCTCGTTCGGCTCGGAGAGGATGCAGTACGGGCTCCGTGCATAGCCAAGGCCGTCGATGCCGAGCTCCACGCCAACGAACTGCCCGGGATCGTGCTGGAACGGCTCGTCGTCGACCACGTTGAAGCCGATGCGGACCGTGCCGGTGGGGGTGAGCGGCCGCACCCACGCCACCTGGGCCAGGCGGTGGTAGCGGGTCTTCGGGCTCCACCCGCCCGCCACCACGGCGAGCTCCGGGTCGCTCCCCGTGAGACGCCCGGGAAGATCCCAGTTCTCGACTGGTGCCAGCAGGGCGGTGTCGGTCGGTGACGGAGGCTTCGACGGGTCGAGTTCGACGGCTGGCCTCGCGTCGGAATCGACGGAGGCGAGGAAACCCAGTCGCTTTATGGGGAACCCCCCTCACTCGAGAGTGGTCGTGTCGGCGCGCCAATCGTACCGCCGGCGTCGACCGTCACCCACCTCCAGGGAGCGAGGGACACCTGGCCTGACTCCAACCTCGGCTCAAGTGAGTGGCGCAGGGGCGTAGACGTTCATCGAGTCGTCCCGGAGGAAACCCACCAGGCCGAGGTTGGCCCGGCGCGCCGTGTCCACGGCGAGCGACGAGGGCCCGCTGACGGCGGCCACCAGACCGAATCCGGCCGCCCACGCCTTCTGGACCATCTCGAACGACGCCCGGCCGCTCACGAACAGGCCGGCTCCACTCGCGGGGAGCCGTCCCTCGAGCAGCAGGCGGCCCACGACCTTGTCCACCGCGTTGTGGCGGCCGATGTCCTCCCGCACCAGCCAGACCTCGCCGGTCTCGGGATCGAACGGCGCGGCGGCGTGTACCGAGCCGGTGGACTCGAACAGCGCCTGCATGGCGCGCACTCGCGAGGGCACGGACGACAGCACGGCGGGGTCCGCCCGCACCGCGGCCGGAAGCGGTGCCAGCCGCTCGCACAACGTCTCGATCGCCGCGCTCCCGCACAACCCGCAGGCCGCGCCGGTGACGCCCACTCGCGGGGTGGGCACCGGGGCGGCCCCGCCCGTGCTGACCTCGACGACGTTGAACTCGGTGTCCACCGCCGAGCCCGTCGCGCAGTAGCGGACCTGGTGGACGCGGGCGCCGCCCAGCATCCCCTCGGCGTGCACGAACCCGACGGCCAGGTCGAAGTCGTGGCCAGGTGTGCGCATGGTGGTGGCCACCAGGTGCCCGTCGAGGCGGATCTCGAGGGGCTCCTCCACGATCACCTGGTCCGGGCCGATGCCGCTACCCGGCCGGGCCACGAGCACGTGCTGGGTCCGTCCCCGTGCCACACGTGCACGGTACCGCCCGGCGGGCAGATGAGTGCGTGGCGCCGGGCAACGCCGCCACCGGTAAGTGAGCACCCTGCGTTATCGTCGTTTCGTGGACGACCGGCAGGTGATCGACGCCTTCTTGAAGGATGGAGCCAAGCGGGCGTTCGGTCCCACGCTGCACATCGAGGGCAACGCCCTGATCCTGAGCGGATGGTGGCATGCCGCCCTCCGGGTGACTGACGGCGTCTACGCCGTGCGCAACGAGCCGGCTCGTGAGGAGGCGCCCGCCCTCGACGAGCTGATCGTCGCCCTGAAGGAGGAAGGCCTGTCCGAGGTGGCGGTCGACCACCCACTGATCCAGCCCATCACCTATACGGAGATCTCCCTCGGGCAGGTGTCGTGGGCGTTGTGGGCCGCCGACCTGGCCACCGGAGAGGCCGCCCTCACGGCCCGGGTCGGGGCGGAGTCGTTCCTCACGGACTCGCCCTTCGCCGAGCCAGAGGAGCCCGTGTCGGCGGACTTCAGGGCCGAGCTCGGTGGCGCCCGCCGCGTGGCCGGCCTGCCGTCGGCTCTCGTCCTCACCGTCGGCGTCGACGAAGAACAGGCGAAGGAGCTGGGCGACGCCCTCGACGACTGCCGGCTGGAGATCAGGTCGTTCGACTCGTTCCGTCCGAGCGCCTGCGGCGCCCTCATCCCGGGCGTCGTGGTGGTCGACGCCACGACAACCACCGGCCAGGAGTTCATCATGGAGCTGCGCACCGAGGCGTGCGGGCGCTTCCTGCCGATTGCCGCACTCACCGAGGGGGGCATCAACCCCCCGCTCGGTGCCGACCAGGCGCTCGACCCCCTGGTGCCGCCGGCCGCGTGGGTGGCGCCGCTGCGGGCCCTGCTTCCCTGACGGCGGCCGCGGAACATATCTTGCGTGCCGTCGTCCGCAGCACCGACTGCGTCGCCGGCCCGGCCGGCGAGCCCGACTTCCATCACGTCCGGGTGGGGTCCGCGGACCTCCTGGTGGCACGCATGCCCGATGGGAGGGTGGTGGCGTTCTCGACCGAGTGCCCGCACCAGGCGACGCCGCTCGAGGGGGCCACCTTCTGGGAGGGAAAGCTGCGCTGCGCCCGACATCTGTACCTCTACGACCTGGCGACAGGCGAGAACGTGCTTCCCGCAAGAGAGTCGTCGCCCGAGGCGCTCCGCAGGCTCAAGCCCGGGTACCTGCCCGTGCACCGGGCCGAGGAGCGCGACGGGTGGATCTGGGTGGAGGAGAGGGCCCAGCCGGCCCCGCCCTGCTTCGATCCCGCGGCCGAGCGGCCACTCCCGCCCGGCGGCCAGGTCCCGACCACCCCGGCGCCTCCCATGCCTGACCCGGTCGGCGACCCGGCCGGCGACCAGGGGGGGCACACGGTCGACGTACGCGTCGGCGACGAGTTCGAGCTGGTGCTCGCCACCTCGCCGAAGCCGGCCCACATGTGGAGGTCCGCCGTGCCGCCGGCCCTCGCTGTGGTCTCGGAGGGTTTCGCACCGGACGAGCCGCCGCGCCACGTCGCCCGGCTGGTGGCCCGGGTCGCGGGTGACGTCGAGGTGACGTTCGGCTATGGCAGGCCATGGGAAGCCGAGCCGGCGGAGACCCGCACCTTCACGGTGCGGGTGGCGCCCCGCGAGTGACGCCGAGACAACGGGCGACGGCCTGCCCCGGGGCAGGACGAAGTCGGGTCGCTGTTCCTGCAACGGAACGACAAGGATGAGGGTGTTCGCCACGCGAGAGGAGACGGCAACCCATGATCCGTACCCAGCCGGTCAGCGACAAGAGCAAGGTCGAGGTCGCCTTCGTGTTGCCTGAGGCGCCGGACGGCCCGCTCAGCGTCGTCGGTGACTTCAACGATTGGGACCCGACGGTGACCCCCATGACACCCGGCGGGGATGGCTTCCAGGCCACGGTCACGGTCGACGCCGGCCGCCGCTACGCCTTCCGGTACCTGGGGTCGGACGGCAGGTGGTTCAACGACGACGCTGCCCACACGTACGAGCCGGGCCCTTTCGGCAGCGACAACTGCGTGATCGACGTCACCGAGGCGGCAACGGCGGCTCCGGCTCCGAAGAAGCCGCGGTCCCGCAAGCCCCGCGCCTGACGTAGGGTCCGGGACCCCCAGCGGCGGCGGGCGGTAAGAAGTGCGTGTCCGCGCCACGGCGACCGAGGAGACGCACCGTGAACATCGCAGCGCATCTGTTCGACATGGGCGAGCCGGTGCTCGAGAAGGGGATCCGAACCGTCGCGGTCTACGCCGGCATCCTCCTGCTCCTCCGGCTCGGCGGCAAGCGGGACCTGGCCCAGCTCAACTCCTTCGACCTTGTGGTCCTGCTCCTGCTCAGCAACCTGGTGCAGAACGCCGTCATCGGCGCCGACGACTCGCTGATCGGCGGTCTGCTGGGCGCCGCCATCCTGGTGGCGGTGAACGGGGCGACGGTCCGCCTGGTACGGCGTAGCGACGCACTGACCCGGGTGTTCGAGGGGGAGCGCACCGTCCTCGCCCGGGACGGCCGGCTGGAGGAGGCCCGCCTGCGGCGGCTGGGGCTGCGGGCAGCGGACGTGGTCAACGCCCTCCGTAGGCAGGGGGCCAACACCTTGTCCGAGGTGGAGGAGGCGGTCCTCGCCCCGGGGGGCGGCATCGTCGTGACGCTGCGGCCGCAGGACGAGAACGCCACCAAGGGAGACATCCGCCGGGTCGAGGAGAAGCTCGATCAGCTGCTCGCCCGCGCTCCGTCCTGATCGTGGGTTCGTGCTTCAGGACGACGGCGGGCGGAGACGAGCGGCTTCCAGGTCGGCCGGCGTGTTCACGTTGAAAAGCGCGTCGTCGCTCACGTCGATCGACGTGGCGTCGAGGGCGAGCAGGAGGGAGGTCATCCGCCGCACGCCCTGGTTGGCCAGGCGTCGGCAGGCGTCGAGCGTCTGGATGCGGGGGTAGCGGGCGCCCCGAGGCTGCAGGCGCTCGTCGCGGGCGGCTACCGCGGAGCCTGGCTCGGCCGCCGCGAGGCGGTCGAGCACCGCCCCGGTGAACGGCAGGTCACAGGCCAGGACGAGCACGTCGTCCGTGTCGACGGCCGCCAGTCCCGTGGCGAGGGCGTTCATGGGCCCCCGGACGCCCTTGCGGTCGAACACCACCATCACGTCGAGGGAGGGGAGGGGGACATCGGGGCGGGAGACGACCACGACGGGATCGCAACGGGCGGCCAGCAGCTCCACCGCCCGCTCGGCCAGCGTGCGGCCCCTGACAACTACGGTCGCCTTGGGCCGTCCCAACCGGCTGCCGCTCCCGCCGGCCAGGACCACGCCGGCGAGCGGAGGCCTGGCCGCTGCCATCGCGTCGACCGTAGCCGCCCACACGCGAACCGGAGGACGTGAGGGGCGGAGGCGCCTGCTCCGTCGTCCGGTTCAGGCCCCCGGCGCCCCGACCGGCTCGGCCGGTGCCGTCGCAGGTGGGGCGAGGGTGACCTCGACGGCGGGCGTGCCTGCCTCCTCCAGCCGCAGGTCTGCCACCGAACCTGCCTCGCGCAGGTCGGACCCGGCGGCCCTGAGGGCGTCGAGGCGGTCCGCGGTGTCCCGAACGACGACCAGCTCGACGGGCGCCCGCTGGGACACCTTGGCCTCGCTCTTGGCCTTGCGGATCGCACGCAGGACGGTGCTGGCCACCTCCAGGACGAGCGGGTCGCCTCCTCCCCCGAACTCGCCCGCCTCCGGCCAGGCGGCCCGGTGGACCGATCCGTCCTTCCACCACGACCACACCTCCTCGGTGACGAACGGGAGGAAGGGTGCGAAGAGGCGCAGGAAGGTGGCGAGGGCGGCTTCGAGGGTGGCGCTGGCCGAGCCACCGCCGGGTCCGGCGCTGTAGGCCCGGTTCTTGACCAGCTCCAGGTAGTCGTCACAGAAGGACCAGAAGAAGGCTTCGGTACGCTCCAGCGGGCGGGCGTAGTCGTAGCCCTCGAAGGCGGTGGTGGTCTCCGCCACCAGCCCGTCGAGGCCGGCCAGCAGGGCCAGGTCGACCGGCGCCGACGGCGAGCCCTCGCTCAGGGGCAGCGACAGGACGAACTTCGACGCGTTGAGCACCTTGATGGCCAGCCGCCGCCCGTTCTTCATCTGGTTCTCGTCGAAGGCGGTGTCGGTGCCGGGCCGACCGTTGGCCGCCCAGTAGCGCACCGCGTCGGAGCCGTACTGCTCCAGCAGGGCCATGGGGGTCACCACGTTGCCCTTGGACTTCGACATCTTCTTGCGGTCGGGGTCGAGGATCCACCCGGAGATGGCGGCGTCCGCCCACGGCAGCGCGCCGTCGTGCAGCTGGTACGACCGGACGACGGTGGAGAAGAGCCAGGTGCGGATGATGTCGTGGGCCTGGGGTCGCACGTCGTAGGGGAACACCATGGCGAACAGCTCGTCGTCGGTCTCCCATCCGCCGGCGATCTGGGGCGTGAGCGACGAGGTGGCCCAGGTGTCCATGACGTCGGGGTCGGCGGCGAACCCGCCCGGCTGGTCGCGCTGATCCTCGGAGTAGCCGGGCGGCACGTCGGTCGACGGGTCGACCGGCAGCGACTGCTCGGCCGGGAGGAGCGGCTCCTCGAACCGGATCTCGCCGTCGTCGCCGATCGGGTACCACAGCGGGAAGGGCACGCCGAAGAAGCGCTGGCGGCTGATGAGCCAGTCGCTGTTGAGTCCCTCGACCCAGTTCTCGTAGCGGGTTTCCATGAACGGTGGGTGCCAGCGCAGCTCCCGGCCCTTGTCCTTCAAGGGCTCCTTGTACTCGAGGACCTTGATGAACCACTGGCGGCTGGTGACGATCTCGAGCGGCCGGTCCCCCTTCTCGAAGAACTTGACCGGATGGGTGATGGCGCGCGGCTCGCCTATGAGGTCGCCGCTCGACCGCAGCCGCTCGACGATGCGGGCCCGCGCCTGCTTCACGTTGGCTCCGGCCAGCTCCTGCCAGGCCTCGTTCCCGGGGACGCCGTCCGGCGGGGTGGCCACCACCCGCCCGTCGCGGCCGAGCATGCTGCGGACCGGCAGGTCGAGCTCGCGCCACCACACCACGTCGGTGACGTCGCCGAAGGTGCAGATCATGGCGATGCCCGAGCCCTTCTCGGGATCGGCCAGCGGGTGGGCGAGGACCGGGACGTCCACGCCGAACAGCGGTGACGGGACGGTGTCGCCGAACCGTGGCTTGAAGCGGGGGTCGTCGGGATGGGCGACAAGCGCGACGCAGGCGGGGATCAGCTCGGGCCGGGTGGTCTCGATCTCGATGTCGCCGAAGCGGATGCGGTGGTAGGCGCCCGCCTGCTCGCGGTCCTCCAGCTCGGCCTGGGCGACGGCCGTCTGGAAGTCGACGTCCCAGAGGGTGGGGGCGACCCGCTGGTAGGCGTAGCCGGGACCGAGCAGTCGCAGGAAGCCGAGCTGCGAGACGCGCTGGGACTCCTTGGAGATGGTGGTGTAGGTGGTGGTCCAGTCCACCGACAGGCCGAGGCGGCGGAACAGGTCCTCGAAGGCCTGCTCGTCCTGGGCGGTGAGCTTGTGGCACAGCTCCACGAAGTTGGGGCGCGAGACCGGGAGTTGCTGCTTGGCCTTGGCGCCGGGGGGCTCGACCGCGGGGTCGTAATGGAGGGACGGGTCGCAGCGGACGCCGAAGTAGTTCTGCACCCGGCGCTCGGTGGGAAGCCCGTTGTCGTCCCAGCCGATCGGGTAGAAGACCTTTTTGCCCCGCATGCGCCAGAAGCGGGCGACGGTGTCGGTGTGGGTGTACGAGAACACATGCCCCACGTGGAGCGAGCCGCTGACGGTGGGCGGCGGAGTATCGATCGAGAACACCTGGGAACGGGGGCCGGTGCGCTCGAAGCGGTAGATGCCGGCGTCCTCCCAACGCGCCGACCAGCGCTCCTCGAGCCCATCGAGGGACGGTTTCTCCGGGACGGTGGCGGTCATGGTGCGGTTACCGTACCCGGGTGCTGCGCCTTCACGACACTGCATCGGGCTCCGCTCGGGAGCTCGCTCTACGCGACCCGGGCAAGGTGTCCATCTACGTGTGCGGCCCCACGGTGTACGACCTGCCCCACATCGGCCACGGCCGCCAGCTGCTGGTCTACGACGTGCTGCGGCGCTACCTCGAGTGGAGCGGGCTCGAGGTGCGCCACGTCTCCAACATCACCGACATCGACGACAACATCATCAAGCGGGCCATGGCCGAGGGGCGTACCGAGGCCGACGTGGCCGCCCAGTACGAGCGGGCCTGGTACGACGCGGTCGAGGCGCTCGGCGTGCAGCGCCCCCACGACGACCCCCACGCCACCGCCTTCGTGCCCCAGATGGTCGACCTCATCGCGCAGCTGGTGGAGCGTGGGATCGCCTACCCCACGAGTGACGGCGTCTACTTCTCGGTGCTCGAGGTGGACGGCTACGGCCTGCTGGCCGGCCAGTCGCTCGCGTCGATGCGGGCGGGGGAGCGCGTCGAGGTGGTGGAGGAGAAGCGGTCGCCGGCCGACTTCGCCCTCTGGAAGAGGGCCAAACCTGGAGAACCGTCATGGCCGTCGCCGTGGGGCGAGGGACGGCCGGGCTGGCACACCGAGTGCGTGGTGATGTCCCTCGACCTCCTGGGTGACGGCTTCGACCTGCACGCCGGCGGCATGGACCTGCGCTTCCCGCACCACGAGAACGAGCGGGCCCAGGCGGTCGCGATGGGCCATGCCTTCGCCCGCCACTGGATGCACCACGCCTTCGTGGAGACGGCCGGCGAGAAGATGTCGAAGTCCCTCGGCAACTTCACCACCCTTCCCGACCTGCTCTCCCGCACCGACCCTCGCGCCTACCGGCTGCTGGTGCTCCAGGCCCACTACCGCTCACCCCTCGAGGTGGTGCCCGCGACGATCGTGGCCGCCGAGCGCTCGCTGGAGCGCCTCGACGCGCTGGCGAGAAGGTGGGAGGCGTTGGGTGACGCGCGCCCCGACCCCTTGCCGCCGGCGGACGGGCACGCCCTGTCCAGCTTCCGGGCGGTCATGGACGACGACCTGCGCACACCGGCCGCCACGGGGTGGCTGTTCGAACTGGTGCGCGAGGCCAACGTCTCCCTCGACACCGGCGACGTGAAGCGTGCGGCCGAGCTGGTGCTGGCCGCCCTGGAGATCGCCCGCGCCCTCGGACTCTCGGCCCGCGCCAGCGACACGACCCTGGACGGCGAGACAACCCGCCTGGTGGCCGAACGGGACCAGGCCAGGGCGTCAAGGGATTTCGCCCGGTCCGATGCCATTCGTGACCGACTGGCCGCTCTGGGTTGGACCGTGCAGGACACGCCGAGGGGCACCCGCGTGCACCGCTGACGGCACCCCTTGCGGCGCCGGGGATCGCTGCTAACGTCTTCTGGCGGAGACTTGCTGCAACGCACGACGCAGTCGCACGGATGGCATTCTCCTGGAAGCAGTCACACACGAAGGAGGATCGCCATCGTGGCGACCGGAACGGTCAAGTGGTTCAACGCTGAGAAGGGCTACGGCTTCATCTCGCAGTCCGAGGGCGCAGACGTGTTCGTGCACTTCAGCGCTATCCAGACCAATGGGTACCGCTCACTCGAGGAGGGCCAGCAGGTCGAGTTCGAGGTGCAGGAGGGCCCGAAGGGCCTGCAGGCGGCCAGCGTCCGCCCGATCTAGCCCCACCGGGGCCCCGAGCGCTGCACCAGCGCATCTCACAATCGTTCGGACGAGCCCCTGACCGTCGGGACAGGGGCTTGTTCGCGAGCCCCCACGCCGCCGCCCGCCCGGCCGTGAAGCCCGTCAGGAGCCGGCGGGCTCGGGCACGCCATCGGCCGGAGGGGCCTGGGTGCTGTCTACGGCCGTAGGCGCGCCAGGCGCGGCCGCCGTGTCGCCCCCGGTGGGGGCCGCGTCACCGTCGCCGGCATGGGGATGGGCGAGGACGACCGGGGCTGCGATGATGCCGTCGCAGTCGAGGCGCACGCCGAGGACGCGGAACGACGGGCAGGTCTGGGGAGCCTTCCGCAGGTCGACGCCGGCAGCGGCTGCGCCGACGTCGACGTGCACGTCACCACGACCGGCGGCGGCAAGGTCCTCCGGAGTGGCCGGCAGGCCGGACAGCCCGGCCCCGACCTGATCGACCAGGCTGGTGACGTCCGGCACTCCGAGAGCGGACCGGGCGGTTTCGTCGACGAGCCGGGCGACGTCGTAGCTGCCGGTAGCGGCCGGCTGCGCGGCCGGCGTGGACGCCGCCGCAAATCTGGGGCCAGAAACCGGGGGGGCGGTGGCCGTCACGTAGGCGGCGGCCGCTCGGTGCTGGCGGTGCTCGACCACGCCGGCGCCGACGAAGCCGGCCACGAGCAGGGCGGCCGAGGCCATGGTGGCCATGAGCGGCGCAGGGATGGCGGCGGCCACCACCGCGCCCAGGCCGAACGAGGCCGGGGCCACGGCGCCCGCGGCGGTGGCGCTCGCCGCCGCCGTGCCCGCCGCGGTGCCGCCGAAGGCGACGTGCCATTTGGCGGCTGACAGGGCGGCGAGGGCGGCGGGGAGGGGGAGGACGGAGCGGTGCAGTGACGGGGTGACCTCCTGGAGCTGCACCAGGCGGGACCGGCAGTCCTCGCAGCCGGCCAGGTGCTGGTCGACCTTCGACAGGTCGCGCGGGGCCAACCCGCCCATCGCGTAGGCCCCCAGCCGGCTGACGGTGTCCCGGCAGACTTTGCGCACCTCGTTCTGGCGGAGGTGGGCCTGCAGGTAGCGCTGGCGGAGGGCTGCCCGGGCCCGCACGGCCAGCTGGGCCACGCCGTTGGGGGACAACCCGAGCAGTTCGGCCACCTCGCGGGCCGGGATCTCCTCGACCTCCGTGAGCCATAACACCGAGCGCCAGCGCTCGGGGAGGCTGCGGAAAGCCCGGGCCACGAGGGCGGCCTCCACGTCGGCCACCAGGTGGTCACCCGGGCCGGCACCGAGACTGGCCCATTCCGGTTGGTCCGCCGCGTTCAGGGTCCGTTGGCGGGCGCTGCGGCGCAAACCGTCGATGGCGGCGTTACGGACGGCGGCCAGGAGATAGGGCAGGAAGTGGCCGGCCGCCTGGGGGCGGGAGGGAAGGGCCTGGAACACCCGGGTGAACGCATCGCTGACGGCGTCGGCCGCGTCGTGGGGGTTGGCCGTGACGGCCAGCGCCATGTGCCAAGCCGCGTCGACATGGCGGCGGTAGAGCTCCTCGAAGGCGTCCAGGTCGCCGGCGGTGGCGAGGGCGGCAAGATCGGCGTCGGCCGCCTGCTCAGGTCCCACCACCCGTTCTTGCATGTCGCCCTTCTGACCGGTCGTCCCCTCAGACCGTCACCCAGTGTGGTTACTGTCAGCGTACCGGGCCGACGGCACGAAAGGGGAACGAACATGCGCTGACAGGGATGATTTGCCCCGGCGAAGAGTGGTCCAAACCGGCACATATGCGGCCAGAGTGCTCAGCGGGACGGATCGAGGAGGACCTTCACCGGGCCGGCGGCCGTGGCGAGGTCCTCGTGGGCCTGATGGGCGTCCGACAATGGCCTGACCTGGACCCTTGCCTCGATCTCGGCTGCCGCGCCGCCGGCCACGGCCGCCACCGCCCGGGCGAATTCCACGTCGGTATAGGCGATCGAAGGGATCACATCGACCTCCTTCGTCACCCACAGGAGGGCGGGCATGGTGAGGTGACCGCCGGGCGCACCGACCCCGAGGAGGACGACCTGGCCGCCGCCGGCGGCGATCTCCACGGCCTGGCCTGGCGTGGAGGGCGCGCCGGTGGCCTCGAACACCACGTCGGGTGGTCGTCCCAGTGCCCGGGCCAGGTCGCCTCCGTGCTCGACGGCTCCCGCACCCATCGCCCTCGCGGCGTCGGCCCTCGCCACTCGCGGCTCGGCCACCGCGATCCTCGCCACACCCGCCTCCACCAGGGCGGCCACGCACATGAGGCCCACCGATCCGGCACCGATCACGGCCACCGCCAGGTCGGCGTCGGCCGGCACCCGGCTGCGTCCCACGGCATGGAGGGCCACCGCGTAGGGTTCGGCCAGCGCCACCTGGGCGGGCGTGGCCGTCGCCGGCACGGGATGGCACGACGACGCCGGCACCACGACCTGCTCGGCGTAGCCGCCGGCGTGCCAACCGAGGCCGATCGACGTGGTCAGCTGGAGCGGGCACAGGTTGCCCCGTCCGCTGGTGCAGGCGACGCAGCGGCCGCAGCGCCGGGCGGGCAGCACCGCCACCCGTTGGCCGAGGCCCGGGCCGCCGCCGTCGGGGGTGGTCGCCGTCACGGTGCCGCCGAATTCGTGGCCC
>Ga0307504_10000142_pt1 | contig 14289 bp, 17 predicted proteins | sample 19_S_MG_FD_194516 | JGI IMG/M metagenome (GOLD analysis project Ga0307504, IMG submission 194516) | Soil microbial communities from Populus trichocarpa stands in riparian zone in the Pacific Northwest, United States - 19_S | ecosystem: Environmental > Terrestrial > Soil > Riparian zone > Trees... | reverse complement strand
CCGAGCCTGCGGCCGGCCCGTCCGCCGACGGCCTCGTCATGCAGCGCCTGGTCGACCACGTCGGGAGCGCCACCGTGGTCCTCGTCGTGGCCGAGCGCGCGCCGGGCGGGGTCCAGGCGGGCGCGGCCGACGGCGATCACGAGGCGCGGGTCGTTCGACCGGTCCCGGTCCCGGTGGGAGCGGGCGCCCACCGGGCCGCCTCCGGCGCTGCGGGGATCGTCGACGTGCGCGAGCGGGTGCGGGCAGGCCTGCACCGACTCCGGATGCTCACGACACCGCATCGCGTGACGACGACGACGACGATGGCGGGGTTGCCAAGGCGGCGAGATGTCGCTAATACTTAGGAGAGCCTTAGATCACCACTAAGGCGATCCTTACTCCCCCATCAAGGCGGCAGCAGTGCTGGCCAATTATCTCATCGGACTGCGGGAAGGGCTGGAGGCGGCGCTGGTCGTCGGCATTCTCGTGGCCTACCTGGTGCGCACCGGCCACGGCGACAAGCTGCGCCTGCTGTGGGCCGGCGTGGCGTCGGCGATCGGCCTCAGCCTGGCCGCGGGCGCCCTGCTCACCTTCTCGTCGCGGTCCATGTCGTTCAAGGCCCAGGAGACCTTCGGCGGCGTCATGTCGATCCTCGCCGTGGGCTTCGTCACCTGGATGATCTTCTGGATGCGCCGCACGGCCCGCAACCTCAAGGGCGAGTTGCACGGCAAGCTCGACGCCGCACTCGCCATGGGCGGCTTCGCCTTGGCCGTCACGGCCTTCATCGCCGTGGCCCGCGAAGGCCTCGAGACGGCGCTGTTCGTGTGGACCGCCGTCCAGGCCACCGGCGACAGCGCCAGTCCGGTGGCGGGTGCCATGCTCGGCCTGGCCACCTCGGTGGTGCTCGGCTACCTGCTGTACCGCAGGGCCGTGCACCTCAACCTGGCCACCTTCTTCCGCTCTACCGGCGCCGGCCTGGTGATCGTCGCCGCCGGCGTGCTCGCCTACGGCTTCCACGACCTCCAAGAGGCCGGCTACCTGGTGGGCGGCGGCCTCAGTCGGGTGACCATCGACGCCTCCGGCATCCTGCCCCCGTCCAGCTGGTGGGGCACCCTGTTCAAGGGCCTGTTCAGCATCAGCGTGGCGCCCAGCCGTCTCGAGTCCGGCGTGTGGTTGGCCTATCTGGTCCCCACCGTGTACCTGTTCCTGCGCCCCTCGGGCGGCCGGAGCACGGCGGTCCAGGCCCCCGCCCGGCAGCACGAGCCGCACGAGCCGCACGAGCCGCAGCCCTCCACGCCCGCCCAACCGATCGCAGGATGACCCCACCATGCCTACCGTCTCGTTCGTCGCGCCCGGGTCCCGGCTCGGTATCCGCCTCCTGGCGGGCGCCGCGATGACCGGGGCGCTCGCCCTCGGTGCCTGTAGTGACCCGGCCGGCGCCGGCGCCACCGCCATCACCGCGACCGACCACGCCTGCCGGGTGGCCACGACCGCCCTCAAGGCCGGTATGCGCACGTTCGACGTGTCCAACAGGGGTGGCAGGGTCACCGAGGTCTACGTCTACGGCGAGCGTGACCGGATCGTCGCCGAACGGGAGAACATCGGGCCGGGCACCAAGGCCACCTTCAGCGCCGACCTGGCCGACGGCACCTACCAGGTCGTCTGCAAGCCGGGCCAGACGGGCGACGGCATCCGCCAGACGATCACCGTCACCGGCAACGGCGGTGAGGCGGCGGCCACGAAGTACGACCGCGAGATCGACCTCGGCGCGAAGGACTACGCGTTCACCGGCCTCGGCGGCGTCAGCATCGCCAAGGGCGAGACCATCGAGTTCAAGATGACCAACAACGGCAGGGAACAGCACGAGTTCGAGGTCTTCAAGCCGGACGGCGACACCCTCGGCGAGATCGGTCCCACCGCCACCGGCCAGACGGGCGAGGTCATCCTCGCCTTCGAGGACCCAGGCACCTACAAAGTCGTCTGCGGCATCGAGGACCACGAATCCCGCGGCATGGTGGGCACCGTCACCGTCACCTGACGCCTGCGAAAGAGTCAGGCCAGCGTCAGGCCCAGGAGGGCGGCGGCAGACGAGACGCCGCCACCCGTGGCTGCGGCGGCGTCGATGGCGGCCAGGCCGGAGGGGGTGTCGAGGTCGTCGTCGAGGGCGGCCCGGACCTCGTCGAGACCGGCGTCACCGTCGCCGGCGGCGCGCCAGGTGGCCAGGCGGGTGACGGCGGCCGGAAGGAGCGAGTCCTCCCACTCCCAGGCTGTGCGGTAGTGCTTGGAGATGATGGCCAGGCGCACTGCAGCCGGCTCCCAATCCTTGAGCAGGTCGCTCACGAAGACGAGGTTGCCGAGCGACTTCGACATCTTCTCGCCGCCCAGGCCCACCATCCCCACGTGCATCCAGTGGCGCACGAAGGGCTCGCCGGTGGCGGCCTCGGACTGCGCCGCCTCACATTCGTGGTGGGGGAAGATCAAGTCGGTGCCCCCGCCGTGCAGGTCGATGGTGGTGCCGAGCTCGCGCAGGGCGAGGGCCGAGCACTCGATGTGCCAGCCGGGGCGGCCAGGACCCCAGAGCGACTCCCACGCCGGCTCATCGGGCGCCGACGGCTGCCACAGCACGAAGTCGAGCGGGTGGCGTTTGTGCGGGTCGTCGGGGTTGCCGCCCCGCTCGGCCGCCAGCGCCAGCATCTCGTCCCGGGAGTAGTGGCTCACCTGACCGAAGTCGTGGGAGGACGAGACGTCGAAGTACACGGCGCCGCCTGCCTGGTAGGCGTGGCCGGAGTGGAGCACCATCCCGATGAAGCCGAGGATGTCGGGGATGGCCGACGTGGCGCGGGGCTCACTGAACGCCGGGAGCAGGCCGAGGGCGTCCATGTTGGCGTCGAACCGGGCCATCTCCTCCGCGGCGAGGTCGAGGTAGTGCACACCGAGCTGGCGGGCCCGGCGGAGGATGTCGTCGTCCACGTCGGTGACGTTGCGCACGCACTGGGTGTCGTGGCCCAGATCGCGCAGCCTCCGCTGGAGCACGTCATAGGCCAGGTAGGTGGCGGCGTGGCCCACGTGGGCGGCGTCGTACGGCGTGATGCCGCACGTGTACATGGTGACGACGCTCCCTGGCCGGAAGTCGACGACCTCCTGGAGGGCCGTGTCGAACAGCCTCACCTTGACAGATCGATACCCGTCAGGCGCAGCGCCGCCCGCGTCTTGTAGCGGACGTTGAGCTGGAGCAGCACTGCCGTGAACGCCTCGATGGGCGCCGCGTTGGCCACCGACCCGGCATTCAGGGGGCGCAGGTCGGGGATCAGGCGCACCAGGCGGGCGGTGGCTTCGTAGGCCTCGCGATGGTCGGAGGCGATGAGCACGTCGCTCTCCACCGGGTGGTCGAGGTTGGCCAGTTCCTTGGCCGGGAGGTGCTGGAAGGCGGCCGCCACCAACGACTTCGGCACCGCGCTCTGGACGTGGGCCGCCACCGAGCCACGGGGCGGCACCAGCGGCTCGAACTCGTGGCCCATGCGGGTAAGGGCGTTCGCCATGGAGATCACCACCTTGCCCTCGAGCTGGGCGGCCACCGAGCCGGCAGTCGCCGCGGCGGCCTCCCACGGTGTGGCGATGACTATGACCTCGGCCTCCGCCGCCACCGCGTTGTCGGCGGCCGACAGCGACAGCTCTCGACCGGGCCAGCGCTCCAGCAGTGCGGTGCACACCTCCTGGGCCCGGTCCTTCGAGCGCGAGCCGATGGCGACGCCGAGGCCGGCCGCCGCCAACCGCGCCGCCAGCCCCCTGCCGGCAGGTCCGGTTCCTCCGAGGATGCCTACTTCCATTCAGACGAATCTACTGCGGGCCCGCCGCTACTCCCCCGCCGGCTCCTCGTCGGCGTAGGTCCAGTCCGGGCGCTTGCGGGCCTGGCGCGGGTCGTAGACCACCCGGCCGTCGACGATGTCGTCCACCTTGGGGACGACATGCGAGCGGGGCGGGAGGCGGCAGAGCCCCGCCAGATGGTCGGCGAAGTCCTCCGGGTACAGTTCGAGGACGCTCGACACCAGCAATTGCTCCTGGGTGCCGAGGTAGCACCGGTTGGCGTCGGTGACCGTGCGCAGGCGGGCGCCTATCACGTCGATGTCGGCCTCGTCGGACCCGCCGGCGCTGTGCTCCTCGCCCCGGCCGGCGCTGAGGCGCTGGAGGGCGGCGGTGATGTCGCCGGAGTCGCGCTTGCACGGCGGGCACTGGCCACAGGACTCCACCGACAAGAAGCCCGACAGCACCGCAGCCACGTCGACCATGCAGGCGGTGTCGTCGTAGAGCACGAAGCCGCCGGCGCCCAGCCCGCTGCCGGCGGCCCGCATGTCCTCGTAGGTGAGGGGCGTGGCGAAGCGGTCGGGACCGATCACCGGGTTGGCCACACCAGAGAAAGCGGCCTTGAACCGGCGGCCCGGCAACGGGCCTCCCGCCACCTCCAGCAGCTCCGACATCGGCGTGCCCATCTCAACCTCGAAGACGCCGGGCCCGGCCACGTCACCCACCACCGTGCACACCAAAGTGCCGGGTGACCTGTCCGTGCCCATCTCGCGGAACCACTCCGGGCCCCTGGCCAGGACATGGGGGACGTTGCTCAGCGTCTCGAAGTTGTTGACCAGCGTGGGGTTGGGCTCCGGCCCGGCGCCGGGAGCCGAGGCCGGCGGGTGGGACTCCCAGCCCAGCTGGGGGCCGGTGGCGAACAGGCCGTGCTGGTAGGGCGGAAGTACGCGGGGCAGTGGTTCGTGGCCCTCGATGACCTCGAGGAGGGCCTTCTCCTCGCCATACAGGTACTCGTCGGGGCCGGCCACGACGGAGACGGCCAGGCCGTCGAGCATGCCCGCCGCCTCCATCTCGGCCAGTGCCCGAAGCAAACGGCCACGCTCGCGGGTGAACCTGGCCTTGGTGGCCAGGTACGCCTCATCGGCGCCCACCGCCAGGGCGGCGATCACCAGCCCCTCGATGCCCTGGTAGGGGTTGAGCCGCATGAGCGTGCGGTCCTTGAACGTGGCCGGCTCGCCCTCCGCCGCGTTGCAGACGGCGTAGCGGCGCGAGCCGACGGCGTTGCGCACCGACGCCCACTTCGTCCCCGTGGGGAACCCGGCGCCGCCGCGCCCGCGCAGGCGCGACAGCGAGACTTCCTTGGCCGTCTGCTCGGGGCCGAGCCGGCGGGCCCGCTCCAGACCCTGGCCCCCGCCGGCGGCCAGGTAGGCGTCCAGGTCCGGCACATCGGCGCCGGTGAGGAAGGGCAGGAGGGTCACCTGGGTGGCGCCGCGGCTCTCAGCAGTACCTGGACAGTGTGGTGAACGGGTTCACGGGCCGGCCACCGCCGGGATGGATCTCGAAGTGCAGATGGGGGACGTTCTCAGGGGCGTTGCCGCTGGTGCCGACGTAGCCCACCACCGTGCCCGCCGCCACGTGCCCGGTGGCACCGCTGAGCCGTTCGAGGTGGGTGCCGAAGTAGGTGTTCCCGTCCTCACCGTCGAGGTAGTACGAGATGCCACCGAGATCGGAGTTGTGGCCCGTCACGTCGCCCGCCACGCTCGCCACCACCGGTGTGTTCCGCGGCGCCAGGATGTCGTTGCCCTCGTGGTGGCGGCCACCCGATCGGGGCTGGCCCCAATCGTCGGAGAACGCGTGCGGACCCTGCACCGGGCAGATCCACCCGCCGCCGCCGCCGCCGAGGATGGGGAGGGGCCCCACGGCGACGGGCCCTGCGTTCCTGGAAGCCCTCGGCGCCTTGGCAGCCGCCTTCGCCGCCCTTGCCGCCGCCGCCCGCTCGGCCGCGATCCTGGCCTCGTAGGCCCGTTGGGCAGCGGCCAGCCTGTCGAGTTCGTCGGTGACCCTGGCCTCCTCCCTGCGAAGGCCGGCCACCACCGTGCGCTGCTCGCCCAGCCGCTCCTCGAGGGCGGCCTGGCTCTGTTCCAGATCGACGCGGGCCACGTGGTAGCCCTGCACGGAATCGGTGCGGCCCAAACTCACGAAGCGCAGCATGGCCCTGCCTCGCGCCGCCTGGCCCGGATCGCCGTTGCCCACCCACGTGGCGGCGGCGTGGTTTCCCTGGACGTACTGCGCCACCGCCAGCGCCCGCATCTGGGACTCCAGCACGTCGACGACCTTGCGGGTGGAGGCGGTGTGGCTCTCCAACTCGGCAACGTCGTTCTGGGCTCTGGCCAATGCCGACTGCGCCATGGCCAACCGGGCCGCCGCCTTGTCGGCTCGCCGGTGGGCTTCCTTCATCTCGGCCGGCGAGGGAGGCTTGTCGGGCGCCGCTGCGGCGCCGGCGGCGGCGGGCATGAGGCACACCGCGACCACCAACCCCAGTGCCGCCACGAGTCGCCCCATCCGCCCCACACGCTATGCCAGCGGTCCCCCCCGCCGCATCGTCAGAACTGGAGGGACTTCACCTCGAGGAACTCCTCCAGCCCCCATCTGCCGAGTTCACGGCCGTTGCCCGACTGCTTGCAGCCACCCCAGGGAGCAAGCGGGTTGAAGATGCCGCCGTTGACCTCCACCATGCCGCTGCGCAGGCGGCGGGCCACCGCCATGGCCCGGTCGGCGTCGGCCGACCACACGCCGGCGTGCAGGCCGTACACCGTGTCGTTGGCGATCGCGACCGCTTCTCCCTCGGTGTCATAGGCCACGATGGCGAGCACCGGGCCGAAGACCTCCTCGCGCTCGACCCGGGTGCCGGGGCGGACGTCCGAGAGCACCGTCGCCTGCACGAACCATCCCCGGTCGAGGCCGTCCGGCTGATCGGCACCGCCCGCCACCAGCCGCGCGCCCTCGTCCACGGCCGTGCGGATGTAGTCCCGCACCTTGTCACGCTGGGCCTCGGACACGAGGGGGCCGAGGCGGGTGCCGTCCGCGAAGGGGTCGCCGGGCACGTAGTCCGTCGCCGCCCGGGCGGCGAGGTCCTCGGCCTCGGCCAGGCGATCGCGTGGGACGAGCATCCGGGTGAACGCCGAGCACGTCTGACCGGAGTTGAGGAAGGCGGACGTGACGGTGGCCCGCACCGCGGATGGCAGGTCGGCGTCGTCGAGTATCAGGCTGGGCGACTTGCCACCGAGCTCCAGCGATACCCGCTTCACGGTCGCAGCGGCGGCCGCCGCGACCAGGCGGCCGACGGCGGTGGACCCGGTGAACGACACCATGTCGACGTCGGGCGACGCCACCAGCGCCTCGCCCACCACCGGGCCGTCACCACTCACCAGGTTGAAGACGCCGGGCGGTAGGCCGGCGGCGTGGACGATCTCGGCCAGCACGAAAGCCACCGACGGGGCCAGTTCGCTGGGCTTGAGCACCACGGTGCAGCCGGCGGCGAGGGCGGGCGCCACCTTGGCCGCTATCTGATGGAGCGGGTAGTTCCAGGGGGTGATGGCGGCCACCACGCCGACCGGCTCGCGCACGACCAGCGAGTTGCCGATCCGCTCCTCGAACGGGAACGACGCCACGAGCGGAGCGATCGACGAGAACGTCATCACGGGCAGCCCGACCTGGATCATGGTGGCCAGGTTGACGGGCATGCCCATCTCCTCGGTCACCATGGCGCCCAGCTCGGATGTGCGGGCGGCCACCCCCTCGCCAATGGCGGTGAGGACGGCGGTCCGGTCCTCCGACGGGGTCTGCGACCATGGGCCAAATGCGGCCCTGGCGGCAGCCACCGCTCGTGCGGCATCGGCTTCGCCGCCTCGCGGGACCCGGGCGCAGACCTCCTCGGTGGACGGATTGACCACGTCGATCGTCCCCTTGCCACTGGCTTCGACCCAGCGGCCACCGACGTAGAGGCGCTCCCATCCCCGCAACTCGCCCACGACGCGCTGCTACCGGGGGCCGGCGGCCAGGCGGGCCTGGAGACGGCCGCCACCCTTGCGGATCTCGTCACGCAGGATGTTGTCGATGCCGGGCAGCCGTGCGGCACCGCCGTAGTGGGCCCGTACGGTGAGCGCCGAGCCGCCGTCGGCCACCTCGACCTCGGCCGTCAGCACCCAGTCGGAGTGCTCGGTGGCGTCGTGCTCCATCCGCTCGAACTGCACCAGCTTCGGTGGCAGGCACCGGGTGCGCACCATGCGCACCTTCCTGGTGATCGGGATGGGCCCGATCTTGGCGCCGAGGTCCACCATCCACGCCGGGCCGGGGTCTGCGTCATGGGGCGGCGACGGCTCGGCACCGAACACGATCCCGAGCCAGCTGGGGTACGTGCCGAGGTCGGCCACTTCGGCGAAGACGGTGTCGGGTGCGGCCGTGAGTGACGCGGTGCCTTCCATGTCCATCACGCCAATCCTACGAGTCGCCGAGCGGCGCAGCCGCGGCGGGCAAAGCCGACGTGGCCTCAGGCCGGGCCAGGTGGCCAGCCGGGGCGGAACAGGTTGTTCCCGTCCACGCCCGCCACCAGCCAGCCGTCGGGCGTACGGCGTACGGCGATGTGGCGGAACTCGAGCGGCGGCCCCGGGCGGAGGCTCATCAGCTTGCCGCGGGGCTCCACGAAGGTGACGACTGCCACGTCCGGACGAGGGTCGGATCGGGCTTTCAGGCCCCACGTCACGGCGCTGAAGCCGGTCCAGAACTCGCGCCAGCGCTGGAGGCGGTCGGCCGCGAACTGGGCCCACAGCCGGTGGCTGGAAGGGTAGGCGGCCAGCCCGTCGGCGATGGCGTCCCACTGCTCGGGCGGGCCCACCACGTCGGCATGCTTGGAGATGATCCAGTGCTGGGCGAGAACCTTGCGGTAGTCGGGCAGCGTGAACGCCCACGCCTTCACCAGATCGCGGTCATCCATCACCGCGCCCACCCATGCCCTGGCCATGGCCACCGCACCGTCGTCGGCATCGAGCGCCGCCGGGCCCGACGGCTCGACGCCGGCCGTGCCCGTACCCGTGTCGGTGTCCACCTCGTCCTCCATGCGCGCTCCCCTAGACCTGGAACCCGTCCTGCGCGCCGTCGAGGTAGACCTCGTCCTCGGCCGCCGTCAAGCGCTCGAACGACGCCAGCAACGCAAGGCCGTCCTCCACGAACGTCGCCAGGGCATCGCGCTCGGCCACGTCAGCGGTGACTTTGCCCAGCAGCTCCCCCAGCTCCGGCGCGGTGAACTGCTCGCCCCGCAGGTGGACGCCGATCAGGAACCGGTGCAACTCGTCACGATCGCCGAAGGGCGTGGCCTGCGCCTTTTTGGCCGCCACGTAGGTATCCCATTGAAGCCTGGCCCGTTCCGAGAGCAACCCGGTCCCCTCCCTTGCCGGACCCCTCCGGCCATCGGTTCCGGGGTCGGCGTCAGGGTAGCTGCGGGGGGACCGGGGCCGGTTCCGCCGTTGCCCGGCCCCGGCCCCCGTCACGAGTGGTAAGCGCCGACAGCAGCGGTCGGGATACGCGACGACGGCCCGGACGGCGCTCACGGATCCGATCGGCCCAGGTATGCTCAGGCCCGTCGGCACCCACACGTCCGGGGCGTCTGCATCAACAGACGGTGCTGAGGGAGGATTCCATGGCGAACAGGATCCGCGAGGCGATCGAGGTGCTGGCCCGAAGAGGCTGGACCCAGGGGGCCTTCACCGACGAGGGCGGGCGCCACTGCCTCCAGGGCGCGCTCTACGAGGCCCACGGCTGCCGCCCGCGCATGCAGGGCCACCTCAGCGGATCGGGCACCGACCCCGGGCTGGCCGCCGACATCCGCCTGGTGAACGAGGTCATCGCCGCCGAGTACCCCGAGCGGGTGGGGGCGGTCGGCGTCTCCCGGTTCAACGACCACCCGGAGACCACCATCGACGACGTGGTCCGGGTGCTCGAGAAGTCGGCCATCCGTCGCGACGAAACGGTCTAGATCTGGTCTAGATCGGTCGAGATCACCTTCTTCCCGGGCAATTCGCCCCCCTCCCGGGCGCCGACCCGCAACTTCGGCCGCCTACGCCCGGGTATCCTTCAATCCGGCCCGAAGCGCTCCGACGCCCGGGCCACGATCCCCAGAGCCGGAGGAGCTGTGGCCGACCAACCCGTGCCGGCGCCCGAGACCTTCGGGATCGTGGCCGTCCGTGCCGACGACGCCACGGCCGCCGTCAGTCCCGCCGGCGACCTCGACGTCTCCACCTCGCCCCGCCTGCTCGCCTGTATCGACGAGCTCCTGGCGGAAGGCCGCTCGAAGATCATCCTGGACCTGCGGGCCGTCACCTTCATCGACTCCTCCGGGCTCGGGGCGCTGGTGAAGGCGCACAAGCGGGCCGCCCCCGCCGCCCAGATCACGGTGGTCCAGCCGCGTCCCCACATCCGCCGGGCCATGGAGATCTCGGGGATCCTCAAGGTCATCCGGGTCGAGACGCAGCCCTGAGGCAACAGGTCCTGAGTCCCCGGCTCCTCAGCCGGACGTAGGCGGTGCACCTGGTCCGCCAGCCGAGCCAGTGGCGACAGGTCGTGCTCTTCCCGACGCCTGCCCTGGCGGCAGCCCCGTCGATGGTGAGGCCGCCGTGGCCCCCGTCGCCCGGCAGGTCGAGTGCAGCGGACCGGATGCTGTGGGCGCGACCGCTCGAGCCGGGGTCAGGTCAGCTCGAACTAGCGGCTCCGGCCGGAGCGCACCCGCAGCAGACCGATCGCCGCCCCCGCAGCTCCGAGCACGACGACAGCCGCCAGCACGAGCACTCGGCCGAAGCCTCCCCGGTCCTCCGCGTGCGGGGACGTCCGGGCGGCCAGCTCGACCTCGCCGGAGCCAGCCGGCGCGACTGTCGGCGGCGGAGCGACGGGCGGGGCCGCCTCGGTCGTGACCGGCACGATCGGCGCAGATGAACCGGCGGGTGGAGCGCCGACGGCGGGAGGGGCCGTCGACGTGGTGGCGACGACCTTTGGCGTCGTCGCATACGTGGCGCTCCGCACCAGGCGGCTGGTCGGGGTCGTGGAGGTGGCGGCGGGAGGAGTGATCGTGGACACCGTCTCCGTCGGCGTCGTCTCCGGCGGCGCCTCGGCTGCGGTCATGGTCGCCGTGGTCGCCGTGGTCGCCGTGGTCGCCGTGGTCGCCGTGGTGGTCGTGGTCGCCGTGGTGGTCGTGGTGGGCGACGCCGCCAAGACCTCGAAGGTGGCATTGGTCGGCTGACCGGACGTCGTGCCACCGGAGTCGACCGACGTCACGGACACGACGTGCGTGCCGGGAGCCACGCTCGGGACTGCGAACGAGCATTCGAAGGTGTTGGCAGTTGTCGTTGGGCCCTGGCAGACCAACGCGCCGGTTGCGCCGTCGAACCGGACGCTGTTCGTCGTCCCGGTCGTGAAGCCGCTGCCGGACAACGTGACGCTGTCTCCGGGGACTCCCGACGTCGGTGCCAGGCTGATCGATCGGGTGGGCCCGCAGGCGAAGGCGACGGCGGCCAGGGGCACGGACGCGGCCGCAGCGCCGACCGTCACCCAGGTGCCGCCCCGTCTCCGCATTTCCAAAACCCCCCCGCTCGCCTGGGACAAACCTCCGGTTCCCGCCAGATTAGAACAGTGGACACGCCCCGGGTCGACTCCCGTCCGACTCGCAGTCCGCCGGTTCGTACCCGAAAATGAGAGCAGCCCCGCCGATTGCCGGCGGGGCTGCTCTGGTTCCCGGGGGGCGGGATTCGGCAAGTATACTGACACCGCATCCATTGGCAAGGATGGCTCGAGTCCGCACGTGAACGGCGGGCGACGTGGCGGCGAGCGCCGACGGGTGGAGCCCGGCCGTGGGCGCCGGGACGGGCAGGGGGGCCCACGAGGCGGAGCGGCGGCCGGCGGTGGGCGCAGGACAGGTTTCTCGCGACCCGGGCAGCTTCTGTGTTCACTTTTCGCCCTCTACGGTCGGAAAATGAACACAGAAGGGCCCGTGCCGTTCGCGCCGGCTGGCGCGAGCGGCACCGACCCAGTTGCATAAGAAGATATCTTCCTATAAGCTGGGGCCCATGCGACGGAGGGCCGGGCAGCTCCTGGCGATCGAGGAGGACATCTTGGATGTCGCCCTCACCGCGAAGGCCGACGGTTCCGCGAACTTCCACGGCTTCGCCGTGGCAAAGTTGATCCAAACGAACCGCGGCGCCCGGCGGCTGACCTCGCACGGCACGTTGTACAAGGCCCTCGGACGTCTCGAGCGCGCCGGACTCCTGTCCAGCGAGTGGGAAGACGCCCACACGGCGGCGGCCGAAGGGCGACCTCGCCGCCGCCTCTATCACGTCACCGATATGGGCGAGCGTACGCTGGCGATGGCGCGAGAGCAGCAGCCACTGCCCGACCCGATCCTCCGACGTCTGGCTCCGGGATGAACGCCGCATCGATCGTCGCGGCGTTCGCCCGCCGCTGGGCGGCGACCTACACCTTCGGCTTGCCTGTCGAGACACGGCATCGTCGCCGTGAGGAGATCGCCGGCGACCTCTGGGAACAACGCCACGACGAGGGAGGCGATCAGGAACGCCACCGGTCGGCCACCGGTCTCGCTGCCCGCGTCTGCTTGGGCATGCCGGCTGACCTCCTGTGGAGAGCAGGAGAGCGACGACCCGTCAGGAGGCTCGAGTTGACACACCTTGCCATTGATCGCACATGGGACCGACGCATGCGACTGGCCGGCCGCGGCGCTGTGCTGGCTGCGGTCGCGTGCTTCGTTCCGATCGCGGTCGGACTACCCGTGCTTCTCGTGGTGACGCTGCCCTCCGCCGCGCTCGTCGCCCGGCAGCGTCCCCGCGGCGGCAAGAGAGGAGAAGCCGTGAATGACGCTACCTCGGCCGGGCAGAAGCGGATCCGGTTCATTGTCCTCGTCATTGCAAGCTTCGTCTGGGCGCTCGGGCTCGTTGTCAACTCGCTGCCGAGCGAAGACTTGCACGACCGGTTCTGGTACCTGTTCGTCGCTCCGTCGATGATCGGCTTCATGGTCGGAGTGGTCGCACTGCCGATGCTGGTCTGGAGCCTCCTCCCGCGACGAGAGCCGTGACCGCTCGACCGGTGAGCCATCCTCGCTTCGTCACCGACGGCGGTCCGTTCGCGACCACAGGCCGCGTTCCGCCGGGGACCGTCCACCGCCAGCGACGGCCCGGCCGTTGAAGGACCCGGAGTCCGGCCCCCCGCACCAGCCCCTCCGCCTCGCACGCCAGCCGTGTCCGGCCCATCCGGCCTCGCCGAGCACGAGGACCGTGCGACCGGCATCGCTCTCCGCGTCGCTGATCCCGGCCCGGTCCGGCCGGCCGGTGGGCACTGGCCGGTGGGCGTAACAGGACTCGAACCTGTGACCTCAGCCGTGTGAAGGCTGCCAAGGCGGTTCCGTGGCCTGCCGGCTTCCGCGAACGTGCAGTTCAGAGGCTATTTCGGTTGACCGTTGGTGACCGCTCTTCGCCCCGTTTCGCCTTCTCTTGTGGTGCAGATGTGGTGCAGAACCGCCTTGGGGCCACCCCTCCGTGCGCCGTTCGGGGCGCCTCCGCTCGGCGCCGCGGGGTCTACGCCGGCGACTACCCCCCGTGGTGACCAGTGCTTCGGCGGACCGGCCCCGGTGCAAGACCAGCGCGACCATTCATTCGGTGCGCGGCGGCAGCGGTCCCGCGGGTCGACGGCCAGTAGCGTCAGATGCCGAAGAACGCCTAATCGGAGCGGCTGGCTCGACCGAAGCGCGTCCCTCCGATCTACGGAGCGTATACTGAACTGTATGACAACCCCGATCCCAACGCGGTTCAGCAACGACGAGATCCACCTCCTAGATGAGCTGGTCGCCGAAGGTATTGGAGACAACCGATCTGCCGTGGTCCGTCGGGCGGTACGTCAGCTTGCGGACGCAGTCCGTCGGTCCAGAACCGGGGCGGAGATCGCCGACTCCTATCGCGTTCTCCCCCAGTCGACCGAGGACGACGAACTCGCCATGGCGAACGCTATAGCCCTAACCGAGGCTGAGTCTTGGTAGCTCAGGGCGAGCTCTGGCTGCTGGAGGCACCGAGCAAGAAGCGGCGACCGGTCCTCGTAGTGTCTCGAAACGAGGCCATCCCCGTGGTGAACAACGTGGTAGTCGCACCGGTTACGAGCACAGTTCGCGACATCCCGACGTGCATTCCCGTAGGCGTCGACCAGGGGATCGACCACGACAGCGTCGCGACCTTTGACAACCTCGCCGCAGTTCCGAAGGCCGCGCTGACCAGACGGCTCGGCGAGCTCGGAGCCGACGGCCGACACCTGATGTGCGAAGCCCTACGAGCGCTCGCCGATTGCTAACGGCCGGCCCGAGTGCCGGGTATTTGGCGCTTGCGCCACGGACTCGCGAGCCGCGTCGAAGCGGCGTCGCCGAACCGATCTGGGAATACGGGCGCCACCGGTGCGGCTCGGGCCGCG
>Ga0307504_10000141_pt1 | contig 14336 bp, 16 predicted proteins | sample 19_S_MG_FD_194516 | JGI IMG/M metagenome (GOLD analysis project Ga0307504, IMG submission 194516) | Soil microbial communities from Populus trichocarpa stands in riparian zone in the Pacific Northwest, United States - 19_S | ecosystem: Environmental > Terrestrial > Soil > Riparian zone > Trees... | reverse complement strand
GCCGCCGACCCCGCCGCCTTGGCCTCGGCGGTGCTGGAGGCGTCGCCGGTGGCCGCACCGCACGGGTGGGCGCCGGGATGGGCGGCAGCGGAGACGGCCGCGCAGGCCGCGCTCGATGGCGTGCTCTGCGGCTCCCGACTCACCGAGCCCGGGGTGGCCCGGGCGGTGGTGAGAGCCCTGCCGGCGGGCTCGACCCTCATGGTGTCGTCGTCGATGCCGGTGCGCGACGTCGAGTGGTACGGCCCTCCCCACCCGGCGCTGCGCGTGCTGTCGAACCGCGGCGCCAACGGCATCGACGGGGTGGTGTCCACTGCCATGGGGGCGGCGGTGGCGACCGGCGGGCACACGGTGGCCCTGGTGGGCGACCTGGCCTTTCTCCACGACACCAATGCCCTCCTCATCCCGCCCGGCGCCGGCACCGGGGTGGACGCCACCATCGTGGTGGTCGACAACGACGGCGGGGGCATCTTCTCCTTCCTGCCCCAGGCGTCGGTGCTCGACGAGGCTTGCTTCGAGCGCCTCCTCGGCACACCGCACGGGCTCGACCTGGTGGCCGTGGCGCGGGCTCACGGGGTTTCGGCCACGGCCGTCACCACGGTGGACGAGGTCGCGGCCGGAGTCGCCCGGCGCCCTGACGGCGTGCACGTGGTGGTCGCCCGGATCCCTGGCCGCTCGGCCAACGCCGCCCTGCACGACGAGCTGCACCGGGCGGTGGCGGCGGCGGTCACCGGAACACTGCTCTAGCGTCTCAGGGGCGGACGATGGCGGCCAGCAAGGCCTGCAGCTTCAGCTGGGTCTCGGCCAGCTCGGCCTCGGGCACCGAGTCGCCGACCACGCCGACGCCCGCGAACAGCCGCGCCCTGGTGCCGTCCAGCTCGGCCGACCGGACGCCGACTGCCCACTCGCCGTCACCGCGGGCATCCACCCAGCCCACCGGCCCGGCGTAGCGCCCGCGGTCGAGGCCCTCGACGGCGGCGATGTACGCCAGCGCCTCGGTGGTGGGCGTGCCCGCCACAGCCGGGGTGGGGTGCAGCACGGTTGCCAGGCCGAGAGCCGACGGGGCCGTAGCGGCCAGCCGGCCGGTGAGAAGCGTGCCGAGGTGCGAGACGTTTCGCAACGGGACGATGGACGGCTCGGCCGGCACGTCGAGGGACACGCAGTAGGGCGCCAGCACGGCGGCCACCTCGTCGACCACGAGGGCGTGCTCCTCCCGGTCCTTGTCCGACGCCAGGAGGCCGGCCGCCAGGCGTGCATCCACGGCCGGGTCGCCGCTGCGGGGGATGGTGCCGGCCATGGGCTGGGCCCGGACGGTGGCGCCGCTACGGGCGACGAGGAGCTCGGGGCTGGCGCCCACGAAGCCCTCCACCGAGAACAGCATGCATGAGGGGTACAGGGCGCGGAGCCGGCCCAGCACGTCCAGCGGGAGGATGGGCCGGTTGGCCTCAACGGTGACCTCGCGCGCCAACACCACTTTGCGCAGGCGGCCTTCCCCGATGGCCGCCACCGCCTCGGCGATCACCTCCAGCCAGTGGTCGTGCGGCCTGGCGGCGGTCAGGCGGAAGTCGTCGGGCGGGTAGCGGCGCACCGCGCCGGGGGGCGGGGACTGGGCGGTCGGCCTGGTGCTCCCGCCGCCCTCCGGGAGAACGGTGGTGCGCCATGCCGTGCCGTCGGCCGCCCGGCCGACGACGTCGCTCGGCACCACCACGGCGCCGGGCGACGACGGGTCGAACGGCAGCGCCCCGATGGCGACGGGACCACAGCCGGGCCGGCCGACCTCGTCGATGGTGGGGATGGCGGCCAGCACCGCGGCGGCGGTGGAGGCATCGAGTCGCAGCGCCACGCCCCGGCCCGCCAGCCCGCAGCCGTCGCGTTCGAACAGGACCCCGCCGTCGCCGGCAAAGGCGAGGAGGTCGACCTCGGCGGCCGGAACAGCCACCGTGCGGGCCGTCAGCCGGCAGGCTGCCACCATGTCCGGGCCATCGAGTATCGAGGGTCGGGCGTCGGTGCTCATCCGTCGCCCGGGTACGCGCCGGTCGCTCCCCGCAGGCCCGTCTCCGTCGTGTCGCTGCCAGGCCGGCCGGAGACGGCGGCCGTCACTGCGCCGCCCGGGTGGCCGAGATGAGCTGGGCGATGCCGCCGTTCAGAGTCCGGCGTTCCACCGCCGCGAAGCCGGCGTCTCGCACCATGGCCAGGAGCTCGGCCGTCGGCGGGAGGTAGGCCACCGAGCGCGGGAGGTACCGGTAGGCGGCCGGGTCGGAGAGGATGCCGCCGATCCGGGGGACGACATGGCCGAAGTAGACGCCGTGGCCCCACCGCAGCACGGGGTTGGCCGGCGCCGCGACCTCGAGCAGCCCCATGCGGCCACCGGGGCGCAGGATGCGGGCCGCCTCGACCAGGAAGGCGCCGAGGTCGACCAGGTTGCGCAAGGCGAACCCGCACGTCAGGCCGTCGAGGGCCCCGGCAGGGAACGGCATCCGCAGGGCGTCGGCCTGAGCGAGGGGGGCGTCGCTGGAGGCGTGGGCCAGCATGCCCCACGACAGGTCGATCCCGACCGCCCGCAGGTGGGCCCGGTCGAGCTCCCGGCACAGATCGCCGGTGCCGGCGGCCACGTCGACGACCAGTGCATTGGGGGACAGGCCGAGGGCGTGCACGGTGGCCCGCCGCCAGCCCACGTCCATTCGGAACGTCATCACCCTGTTGACCAGGTCGTACCGCGGCGCGATGGCGTCGAACATCTCCCGGACGGCCCGCACCTTGGCCTCGCCCTGGGGCAACGCCTGCTCGGCGCCGGCGCCGGTCAGTCGAACCATACGACGGCCGCCGCTGTCCGCCGCTCCACCAGATGCTCCACGCAGGCCACTCTACGAGTGGGTGCCGCCGATGGCGTAGCCGGCCGTCTGGCCCGTCAGGGTGCGCCCGTCTCAGGCGAGGGGGGCGCCGCAGCGGGTGCAGGCGGGATAGGCCCGCGACGTCGGCCGGCCGCACCGGCTGCAGCGGTGGACGCGGATGTGGCCGGAACGGAGCCGGCCCACAGCTGTCCACACCATTCCGCCCACGGCCACCACGAACAGCAGCTCAAGGCCGTCGCGCACGAGGGAAGCGGCCACCCGGCCATGGTCGCGCCGGGTGGCTGGCGGGGGATGTGGAACGGCGGCCGGCGGGGGAGATGGCGCCGGGCGCCTCTGGCCGCGGGAGCGGTCGTGGCCGCCGCTGACGGCACAGCCGGAGCACCAGGTCGCCGGCTGCCTTCCGGACCCGTGGCCTCCCGTGATCGAGGTGGCGCTCGCACCCGTCACGACGGACTCCCCTGGAACCCTTGCGGGATCGGCTCCCCCCGTGCCTGGTCGCCGCAGCCCCCCGGGTCCTACAGTGCCCACGGTGAGGCGGGCCATGGTGGGGGTCGGGATTCTGCTCGTGCTGTCGTTGACCGCGCTCGTCACCCACTCCGACGGTGACCCACCCCGCCTGGTGGTCGGCACCACTACGTCGACCCAGGCAACGGCTCTGCCGGGCCCGACCATCGTCACCGCCCCGCCAACCACCGCCGACCCGGTCGTGCCCGGCGTCGGCGGCGGGTCCGGAACGTTCGGCGGCGGTCTCCTCGGCACCGACGGCGCGGCCTACGGAGCGGCCATCGCCTTCAACAGTTCCGTGGCCGTTCCCACCGACCTCCAGTTCGTCCTGGTGATCGGCTCAGACGCACGTCCCGGCGGGGATATCCGCCACGCCAACGGCGACTCCATCCACCTGATGGCCGTCAACCCCCGCACCTTCGAGGGCACCATCGTGGGCATCCCCCGCGACTCGTGGGTCGACATCCCCGGCCACGGCACCGGGAAGATCAACAGCTCCCTGGCCATCGGCGGCCCCAGCTTGATGGTCGACACGGTGCGGCGCCTCACGGGCCTGCCGGTCCAGTACTACGTGCTCACCGGGTTCCAGGGGGTCTCGTCGATGGTGGAAGACCTGGGCGGCGTGAACGTGCTGGTGAACCGGCGGATGAACGACAAGTTCTCCGGCGCGCTGTTCGAGGCCGGGTGGCACAAGTTCAACGGGGCCCAGGCCCTCGCCTTCGCGCGCAATCGCCACGACACCCCGGGTGGCGACTTCGGGCGGTCGGCCAACCAGGGCGTGCTCATCCAGGCGGCCTTGGGAAAGATCCGCTCCGAGGTGGGCGACGACGGTGGCCTCCGGAAGTGGGCCGACGTGCTGCTGCGCCACGGCGCCCTCGATGTCCCGCCGGAGAAGTTGCTGCCCCTCGTCGCCCTCGGCCGGCGCACCGACCCCGGCCGGATGAGGAACGTCGTCGTCCCCGGCCGCGTCGGAAAGGCGGGGCGAGCCTCGGTCGTATACCTCACCGCCGAGGCGGCCGGGCTGTTCACCGACCTGCGGGCCGACGCCGTCATCGGCGGTGAGACCGCTGCGCCGCCGCCGGCGGCCGGTGCGCCAGCTACCGCCGCCCCGCCTACCACCAAGGCACCCGAGACGCTGCTGCCAAGTCCCACGACGCAGCCGGGGGAGACGGGCACCACCACGCCCAACACGGTGTTCCCGCCGATCACCCTCTTCCCGCCCGGGGCGTAGGCCGGTATCGGCTCATCCGGGCGCCCACCCACGTGAGCGCCGGGTCGGCACCGAGACCGCCCCCTCGAGGACGACGCCCGCGAGCGCTGGCTGGCGGACGCCGAGGTGCTGCTTCTGTGTTCACTTTGCGCCCTCTGGGGTCGGAAAATGTACACAGAAGGGCTTCGGGTCTACATGGAAGCCACCAGCGCTTACTTGAACCGGAGTCCGGGACAAACGCTGTTCTGGCGGCCTCTCCAGGAGTGGAGCCCGGGAGCGAAAAGGGCCACCGTAGGCGCTGGTAGCAGGCGCAGTTTCGGCGTCCTGGTGTCTCAGCCAGTCAGCCCGAGGTGGTACTCCTTGAGCACGACCGGGGCCCGGCCGCTCGCCGGCTCGTGGTCCCCGTGGAGCACGTCGGGGTCGAGGTCGACCCCGGTTGGCCAGGCGATCGTGCCGGCGACCGCGTCGACCGAGACCTGAGCGAACAGTGCCCGGTCCTGCAGCGGCTCGAAGACCTCGCCTTCGAGAACCCCGTCGAAATCGAGCTCCCTCACCAGGCCGTCCGAGAAGGTGAGGCGCAGCCGGAAGTCACCGAGGTGCTCCACAGCCACGACTCTCGCAGGTCGGCTCACGGGCCAAGGTTAACGGAGCGGCTCGATCGGCACGAGCTTCGTGGGCGCCTGGGCGCGGTCCCAGTTGTCCTGCAGTTCCGATCGGCGCAGCTCGGCCCACTCCCTGACCAGGCGGGCGGCGGTCCGGGGAAGCGAGCCGGCCAGGAACGCCGCGTCGTCGATCCGCACGAGAGCTTCCTCGCCGCCGTAGATGGCGTGGAAATGGGGCGGCTGGTGGTCCTGCCAGTACATGTACAGACGATCCCGTAGAACTCGCTCAGCCGCGGCACGCCGCGCACACTACGGGGCGCCGGGGCAGCGGCCCGGAGGAGCCTGAGAAAACAAAATCAGTTCCTGCGCCCCCGGCATGCTGAAGCGTCGGGTGGAGCGCGGTAGTTGAACAGGATCCGGTAGGGCCTTTCCAACTCGACGCTTCGGGGGATGCGAAACACCTCATACTCCACCCTCTGAGCCCCGAGTCCGGTGAAAGTACCTGTGTCCATCGCCCAGTGCTCATCCGTTGGCGAGAGGAAGCAGTCGACGAACCGATACCGAAATTCCAGATGTCTGAACTCGTCTGGCTTCAGAGTAAAGGCCCGGAACGGAACCGTTGGGCTCCTGCCTATCTGATTGAAGGCCTGGGCCATGTGCACTCCTTCTAGGACGACAAGGCTGCTGTCCGCAGGGTGAGGAAGGTCGCTGACGACTACTTCCCAGTCGCCCCGATTGCGAATGTCGAAATCAACAGACAAGCGCCCGTTCGGTCGGTACCGAATCACAAATTCTCTGTCGAAGCTGTGTGTTTCGTTGGTATATCGGTCCTCCGGATCGCGGAGCGGTTGCCCCGGCACATCCGGGAAGCTGACTCCACCGTCCACCGCGAATTCAAGGGGCCGATACGACAGCACCTTGACGACGAAGATACCGCCGGAGGCAAGCACGACAACCAGGCCGAGTATGAAAAGCTTTCTCCGCAGCCCCTGCTTTCGGGTCGCCTGGGGGGGCTCGGCCTGCGCCTCCTGGCGTTCCGGAGTGTCCTCCATGGCTTCGACTGGCGTCATACCGTCTCAAACTTGCCGTTAAGCCCCACCCGACGCACGATACCGGCCGCTGACGTGGGCGGAGGCATGTGACTCTTGACTGACCACTCCGCGGATACCGCACGACGGGATCGTGACAGCGAAGGACGACCCGCACCGATTGCCGGCTCGCGCGCCGGCATGGCCAGCGCGAAGGACTGATCGGGGCGTCGACAGCCCGCCCGTCGGGCGCGGAACCCGCAAGTTTCGGCAGGCTGACGGCGTTGACCTGTTCAGGCGGCGCGCTCTGCCTGCTCGTGCAGGGCGTCAGGTGCCAGATCGGCGCCGTTGGGCCAGACGACCGTTCGCAGCTCGGGATCGATTGAGACCTGTGCGAAGAACGCTGGATCTCGCAGGGGCTCGAACACGGGGCCGACCTTGCCGTTGAGCTTGTCCGTCAGATCGACCTCGAAGACAAGGCCGTCAGCGAAGGTCAGTCGAAGTTGGTACCCACCCAGGTGCTCGACAGCTTGGATTTCGTACGGCGCGCTCATGGCAGTGGCTCAATGTTAGCCAACGGCTCCTGGCGCTCGGCTCGGCGCCAGTCCTCCACCAACTCGTGGCGATGCATCAGGACCCACTCCTGGACAAGAGCGAGTGCTCTCCTGGGCAGGGAGCCGTTCAGGACGGCGCCGGTGTCGACCGCCACCTGCGCTTCGTGCTCGCCGTACTTGGCGTGGAAGTGCGGAGGAGGGTGATCGTCGTAGTACATGGCGATCACGATCCCGTAGAAGGCGGAGATTCGAGGCACAGGCCTTACCGTACAGATGGGGTACGACAGGCATCCGTGCGAGTTGACCGGCGAACGCGACTATTGCCGGATCGCGCGGCCGGCGTCGACGTCGACGGCGCACCGATCGGCAGCACCGAACAACGCGCCTCTCCGGTTCCACGAAGCGAGCTGGCCCATGCACGGCAAGGACGGTCGGTCAGAGACGGTCGCCGGGCGAGAGCCGCCGGTGGGCGTCCCGGGCGCGCTCGTCGGCGGTCGAGGCCGCATAGCGGGCGAGCATGTTGCGGCTGCGCCAACCGGCGAGGCGCATCAGGTCGCCCTCGTTGCCGCCGGATTCCAGCCATGCGTGGGCGAAGGTGTGGCGCAGGACATGCGGGTGCAGGCCCGCGATCCCGGCCTGTTGTCCGCGCCGACGGACCATCTGGGCGATGGCCGAGCCGGTCATGGGTCCGAAGCGGGTGAGCCACGCGTCGGGCAGCGCAGCCAGACGATGGCGCTCGCGGGAGCGCAGGTAGCGGTCGAGGGCCCGGGACGTCCGAGCCCCGAACGGGCAGGCCCGGGGACGCCGGCCCTTGCCCATCACCACGGCCACGCCCTGGTCGAGGTCGAGGTCGTCGAGCCGGAGGCCGGCCAGCTCGGCGAGGCGCATGCCGGTGTCGAGGAAGAGACGGATGACGGCGGTGTCGCGACGGTCGTCGAATTCCTTGCCTCCACACGTCGCCAGCAGCGCCCGCTGCTCCGTGGCGCTGAGCACGGGCACCGGCACCTCGGGCAGGATCGGCGGCTTCATCCTCGCCATAGGGGAGGTGGCGATCTCCTCCTCGTCGACCAACCAGGCGAACAGCACCCGCAGGTCCTGGTAGCGGGTGACCGCGGTGCCGGGCTTGCAGCGCTCGAGCAGGTCGGCGATGTACGCCTCGACGTCCCGGCGGCGGATTGCGGCGGCCACGGTGGGCCCGTCGTTGGCGGCACAGAAGGCTGCGAACTGGCGGGCGGCGAGGAGGTACTTCTCGATGGTCCGGGGCGATCGGTTGGCGGCCCGCAGGTGGCGACCGAAGCTGACGATCAGGCGCTCCAGGTCGCCGTCGGCCGGCGCACCGTCATCGGGCACGGAGTGTCCTCCCCAGATCGAGTCGGTGTCACCGTATCATCTGGTAGAGCGGTGCGCCAGCCACTACAAGCCGCTGACCTGCGGGTATAGCAAAAATGCACCAGCGCTTACTTGAACCAGATGCGCTGGTAGTCCCGGCTCTGGGGATGCACGATGAGGGCGACCAGGGCGACCTCGAACATGAGGCTGAGCAGTCCGGCCGCGAACACGTAGCGGAACCCCAGGTAGTACCAGCGCAGGAGGAACGGGCTGAATGCCATCAGCAGGCCGAGGAGGTAGCCCCACTTCTGCTCGTTGGCGATGCCGTAGCCGGCTCCGACCAGGCCGGCGATGGCCAGGATGAACAGCGGCGGGAACGCTCCGGCCCGGAGGAGGTCCAGGCCGAGAAACACGGCGTTGGCGTAGAGGAGGAACACCGCGATCTGCAGGGTCTGGGGCTGGGCCTTGTTCGTCCACCGTCTCGACTCCATGGGCTCAGTCTGGCCCATCGGGCGGCGTGGCGGCCCGCCCCGCCAGCTGGCCGCACGCGGCGTCGATGTCGGTGCCCCGGTTGCGGCGCACGGTGGCGTTGACGCCAAGCGACGTGAGCAGGTCGCAGAACGCCCGCACCCCCGCTGGCGGCGTACCCTTCGTGAGGAACCCGGGCGTGGGGTTGAGTGGGATCAGGTTCACGTGGGCCCGCACGTCACGCGCCAGATCGGCCAGGCGGGCGGCGTCGGCCGGCCGGTCGTTCACACCGGCGATGAGGGCCCACTCGAACGACAGCCGCCGGCCCTTGGCGGCCACCCACTCCCGGCAGGCGTCCATCAGGGCATCGAGCGGGTAGCGGCGGTTGATGGGAACCAGTTCGTCGCGGCTGGCATCGTCGGCGGCGTGCAGGGAAACGGCCAGGTTCACCGGCAGCGGAGCGGCGGCCAGGCGGCGGATGCCGGGAACGATCCCGATGGTGGAAATGGTGAGATGCCTGGCCGAAAGGCCCATGTCGGCATGCAGGCGCTCCACCGACGCCCAGACGCGGTCGTAGTTGGCCATCGGCTCGCCCATGCCCATGAAGACCACGTTGGACAGGCGCCGGTCCCGGCGGCGGGACTCGGCGCCCGCCCGCACCACCTGTTCGACGATCTCGCCGGTGCTGAGGTTGCGTTGGAAGCCAGCCTGGCCGGTGGCGCAGAAGCCGCACGCCATGGCACAGCCGGCCTGGCTCGACACGCACACCGTGGAACGCCCGGGGTAGTGCATGAGCACCGTCTCCACCATGCGCCCGTCGTGCAGCGCCCAGCGCCATTTCACGGTGTCGCCGCCGTCGGACCCCACCTCGGCGTCGAGTCGCAGACCGGGCCTCAGCGCCGGCTCTGCGGCCAGGCGCTCGCGGAGGATACGGGGGAGCGTGGTGAGTTCCTCGGGCGCGGCGCCTTGGCGGTAGAGGCCCTCCCACACCTGCCGGGCCCGGTAGTCGGGCTCGCCGGCGAGGAGCGTGGCCACATCCGCGGATGTCAGATCGTAGCGGGCCACGCCCCGTAGGCTAGGGGCCACATGGACCGCAGCCCGCCTCCCTCGCAGGACACCGTGCCGTTCGACACCTCCGGCGTCGCTCCTGGCGCCGGAGTCGCCCACGAACACCACCACCGCAAGATCCAGGGCGGCGCCGCCCGCGCCGCGGTGTTCGGAATCAGCGACGGCCTGGTGTCCAACGTGTCGCTCATCCTCGGCGTGGCGGGAGCCAACCCCGCCCCGGGTGTGGTGCGCCTGGCCGGCCTCGCAGGCCTCGTGGGAGGCGCCTTCTCGATGGCGGCCGGGGAGTACGTGTCCATGAAGGCCCAGACCGAGCTGCTCGAGCGCGAGCTGGAGATGGAACGCATCGAGATCACCCGCCGGCCCGAGAACGAGCGCCTGGAGCTGGCCGCGATCTACCGGGAGCGGGGAGTAGCCCCGCACACCGCCGACGAGTTGGCCACCGAGATGATGCGCGATCCCGAGCTGGCCCTGGAGACCCACGCCCGGGAGGAGCTGGGTATCGACCCCAACGAACTCGGGTCACCCGTGTCGGCCTCGCTGTCGTCGTTCCTGGCCTTCGCACTCGGCGCCGTCCTGCCCCTCCTGCCGTGGTTCTTCACCAAGGGCACCAGCGCCACCGTGACCTCGGTTGTCGTGGGCGCGGTCGCCGCCGTGGGGATCGGTGTGGCGCTCTCCAGCTTCACGGGCCGGTCCGCCATGTGGTCCGCTGCCCGTCAGCTCGCCATCGCGACCCTGGCCGCCGGTGTGACCTTCGCCGTCGGCAGCGCCGTCGGCGGCGGCGGGCTCACGTAGCCGCGCTGGCCGCCTCGTCAGCTGCCGGGTGCCACTTCCCCGACGTAGGCGCGGTCGACATGGTCCACGGTGAAGCCGAGGTCCTCGTAGAGATGGACGGCGCCCGTGTTGGAGGAGTCCACGTAGAGCATTCCCGTGACGATGCCGCGGCGGGCCAGCGAGTCGAGGCCGGCCAGCACCAGGCTGCGGCCCAGCCCTCCGCCCTGGAAGTCGGGGTCGACGGCCACCACGTAGACCTCGCCCAGCGCCGGCTCGTGGTCGTCGTGGACCTTGGTCCAGCAGAAGCCGGCCAGCCGCCCCTCCCGTTCGTGGAGCAGGAAGCCGGCAGGGTCGAACCAAGGCTCGGCTTCGCGCCGCTTGAGTGTGTCGAGGTCCCATCCGCCCTGCTCGGGATGGGCGGCGAAGGCCCGGTTGTTCACGGCGAGCCATGCCCCTTCGTCGTGCCCGGGCTCGAAGGGGCGGGTGTCGAGTGCGAAGGGCCGGCCCACCGGCAGCGGGCGGCGCATCTGGCACAGGTCACGGGTGCGGAGAAGGCCGGCCCGGGTGGCCACCCGGTCGCGGTGCTCGTCGGGCTTTGGGACCCACAGGGTGATGCGGCCCCCGCCCTCCTGGCGGACCACGTCGAGGGCGGCGCCCACCAAGTCCTTCTCGATGGTGCAACCGGCGTCGCGGTGGTGGGGGTCGACCACGAACTCGAGGGCCCAGCTGGTGTCGCCCCTCGTGACCTGGGCGTAGCCGACCGGGTGGTCGTGGCCCGGCTCCCAGGCCACCAACCCGGCGAAGCCCGCTCGGCCGCCTTCCACCAGGTCGAGCCACTGGTGCTCGCCGAGGGGCGCGTGGCCGTCGGCTTCGGTGGCGACCTCGAGCAGTTCACGAACGGCGTCGATGTCGCCCTGGCCCATCTGCCGCTTCACCTCGAGGTGATGCACACCTGCCAAGGTAGTTGGTCCCTCTGACCAGGCCTCGGACCCCGAAGGGGCGTGCGCGCGAGGCGGCGGCCCGCCTGTCCGTCGAGTACCCGGGTACGGCCGCCGAGCTGTGCGCCCTCCGCCACGAGAACACCTTCCAGCTCCTGACGGCCACGATCCTGTCGGCCCAGACCACCGATGCGAGGGTCAACCAGGTCACGCCAGCGCTGTTCACCGTCTACCCCACACCGGCCGACCTGGCCGTGGCCGAGCCCGGTGAGCTGGAGGTGATCATCCACTCCACCGGCTTCTTCCGGGCCAAGGCCCGCAGCCTCATCGGGATGGCCCGCGCCCTGGAGGATCGCTTCGGCGGCGAGGTCCCATCTTCCATGGCGGATCTGGTGAGCATCCCCGGGGTGGGGCGCAAGACGGCCAACGTGGTGCGCAGCGTGGGGCTGGGGCTGCCGGGACTCGCGGTGGACACCCACGTGGGTCGTCTGAGCCGGCGCCTTGCTCTCACCGTCGAGAGCGACCCCGTGAAGGTGGAGGCCGACCTCGACGCCATGGTCCCCGCCGCCGGGCGCGGTGCCCTCTCCCTCCGGCTGATCCTCCACGGCCGGGCGGTGTGCGTGGCCCGCAAGCCACGGTGCGACCAGTGCGTGCTGGCCGATTTCTGCCCGTCGTCCCTGTTGCCGTCCATGCCTGCCCGGCGCGACGGCGGGGCAGGGCCCGCTCACACTTCCCTCACACGTTCAGTCCAAGATGTTCACACGGGCAGCCGATCATCAGGGCAACGTCGTCGGAGTAGCTGAAGGAGACCGAGATGCAGGTGCTGAAGCGCAACGTCGCAGTGATCGTGCTGGCCGGGCTGGTGCTCGGGGGCGCAGCAGTGGCCTGGGCCGGCGGCAGCCCCTCCCGCCCCACAGTCCTGACGGCCGCTCAGACGGGTGCCACCACCACGCCGAGCACCCCGGCCTCGCCGCCGACGCCCGAGGAGCGCCAAGCCAGGCGGGCGGCCCTGCGGGCCTGCATCGAGAAGGCGGGCGGGGACGCGACCGCCCGCCAGGCATGCCTGGCGGTGGCCGGCCTCCCCGGGTTGGGCGAGTACCGCGGAAGCGGTCACGGTGGTCCCGGTCACCCCGGCTTCAGGCCCGGCGCGTTCGGCGCCCTCGGTCGGGCCGTGCACGGCACGCTGATCGTGCCGGGTGTGGGCGATTCCTGGCAGACGGTCACCTTCGACAAGGGCAAGGTGGACGATGCCACCGACGGCACCAGGATCGTGCTCGACCGCCCCGACGGCCAGAAGGTCACCATCGCCCTCACTCCCGAGACCAAGTACCACGGGATCGCCGACGCGGCCGGCATCCAGAAGGGGAAGCCCGCCCTGGTGGTCTCCAAGGACGGCAAGGCCACCCACGTGGTGCAGCGTGACCCCACCCACCGCGAGCGCCCCGATGACGGGAACAACGGCGACGGCCCCGTCGTTCCTAACGACTGAGGGACGAGTCCCCGCCTCTCGTCCCCAGAGCGGTCCCGCCGCCGCTCGGCCGACGGCGCCTTCGGGCGCCGTCGGTCTATTTCCGCCGCTGTTTTCTCCGCGTCCCCGGCGGTCTGGCGCCGGGATCTGACGCCGGGGTGCCGGTTCCTGCCGCCGGAAGGCCTCCTGCGGCGGCTACCGCGCCTGGTTGTCGAGGACTCTCCCCAGGCCTCTTCTGGCTCCGTTGAGGGCTCGTTCGACCTGGTAGAGCTCGGTGGCTAGGTCGTCTCGGCGGGCGCCGGCGTAGGTGTCGGCGATGGCAGTCACCCGTTTGGCCAGGTCGTCGAGGGCGGTGGCCAGGGAGGACAGCTCGGCAGCGGGCGACGACATGGCGCCATTGTGGCCCGGTCACCCGCCCCGCGAGGGACACCGGTGATGCGCCGGTCGTCGCAGGCCCGGTAGGTCCACCCTGACCGCAGGCCCGAATTGCAGGGGGGGGCAGGGCGCGGCCCGGCGGTACGATCGTCCTTCCCCATGCTGACCCGACTCGACCTCCGCGGCGCCGACGGCGACTGGCGGGCGCGCCTGCCCAGGCCGATCGCTGCCACCAACCTTCCTGTCGCCGCCGTGCAGGCCATCCTGGCCGAGGTCCGCACGGGGGGTGACGAGGCGGTTCGCATGCTCACCGACAAGTTCGACGGTGTACGCCTCGAGTCGCTGCGGGTGCCCCCGAACGAGGTCGACGCCGCCCTTGAGTCGATCCCGCCGTTGCTGCGGGAGGCATTGGAGGCGGCCCGGGCCAACATCCTGGCGTACCACCGTCACCAGGTCCGCGAGGACGCCCGGCACGAGCGCGACGGCATCGTCCTTCGCGAGTTGTACCGCCCGGTCGAGCGGGCCGGGCTGTGCGTACCGGGCGGGGAGGCGCCCCTCATGTCCACGGTCTTGATGACGGCCATCCCGGCGCGGGTGGCCGGCGTGGCAGAGGTGGTCCTGTGTTCGCCCCCGACGTCCGGCGGCACGGTGGCCCCCGGGATCCTCGCCGCCGCCGCCCTGGCCGGCGTCGACGAGGTGTACCGGATCGGTGGCGCCCAGGCGGTGGCGGCCATGGCCTATGGCACCGAGTCGATCCGTCCGGTCGACGTCATCGTGGGCCCCGGCGGCCTGTTCACCTCGGTGGCCAAGCAGCAGGTGGCGGCCGAGGGCGTGGTGGGCGTGCCCGGATCGTTCCCCGGTCCCTCCGAGGTGGTCGTCGTGGCGGACGACACCACGCCCGTCACCTACGCCGCAATCGACGTCATCGTCCAGGTGGAACACGGCCCTGACAGCGTGGGATGGCTCATCACCTGGTCGGAGGACGCCGCCGCCCGCATCGAGGCCGAGATCGCCGTCCTCGCTGCCGGCAACCCCCGGCGGGCCACCATCGAGGCCAACCTGGCGGCGAATGGCTACACAGCCCTCGTCGACGGTCCCGAGCAGGCCATGGAGGTGGCCAACGCCATCGCCCCCGAGCACCTCGAGCTGATGACGGCCGACCCCGAGGCGCT
>Ga0307504_10000140_pt1 | contig 14409 bp, 15 predicted proteins | sample 19_S_MG_FD_194516 | JGI IMG/M metagenome (GOLD analysis project Ga0307504, IMG submission 194516) | Soil microbial communities from Populus trichocarpa stands in riparian zone in the Pacific Northwest, United States - 19_S | ecosystem: Environmental > Terrestrial > Soil > Riparian zone > Trees... | reverse complement strand
CGAGCCGCCGAAGAACTCGGCGTCGGTGAGCACCGACACGCAGGCAGCTCCACCGTCGGCGTAGGCCTTGGCCAGCACGCCGGGGACGAGCTCGGGCGCCAGGTCGCCCTTGGACGGTGACCGCTTCTTGATCTCCGCGATGACCGCCAGGCGGCCGTCCCCGCCGGATCCGGTCAGGGCGGCCGCGAAGCCACGGGTGGCCGGCTCCAGCGCGGCGGCCTCGGCCAACGCCTCGATCGGGCGGGGATCGGCTTCGGACGCCGCTCGGTGGGCGGCGAGGATCGCGTCGAGATAGGTGGCCACGGCCCGGCCAGCGTACCGGCGCTCTCCCTGTCGACCACCGAGATGCCGGCCGGGCGAGGAGCGGTTGCTCACACATCCCTCACGCTTCGGTGTCACGCTTCGTCCCGTGCAGAGCGACCAGGGGACGATCGTCGTGGTGGAGGACGACCCCAACATCGCCGATCTGGTCGACCTCTATCTCCGCCGCGAGGGCTTCCGGGTCCTCCTGGCCGGCGACGGCGAGCAGGGTATGGAGCTCGTCACCCGGGAGCGGCCCCGACTGGTGATCCTCGACGTCGGCCTCCCCGGTGCGGTGGACGGCCTCGAGGTGTGCCGGCGGTTGCGGGGAGCGGCGGGCGGCGGCCCGGCGGCGACCGTGCCCGTCGTCATGCTCACGGCGCGTGACGGCGAGGTGGACCGGGTCCTCGGCCTCGAGCTGGGTGCGGACGACTACGTCACCAAGCCGTTCTCGCCCCGGGAACTGGTGGCGCGGGTGAAGGCGGTCCTGCGCCGGGCCGACGGCCCACCCCCGGCCGGACCCGACGTCCTGAAGGCCGGGCGGGTTGCGGTGGACACGGGCCGGCGGGAGGCGAGCGTGGACGGCGTCGTGGTGGCGCTCGCCACCCGCGAGTTCGACCTGTTGCGGTACCTGGCCGCCCACGCCGGCCTTGCTCTCAGCCGCCGCCAACTCCTGGACGGCGTGTGGGGCCCGGAATGGTACGGCGACGACCGCACGGTGGACGTCCACGTGCGCCAGCTGCGCAAGAAGCTCGGTGACGCACTCCCCCTCGCCACCGTGTGGGGCGTGGGCTACCGGCTCGGCTGAGTAGCCGCCATGCGCCGCCGCCTCACCCTCACCGTCGTCGGGCTGGTTGCGGCCGCGCTGCTCGTGGCCGGGCTCGGCACCTTGGTGCTGGGCCGGGCGGCGGCGCGCGGCGAGACCCGCCGCGACCTGGTCGACCAGGCGGTGGCCCTGGCCGGCCTGACCGATGGCCTCCAGCGGGCTCCTGTCCTGAATGCCCTCCGTCGCTCCCTCCGCCTGGAGGGAGCCGCCATCGTCCCGGTCGCGCCCCCCGACTTCAGGCTCCGCCGTCCCGGCCTGCCCGCCCTGTTTCCGCCGCCGGTGGGCGGGGTGGCGCTCGGTGAGGCGGATCTCGCCGCCCTCCGGGACGGCACCACGGTGGTGTCGGGGTGGCGGGGCGACGTCGCCTACGCGGCGGCGCCCCTGGCAAGGGGCGCCGACCCCGTCCGCTTCGCCGTCCTCCTCACCCGCAAGCAGTCATCCGGTCTCCGCACCGCCCTCCCCTGGTTCCTCCTGTCGGCCGGGGTGGCCCTGGCCGCGGCGGCGGCGGCGGCGGACCGCCTGGCCCGCCGTTTCGCCGGGCCGGTGACGGCGGCGGCCGAGGCGGCCCGGCGCATCGCCTCCGGCGATCTGGCCGTGCGCGTGGATCCCGGTGCGCCCGGAGCCGAGGCCGAGCTGGCCCGACTGGCGACCTCGATCAACGCCATGGCCGCCGAACTGGAGCGGGCCCGCGGCCTGCAACGCCAGTTCCTGCTGTCGGTGTCGCACGAGCTGCGCACGCCGCTCACGTCGGTGCGGGGCTTCGCCGAGGCCATCGCCGACGGCGCCGCCCCCGACGACCGGCGGGCAGCGGAGGTGATCGGGGCCGAGGCCCGCCGGCTGGAGCGGTTGGTGGGTGACCTGCTCGACCTGGCCAAGCTGGACGCCGGCGCCTTCTCCCTCCACGTCGACGTCATCGACGTCGGGCCCGTCGTCACGGACACGGCCGAGGGATTCCGGCCGGCGGCCGATGCCGCCCGACTGTCTCTCCAGGTGAGAACCTCCGGTGAGAGTGGCGGCAGCCTTGTTGCCTCCGCCGACCCCGAGCGCCTCGCCCAGGTGGTGGCCAACCTGGTCGAGAACGCCATGAAGTTCGCCTCCTCCCGCATCGAGGTCTCCATGTGCCGGCAGGGCGACCGCGTCGCCGTGGCCGTCGCCGACGACGGCCCTGGCGTGGCGGCCGAGGATCTTCCCCATGTGTTCGACCGGCTGTTCCAGGCTGCGCGCCCTCCCGCCCGCCAAGCCGGTTCGGGGCTGGGCCTCACCATCGTGGCCGAGCTGGCCGCCGCCATGGGCGCCCGGGTGGAGGCCGAGTCGCGGCCGGGCGCGACCCGGATGGTGGTACTCCTCGCGGTGCCTGCCCGCTGACCGCTCGTCAGCTGACAGGCGCTGTCGAGGTCAGGGCTTGCCGGTCTTCCTCGTGGTCGTGGTCGTGGCCGGCTGCGTCGTGGTGGTGGGCCGGGTGGTCGAGGTGGTGACGGCCGGGCGGGTCGTGGTGGTGGACGGGCTGGTGGTCGGCGTGCCGGGGACGGTGGTGGCGGGCGCGGGGACCGTGGTCGGAGGGGGTGGCGCGGCGCAGGCGGGCAGGGCCAGCTGGAACTGCTCGGCGCCGTTCACCGTCAGGCCCAGTGGCTGGACCCCCGGCCCCAGGCAGACGAGCTGCCACGCGGCCCGGCCGGTGGCGTCGGTGACCGTCGGGTTGGGCAGGCCCACCGTCCAACCACTTCCGCCCCCCAGCGCGACGGTGGCGCCGGCCATGGGGACGCCCTGCACGATGCCGCCGGCGTCCACCGACCGGGAGCTCAGCTGGAGCACCAGGTTGGTGGACTGGCCGGCGACCGGCGGGTTGGGCGCCACCGCCGGCAGTGGCGTGGTGCCGAAGTTGCGCTCCAGCTTGAGCTCCACGGGGTACGTCTCGGTGGCGCCCACGAAGAAGAATGCGGGTGTCACCTGGGCGATGTCCGGCGCCCGCCACGCCCGCACCCGGTAGCCACCGCCGAGCACGTTCAGCGCCGCCCACGTGCCGTCGGGGTTCGACACCACATCCATCCTGGCCAACGCCTTGCCCACCAGCCGCTCGACCCGCACGGTGACGCCGGCCGCCGGCGTGCCGTCGGGACCGACGACCGTGCCCTTGACGGTGGCCGTGCCGGGCCCCATCACGACGGTGGTCGACGTGGTGCTGCCGGCGGGCACCGCGTGCAGGGCGACGCCGGTGTAGTCAGGGGGCGCGGTGGTGGACGGGCGAGCCTGCGTGCTCGGAGGCGGTGGCAGTGGATCCACGGTGGCGTCGCCTCCCGAGCAGGCGCCCAGGAGCGCGGCCGCCAGTGCGACCACCAAAGAGGGCGCCCGGAGAGCCACCTCCTAGCGCACCAGCGGCAGGGTCTCCACCTGGGCGGTTGCCGTGCCACCCTCCCAGCGCACCTCGGCACCGGCCGGCGGTTCCACGTCGCGCCGCACGTAGGCCAGCGCCACCGAGCCGTCGCCACCGGCCGCGGGCGCGACCGAGGTGAGCGTGCCCACCTCCTTGTCGCCCACCACCACGGTGGCGCCGACGGGCGGGATGGCGCCGGCCACCACGATCCCCCGCAGTCGCCTGGGGACGTTGCCGCCACGCGAGTCGATGCGGGCCACCAGCTCCTGGCCGGTGTAGCAGCCCTTGGTGAAGCTCACCGTGCGCGCGACGATGCCGGCCTCGGCAGGGATGGTTCGCTCCGTGAGCTCGGCGCCCATGGCCGGGATGCCGGCCTCGATGCGAACCGTCTCCCAGGCCTCGAGGCCGCACCGGCGCACCGGCGGCTCGGCGAGGGCGGGCGCCTCGCCGATGACGTCGACGCCCGGGAGGCCCGGCCAATCGGCCGGCACCACCGTTCCGCCGGTGGCCCCCGCTGCCACCGCCGCCGCCCGTGGGCCCCGGAGGGCCAGGGCGTGCCAGTCCAGGGGCTCCACGTCGGCCTTGATGCGGATCTTGAACCGGCGAAGGCGCGCCAGCACCGCCTCGCCGTAGCCCTCGTCCACGTCGAGCACCAGCTCGTCAGCACCCATGCGGGTGACACGGACGAGGGCGTCCACCTTGCCCTGCGGCTGGAGCAGGAGCGAGTCGGCCGAGGCGCCCACCGCCAGTGCGGCCACGTCCTGGCTCAGCTGGCCCTGCATCCACGACACGGCGTCGGGGCCGACCACCCGGAGGAAGTCCCGTGGCAACTCGAAGGAGCCCACGTCGGTGCGCAGGGCCAGGTAGTCCGGGGACGGGTCCACTCCGGCATTGTCGCTCACGCGACAGCCCGGGACAGGGTTGGGGACCCCGCGGGCCGACGAAATCGCGGCGTGCAGGCGCCGGCCCGCCGCGCGAGGGAGAATCAGGGCCATGACCGACGAGCCCCTCACCGGACGGCTCCTGGTGGCCACGCCAGTCCTGGGTGACCCCAACTTCGACCGTACCGTCGTCCTCCTGCTGGAGCACTCCGAGGAGGGGGCGGTCGGGCTCGTGCTCAACCGACCGAGCGATACCGACGTGGCCGAGCCCCTTCCCGAGTGGGACGACGTGGCCGCGGCCCCGTCGGTGATCTTCGTGGGCGGCCCGGTGGCCCAGACGGCGGTGATCGGGCTGGCTCGATGCCACACCGGCGACGGCGCCGCCGGCTGGCGGCCGGTGGTGGGCGGCGTCGGCATCGTGGACCTGGCCGCCGGACCAGCCGAGGTGGCCAGCCCCATCGAGGCCCTGCGCCTCTTCGCCGGCTATGCCGGCTGGGGAGCCGACCAGCTGGAGGAGGAGATCGCGGAGGGGGCCTGGTGGGTGGTCGACGCCATCCCGTCGGACGCCCTCAGCCCGGACCCCGAACGCTTGTGGTCCGACGTCCTGCGCCGCCAACGGGCGCGCCTCGCCATGCACGCCTACTTCCCGGCCGACCCCGCCGCCAACTGAGCCATTTTCGGGTAGGCAGCCGTCGGATCCCGAGGGCTGCCCACTACTCGGGAGCCGGGGTATGGGCTCGGCGGGCGGCCGTCATGCGCCTGGCCGCCGGTACGGCCGCCAGCAGGGCGGCGGCCTTGTTGCGGCATTCGAGGTCCTCGAGGGCGGGGTCGCTGTCGGCCACGATGCCGGCGCCCGCCTGGACGCTGGCCCGGCCGTCGGGGGTGACCACCATGGTGCGAATGGCGATTGCCGTGTCGAGGTTGCCCGAGAAGTCGAAGTAGCCCACCACCCCGGCGTAGGGACCGCGCTTGGTGGGCTCCAACTCGTCGATGATCTCCATTGCCCTCACCTTGGGCGCTCCCGACACGGTGCCGGCCGGCAGGGTGGCTCGCAGCACGTCGATCGGGCCGAGGCCGTCCGCCAGCTCGCCCGACACCTGCGACGTGAGGTGCATCACGTGGCTGTAGCGCTCGAGGGTCAACAGCTCGTCCACCTTCTCGGTACCGAATCGCACGACCCGGCCCACGTCGTTGCGCGCCAGGTCCACCAGCATCACGTGCTCGGCCAGCTCCTTCGGGTGCTCGCGGAGCTCGGCGGCCATGCGCCGGTCCTCCTCGTCGGTGCGCCCCCGCCGGCGGGTGCCGGCGATCGGGCGTGACACCACCCGGTCACCGAGCAGCTGCACCATCGGTTCGGGCGACGAGCCCACCACCGTGATCTGGGGGTGGCGAAGGAAGTACATGTAGGGCGAGGGGTTCACCTGGCGCAGGGCCCGGTAGACGTCGAAGGGGTCGGCCTCGAGGTCGAGGTCGAAGCGCATGGACAGGACGACCTGGAAGATGTCGCCGTCGAGGATGCGCTCCTTGGCGGCGGCGACTGCCCGGGCGTAGTCGTGGGTGCTCACCGTGCGGGTGACGTCGGGCGGCGGATCGTCGCGCTCGGGTGGTTCCACCACCGGCTCGTCGAGGGGCTGGGCGCCGTCGGCCGCCAGCTGGCAAAGACGGGCCACCGCGTCGTCGTAGTGGGCGTCGATCTCGTCGTCGGAGGCCTGCGGAGGGATGATGGCGTTGGCCACCAGGGTCACCCGCTGGCGCCAGTGGTCGTAGGCGGCGATCTCACCGACCACCGAGAGGACGGCGTCGGGGTGGCCCACGTCGTCGGGAGGCACGTGGGGCAGGCGCTCGACCTCGCGTACGACGTCGTAGCCGAGGTAGCCCACGACCCCGCCGTGGAGCGGCGGCAGGTCGGGCACCGCCGGCGACCGGTAGGCGTCGAGCAGGCCTTCGACGGCGGCCAGGACGCCCCGGTCGAGGGGGACCCCCGCGGGCAGGCCCTGGGGACCCTCGACCACGATACGGCCGCCCCGCGCCACCAGGGTGGCGGACGGGTTGCGGCCCACGAACGACCACCGGCTCCACCGCTCGCCATGCTCCACCGACTCGAACAAGAAGCCCGGTCCGTCCCCCACCACCCGCAAGAACCCCGCCACCGGCGTGGTGAGGTCGCCCAGGATCTCCCGCCACACCGGCACCACCGGAGCGGTCCGGGCCAGCGAGCGGAAGTCGTCCCTGGAGGGTCGGGCCACCTCTACTCGGCCGGGGCGCCGAACGGCCGGTAGAAGCAGGTGAACTCGCCGGTATGGCAGGCGCCCCTGCCGACCTGGTCCACCACGAACAGCAGCGCGTCGCCGTCACAGTCATAGGACGCCTCGACCACGTTCTGGACGTCCCCCGACGTGTCGCCCTTCGCCCACCGCTCCTGGCGCGACCGGCTCCAGTAGACCATCCGCCGGGTCTCGAGCGTCTCCCGCAGCGTCGTCGCATTCATCCAGGCCAGCATCAGCACCTTGCCGGTCGTGCGATCCTGGGCGATGGCGGGCACAAGGCCGGCGGTGTCGTACTTCACCCGGTCGAGCCCACCCAGCGGGTCCGCACCGGTCACAGGTAGAGGCCCGTGGCGTCTTCGTTGCGGTCCGACGCCACGGCGTGGATGTCGCGCTCGCGCAGGATCAGGTACTCCTCGTTCTGGACCTCCACCTCGAAGCGGTCCTCGGGATTGAACAGGACCCAGTCCCCCGCCCGCACGCTTCGCACGTTCGGGCCGGCCGCCACCACCTCGGCCCACGTGAGGCGCTTTCCGACCTGGGCGGTCGCCGGGATCAAGATGCCGGCTCGGGACCGGCGCTCGCCCTCGGCCGTGGGGATCTGCACGAGCAGGCGGTCCGCCAGCATGGTGATCGGCTGCTTGTGGTCGCGCTCGGGCACACCGACACGGTATTGCCTCCGGTCCCGCGACCTAACGATTACTTGAAATGATGGTACTCGACACCAGGGCGCGGTTCCTGTAGGGTGATGGCGGTGACACCCGTGGACACGGCACAGCGCAACGACCTCCAGCCGGATGTGTCAACACCGGGGATGACGATCGACGAGCTGGCCCGGCGGGCCGGCTGCACCACCCGGAACATCCGCAACCATCAAACGGCCGGGTTGCTCCCGCCGCCCACGCTGGTGGGCCGGGTGGGCCACTACGACGACGGCCACCTGGGCCGGCTCCGCCTCATCGCCCAGCTCCAGGAGCAGGGCTACTCGCTGGCGGGCATCGCCTCGCTCCTCAACGCATGGGAGGAGGGCCGCAGCCTGGCCGACGTCCTCGGCTTCGAGCAGGCTCTGACCGCGCCGTGGTCGGACGAGGAGCCCGAGGTCGTCACGCCGGCCGAGATGTTCCGCCTCTTCCCCGGGAGCGCCACCCGGCCGGACCTCATCCTGCGGGGTGTTGAGCTCGGTCTCTTGGAGCCCGACGGGACGAACGTGCGCCTCCCCAGCCCCCGGCTCGTACGGGCAGGAGCCGAGCTGGTGGCGGTGGGCGTGCCACTGGCCGCCGCCCTCGACGAGGTGGCCGCCCTGCGCGACGACCTGGAGCGCGTGGCCGGCCGCCTGGTGCGGATGTTCGAGGACCACGTCTGGAAGCCGTTCGCAGACGCAGGGATGCCCGCCGACCAGCTGCCGCGCGTCACCGACGCCCTTCGGCGGATGCGCCCGCTGGCGGCGGCCACCGTCGAGGCGGTGCTGGCCCACGCCATGGAGGCGGCAACGGCGGCGTCCACCGCCATGGCATCGGTAAGGGAGGGCATGCGATGAGAGGCACGCGCAGGACAGGTACCCGCACGGCACTGGCAGTGACGCACGGGGCCACATCGACCCGCAAGGGAGGAACCCAGTGATCGCCTTCGCCGGATGGGACACGGACTGGCCCTTCGTGGCTGCGCCGTTCGTCTTCTACTTCTTCACCGTCTTCTGGTTGCTCGTCATGGGCGACCACGGGGGTCTGACCAACCCCGTCCGCATGTTCTTCCGGCGCATCTCCACCAGCCTGGAGGAAATCACCGGCTTCCCCGGCTGGTGCATGGCCGGCGCCCTGAGCGGGCTGCTGGTGCTGGCCGTGGCCGCCCTGGGCCTGTACTGGGACGTGGCGTACCACATCGATTTCGGGCGGGACAGCCGGCTGATGACGCCCAGCCACACCATGATCCTCCTGGGCCTGGGCGGGATGGTCTACGCCGCCGTCATCGCCGTGATCTTCGCCACCAACGACGAGACCAACGTCGGTTTCCGGGTCGCTGGCCTGCGGGTCCCGCGGTCGGCCCTGATGTTGGCGGTGCTCGGCCTCGGTGGCGTCGCCGCCTTCCCCCTCGACAACCTCTGGCACCAGGCGTACGGCATCGACGTCACCCTGTGGAGCCCCACCCACCTCCAGCTTGTTGCGGGCGGCGGCCTCGGCCCGATCGCCGTCCTGCTCATGCTGCTCGAGGGCCGGGCCCAGGCCAGGCCGTTCGTCCTCGGCCGCATCATCGAGGCCACGACGGCGGGCGCCGTCCTGGTCGGCCTCTCCACCTTCCAGGGCGAGTTCGATTTCGGCGTCCCGCAGTTCCAGGCGCTGTACCTGCCGATCCTGTTCGCCGTCGTCATGGGCTTCGGGCTGGTGCTGGTGCGCATGGCCCTCGGCCGCGGCGGCGCCCTGTCGGCAGTGGCCGCCTTCATCGCCCTGCGTGTCTCACTGGCCCTGCTGGTCGGCGGCGCCTTGAACCACACCACACCTCGTTTCCCCCTCTACCTCATCGGTGCCGTCTGCGTAGAGGTCGTCGCCCACCTGGTGGGCACCCAGAAGACCTTGAAGTTCGGCCTGATCGCCGGGGTGGTGGTGGGCACCGTCGGCCTGGCCGGCGAGATGGTGTGGGTGGACGCCTCCGGCTGGTTCCGCATCGAGGCCTCCGCCCTGCTGTTGCCCGCCGCGGCGCTGGGCCTGGTGGCGGCCACGGCAGCGGCCGTGCTCGGTGCCGGCATGGGCCGGGCCTGGCGCAGCGGCGGCGGGGACTCGTCGCCCGTGCCACTTGCCGCGCTGGCCCTGGCCGGCGCCGGCGTGCTGGTGGCCCTCGCCCTGCCCCTGCCCCGCAACGTCGGGAAGGTCGACGCCGTGGTCAGGCTGGAGCCGGCCGGGAAGCTGGCCAAGGTGGCGGTCGACGTGACGCCCGCCGGCGCCGCCGACCACGCCACCGCCTTCGGCGTCATGTCCTGGCAGGGCGGTGGCCGGGTATGGGCCGAGTTGGAGAAGACGAGCCCAGGCCACTGGGAAACGTCGAAGGCGGTGCCCATCACCGGGAAGTGGAAGTCGATGGTCAGCCTTCAGCGGGCCGACGAGGTCATGGCGGCGGCCATCTACCTGCCGGCCGACGCCGAGATCGATGCCTCCGCCGTGCCCGCCCTGCCCGAGCGGTCCACGTCCTTCGTGCGCAACACCGACATTCTCCTGCGCGAAGCCAAGGACGGCCCGGCCTGGCCGGCCATGCTCGCCTACGCCGGGGTGGCCCTGGTCGCCGCCGGCTGGGTGGGCCTGTTCGCCTTCACCGGACGCCGTCTGGCCGACGGCGGGGCACTCCCCCCGCCCCCGCCGTCCGGCAGCGCGCCCACTACGGGCGACGCTCCCCCGGTCGTCGCCGCAGGCGTGTTGCAGCCCGCCGGGCACACCCGCCCGTGGGCCGCTACCCGGTGACGCGGGGCCGGGGGACTCCGACAGCCGCGACGGTGACGTTCGTTGCCCCGCCCCACCGGTCTCGGCCGATCACACCGGGCGCACCGCCACCCCGGCGGCGGCCAGATGGGCCTTGGCCTGGCCGACGGTGAGGTCACCGAAATGGAACACCGACGCGGCCAGCAGGGCATCGGCCCCGCCCTCGACGGCGCCGGCCACCAGGTGGTCGAGCGTGCCCACTCCCCCGCTGGCCACGACCGGCAGGTTGCAGGCGTCGACGACGGCGCGGGTGAGCTCGAGGTCGAACCCGTCGCGGGTGCCGTCCCGGTCCATCGACGTGAGCAGGATCTCGCCCGCGCCCAGGCGCTCGCACTCAGCCGCCCACGCCACCGCGTCGATGCCGCTGGCCGTGCGCCCGCCGTGGGTGAAGACCTCGTAGCCGGCCCCTCCGGTGGTGCGGCGGCGGGCGTCGATGGCCACAACCACGCACTGGGCGCCGAACTCGGTGCACAGTTCTGACACCAGGCGGGGGCGGGCCACGGCGGCCGTGTTCACGCCCACCTTGTCGGCGCCGGCGCGCAGCAGCCGGCGAGCGTCGTCCACGCTACGTACGCCGCCGCCCACCGTGAGAGGGATGAAAACCTGCTCGGCGGTGCGCCACACGACGTCGACCATGGTGGAGCGGGCGTCGGACGAGGCCGTGATGTCGAGGAACACGATCTCGTCAGCCCCGGCCTCGTCGTAGCGGGCCGCCAGCTCCGCAGGGTCGCCGGCGTCTCGCAGGTCCACGAAGCGCACGCCCTTCACCACCCGGCCCGCGTCGACGTCGAGGCAGGGGATGATCCTCACGGCTCGCACGCCATCACCGCCTCCCGCACGCTGAACACACCCTCGTGGATGGCCGTGCCGACGATGGCCCCGGCCAGGCCCCGGCCGTCGGCCCGCACCAGGGCGAGGGCCCGCAGGTCGTCGAGGGTACCCACCCCACCCGACGCCACGACCGGGTGGCGGGTGGCGGCCAGCACAGCCTCCAGGCCGTCGAGGTCCGGCCCGCCCAGCATGCCGTCGCGCGAGATGTCGGTGACCACCACCGCCCCCAACGGGGCGTCCTCCACCTCGGCCAGCACCTCGGCCAGCGTGCGTCCCGACCCCTCGGTCCAACCGCGGACCGCGACCTCGCCGTGGCGGGCGTCGAGGCCGACGGCCACCCGCCCGGGGTGGCGGTGGGCCACCCGGCGGAGGAGTCCCTGGTCCTCGAGGGCGGCGGTGCCGAGAACGATGCGGGTGACGCCGGCGCCCAGCATGGCCTCGGCCGAGAACTCGTCGCGGATCCCACCGCCCGCCTGGACGGGGATGGCGACCGCCCCGGCGATGGCGGCCACCACCGCCCGGTTCTCGGGCCGGCCCGTACGCGCCGCGTCGAGGTCGACCACATGGATCCACGAAGCGCCTTCGGCCTCGAACTCCTTGGCCACCGCGATGGGGTCACCCCCGTACACCCGCTCCCGGGTGTAGTCCCCCTGCACCAACCGCACGCATTTCCCGTCCCGCAGATCGATTGCCGGGTACAGCTCCATCAACAACAGGCCTTGGCAAAGTTGGCCAACACCCGCGCGCCAACCGCCCCCGACTTCTCAGGGTGAAACTGGGTCGCCCACAACGCGCCGCGCTCGACGGCCGCTGTCACAGGGCCGCCGTACTCGCACGTCGCCACCACGTCGTCGGTGATCTCCGGTGCGAACGAATGCACGAAGTACACCCAGGGTGCCGAGCCCAACCCATCGAGCAGGGCGCTGTCCGGTCGGGTCGGCGACAAGACGTTCCACTGCATCTGCGGATGCTTCACGCCCGCAGCCAGCCGGACCACGGTGCTGTCCAGGACACCGAGGCCGGCCACCCCGGGGCTCTCCTCCGAGGACGCGTACAGCAGCTGCATCCCCACGCAGACCCCGAGGAACGGCGTCCCCGCCTCGATGGCGGTGAGCGCGACCCGATCCAGGCCGGTCTCCCGCAGCGCCTCCATGCACCGCCCGAACGCCCCGACCCCAGGCAGCACGACACCCGCCGCCCCGGCCGCGTCGGCGGGATCGCTCACGAGGCGGGCGTCGGCACCGGCCTTCGCCAGAGCCTTCTGCGCAGACCTCAGGTTCCCGATCCCGTAGTCCAAAACGGCGATCACGACGACCCCCACGCCTTCTGGCGGCAGGATCCGACACCAGGGTGTCGATTTCCAACCCCAGAACGTCGAGCGGGGCAGCACGACGAGGGGGGGGTCCGCCCCGTCGTCATCAGAGCCGGCCTTTGGTGGAAGGAACCCCGACCGAGTCGATGCGGACGGCGTCGCGCAAGGCACGGGCCACGCCCTTGAAGCAGGCCTCGAGAATGTGGTGGGTGTTGCGCCCACTCCGCAAGCGGACGTGGAGGGTGATGGCCGCCGACGTGGCGAAGGACTGGAAGAAGTGCTCGCCCAGCTGGGGGTCGAACGGAGGCGTGCCCAACGGCAGCGACTCCGGCGGGCAGTCCACCTCGTAGACGACGAACGGGCGGCCGGAAAGGTCGAGGGCCACCTCCACCAACGCCTCGTCGAGCGGCAGCAGGACCGAGCCGAACCGGCGGATTCCGGCCTTGTCGCCCAACGCCTCGCGGAGCGTCTCACCCAACACGATGGCGACGTCCTCCACTGTGTGGTGGGTGTCCACCTCCAGATCGCCGCGGGCGAAAACCCTGAGGTCGATGCCGCCGTGGCGGCCCAGCTGGCTCAGCATGTGGTCGAAGAAGGGCAGGCCGGTGTCGACGTCGGCCTCGCCGGTGCCATCGAGGTCGATCCGGACCTCGATCTCGGTCTCCTTGGTGGACCGGGTGCCGGTGGCCACCCGTGCCGTCATGCCAGCACCTCCCGGATGGCGGCGAGAAAGGTGTCGTCCTCGTCGGTGGTGCCGACAGTGACCCGTAGGCAGCCACCCAGGCCCGGCCACGAACTGCAGTCCCGCACCAGGACCGAGCGGTCGAGCAGGCCTTGCCAGACCGCGCCCGCCGGTGCCGAGCGGGGCCGGAAGAGGATGAAGTTGGCGTCGGACGGCCAGGTGTCGAGGGGCAATCCGGCCATGGCGGCGGCGAGCCGGTCGCGCTCGGCCGCCACCGCCCGGACCCTCGCCTCCATCTCCGGGCGGAAGCGCAGCGCCAGGCGGCCGGCCGCCTGCTTCACGGCGTCGAGGTGGTACGGAAGGGCACGTGCCTCCAGCTCGGCCACCAGCGGCGCCGGGCCGATCAGGTAGCCGAGACGGGCGGCTGCCATCGACCACGTCTTGGAATAGGTACGCACAACGGCCAGGCCGCCGTCGTCGTCCACCAGATCCACCGCCGACCAGGGGGCGAACTGGCCGTAGGCCTCGTCCACCACCACCAGCCCGGGGGCCATCTCGAGTACGTCGGCCACCGCCGATGGAGCGTCGGCCCGGCCCGTGGGGTTGTTGGGCGAGCACAAGAAGGTGACGGCCGGCTGGGCGTCGGCCGATACCCGCTTCACCTCGTCCAGGTCGAGGGCGAAGTCGGGTGTCCGCTTGCCGGTGGCGACGGCCGTACCGGTGAGACAGGCGATGTGGGAGTGCAGTGCGTAGGTGGGCTCGAAGACGGCGGCAGTCCGGTCGGGACCGCCGTAGGTGAGCAGGAGGACCTGGAGGACCTCGTTGGACCCGTTGGCTGCGAAGACCTGGTCGGACCGCACGCCGTGCAGCTCGGCCAGACCGTCCCGCAGGGCGCGCGCGCCCCGGTCGGGGTAGCGGTGGAAGGGGATGGCGGCGACCGCTTCGGCCAGGGCCTCTACCCACGCAGCGGGCGGCGGGTAGGGGGACTCGTTGGTGTTGAGCCGAACAGCCACGTCGATCTGGGGCGAGTGGTAGCCCTTGCCCAGGCCCTGGTCGGCCCGCGGCGGGATCAGTGATGCCATCGCAGCTGCACGGACTGGGCGTGGGCGGGCAGGCCCTCGGCGTCGGCGATGGCGGCCACGTGGGGGGCGATGCGGCCCAGCGTGGGCTCGTCGAGCGACACGACATGCACCGCCTTCACGAAGTCGTCCACCCGAAGGGCGCCCGAGAAGCGGGCCGACCCGTAGGTGGGCAGCACGTGGCTGGGGCCGGCCAGGTAGTCGCCCACGCTGGCCGGGGCGAAAGAACCGCAGAACACGGCGCCGGCATGGCGCACCAGCGGGAGGAGCGCTTCGGGGTCGGCCGTCATCAGCTCGAGGTGCTCGGGGGCGATGGCGTTGGCCACCTCCATGGCCTGCTCGGGACCGTCGACGAGGGCTGTGTAGCCATTCGCCGCCAGGTTGGCCTCGATGGTGGCC
>Ga0307504_10000139_pt1 | contig 14533 bp, 13 predicted proteins | sample 19_S_MG_FD_194516 | JGI IMG/M metagenome (GOLD analysis project Ga0307504, IMG submission 194516) | Soil microbial communities from Populus trichocarpa stands in riparian zone in the Pacific Northwest, United States - 19_S | ecosystem: Environmental > Terrestrial > Soil > Riparian zone > Trees... | reverse complement strand
ACGGGTGAGGTCGTGTGGACCTGCACGAGTTGGGCCACCTGCGGGCCGGTGCCGGCATCCAGCCGGACAGTGGCCAGCAGCAGCATGGCCACCGACGCGGCGGCGGCGGCCAGTACCCCGGCCAGCCGGCTCGGACGCCGTTGCTCGACGGGCACGGCCACCAGCGGGCGCAGCGGCTCCACCGGGGGAAGAGCCCGCACCAGCGAGCGCATGGCCTGGGCGGCGGCCAGCTCGGTGGCGCATGGCCCGCACCCGGCCAGGTGGCCCACCGCCGCCACCTCTTCGGCCGGCTCGAGCTGGCCATCGGCCAGCGCGCTCAGCGCTTCGCCCAGATGCTCCGTCACCCGCGTCCATCCTTTGCCGCCCCCTGGTGCGCCATCACTGCCCCCTGGTGTCCCGCGTGGCGGTCGCCGCCCACTTCGTCCCGCCCGTCATGCCCGCACCAGCGCGGCCCTGAGGATGGCCCGGCCGCGGTGGATGCGGCTGCGCACCGTGCCGAGGGGGACGCCGAGGGATGCCGCGATCTCCTGGTAGGACTGGCCGGCCACGTCGCACAACACGACCGCCACCCGGAACTCGTCGGGAAGGGCCATGAGGGCGGCCTGGATGTCCCCGGGAAGGGCCTGCTGGGCCAGGGCCACGTCGGCCGCCGGCGCCGGGGGCACCACGCGGTCGGGGTCGGCCGGCAGCGCGTCCTGCGGGCGGCGGCGGCGGCGGCGGACCTCGTCGAGGAACACGTTCGTCGTGATGCGGCTCAACCAGCCCTCCATGGACCCCGGTCGGTACGTCTCCAGTCCTCTTCGCACTCGGAGGAGCACCTCCTGGGCGAGGTCCTGCGCATCCTCGTGGTTTCCCGAGAGGCGGTAGGCGACGGTGTAGAGAAAGCGCCCGTGGGTACGGGCCACCTCCTCCCAATCCGGAACCGGGTGCTCTTCCGCGTCCGTCATCCGGAACGACGAGCGCGCCGGATGAGTTCCCGGGCTTTAGGCGCCGTGCTTCTCGGTTTCCTCGCCGTCGGTGGTCTTGCCGGCCTCGGAGACGCCCTTCTTGAACTCCTTGGAGGCCTCGCCGAGGGACCGGGCCAGCTTGGGCAGGCGCGTCGACCCGAACAGCAGCAGGACGACGAGAAGGATGATGATGAGCTCCGGCGCTCCGAGGTTCATGTGACTCCTAGTGCTCTCGCGAGGCGGACGCCGTCAGCTCGAGGGCGTCGAACCCCGTCACAGTGAACGGTAGCGCCCCCAGGCTGACGATGAGATGCACCACCCCGGCCGACGCCCATTCGGCCAGCTGTTCGCCGACCTGGGCCACCGTGCCCACCAGCCGGCCCTTCCGATAGTCGTCGAGCGTCATCCCCCGCAGGGCGCCGGGCACCGCCTGCTCGCCCAGCAGTTCGTAGCGCCGGCGCAGGTCGGCCTCGTCCTCCCCGACCAGCGCCAGGCGGTTCACCGACCGGCTGACGGCCGCCGGGTCGCGGCCCGCCTTCTCGCACGCCCGGTCGAGGACGCCAGCCCGGTCCCGGTAGGCCTCCACCGTCCCTGACCACCCTCCGGCGTTCCACCCGTCAGCCACCCGGGCGGCCACCGCCAGCAGCCGGTCACCCTTGCCGCCCACCCAGATAGGGGGTCGGGGGCGCTGGATCGGGCGGGGCAGGCACACGAAGTCCTCCATCCGCACGTGGCGGCCCTCGTAGGTGAACGGCTCACCCGTGAAGGCGAGGCCGAGCGCCTCGACCGTCTCCTCCAGGCGCTCCAGGCGCTCCGGGGCGGGCGGGAACGGCAGGCCGGCGGCCGTGTACTCGGGTTCGAACCATCCGGCGCCGATGCCCACGCTGAGGCGGCCGGCGCTCAGTACGTCGATCGTGGCGAGGGCCTTGGCCATCACGCCGGCCGGACGCAGGTGGGGGCACAGCACGAGGGTCCCAAGGCGCACCCGCTCGGTCAGCCCGGCCAGCCCGGCCAGGGTGGCGAGGGGCTCGAAGCCCTCCTGGTCCTCCTTGGGGCCGCCCCAGTGCTCCAGGGAGAGAAACAGATGGTCGGACAGCCACACCGACGCCAAGCCGGCCGCTTCCGCCGCCTGGGCCCAGGCCACGACGGTGGACCACCGCAGCGGGCGCTCGCCCGGCACCGAGTGGTCGTAGTGGGGCAGGGCCAGGCCGACGTCCACTGACTGAGAGTACGGCGCGCCCGCCGGTCCGCCCGGCCGCGGCCGGTGCAGGAGCGCTCCTGGTCAGGCGAACAGGGCAGCGACGGCACTGTTCGGCCGACCAGAGCGCAGGTGCCGGCGGACGCGCGAGGGTGGCCCGGTGCTCGAGTGCGTGGTGAACGTGAGCGAGGGCCGGACAGGGCCCCTGATCAACCGCCTGGTGGAGGACGCCGGGGACTCCCTTCTCGACGTGCACGCCGACCCCCACCACAACCGCAGCGTCCTCACCCTGGCCGGGCCGGACGTGGAGGACGATGCCCGGGCGCTGGTCGCAAGGGCGGTGGAGGAGATCGACCTGCGCCACCACACCGGTGCCCACCCCCGCTTCGGGGCGGCCGACGTGGTGCCGTTCGTGCCGCTGGGCCGGTCGTCGATGGCCGACGCCCTGCGGGCCCGTGACGCCCTGGCCAGGTGGGTGGGGGGGGAGCTGGGCGTGCCGTGCTTCCTCTACGGCCCGGAGCGGACGCTGCCCGAGGTGCGTCGGGAGGCGTTCCGTTCGCTGGTTCCCGACACCGGACCGGCGGCGCCCCACCCCACGGCCGGCGCCACCGCGGTTGGCGCCCGGGGCGTCCTGGTGGCCTACAACGTGTGGCTTGCGCCGGGGGTCGGCGTGGAGTTGGCCCGCCAGGTGGCGCGGGTCGTGCGGCGACCGTCGATCCGGGCCCTCGGGCTCGACGTGGGCGGCCGGGCCCAGGTGTCGTGCAACCTGGTGGACCCCATGCGGACCGGCCCCGCCGCCGTATTCGACGCGGTGGCGGCAGCCGCTGCCGCGGTCGGGGTGACCCTCGACGGGGCCGAGCTGGTGGGGCTGGCGCCCGCCGCCGTGCTGGCCGCCATCGACCCCGCCCGCTGGGCTGCGCTCGACCTCAGCCCGTCGAGCACGATCGAGGCCCGCCTGGACCGGGCGGGCCTCGATGACCCCCGGTGGGGGCACCGGCAGTGACGGTCGTGGTCGCCACTGCCGGCACCGCGCCCCGGGGTGGGGCGGCCGGCTACGAAGCCGCTCCGCTCTGCCTGCTGAGCGTGCGGGCCCGGCGCAGGCGCCGGCGCTCCCGCTCGCTCATCCCTCCCCAGATCCCGAACTTCTCGGCGTTGTCGAGGGCATACTCCAGGCAGTCCAACCGGACCACACAACCCCGGCAGACCTCCTTGGCCTCCCTGGTGGACGCACCCCGCTCCGGGAAGAACAAGTCGGGGTCGACCCCCATGCAGTTGGCCTGGTCCTGCCAGCTGAGCTCCTCGGCATCGCCGAGGGCCTGCAACAGTCGCTCCATCGGGCATCCTCCCTCACCGGCGTGCCACCGATGTAATTACAACCTTGTCATCATCCTCCCCTTCGGGGCCCGAACGCAAGCGGAGATTCGCCAATGACGACACCACCGAGGATCGAGGCCGTGCGCGGCGACATCACCGCCGAGCAGGTCGACGCCATCGTGAACGCCGCCAACTCGGACCTGGCCGGCGGCGGCGGGGTGGACGGCGCCATCCACCGGGCTGCCGGCGCCGAGCAGCTGCACGCCGCCTGTGCCGAGCTGGGCCGGTGCAAGCCGGGCGAGGCCAAGGCCACCCCCGGCTTCGCCCTCCCGGCGCGGTGGATCATCCACACCGTCGGCCCCGTGTGGAGCGGGGGCGGCTTCGGCGAGGAGCTGCGGCTCGCGTCGTGCTACCGGCGCAGCCTGGAGGTGGCCGACGAGCTCGGCGCCCGCTCGGTGGCGTTCCCCGCAATCTCCACCGGCGTCTACAACTACCCGCCGGACCAGGCCGCCCGCGTGGCCGTGCGCACGCTTGTCTCCACGCCCACCGAGGTCGAGCTGGTGCGCCTGGTCGCCTTCGACGACGAGACCCTCGCCCTCTACGAAGCCGAACTGGCGGCGACCGCCGGCGCCTGACGCCTCCCACCGCTGTTCGTGCGATCCGCCGGAACCCGACATGGCACGAGCACGTCGAAGGTTGATTTCGCCATGCAGCCCCTTGTATCCGCTCCCTGATTGGTTATCTTCTTTGAAGACGAGCAGGAGTCTGACGCTCCGGGGGGCTCGGACAACGATTGGAGGACGCATGCGGCGGCTGTATCCCGTGTTGCTGATCGGCGCGTTGGGGGCGGCGACGCTCGGAATCGTCGGCCCGGCGTCGGCCGAGGAGGAGGGGCCAGATGTCACCTGTTCGTCACCCGGGCAGGCCACGGTGATCGGCACCGTCGGCACTCCCGGTGACGACATCATCTACGGCACCCCCGGCAACGACGTCATCGAGGCTGGCGATGGCAACGACTTCGTCTGCGGCCTGGGTGGGAACGACGTGATCAACGGCGGCGAAGGCGACGATTTCCTGCTGGGTGGCCTCGGCAACGACACCATCAACGGCGGCAACGGCGACGACGGGCTGGCCGGCGGCGACTTCGGCGGTGAATTCGGGAACCCCGGCAGCAAGCCCAACGACGGCAACGACACACTCGACGGCGGCAACGGCAACGACTTCGCCACGGGCCAGCTCGGGAGTGACCTGGTCCAGGGCGGCAACGGCGATGACGAGCTGTTCGGCGGCCCAGGCGCCGACACGGTCAAGGGCGGCAACGGCAACGACTTCCTTCAGGGGAACTTCGGGGCCGACACCCTGGACGGCGGGAACGGTGACGACTTGCTCAACGGCGGCATCTTCGACACCGAGGTCGAGAACGGGCCCCCGGTGGCCGACAGCTCGTCAGACACGTGTGACGGCGGACGCGGGTTCGACCAGTGGTTCGACTGCCAGACCCGCTCGAACCTCGAGCTGGAGTTCACCGCACCTCCCGGACCGTAAAGAGCCGACGGACACGAATGGTCGCCCCCGGCTCGGGAAGCGGCCCTTTCGTGTCCGGTTCGCGGCCCCTGGGCTAACGACCGGCGACGGCATCCTCGACAGCCTGCAGATCCTTGGCGGCGAGTTCGACGTCGCCCGCCCCGGCGTTCTCCCGGGTGTGGGCGGCGGAACGGGACCCGGCGATGGCGGCGGTCACGCCTCGCTGGGCGATGACCCACGCGAGGGCCAGCTGGGCCACCGTCACGCCCTTGGCGTCGGCGATGGGTCGGAGCGCCTCGACGACGGCCAGGTTGCGGCGGAACGGGACCGGGGCGAACATCGTCTCGTAGTTGCCCATGCCGTGGCCCCCGCCCCGCCAGTCGTCGTCGGTGAACCTGGTGGTCTCGTCGAAGGCGCCTGTGAGGAGTCCGAAGGCGAGCGGCCCGTAGGCGAGCACGCCGGTGCCGGCCTCCTGGCAGTGGGCGAACAGATCGTCCATGCCGTCCTGGTGCAGCAGCGAGAAATGGGGCTGGAGCGAGTCGACGTGGCGGATCCGCTCGCACCGGTCCAGTAGTTCGGACGAGAAGTTGGACACGCCGATCCACCGCACCAGGCCGTCATCCACCAGGGCGGCCATGGCTTCCCAGGTCTCTTCCACGGGGACGCCGCGGTCGGGCCAGTGGAGCTGGTAGAGGTCGATCACGTCGCGCCGGAGCCTGCGCAAACTGGCCTCGGCGCCGGCCCGCACGCCGGCCCCGTCGAAGCCGCTGCCACCCGGCTTGGGTGCGACCTTCGTGAACACAACGATGTCCCGCCCGGCAACCGCCTCGGCCACCAGCTCCTCGGAACGCCCCCCGCCGTAGACCTCGGCCGTGTCGACCCACGTCACTCCCGCGTCGAAGGCGGCCCTCATGGCGTCGAGTGTCTCCTCGTCGGGCGGGTTGGGCCCCCAGGCCATTCCTCCCGCCTCCCAGGCCCCGTAGCCGATCACCGAGATCTCCGGTCCGTCCTTCCCCAGCTTCCTCGTCCTCATGCCGTCACCTCACTCGGGTGGCGCCGGTGGTCCGGCGCCGGGCACCAGTCTCCCTTCCCGGCTCGGCGGCGGGGCGAACGCATCGTCTGGGCGTCGCGGTCGCACCGCGGCCGGCATGCCCGACGGGGCGCCGCCGCGGAGCGTCCACCGGACCCGTACGCTCGACAACGTGGCTCCCCGGTTCGGGTACTCGCGATGGGACGGCACGCAGGTCGGCTTCGAGCTCGACGCCGACGACGTGCTGGGCGAGATCACCGACGACCTGCTGTACCACGGCGACGTGAGCCCGGCCCTGCGCCGGCTGCTGCAGCAGGGGTTCAGGGACCGGAACGGCGAGCGGATCGCGGGGCTGCAACAGCTGCTGGAGCGGCTCCGCAGCCGACGCCGGGAGATGCTCGACCAGCACGATCTCGGCGGTGCCTACGACGGCATCGCCGAGGAGCTCCGGGACATCGTCGCGACCGAGCGCGCCGCCATCGACGAGCTCATCGACCAGGCTGAGCGCTCGGGTGACCCCCGCCGCCGGGAGATCGCCGGCGAGGCGATGGCCGAGCGGCGCCTGCACCTCGACCTGCTGCCGCCGGACCTTGCCGGCCGGGTCCGGGCGCTCAAAGAGCACACCTTCACGTCGGCCCAGGCCGAGAAGGCCTTCGCGGAGCTGCTCGACCGCCTCCGCCAGGAGCTGCTCCAGAGCCAGTTCAACCAGATGGCCGGCGCGCTGGAGAACCTCACCCCGGAGCACCTACAGCGCATGCGCGAGATGTTCTCGGCACTGAACGAGCTGCTCGAGCTGCGGGCCGCCGGCCAGGACACGACCGCCGCCTTCGACCAGTTCATGGCCGCCTTCGGCGACATGTTCCCCGGCCGGCCCGGGTCGCTCGACGAGCTGCTGGAGCAGATTGCGGCCCGGATGGCGGCCGCCCGGGCCATGCTCAACTCGATGACCCCGGAGCAGCGGGCGCAGCTCCAGGCGTTGTCCGACGAGTTGCTGGGCGACCTCGACCTGCGCTGGCAGGTGGATCGCCTCGGTCGAAACCTGCAGGAGGCCTTCCCCGGCGCCGGCTGGGACCGCAGCTACGAGTTCGGCGGCCAGGACCCAGTCGGGATGGCCGAGGGGGCCGACCTGCTCAACCAGCTGGGCGACCTCGACGATCTCGAGCAGCTGCTGGGTGGGGCCGTCAGCCCCGGCGCGCTGGCCGACGTGGACCTCGAGCGGGCGCGTGCCCTCCTCGGGCCCGACGACGCCCGGGCGCTCGAGCAGCTCTCCCGCCTGTCCCGCAACCTGGAGGAGGCGGGGATGGTGGAGTACCGGGACGGGCGGCTGGAGCTCACCCCCGAGGGCCTGCGCCGAATCGGCCGCAACGCCTTGGCCGAGCTGTTCTCCAAGCTGGCCAAGGACCGCCTCGGGCGCCACCGGATCGAGCGCACCGGCACGGGCCAGGAGCGGGCCGACGAGACCAAGCCCTACGAGTTCGGCGACCCGTTCGACCTCAATATCGAGCGCACCCTCCGCAACGCGCTGGTCCGACGAGGGCCGGGGGCAGGGTTCCCTGTGCGCCTCGCTCCCGACGACTTCGAGGTCGAACGCACCGAGGCGCTCACGCGCACGGCCACCGTCCTCATGCTCGACCTGTCGCTGTCGATGCCGATGCGGCACAACTTCCTGGCCGCCAAGAAGGTGGCCGTCGCCCTGCACGCGCTGATCTCCACCCAGTTCCCCCGCGACTACCTCGGCATCGTCGGGTTCAGCGAGGTGGCCCGGGAGCTGAAGCCGCACCAGCTGCCCGAGGTCTCGTGGGACTTCGTGTTCGGTACCAACATGCAGCACGGTCTGGCCCTGTCCCGCCGGATGCTGGCGCCGCACACGGGGACGCGCCAGATCATCCTCATCACCGACGGCGAGCCCACCGCCCACATCCGGCCCGACGGCGAGCCGTTCTTCCACTACCCGCCGGTGCCGGAGACGGTGGACGCCACCCTCGTCGAGGTGAACCGTTGCAGCCGCGAAGGGATCCGCATCAACACCTTCATGCTCGATGCCGACCGGGCGCTCACCGACTTCGTGGAGAAGCTCACTGAGCTCAACCGGGGCCGGGCCTTCTTCACCACCCCGGACACACTGGGCGACTACCTCCTGGTCGACTTCCTCGAGCAACGCCGTTCCGTCCGACGCCAGGGCAGCAGCGCGCCGAGCGGCCGCCGGGCCCGAGGCCGCCGCCCGGCGTGAGGCCGCGCCCGGCCGGTGGGCCTGAGCCGACCTGGCCGGGTACCTCTAGCGGCCCCGGTAAGTGGAGCGGGAGCCCACCGATTCCTTGTTGAGTCGCCTCGACAGATGGAGGCCTTCCAGGAGGAACTCGAGGGCGCTGGCGACGGCCGCCGGGCTCTCCGAGCCTGCCAGCTCCAGCACCGGTTCACGCAGGGCCGGCATGGCCGACAGCACGTCGGCGTAGGCCGACGCAGGCACGTCGTCGCCGGCGTGAACGACGCTGTCGGACTCGTCGAAGGCCACGACCACGTCGCCCAGGCGCGACAGCGGGCAGCGGCCCTTGAACACCGTGAGCACGGCGGCGCGGACCAGGCGGTCGATGATGCCTTCCTCCCTGCCCTCCTCCAACGACTCGATCTCGACCTTGCCGGCGGTGGACGCACCGAGGGCGTCGAGGTCACTGACCCGGGGCACCGCGTCGGCCTCGCCGAGGCGGAGGGCCCGGCGGGCGGCGTTGGCCACCATGGTCTCGTGGTTGGCGATGGTGAGGCGCACGGAGACGCCGGAGCGCTGGTTCACGTGGGTGCTGGCCCTCGCCTGGTGGCTGATCGTGCCGACGATCTCGCTCATGAACTCGGGCACGTGGACCGCGACGCCGACTCCCGCCAGCGGGCTGGCCTCCTGGCGTACGACGGCCAGCTCCGTCTGGACGTCGAATGGGTAGTGGGTTCGCACCTGGGCGCCGAAACGGTCCTTCAGCGGGGTGATGATCCGGCCCCGGTTGGTGTAGTCCTCCGGATTCGCAGATGCCAGCAGCAAGATGTCGAGGGGCAGGCGGATCTTGTAGCCCCGCACCTGGATGTCGCGCTCCTCCAGCACGTTCAGTAGGCCCACCTGGATGCGCTCGGCCAGGTCGGGCAGTTCGTTGATGGCGAAGATGCCCCGGTTGGTGCGCGGGACCAGCCCGTAATGAAGGGTCAGCTCGTCGGACAGGTAGCGGCCCTCGGCCACCCGGATGGGGTCGACCTCGCCGATGAGATCCGCGATCGACGTGTCCGGCGTGGCCAGCTTCTCCCCCAGGCGGCGGTCACGGTGGATCCAGTCGATCGGCGTGTCGTCGCCCTTCTCGGCCACCAGTGCGCGGGCGGCGGCCGAGACCGGGTGCTCCGGGTCGTCGTTGATCTCGGACCCGGCCACGATCGGCATCCACTCGTCGAGCAGGTTCACCAGTGAGCGCATGAGGCGGGTCTTGGCCTGGCCCCGCTCACCCAGGAAGATCACGTCGTGGCCGGCGAGCAGGGCGTTCTCCATCTGGGGTAGGACGGTGTCGTCGTAGCCCAGCACACCGTCCACCAGCGGCCGTCCGGCGACGATACGGGCCGCCGCATTGCGGCGCACCTCCTCCTTCACCGGCACGGACCGCCAGCCCGAGGACCGCAGCGCGCCGAGAGTCGCCGGGCGTGAACTCATCGGCCGAGCCTACGTCGGCCCATCCGGCCGGCCGCCGCGCTCTTCCGGCGGCGGGAATCGACACCGGGGCGTCGGATCCCGCCGCCGGACGTGGGCTCGCCGCCCCGGGCACCGGGCCGTGCGACGATGGCGGCCGTGAAGGTCCACCAGCACCGCTACGACGCCGTCATCGTGGGCGCCGGAGGAGCGGGGCTGCGCGCCGCCATCGAGACGGCCGGCAGGTGCCACACCGCCGTGCTCACCAAGCTCTACCCCACCAGGTCGCACACGGGTGCCGCCCAGGGCGGCATGTGCGCCGCCCTGGCCAACGTCGAGGACGACTCGTGGGAGTGGCACCTCTTCGACACCATCAAGGGCGGCGACTACCTGGTGGACCAGCCGGCAGCCGAGATCATGTGCCGCGAGGCCATAGACGCCGTCATCGAGCTGGAGCACTTCGGCCTGCCGTTCAACCGTACGCCGGAGGGCAAGATCGACCAGCGCCGCTTCGGCGGGCACACCCGCAACCACGGGGAGGCGCCCGTCCGGCGAGCCTGCTACTCCTCGGACCGCACCGGCCACATGATCCTGCAGACGCTGTACCAGCAGTGCGTGGCCCGGGGCGTCACCTTCTTCAACGAGTTCCAGGTGCTCGACGTGGCCTTCGACGACGGCCGGCTGGCCGCCGTGGTGGCCTACGAGCTGGCCACCGGTGACCTGCACGTGTTCAACACCAAAGCCGCCCTGTTCGCCACCGGTGGCTTCGGGAAGATGTTCAAGGTCTCGTCCAACGCCCACACCCTCACCGGCGACGGCCCCGGCCTGCTCTACCGGCGCGGCATCCCCATGCAGGACATGGAGTTCTTCCAGTTCCACCCCACCGGCATCTACAAGCTGGGGATCCTGTTGTCGGAGGCGGCCCGCGGCGAGGGCGGCATCCTGCGCAACCAGAGTGGCGAGCGCTTCATGGAGCGCTACGCCCCGACGGTGAAGGACCTGGCCCCGCGCGACATGGTGAGCCGAGCCATCCAGACCGAGGTGCTCGAGGGCCGGGGCGTGGGCGAGGCGGGCGACGCCGTGTACCTCGACCTCACCCACCTCCCGCCCGAGCAGATCGACGAGAAGCTGCCCGACATCACCGAGTTCGTGCGCACGTACCTGGGCATCGAGCCCAAGACGGCGCCCATCCCCATCCAGCCCACGGCCCATTACGCCATGGGCGGCATCCCCACCAACGTGGCCGGCGAGGTCGTCACCGACGCGTCGGGAACCGTGTTCCCCGGCTTGTACGCGGCGGGCGAGTGCGCCTGCGTGAGCGTGCACGGCGCCAACCGGCTGGGCACCAACTCATTGCTCGACATCGTGGTGTTCGGGAAGCGGGGCGGCGCCGCCATGGCGGCCTTCGCCGCCTCCACCGATCTGCCGCCGCTCCCGGCCGGGGTGGCCGACGGCGTCATGAGCCGCATCGACGTCATGAAGTCGGGCCATGGCAGGGAGAAGGTCGGGGCGGTTCGGGCCGACCTCCAGGCGGCCATGACCGAGAAGGCCTTCGTGTTCCGCAACGAGGAGCTGCTGGCCGGCGCCCTGGAGGCCGTGCGCGACCTGACGGCCCGCTACGAGGAGGTCACCATCGACGACAAGGGGCCGACCTTCAACTACGACCTCACCGAGGCCCTCGAGCTGGGCTATCTGCTCGACCTGGCCGAGGCGTCGGTGGCGAGCGCCCGCGCCCGCACGGAGAGCCGGGGCGCCCATTTCCGCACCGACTACCCGACAAGGGACGACGAGCACTGGATGCGCCACACCCTGGCCACCAGGCGGGCGGACGGCACCGTGGAACTGTCGTACAAGCCGGTGGTCATGGGGGCCTACGTGCCCATGGAGCGCAAATACTGATGGACGGCACAGACTGATGGACGGCCCAGACTGATGGCCCTCGTCGACGTGGAGCTGAAGGTCAAGCGTTACAACCCCGACACCGAGGACAAGCCCCGTTGGCAGACGTTCAGGGTGCAGGCGGAGCCCACGGACCGGGTGCTCGACGCCCTGCACACGGTGAAGTGGGAGCAGGACGGCACCTTGAGCTTCCGCCGGTCGTGCGCCCACGGCGTGTGCGGTTCCGACGCCATGATGATCAACGGCGCAAACGCGCTCGCGTGCATCGAGCTGGTCCGGAACGCAGCCGGTCCCAACGGCGGGAAGATCACCGTCGAACCGATCCGGGGCCTGCCGGTGATCAAGGACCTGGTGGTCGACATGGAGCCGTTCTTCGCCCAGTACCGCTCGGTGCTCCCCTACCTCGTCAACAACGACGACCCCGGCTACACCGAGCGCCTCCAGTCGCCCGAGGAGCGCTCCCGCTACGACGACACCACCAAGTGCATCCTCTGCGCGGCGTGCACCACGTCGTGCCCGGTGTTCTGGGGCAACTCGGGCTATGTGGGGCCGGCAGCCATCGTCAATGCCCACCGATTCATCTTCGACAGCCGCGACCAGGCCGGCGACCAGCGCCTCGACATCGTCGATCAGCGCTCCGGCGTGTGGCGCTGCCGCACGGCCTTCAGTTGCACCGAGGCCTGCCCCCGGGGCATCAAGGTCACCCAGGCCATCCAGGAGGTCAAGCGGGCCGTCTTCACCGACAGGGTGTAGCGAGGCGGAGCTTCGCGCCCGCACCATCGCCGTGTCGTCGACGGGCGGGTACGAGGTGGCCATTGAGGCCAAAAAGACGCACAACGGACTCGGCGCCGCGGTTCAGTAGGTGCTTTCTGCCCTTAGTCGGCAGGAATCGGCTCGGACACGTCGAAACCTGATCCCACAGGTGGGCGGAAGCTCAATCGCTTCCGTCCGGTAGCCGAGGCTCCGACGGCGGAGCCGCTCGGTCCGGGGACGGTGATGACGGCGGCGACAACCGACGACACGCAACCGCCGGGATGGGCGCGCCCGGTCACAGACCGCCGCGAGCGCCTGCGGTACCGGGCGGCGACCGCACCGCGTCCCTTCCGCATCTTCTTCGAGGCCGAGCTCGGCTACCAGCTCTGGTTGCCGGGCGCGAAGGAGCGGTCGTCGTCGGCCCTGGCGGCGACTCGGCGCCAGCTCTCGCGGGTGAGCGTGGAGGGCCCGGACGGGACGGTGCGGCGACGCACGCAGCTGACGCTGTCCCCCGACGTCCAGCTCCGCGTGGCCCGCCGCCTGATCCCCGTGGCCGCCATCCTCGGCGTGCTCGGGCTGGCGAGCACCAACCTCAGAACGGGCGGGCAGGGACTCGTCTTCGAGCGCCTCGCCGACGGCGGCGCCCAGGCCGAGGCGCTCGCTCCCACTCCGGGGGCGGGCAATCCGGCCGCCACCAAGGGGACAGCCACCGACACCGTGGGCCCCCCCACCGCCGGTCCGGCCGCCACGCCGACGGCCGCTCCGGCGCCGGGGGCTGCGCCCGGGTCCGCCGGCGAGTCCCCTGCCCCGGCCCCGGCAGCCGCTCTTGAAGCTCCCGTCGACCGCACCATCCCGGCCCAGCGGGGCGCCCTCCCGGTGGGCAAGGGAATGTGGATCTGGCTGGCCGACCAGGCGGAGGGCGGAAACCCCGAGGCGCTCGTGGCCAAAGCCAAGGAGGTCGGCCTCACCCACCTCTACGTCCGCACCGCCTCGCGCTCCCAGGGCTTCTACGCCGGGCCCTACCTCGACCGCCTGCTGCCGGCCGCCCATGCCGCCAACATCCGTGTCTACGCCTGGGACTTCCCCTACCTCGACAACGTGGATGCCGACGTGGCCCGAGCCGTCCAGGCGATCACCTACCTGACCCCAGACGGCCACCGCGTCGACGGCTACGCGGCGGACGTGGAGCTCCGGAGCATGGGCGTGAACATCACACCCCAGACGGGCAAGCACTTCGGCGTCGCCCTCCGTCGCGCCGTGGGCCCCAACTACCCACTCATCGCCTGCGTACCCCGCCCGTCACCCGCCCTCACGCAGTACCCCTTCGCCGACCTGGTGGCCGCCTTCGACGCCATCGCGCCCATGGTGTACTGGCTGGGACGGGACCCGATGGACCAGGTGGCCGGGGCCATGCGGGACCTGGCCGTCTACGGCAAACCCATCCTTCCCGTCGGCCAGGCCTACGACGGCGGGGCCGAGGGCGGTCCCCACGGCGTGCCGCCCCGGAAGGAGCTGATCGAGTTCATGCAGCGCGGCGACCAGATGGGCGCCACCGCCGTGTCGTGGTGGTCGTGGCAGCACGCCGACCGGGAGGCATGGGACGCCATCAAGGACGCGGCCGAGTTCCGCCTCCCGGTGGGAGACGGCCAGAAGTTCACCCCAGGCCAGGTCAAGGCGTACCAGACGTTGCTCAGCAGCCTCGGGTTCATCGCCCCCATCGACGGCAGGTGGGGGGACAGCACGGTTGCGGCCGTACGGGGCTACCAGCGCGCCGCCCGGCTCCCCGACACGGGCGTCATCGACGAGGCGACCCGCCAGATCCTCCTGACACCCTTCGCCCCCCCGGTGCAGCCTCAGCCCTGACCGCCCGCGCGCTCGCCTTCTGGCGGCAGAACCCGACACCATGGTGCCGATTCTTGCCGCCGGAAACGGGCGGACCGGGAAAAGTTCAGGTCCGGTGTCGATCCGGGCGGCCGTCGTTCGTGGTCAGGGTGAGGGTCGGCACCGTGGGTCCTTCCTCGTGCCGCCGCCGCTTCTGGCCAGAAACCGTTGCCACGTATGGGTTTCTCTTTGATCGACTTGTGTCTGCCGTGCTATACTCGAACGTATGTTCCCGATGCTGGCGGACGCGGTGGAGAAGCTGGAGGTCCCCGTCGACGGCCGGGCCATCGCCGCCGCCATCGCCCTCCGGGACCGTGTCGATGCCAAGATCG
>Ga0307504_10000138_pt1 | contig 14535 bp, 12 predicted proteins | sample 19_S_MG_FD_194516 | JGI IMG/M metagenome (GOLD analysis project Ga0307504, IMG submission 194516) | Soil microbial communities from Populus trichocarpa stands in riparian zone in the Pacific Northwest, United States - 19_S | ecosystem: Environmental > Terrestrial > Soil > Riparian zone > Trees... | reverse complement strand
ATCCTCACGGTTCGGGACGCCGAGCGGGCCATTCCCGCCCAGTGGCAGACCAGCACCCGCAACGGCGCGAAGGTCACCTTTCCGAAGTTCGTCCAGGGCACCCGGCGGGTCGTCGAGGGCAAGCAGTCGGGGGGCCGGGGCGTCCGCATCTTCCAACGGACCCAAGGCATCCCGCGCATGCTCGAGACCTGGACTCCGCTGGTCGGCCCGGAGCGCCTGCACGTGATCACGGTCCCGCCGAGCGGCTCGGACCCGGCTCTGCTCTGGAAGCGGTTCGCCAAGGTCGTGGGGGTGCGGCCGACGAAGGCCGGCGTCCTGCCCTCCGTGGCCAACGTGTCGCTGGGGCACCCCTCCAGCGAGCTGCTGAGACGGGTGAACCTGGAGCTGGGCGAGGTCCAGCCGGTGGACTACTGGATCGTCGTCAAGTCACAACTGGCTCGCCGCGTCCTGGGTGACCGCTCCGACGAGGAGCGTCCCGTGCGGTTGCACCGCCCCGGGGTGGCGATGGCCCGGCAGTGGAACGGCGTGGTCCGAGAGGCGATCAGCCAGCACGGGGTCCGGCTCGTGGGGTCGCTCGACGAGCTGCCGGTCGAGCCGCCGGGCCCCGACCTGCCGAAGGAGCTGTACCGGCCGACCGAGCCGGAGCTGCTGGCCGCCGCCGGGACGGCGTACGCCGGGATGCTCGACTTCCGCGAGGAGCTGGCCACCCAGGCCGGGCAGCCGCTACCCGACCGAGCGCCGCAGCCGGACTGGGACGCCCTGGACGAGCCGGTCGACGCCGCTGTCACGGACGTGGTCGCGCTCGTGCGGGAGTGCATGCGGCTCCGCCGCCTCGTCGCGGCGCAGGAGCGCGAGAACGACGTCAGCTGACGCGGGCGAGGAAGTCCTCGACCGCACGGGCGGCGCCGGCCTCGTCGAGGTCGACGTGCTCGAGGATGGTGTAGCGGTCCGGGCGGGTCGTCGGAGCCTTGATGACCGCCTCCACGAACTGCTCGTCTGTGAGACCCAACTGCTCGGGGGTCCGGGCCAGCTCGTGTCGCTCGAGGCACGAAGCTAGCTGGTCGAACAGCGCGTCGTCGCCGCGCAGGTGGGTCGCGAAGAGTGCCCCGATCCCTGCGAGCTCGCCGTGGTTGGAGACGCCGGGGAAGAGCTGGTCGACGGCGTGCACGATCTCGTGGCAGGCACCGCTGCACGGACGCGAGGTGCCGGCGACCGACATCGCCATGCCCGAGAGCACCAGGGACTCCGTCAGCGTGATGAGGAACGCCTCGTCGTCGATCGTGTCCGGTCGGTAGAGCAGGGCCTCCCCCGCGGCGCGGGCGAACGCGACCGCCAGGCCGTCGACGGGCTCGGCCCGCTCCCGGTGCGCCAGCTCCCAGTCGGCGATCGCCGAGAGGTTGCTCAACGCGTCCCCGATGCCCGCGTTCACGAGGTTCCGGGGCGCGGCCTTCACGTAGTCCAGGTCCACCACGACGCCCAACGGCATCGCGACGCCGTACGACCCCTTGCCGTGAGGGTGCTCCAGGCTCGCCACCGGGGAGCAGACCCCGTCGTGGGCCAGGTTGGTGGCCACGGCCACCATGGGGATCCCCGCGCGGGTCGCGGCGTACTTGGCGACGTCGAGGGTCCGGCCGCCGCCGATGCCCACCACGGCGTCGAAGCCGCGTTCGCTGGCCTTGGCCTGGAGCCGGCCGGCGGTGATCAGGCTCGCGTCCTCGACCTCGAACACCTTGGCCCCGGGCAGGGAGTCCCGAATCCGCTTCCAGATCTCGATGCCGTGGGCAGGACCGACCGCCACCAGCACCGTGCCGTTGCTGGAGATGAGCCGCTCGTGCAGCAGCGCGTCGAGGTTGTCGACCGCCCCGGCCCGGATGTCCAGGAAGAGCGGGCTCGACAGCATCCGGGCTAGTAGCGGCACGCGATCTCCCTCGCCTTGGCGAGGTCTGCGTGGTCGTCGACCTCCACCCACGGGGTCCCGCTCGGGATCGAGGCGACCCCGATGTGGTGACCGCGGTCGACCATCTCCTGGTAGCCGTCCTCGTAGTAGAGGTCCGGGTTCCGCTCGAAGGTCGCCTGGAGCGCCTCCTCCAAGCGTGGCGAGGCCGCGGGCTCGATGAGGGTCGCCCCGATGTACTCGCCGTACGCCGAGGCGGGGTCCATCAGCTTGGTGATCCGGGTGAGGGCACCGGCGTCGTCCACCTGGACCTTCATCTCCTCCTCGGCAAGGGACTTCTCGGTGTCCAGGGCGAGCAGGACGTCGGGGCCGCGGTTCGACAGTAGAGTCTCCTCGACGGAGACGGGGTGGACGGTGTCGCCGTTGACCATGAGGACGCCCTCGGCGAAGAACTCCCGGGCGAGCCACATCGAGTAGGCGTTGTTCCAGATCTCGGCCTTGTCGTTGTGCACGAGAGTCAGCTCGACGCCGTACCGCTGCTCGAGGGCGCTCTTGCGCTCCTCGACCGCAGCGGCGGCGTAGCCGACCACGACCACGACGTCCCGCAGGTCGACGGCCGCGAGGTTCCGCAGCGCGATGTCAAGGATCGTCGTGTCTCCGTCGACCGGGACGAGGGCCTTCGGGAGGGTGTCGGTGTAGGGCCGCAGACGCCGTCCGGCGCCGGCCGCCAGGACCATTCCAATCACAGGTGTTCCTCGGTCTCGGGGGCAGTCGGTCGGTCGGCGGTTCAGAGGGTCCGCGGGAAGAGCTTCTCGGCCTCGAGCACTTTCCCCCGGTGCAGCCGCTGGGCCACCATGCGGAAGCTGCTGCCACCCGCGGGCATGAGAGGGCCCTGGGTGTCCGGGTTCGCCAGGCTCCAGCCGGTACCGAGCTCGAGCAGCGAGGCGTGCTTGGCACGGTAGTAGTCCTCGTCGATCTCGAAGGCGACACCTGCGGCGCCGCAGGCGGCCGCGAACAGGTGCAGGTGGAACCGCGAGGTCAGCCAGATCTGCCGGGACCGGGCCGGGAAGGGTTCCGACCACAGCCGCACGAAGGGGAAGAAGTTCTCCTCCGGGATGAGGTCGCTGAGCCGCTCGAACGCGATGCGGTCACCCCCCGGGATCGCCTCGACGTAGTGGAGGGTGCGGCCCTGGGCCGCGTCGCTGGTCAGGAAGTCACGGATGAGGGCCAGGTTGGCCTCGAAGGTCTCCTCGGTGGAGAGGTCGTGCTGGAGGTCGACCCAGATCTGCCCCTTCTCCCCCTCGGCGGGTGCCGCCGTCGGGCGCGGGTCGAAGCCGGGGAGCCGCTTGAGGCCGAGCACGGCGTCGGTGGGCGACATCGGGAGGCCGGTGAGGTCCGCGCTCTCCTGGTCGCGCACGGTGGCGTAGTCGAACTTCGACAGCTTCTCGCGCACGAAGTCGCCGTCGATCGACGGCGTCAACCCGAGGCCGGTCGCGGACACGGGCGCGCCCGAGAGCTCGCCGAGGGTCAGCGCCGCCTGCAGCAGCTGGATGTGCGCCGGCCAGTGCTGGGTGATGTGACCGCCGCCCATCAGGTGGATGCGGGTCACCTTGCGCAGCTCCAGGAGCGCGTAGTCGTACAAGGGCGAGCTCAGGTTCCGGAAGAGCGAGTCGATCTTGGTCGCCGCCTCCTGCACGGGCAGGTCGACGACCTCCCAGACCATGCGCCACATGACGTCCGTGGTCCGCAGGTTGGGGTGAAGGCCCTCGAACAGCATCGCGGCCATGCCCGGCTTCGGGCAGTCCAGGATCACCGGGACGTCGGGGTGCCGCTCGGCGAGGAACTTGAGCCAGCTGGCGGCGATGAACTCGTCCCCGAAGTTCGGGTGGCCGCTGGTGCCGACGAGGTAGAACAGCTCGGGCTTGGCGACTTCACTTGTCTGCGACACGCAGGAACCCTAGCAAGCGGTGGCCCCCGCCCTGGACTCGCCGCAGCGGGCCCTCAGGCCCGGGTCACTGCGTCGGCGGGGGCGTGGTGCACGTGTTCACGTGCTTCTGGAAGCAGCCCTTGCCGTAGAGGGTGAAGTCCGAGACCAGGGGTCGGTGGTCCGAGGAGAGCCCCATGAGGATCTGCAGCGCGTCCGAGGACATCGCCCGGCGCTTGAGACTGAAGACGTAGTCGATGAGGCGCTTGTCGTAGCCGTTGTCGAGGATGTGCGTCCCGGTCTCCGGCACGTAGACGTTCTGGTAGCTGCTGGTGACGCCGATCGATCCCAGCGCGACGTACGGGAAGATCGGCGCCTTCGCGACGACGTCACCGCGGTAGTTCACGTTGAAGTCGCCGGTGACGAACACGAGACCGCCGGTGGTGGACTGGATCTCCTGGATCAGCGCGACGAGGCCCTGCATGTTCTTCCGGTAGATCGACAGCCGCCGCGTCTGGTTGTTGGTCCCACCGCTGGGAGCCTGCACCGTGGGCACGAAGTGGTTGTTGAGGACGTAGACCTGCCGGCCGGTGGCGAGGTCACGCAGGTACACCCAGGTGATCCACTTCGCGTGGATCGTGCTGGGGCCCGCGCCCCTGTCGCCGACGTAGGTGTCCTCGGTGACCTTGCGCATGCCCGACCCGAGCACCGTGTACTTGTCGCGGCGGAACAGGATCGGCTGGCCGCCCGGCACAGCGGCGGTCGGCATGTAGGTGTCGTAGAGGCAGCCCTCGCAGTCGACGAAGCTCGCGCGCACCGCCTGGCGACGCTCCCAGCTCGACATCTCCTGGAGCGAGATGATGTCGGGCGCCTGGTTGGTGATGATCGACGTGAGGTCGTCGATCGTCCGCTGGACCTTGACGTCGGCGGAGACGTTGTAGGTGACGATCCGGAGGCTCGAGGTGGCCGGCTCGGCCGTGGACCTCTTCGCCGAGGCAGCACCGGAGGAGCCCAGCAGCGCGACGCCGCTCATGAGCAGCAGGAGGGCGATGAGCAGGGCGACGGTGCGGGAGCGGTGGGTCCGATCCGAGGTCATCGGGCTTCTCCTTGGCGAGGCCGGCGTGTCGGTGCCAGCATCCGGGGCGGGCGCGTGCTAGGGACGGGGAAACCGTACCCGCTGAGATCCCACCTGTCACCAGAATCACAGAAGTCACTTCTGTCACAGGGCCCTGGATCTGTCTAGGAGTGACGCCACCCGCGGACGCGGCGGTACCCGCGGCGCGCCTTGTCCAGCATCTGGCTCCGGTTCGCCGACTGCGACAGCGCGAACCGCACCGGGTTCGCGCGAGCGTCCCGGAGCAGGTCGTCGCGCTGGATGCGCTCGTTCAGCACGACGAGCAGGTCGGCGATCACGGAGACGCTCTCCCCCAGCAGCGCTTCGGCTGTCGGCTCGGCGTACTCGGTGTGCGGGACGGCCGACTCGGGCGGGACCAGTTCGGCCAGGTCACCCACGACGTCGAAGCCGGAGGCGGCCAGGCGCTCGGCCATCGCCTCGGACTCGGCCCGGGCGAACGCCGCGTCCTCGGCTCCCAGCCGGACCGGAACCCCGGGGTGCGTGGCCATGACCTGGTGCGCCAGGACGTTCTTCACCACGCGCGGGTACGGGCCGGGCAGCGGCAGGCGGTCGCCCAGCTCGGCGTTCACCCGTCGCAGTACCTCGGCGGCGTCCAGGCTGAGGGAGGAGTTGGAGCGACCCTGCTCGAGGTCGAACGGCGCCGGATCGAGGCCGAGCAGACCCGCGAAGCGCTCCCAGAGCAGCGTGGTCGCTCCCCCGGCCGGCGGGACGGTGACGACGTGCACCCGCTCGGGAGGAAGCGTCGACCCCCAGCGCTCCAGGACGTCGGCGAAGTCCTGGACCTGCCAGAACCACGTCGTCCGGGGCCCTTCCCGCTCGGAGTCCTCGCGCAGCGACCGGACGAAGTCGGGGAACGTCGCGGTCGACCGGTGCTTGACGTGCTCCTGCCACTCGGCCGTGATCTGCCGGGCGAGGTCCCGGGCGGTGAGGACGACGTGGACCTCGGCGTCCGGACCCCACGAGGTGACCGCCCGCTCCGCCTGCTCGGCCGTCGCCGGTGCGAAGAGCTCGTGGGAGATCAGCACGGTGTCGGACCGGCCCTTGGTCTGGTTGACCATGCGGTCCCACATGCCCACGGCTCGCGCGGGCTGGTGCGGCTTGTCGGAGACCTCGCGCAGGTCCAGCGCGGCGAAGTAGTGGTCCATGAAGCGGTTCATCGGCAGGAACACGCCCTGCTGGGCGGCGAGGCGCCGCTGGGACCACAGGACGTTCTGGAGGAAGGTCGTCCCGGTCTTGGGACTGCCGACGTGCAGGAAGACGCGGGGACTCACCGACGACCTCGATTCCGGAGCAGACCGACCAACGCGGAGACTGGGGAGCGGGACGCACCGGCGGCCCGTCCTCGTGCCGCCCCAGTATGGCCCGCGCCTCCGCGGCCGCCGGCCCCGCCCGCCTTCGGCATCCGCTCGGCCAGGAGGTCGGCCAGGGCCGTGGTGGCGGCCTCGGCGAGCTCGTCACCGGAGATTGACGACGGATCGACGGCGTCGCCCCCGGCGACGTCCGGGACCAGCTCGGCCAGGTCACCGTGCACCTGGTAGCCGCGCTCCTCCAGCTGAGCGTTCTGGTCGAGCGCGAAGTCGTGCAGCTGCTGCAGGAGCTCCGGGCTGCACCGCGCCGGTGCCGACCCCTGCTCGGTGAGCGTGCTCTGGGAGAACTGCCGCTTCACGATCCGGGCGTAGTGGGGCTGCGGCACCCGGTCCCCCAACCGCTGGTTGACCCGTCGCAGCAGCTCCGCCTGCGTGGAGCCGAGAGTCTGGTTCGAGCGGGCCCCGGCGTCGGCCGTGATGGCCTGGCCGTCGAAGCCCACCGCGGAGCCGAACCGCTCCCAGAGCAGCTCGGGCGCGGCCCCTCGCTTCGGCGCCACCACCACGTGCACGTGGTCCGGCGCGAGGTCCTCCCCCCATCGCTGGAGGACGTCGACGACACTCTGGGCCCGCCAGAACGTCCCGCCCGAGCGGTCGCCCGTCATGCGCTCCGCGATCCCCCGCTCGAACTCGCCGAAGCTGACGGTCGAGCCGTTCTTGACCCGCTCCTGCCACTCCGAGGGCACCTGCCGCCCGAGGTCGCGGGCGGTGTAGACCAGGTGAAGGTCGAGGCCCTCGAGGTCCGCCAGCGCCCGCTCGGCCTGGCGCGCCGTGCACAGCGAGAGCAGCTCGTGGCTCATCACCCAGGTCCCCGACCCCTGGTGGGCCTGGCTGACGAGCCGCTCCCAGGTGGCCCGCACCTCGGCGGCGTCCATCCCCCAGAACTTCTCCGAGCCGCGGAGCCCGATCGCGGCGTGGAACATGTCGCGCGGCAGGTCACCGACGCAGCGGACGCCGACGTCGGCCAGGGCGTTCTTGCGGTTCCACAAGGATCGCTGGAGGTAGGTGGTGCCACTCTTGGGCGCGCCGACGTGCAGCACGACGCGTGGTGCGGTCATGGGACCAGGGTGTCAGACCGCGTCGTAGCTTCGAGTGGTGGTCGTGGTCGTCGCGGGCGGCGCGGGGATCTTCCGCGAATGGTTCTTGATCATCGTCCAGTCCGCGATGTAGCGGTTGTACGCCGACTCGGTCGCGATGTTCAGGCTGACCTCGTCACCCTTGGTCAGCGAACCGCCGACCCAGTTCTGCGACCCGGTCCACACCTGGTACGAGGCGTGGTCGGTGCCGGTGGTGCCCTTCACCAGGACGTACTTGGCGTGCGTCCGGATCTCGTTGAACCCGTCCTCGTCGAAGTCCCAGCGGCTGTCGTAGAGGTCGACCAGCCCGGCCTTGGCGGCGTTGCGGAGTCGTCCCGCGATCTCCACGGAAGGGGCCCCGTAGATGACCGAGACCTGGCACCCGCTCCGAGCGAGGCTCAGCAGCTTGTCGAGCAGGTAGTCGCCCCGGTACCCCTTCCAATAGAACATCGAGACGTGGACCTGGGTCGGCCCGAACGCGCTCGTGCAGCTGATCGTCTTGAGGTCACGCAGGGTGGGGTCGTTCTTCTTGGAGGCGTGGCGCATCGGGAAGAACCGCGACGTGTACGGACCGTCGACGACCTCGACCTTCTTGTCGCCAGCCTTGGTGTCGCGGGTCATCTCGCGGTGGATCGCGGCGTACACCTTGTAGCTCGCAGGGCGGTTCGGCATCACGAAGAGGTCGTTCCAGCCCAGCAGCGCACCGCCTCGGTTGAGGTTCGACGAGCTCTCCATCACCACGTGCTTGGCGTTCCCGGTGTGCGAGAAGAGGTACATCTTGCTGTGCATGTTGCCGCCAGGGCCGCGGCAGGAGCCCTCGCACCTCTTGACGTAGCTGCCGTCCTTGCCCCAGGTGACCTCGGTGTCCCCGGGCACGATCCGGACGCTCTGCGTCGCGGCGTCGACGGACATCGAGGGCTTGCGGAAGCGGTTCTGGTAGTAGGGCAGCTGCCGCTTGACGGTGTGGGTCCCCCGCTGCAGTGTGCCGCCGGTGGTGCGGTTGGCGCGCAGCCTGCGGTTGCACGGACCGGCCTTCGGCTTGCTGTCCGCGATCCCGTCGCCGTTGCGGTCCTTGACGTTGTCGGAGTTCAGGGCCTTGATCAGCCGCCGGGAGTTCGCGTTGTCGATGTCCTGGTCGAGGATCACCCGCACCTGGACGTGCCGGCGGCAGGCGTCGATCAGGTCCGTCACGGCGACGCCGCGGTCCAGGAGGAAGCTCGTCACCATGATGACCGGGTGTGGGTCGTTCGCCGTCGGCCGCGTGTGGTTGATCGCGGCCTCGATGGTCGTGAGGATGCGGTAGTGGTCAGCCTGCGTGCCGAAGTGGCGTGGCTTGTTGAACACGGCCCCGCCGGTCGGCGAGTACGCGGACGCCACGAACCCGGTTCCGGACGCGAGCAGGACAGTGGCGAGCGCAAGGATGAGCGCGCGTCGCATTACGTGCATTTAGGGTCTCCGAGCCGTGGGACGGGGCAAGGCCGACGTCACCATACCTGCTGGTAGCTCGGATCCACGGGTCGGCGACCGCAGGAGGTACTTGCCCATTCGGGCAGGTCCGGGACGGCTCCTCCAGGGTTCGGCGCAATCCCACGGAGACGGTTATCCTGCTCCCAGCACCAGGGCGGCACTCGGTGCTCAGCCATCATCGACGGGACCACTCATGCGCGAGGAACTTCCCGGCGGCGAGTCCCGGGACGAGTCGCCGAGCGGTCAGGAGGCCGGCACCCACCGCGCGCCCCGCACTCCGCGCCAGAAGCTCGCCGCGTGGCTCCAGCCGGTCGGGGCGGTGGTCCTCCTGCTGCTGGTCGCCTCCACGATCGTCTGGCCCAAGGTCCACACCGCCAGCCACGAGACAGCCACCGAAGGTCCCACGCCGACGCAGGTCGTGCCGTCGTACCAGCCGAACTCCGCCACCCCGTCGTCGTCCCACACCCCGCGAGCCGAGCTGCGGTACCACGTCGTCCCCGGCGTCACCATCACCGTGGACCACCACGCCTCGGAGAAGAAGCTGCGCAAGAAGGCACAGAAGAAGGCCGTCCCGTCGCTGACCTTCCGGATCGCCAGCTTCAACGTGCTCGGCTCCAGCCACACCGCGCGGAGCGGCAACAAGCCCTCGTACAACGACGGCGCCGAGCGCATGGGCATCGTGGTGGACCTCCTGCGCGGCCAAGGCGTCGACGTCGTGGGCTTCCAGGAGTTCGAGTCCACCCAGTACTACGCGTTCCACAACCGGATGCCCTCCTGGGGCGTCTACCCGGGCATGTCCCTGGGCTCACGGGGCGTCCGGGACTCCGTTGCCTGGGACACCTCGGTGTGGCAGGCGGTCGAGACCCACACGACGACGATCCCCTACTTCCGCGGCAACCGCGCCCTCATCCCCTACGTGCTCCTCCGCAACCCCGAGACCGGGCGGGAGGCGTGGTTCATCAGCATCCACAACCCGACCAGCAACGCTCAGCGGGGCAACAACCAGCGCTGGCGGAACATCGCCACCGACATCGAGCGCAACCTGATGACCCAGCTGCACTCCGACGGCACGCCCGTCTTCCTGTCCGGTGACTTCAACGAGCGCAACGAGGCGTTCTGCAAGATGACCTACGGCGGCGTGCTCCAGTCGGCCAGCGGCGGCTTCGGCGGACCCCCGTGCCAGCTCCCCCCCAACCTCGGCATCGACTGGGTCTTCTCCAGCACGGACGTCGACTTCAGCAACTACCTGCGCTACCAGACGCCGTACGTGCACCGGGCCAGCGACCACCCGCTCATCCTGGCCGACGCGACGCTGTCCGGCCCCTCCGGCCAGTAAGGCTCAGATGTCGGCGCCGAGCATCCCGTCGTCGTCGTCCATCTCGTCCATCTCTTCGCCCTCGATCTCCTCGTCGTCGCTGTCGTACTGGAGATAGTGGATCCCCTCGTCGACACCACCGTCGAAGCCGAGCTTGCCCTCCTCGAGGACCAGCACCCGGTTGCACATCTTGCGGACCGACGCGGCCGCGTGGCTGACGTAGAACAGGGTGACGCCGCTGTCGCGGATCTCCATCATCTTCGCCATGCACTTGCGCTTGAACGGCTTGTCCCCGACCGCCAGCACCTCGTCGGCGAGGAACACGTCGGCGTCGACGTGGACGGCGACCGCGAAGCCCAGGCGGGCGAACTGACCGGACGAGTAGTTGCCGACCGGAGCCTCGAGGTGGCGGCCGAGGTCGGCGAACTCGACGATCTCGTCGAGCTTGCGGGCGGTCTCCGCCTCGCTCATGCCGAGGATGGCGGCCTTGAGCCAGATGTTCTCCATGCCGGTGAGCTGCGGGTGCAGGCCGGCGCCCGTGGCGATGAGACCGGCGACCCGGCCCCGGGTGAGGATCCGGCCGCCGTCGGGCTGCATGACGCCGCTGATCATCCGGAGCAGGGTCGACTTGCCGGAGCCGTTGAGGCCCATCAGGCCGATCGACTCGCCCTGCTCGACGGTGAAGGACACGTCGTCCACCGCCCGGAACGTGCGGCTGATCTCGTGACCCTTCACCTTCGCCACCGTCACCTGCTTGAAGGTGCGGTGGTAGCGAATGGTGAAGTCCTTGACGGCGTTCTCCACGACGATCGACGTCGACGCCGGATAGCTGCTCACCGCGACGCTCATGAGTTCAGCCTCTCGGGGATCTTCCGGTTCAGCGAGCTGAACACCCACTGGCCGATGCCGAGGATGGCCAGGGACGTCCCCAACCCCAGCAGACCCATCGGGAACAGGTTGTCCGGGATGTGGTCCCTGATCGTCTGCGCCGGATCGGGCGTGGAGTAGACCCAGAAGGCGCGTTGCACCAGCAGCACCGCGTCGGCGATCGGGTTGAACAGGTAGAACTGGGCCGCCGGACCGAATCGCTCGTGCACGATCGAGTACGGGTAGATCATCGGGACGCCGAAGCGAACGAAGTTGGTCAGGATGTTGACCACGTTGCTGAAGTCGCGGAAGAAGACGTTCGCCGCGGCGAACAGCAGGGCGAGCCCGGTGCCGAGCACCGTGATGATGGCCAGGCCGAGGAGGAGCGCCATGATGCCGACCGGGTCGGGCGTCCAGCCGAAGCCGAGGCAGGCGATCAGCAGGATCACCAGCTGCGGCGCCACGTGGTAGCCCGAGACCAGCATCGAGGCCACCGGGAACATCTCCCGGGGCAGAGCCATCTTGCTGACCAGCGACTTGTTGCGGACGATCGACCGGGTGCCGGCGTTGAACGTCTCGCTGAAGAAGTGGACGATGATGATCCCGCAGAACATGTGGATCGCGAAGTTCGGCACGTCCTTGTGGAGCCGGAACAGGACTCCCATCACCACGTAGTAGATGAGGAACTGCGTCAGCGGGTTGACGTAGGACCACAGCAGGCCCAGGGCCGAGCCCTGGTACCGGGCACTCAGCTCACGACGGACCAGCAGGCGCAGGAGGTAGTGCCGCCGGAAGACGTCGACGAGGCCGCCGTGGGAGCTCGGCGGCTCCAGGGGCCCGTCGACGATCCGCGTGCCAGCGGGGCGCGGCGTGGAGGTGGTCTCGCTCACTCCTCGACGGCACCTTCGAACGTCGGCTTCCACGCCTCGGGCGAGGTCAGGGTGGGCAGCGCCTCGCGGTAGCGCTCGGCCAGCTGCGGCCACTCCTTGTAGAGCCGCGCGTGCAGGGCCGCGGAGCGGGCCAGCTGGTCGCGGAACTGCGTGGTGTCGCGCCGGTACCAGGAGGCGTTGATGCCGTCGGCCGAGGAGACGATCGCCGAGTCGAAGTGCGCCAGGCGGTACCAGCGCTGGTCGACGTGCGGGACGATCGCCTCGGGGTACTCGTCGGACAGCTCGCGGGTCGGGAGGACCTGCTTGGCCAGACCGCTGACCGCCATCTTGACCTTGCCGACCTTCGAGGTCGGGATCCCGACGCCACGGCCACGCTTCGGGGGCTTCTTGCGACGCGGCGGCGGGAACTCGTCCAGCGAGCCCTTGGCCACCCCGTCGTCGTACTGGTCGCGCAGGGCACGGACGTCGCTGAGCCGGTGGACGATGTCGCGGTGCATCCGGTCCGGCCCGTCCAGGACGTCCGAGAGAGCCATGAGGATGATCTCGCCGGTGCCGTACTGCATGGACATCAGGCGCTTGACGTGGTTCTCCATGCTCTCGCGCACCAGCTTGCCGCCGCGCTCGTACGGCGAGTGCATGAGGGCCGAGACCAGTCGGTTGCGCTGGTGGAAGTAGGCCTGCCAGTCGAGGGTGTCGTCCTTCTCCGTCCACGGGACGTGCCAGACGGCGACGCCGGGCAGGGAGACGGTCGGGTAGCCGGCCGACTGGGCGCGGATGCCGAACTCGGAGTCGTCCCACTTGATGAACATGGGGAGGGAGAGCCCGATCTCGGAGATCACCTGGGTCGGGATGAGGCACATCCACCAGCCGTTGTAGTCGACGTCGAGGCGACGGTGCAGCCAGCGGGTCGAGCGCAGCGACTTCCGGGAGAAGTCCTGACCGTGCGGGGTTCCGCCGGCGGGGCCCCAGAACCAGCGGTAGCGGGCGATGGCCTCGCCGTACGCGTGCATGACCGTGCGGTCGTAGAGGCTGAACATGTGCCCACCGACCAGCGTCGGGCGCTTGGTCAGGTCGGCGAAGGTGACGGCGCGGATGATGCCCTCGAGCTCGCAGACGACGTCGTCGTCGAGCAGCAGGACGTAGTCGGAAAGGCCGCGCTGGACGCTCTCGCTCATCGCGCGGGAGAAGCCGCCGGAACCACCGAGGTTCGGCTGCTCGATGACCCGCAGCTGGTCACCCAGCTCGGCGGCCGCGCGCTCGTAGTCCGGGTGGTCGGCGATCCTCTGGTTGCCCTGGTCGACGACGATGACCTCGTCGAGGATCTCCCGCACCTCGGCGTTCGAGGCGATGTTGAGCAGCTGCGCGACGCAGAAGTCGGGGCGGTTGAAGGTGGTGATGCCGACCGAGACGCGACCGGACTCGGTGCGGTCGGTGTCGACGCCCCAGACGGCCTCCTCGAGGGTGGCACCGCCGCGGCCGGCCTCGAGGTCGAACCAGTACCAGCCGCCGTCGATGAACGGCTTGAGGCTGAGCTCGATCTCGAAGCTCTGGCTGGTCGTGGAGTCGACGGTGCGAGACTCCGCACGCAGCACGTGGCCCTTGGACGTGGAGCGGTAGACGATCAGGGTGCCCTGGCCGCGCATCCGGACCCGGAGCTTGACCGTGTCGAAGATGGTCCAGCGTCGCCAGTAGCTCGCCGGGAAGGCGTTGAAGTAGGTGCCGAAGGTGATCCGGCGGTTCGGGTCGACGACGACGCGGCCCTCGGCGTCCACGCTGCCGAAGCCGGTCAGGCCGGCCACGGCCTCGGAGCCGCGCGAGCTGTCGTCGTCGCTGGAGTCGCCACCGTGCTCCTCGCCGGAGCGGCGGGAGCCGTCCTCGGTGGACCCGCCGGACCCGTCCCCGCCACCGACGTACAGGGCGGTGACATCGAGCTCCATGTCCGGCCGGACGATCGTCCGGTGGACGACGCGGAACCCTTCACCGAACTCCAGGGAGCTCGGGTCCGTGACTCGGGACTCCTCCGCTACATGGCTCACTCAGCACTCCTTCGTCGGTCTCGCAGCACGACAGGAGCGGGCTGCCTCCAAACCACCTCAAGATATCAGTCAGGGCAGCCCATCCGGGCATCGCGGGGACCCGGTCCGACTCGTGTACGTTGGCGCGGACAACGGGTCACGGGGGCGGACAGAAGCAGGGGACGAGGACATGAAGGAGCAGCTGGGGAGCGCTGTCCAGCGCTTCAGGGACGGTGGCTCGGCGGACCTCAAGCGGCGGGTCGCGGAGCTCGAGGACGAGGTCCAGGAGAACCGCCGGCTCAACCGCCGCGTCGCCGAGCTGCTCGACATCGTCGAGGAGCTCCTCGTGCCCCTCGCCCAGCGTGACGAGGAGCGCGTGCGCGCCTACCTCCGGGCCCACGAGGCCGACCTCGACGGACCCGAGGTCGAGTAGACCCGTGGCTCGACGAGTCTTCCTGCATGTCGGGCTGCCCAAGACCGGCACCACCTATCTGCAGACCCGGATGTGGGAGCAGCGCGACCGGCTCGCCGAGCTCGACTTCCTCTACCCCGGGTCCGTGCGCATGGATCACTACCGCGCCTGGCAGG
>Ga0307504_10000137_pt1 | contig 14584 bp, 17 predicted proteins | sample 19_S_MG_FD_194516 | JGI IMG/M metagenome (GOLD analysis project Ga0307504, IMG submission 194516) | Soil microbial communities from Populus trichocarpa stands in riparian zone in the Pacific Northwest, United States - 19_S | ecosystem: Environmental > Terrestrial > Soil > Riparian zone > Trees... | reverse complement strand
TAGATCGCGACGATATAGTTCAGGAGTCGCGGCACCACAAGGATCAAAATGCCAGCGATCAATGACACGATCGGTCCGAGCGTCAGATGGATATTCATAAACACCTCGCGACTGGATTGTGGGGCGCCGACGGCGTTAAGACAGCGTCTGCTGAGAAAGACGGCTCGCTGGTTACCGGCACGCCGTTGACCATACGCCTTGATTCTAGGCGATTGCCCATTGTCATATTGGACGCCGATGCGATGGACTCAAAGAACGGCCATTTCGGTCCGACAGATGGTACCTAAGTGCCGAGCGGCGGGTCGGTTGGCGCGCCCGCCGCTCGGCGATCCTTCTCTGCCGCGCACAACCTCGACGCGAAGCGCGCTGATCGGGAACGGGATCGGACTAGAACGGGCAGTAACCGGGACTCGCGGCATCGATGCGCCGGAGAGCGCCCATGGGGATGATCTGGAACGCTACAGTCACCAGCGGTTCGGCGCCTTCATTGCGCACCATGTGGACGTGCCCGCCGCCGGCGTCGATGAATCCGGTTCCTGCCGCATACCTGACAGGCGTGCAGTTTGGGTCGTCGCCGTCATAGACCGTCGCGTTCCCGACTTGACGAGCACCACACTTGGACCCGGGTGCGTATGCCAGCCGCTGTAACCGCCCGGCGCGACCGTATTGCTTGCGATATAGACATCCGAAGGGTCCTTCGCGATGATCTTTACCCTCGCGTCCTCACCCTCTTTGTCTGTCCCGCCGAGAACTCGAATCCTCTCGAAGAACGATCGGGTGAATTCACTCGTGAAATCCTTGGACGGTGTTGCCAATGCGATGCCAGGCCAATTCAGCATGACCGTTAAGCCGCAACCCAGGATCCCTCCGGTCGCCGCAAACAACCAGCTTCGTGCTTTGGCGCTCATGTGCTCTCCTCCCGGTCTGCCGTCACTGGGGTATTGAGCGCGGCGGTGGCGGCAACTTCGGAATTGCAACGTCCTTTGAATACCGGCTTCACCCTGTCGGACCGACGGTGTTCGGCGGCAAGCTCGTTTACCCCTTTACGGGGGCACGAGAGTTACTGCGCCGCTTCGCGGATTTCGACGCACACGCGCCCGATGAGCTGTATGTCGATGTGCTGCTGCCGGCAATCCTCACGGCCGCGGGTACTACATCAAGTCCGGGTACCTCCCCGGCATCACGACCGAGGCAATCGACGTCACGGTCGACTACCTCGAAGGTTCACCTCTCGATACGGGCGTGATCGCGTTCGCCAATCTGGGCGGAGCTATCCGGGGTGTGAAGCCCGAGGCCACCGCCTACTGGCATCGCGCGGCGACGCGCGACCTGCTGGTGATCGGATTCTGGGATGACCGCAGCGGCGCCGAACGCTCGATGGAGTGGGTGCGCGGCGTCTGGCCGAAGCTCGAGCCGCTTACGAACGGATTCTACGTAGACACCGACGTTGGCGACGATCCGCAGCACCGGATCCGTGCGGCCTACGGTAACAACTATCCGCGCCTTGTCGCACTTAAGAAGCGCTATGACCCGACCAATCTGTTCAGACTCAATGCCAACATCAAACCCGCGTGACCGTACCTCTGGAAAAGAAAGAGACCGACGCGGAGCTGAACAGAGAGTCCGGGCAACCGCTTGATCTGATGGTGGCCAGGCGTGCGACAGGCCGCAAATTCCCCTAGGTCTGATCCAGCAGCTGCTCGCGTGGAAAATCTCTCAGGCTCTTGATCGCGACGGCCACACCGTTACAGGCCAGCAATGTCTGGAATGCTGACGGCGCACCGATCGCAACGATATAGCCGATACCAGCGGCGTAGGCTGCGGCGAGTCCAGAGACCGCATCTTCGACCACAACACACTCACTCGGGGCGATCCCAATACTCCGTGCGGCCGCCAGATAAATATCCGGTGCGGGCTTTCCGGGGCGAATGCCGTCGTCGTAAACAATCTTCGCCACGTCGAACCATCGGTCCAAGCGTAGGTGTTCTATGAAGAAATTCAGATTCGTGATCTCTGAGGACGTCGCAATGGTTCGCGGGATGTTGCGGCGCGCGAGCGTCTCAAGAAGACCTCGCGCGCCGGGAGACAGCACGAGGCGGCGTGGGTTCAATAGGCACAATTCGCGATAGAACGACTCCTTGACTTGAATCAGATTGAGAAGTTCTTGACCCACAATCGTGCGGCCGGCCAAGTAGCTCAACACGTAGGAGTTCGGACGACCGTGCATATGAGTGGCAAGCTCATCGTCCATCATCTCGTGTCCTCGCAGGTTCTTCGCGATACCCTGCCACGATTTGACCTGCAAATCGGCGTCCCAGAACAACACGCCGTTGAAGTCAAAGGCAATGCCCTGATACCTCATGCTGCGCAGGCCCGTCGCGATCTAATTCGCTTCATCACCCGAGAGCTTGCCTCGTTCTGCGCCTGATCGGCGATGTGCTCGGCCACGATCGTGACGTGTGACGCGCCTCGTCATCGGCTGCCTGCTCAGACCTTCCCTAAGTTTTTGTCTTTGATGGTGGCCAGGGGCGGAATCGAACCACCGACACCCGGATTTTCAGTCCCAGCTGCAAAACACACCAATTTTTCGGCCTAACCTCGGACTATCCCAACGATCCGCGGCGCGAGACCGTAACGCCGCATCGGCTCGACGCAAAACGCTCCGAACGCCTACCATATGCCGCCGAGAGCCACGGTGATCGCCTCGCCATTCACGCCCCCGGCAGCGTCGCTGCACAGGAACGCGATCACCTGCGCGACCTCGCGTGGCTCCAGCACCCGGTTCTGCGGGTAGATGCCGGCGCGCTCGCGCCACACCTCCTCGACGCTGATACCGCGCCGTTCGGCCTCCGTCTTCGCCGAGCGCTCAGCCATTGCCGTTCGCACCCAGCCAGGCAGCACCGCGTTGGATGTGACTCCGAACGGCCCAGCGTCCTGGGCGACCGCGCGTGCGAGCCCGATAACCCCATGCTTGGAAGCGGTGTACGCGCTGCCGGAGCGTTCCGCTTTCTCGCCGGCGGTCGAACTGGTAAATACGAGCCGGCCGAAGCCGCGCTTGCACATGCCGCCTACCGTCAGCCGCGCGAGCTCGAACGGACCGTCGAGGTTGACGCGCATCGTCTCGCGCCAGACCTCGGGATCCTGCTCCCACACGAGCCGCTCGTGGGCCGAGCCGATGCCGTGGTTCACGACCAGCACGTCAATCGGCCCCAGTCGCTGCTCGGTCTCGGCAACGGCCAGGGCGCAGCCCTCGGCGGTGCCGAGGTCGGCCGCGACGTATTCGAGACCAACGGCCGCCAGTTCCGTCGCGCTGCGCGACACGACCATCACGCGCGCTCCCGCTGCCGACAGCAATAGCGCGGCCTCGCGCCCGATCCCCCGGCCGCCGCCCGTGACCAGCGCCACACGTCCGTTCATCGCTTAGCTCCCCAATTCGTGTTCGCGGAATCGTCCCACGCCATTATGTTTTATCTTTCCCGAAGATTGGTACTTGGTGAAGGTGTCGGCCTCCGAGTTGAACGCCAGCTTCGGAGAAGTCATTTCGATCCACTGATCTTCCGGTGTTGGCCGACGTCTGCCGCTCGCATGCACATCCCTCGTATGCGACGCCTGCGGCGACAGTGGAACGAGATCTCGTCAGGCAAGCGGCGCTTTATTGGACGCCTTACGTCCGGTTCGTTCTGGATCAAGTATTTGATTTTGATGGTAGCCAGGGGCGGAATCGAACCACCGACACGCGGATTTTCAGTCCTCCCACATCTGCGTGCACGGTCACGCAACCTCAGCCCGCCTGGTTGCAGCGCCGGAACAGATTAGACCAAGGCCATGCAAGTGCCGCCCCGCGAGCCTCCACCTGTTGACTCTTTGGACTCGAGCTTGGATCGTTCACGCCACCATGTCTGCCATCGGCCCCATCGACTCTCCGCGCCCACCACCCTCCGTGTTCCTCAGCTACGCGTCGGAAGATCGCCCAGCGGCGCAGGCCATTAGGGACGCCCTCCCGGCGTTTGGACTTGAAGTTTGGTACGACGAGAGCGGGCTGGACGGAGGGGACGCCTGGGATCAGAAGATCCGGAGACAGATACGCGAATGCGATTTCTTCATGCCGCTCATATCTGCCCAGACCGCAGTGCGCCCAGAGGGTTATTTCCGCAGGGAGTGGCGGCTGGCCGTCGAGAGAACTCTCGACATGGCCGACGATCATACCTTCCTCTTGCCCGTCGTCATCGATGACACCAATCAGGCTGCAGCCAGAGTTCCGGAGAAATTCCTCTCTGTTCAATGGTTGCGGGTCCCCGGTGGGCGACCTACAGCGGCATTAGAGGCCCTTTGCCGCCGACTTGCCTCGGGCCAGCCTGTCGCGCTGCAGCCTGCAAGAAAGACCCCGGATCAGCCCGCCGCAGCCCGCTTACAACCAGGCGCACGCGAATATCCGCAATTCCCGAGGGAAGAGCCCGGACAGAAGGTACGGTTCTGGGTCCAGGTGGTCGGCTGGGCGTTTCAGTCTTCCTGGAAATTTTTCCAGCGATTTCCCAGGTGGGTACGGATTGTTGTCTACATATGGGTATCCATCGCCTTGCTGTCGCGAGGTTGTATGCCGTCGCATGAGCATTCGGGGAGCATCTCGTCTGCTGAAGCCAAGAAGCTCAAAGAGATCTCGGAGAACTATCAGGGCAGCTTGAACAAGGCCGATATCGCGAAGCTGGGCGCGCAAATTGCCCGAGAGTTTACTGATGGAGCCGGAGACAAACCGGGAGAGGCGCACCCACTACTAGCGATACCATTCAGCGCGCCTTCTGGCGATCCTATCGCTCAAAAACTTGCTGACTCCACATTCGCGCAGGTCTACGGGAGAATCGCGCTATCCCATCACGGACGTGTGGGTTTGACGGATGAACCGCTGTCTTCGCCTGATTTGCCGGCGGCCGTGGAGCAGGGACGTGCGCACCATGCGAAATATGTTCTTTACGGCGCTGTTGATGAGCAATCAGCGGTGCACAGTCTGACCGTGAGCATGATCGTGGTGGCCGACGGTTCCATCCTTTGGTCGGGATCGTATCCCGTGGCAGGCGCCGAACCCGCCAAGATCGCGGCGGAGGTGGACTCCAAAGTGCCCCGCATAGAGGACGATTGAAGATCTGCCCCGTTATCGTCGGACTTGAGTCGCCAGACGCGCGTCGGAAACGGTCACGGGCGATCCGCGTCACTAATTGATTCAGACTGCGGCGCCGACGGCGTCGACATCGGGTGGTGGCGAGGGGGCGGAATCGAACCACCGACGCGCGGATTTTCAGTCCCTGATTCAAAGAGAGCTAAGTTGCTGACGCTCTTAATAAAAATGGCGCCCCAGTGTCCAATATTTTCCCGAGATAAAGGTATTGAAGCCCCTGAAAGGTCGAGATATCACCAGATAATATTGGACATGGCCTGCGACAAGCTTACATCGCCCCCGCCGCGCGGAGACGGCCGGCGCCTCCTGGCCGCACCGCTGCGCGCGTTCGTCGACTTCATCAAGTCGTCGGCTGATCACCTGTGACATCCGTCCCCACGCCACCGCATGCGGATTGACCTGCCCCGGTGGACAATTCGCTACGGCAGCGATTGCTCCAGGAATCGTCGCGATGACCTCTCGAATGAAGTTTTGGCCGGCGCTGCTCTGCATCACGGGTGCGCAGCTCGCTACCGTACCGACCTTGGCGCAGAACGAGCACGCGGATCACGCCGCAGGCGAGAATTTGGGCAGGGTGCACTTCCCGATCTCCTGTAGTCCCGAAGCACAGCGGCGGTTTGATCGCGCGGTCGCGATGCTGCATTCCTTCTACTATCCCGAAACGATCAAGGCTTTCACCGCCATCGCAACGGCTGAACCGTCTTGCGCGATGGCCTATTGGGGGGTTGCGATCAGTCAGCGCCCGAATCCGCTCGTCGCTCCGTTTCCTCCGGAAGTACTGCAGCAAGGGTTGGCGGCGATCGAGAAGGCGCGTGCCGCCCGCGCCCCAACACGGCGCGAGCGTGATTGGATCGATGCGCTTGCCGTGTTCTTCCAGGACTACGACGCCGTCGATCAGAAGACGCGTACGGGAAAGTACGAGGCCGCAATGGCTCGGCTCCACGGGAGCTATCCGCGCGACACGGAGGCGGCCGTGTTCTACGCCCTCGCGCTCAACGAAGCGGTCGATCTAACGGACAAGTCCTATTCGCGCCAGCTCAAGGCTGCCGCTATTCTTGAGGGTCTCGAGCGACAGCTGCCCGATCATCCGGGCATTCCGCACTACCTCATTCATAGCTACGACTACGCGCCGATCGCGGCCAAAGGGCTGCCCGCCGCCCGCCGTTACGCGGGGCTGGCACCATCCTCGCCACACGCGCTGCACATGCCTTCGCACATCTTCTCCATTCTCGGCATGTGGCAAGACGTCATCCGATCCGATCTCGCCTCCGTAGCCGCTATCAACGCGCTGGGTGCTCGCGCCGATCGCGCTGTGTCGGTGAACGGGACCCCGAATCCACTGACCTTTCACTCTCTCGATTTCATGACCAACGCCTACCTGCAACTCGCGCAGGACCAGCGCGCCAAGGCGATCGTGGACGCGCGGAACTCCATGTCAGGGTATCCCGCGAGCATTCGCTACACGGGACATACTGCCTTCGCTGCGATCCCGGTGCGCTATGCCATTGAACGTAGTGCGTGGGCGGAAGCTGCGGCGCTCCAGCCGCCTCGGACACCGTACCCTCAGGCGGAAGCAATCACTTGGTTCGGCCGAGCGCTCGGCGCGGCGCGCTCCGGCGATCTCGCTGGTGCCCGACTCGATCTCGGGGAAATCGTGCGTTTGCGTGACCAACTCGCCTCCGCACACGACTATTATTGGACCGAACAGCTCGACATCCAGAGGAAAGCGGCTGGCGCGTGGATTGCGCTCGGCGAGAATCTCGATGAGTCGATCGAATCGATGCGCGAAGCCGCCGACCGGGAAGACCGCACCGAGAAGCACGTCGCAATGGAGAATCGGCTGTCGCCGATGCGGGAACTGTTGGGCGAGCTCTTGCTCGAAGCGCAGCGCCCAGCCGAAGCGGCACACGAGTTCGAGATGTCGCTGCGCACCACCCCCAATCGTTTTCGCTCGCTGGCGGGTTGCGGGCAAGCGGCTGAGATGTCCGGTGATCGCGCGCGAGCACGCTCCTACTACCAACAGCTGGTGGCGCTCGCACGCGATGCGGACAGCGAACGGCCGGCACTCACCCGTGCGAGGGAGTTTCTGGCGACGCCGTGACTGGGCATTGCAAGGTGCTGATTTGAATGGTGGCCAGGGGCGGAATCGAACCACCGACACGCGGATTTTCAGTCCACGTCCGAAAACGCTCCAAGTCATTGACCATACGGGGATTTTCTCCGGAGAGTCATGGAATATTCTGGAGAGTTACGCGCGGATAAGCGCCTGATTTCTATAGATACGGGTGGATGATATTTCACAGCGTCCAAGCAGCGCGTGAGTGCGTCGGTGGCCCTGTCCTCCGCCAGCGGCGCCGCCGAGGGTAAGGCGGCCGTCCTAATTCCCCGAGATAGCGCCACTTAATATTGGACAGTGTTTCCCGCGCAAGTCTCCGGAGCGGAGGCGACGCCCGCGGCGTGTTCAGCGGTCGATGACGGCCATATTTCCTTCGTCGTGGCGCTCGCCGGCGGCCGGCGTGAGGTTGTTCAGCCGTTCGATCTGCTCGGCGCTCAGCTCGATGCGGTCGGCCGCGATGTTCTCCTCGACGCGGGCGACCCGCTTCGTGCCGGGGATCGGGGCGATGTCGTCGCCCTGCGCGAGCAGCCAGGCCAGAGCGATCTGTGCCGGTGTTGCGCCCGCCTCGGCGGCAACGGCCTTGACCTCGTCGACGATGCGCAGGTTGCGTTGGAAGTTCTCGCCGGTGAAGCGCGGATTGGTCTTGCGCCAATCGTCGTCGGAGAGTTGCTCGGGGGAGCGGATCTCGCCGGTGAGGAAGCCGTGGCCGAGCGGCGAGTAGGGAACGAAGCCGATGCCCAGCTCGCGCAACAGCGGCAGCAGTTTGGCCTCCGGATCGCGGGTCCACAGGGAGTACTCCGTCTGCAGGGCGGCGATGGGATGGACGGCGTGGGCTCGGCGGATCGTCGCGCGGCCGGCCTCGGACAGACCGATGTATCGGACCTTGCCCTCGGCGACCAGCTCGGCCAAGGTGCCGACGGTGTCCTCAATGGGCGTTTTCGGATCGACCCGGTGCTGGTAGTACAAGTCGATGTGGTCCGTGCCGAGCCGCTTCAGCGATCCCTCGACCGCGGCGCGGATGTTCGCCGGGCTGCTGTCGAGCACCCCGGGGCCACCACCAGAGTGCGAGACGATGCCGAATTTCGTCGCCAGCACGACATGGCCGCGGCGCCCCTTGATGGCGCGGCCGACCAGTTCCTCGTTGGTGAAGGGACCGTAGATCTCGGCGGTGTCGATGTGGGTAACACCCAGGTCCAGCGCCCGATGGATGGTGCGGATGGACTCGTCGTCGCTGCCCGCCCCGATGTTGTAGTAGCCGGACATGGACATGCAGCCGAGTCCTATGCGGGAGACGTCGAGTCCGCCGATCGAGATGTGCTTCATGGTGATGTGCTCCTGACGGGAACCGTTCGCGATGCGGCAGTGTCGCTGGATCGCCTCGAAGCGGTTTGCCGGATTTGGCGAGGTTATTGCCTAAAATAACGTTTCGGTGTCGGAGTTGAGAATAGCCGGTGAGCACGATGCTAGACTTCAATGCGGCATAGACTGTGGCCAAAACCCCCATGTACAAGCATCCAACGCAAGAAACGTCCGAGGCTGAATCGGTGAGCGGCTTGGCTCACGCCCTCGGTAACTTTGCCCAAACCGACGGTGATTACGCCACGGCCATTCCGGCGCTCACGCTCCACCGCCGCAGTGCGCCAACCGAACCTCTGCACTGCATTTACGGCTTAGGTTTGGGCGTGATCGCGCAGGGCCGCAAGCAGGTCATGCTCCGGGAGGATGTGATCGACTACGGCCCCGGTCAATCGATGCTCACGACCATCGATCTTCCTGTCGTCTCACACATCACGCAGGCCAGTGTCCGGAGGCCGTTCCTTGGCCTGTTGCTGACGCTGGATGCCCGCCAAATCCTGCAGTTCGCCTCCGAGATGGAATTGCCGCAGCCGTCGAGGCAGCGTGCCTATCGACCCGTCTCCATCGAAAAGCTCGACGAAGCGCTGATCGATGCCCTGGTCCGGCTCGTCAAACTTGTGAACGAGCCGGCGCTGGCTCCTCGGCTGGCCCCATTGATCCAGCAGGAAATCATCATCCGCCTGCTAACCGGTCACTACGGACCGCAACTGCAGCACCTTGTCGCCGCCGGATCTCCGAGTCAGCAGATTGCGAAGGCCGTCGCCTGGCTCAAGCAGAATTTCACTCAGGCGCTGCACGTCGACGCCCTGGCAGCTCGCACGCACATGAGCCCATCAACGTTTCGACAGCATTTCCGCGCCATCACGGGCATGAGCCCGTTGCAGTTCCAGAAGCAATTGCGTCTGCAGGAAGCGCGGCAATTGATGCTCAACCAGAGCCTCGACGCGGGCAACGCCGGGGGGCTTGTGGGCTATGAGAGCGCCTCCCAGTTCAGCCGCGAGTACAGCCGCCTGTTTGGCGCTCCGCCTCAGCGCGATATCAGGCGCATGCGACTGAGCCAAACGTCGTCGACACAGTAGGCCTGCGCGGCTCTCGTGAAGTGAAGGTCCGCTTATGGGACCGCTAGCTGCCCATCGGTCTGACCTGCCGGTGTCGACGCAAAGCGGACACATCCTCACAGCGAGGCCTCGGCTTCGATTGAAGCAAGGCGATATTTTATCGCACCCTGACGACAACCTTGCCTTTTGCACGTCCTCTTTCGACGTAAGCCATAGCCTCGTTCGTCGACTCGAATGGAAAGACCCGATCCACAACTGGCCGAATAATCCCAGAATCGATGAGGTGACCGATCTCGCGTAACTGATCTCCGTTGGCTCTCATGAAAAGAAATGAATAGCTCACGCGATGACGTTTGGCTTTCTTCCTGATTCGATAGCTCAACAGGCGCATGAACTGTCTCAAGATCCAGGACGATCCCATGTCTTTCGCGAAATCGGGATCCGGTGGACCGGAGATCGAGATGAGTTTTCCGCCCGGCTTCAGCACTCGGAGTGATTTTTCGAGCACCTCTCCCCCGAGACTATTCAGAACGACATCGTAGTCCCGAAGGATGGTTGCGAAATCGTCCTTGCGGTAATCGATGACGATATCTGCACCGTGGGCTTTGACCCAATCGAGATTCGCCGTGCTCGTTGTCGTAGCGACGACCGCTCCCACATGCTTCGCCAACTGGATTGCAAATGTTCCTACCCCGCCGGAGCCCGCGTGGATCAGGACTTTTTGTCCCTTCTTCAAGTTCGCTCGTTCGATCAACGCTTGCCACGCGGTCAGGCCCACCAGAGGGATGGAGGCCGCTTCTTCCATAGTGAGTGCTTTGGGCTTGATCGCCACGGCATCTTCATTCATCGCGATGAATTCCGCGAACGTACCGATTCGATCTTTATCGGGTCGCGCATAGACCTCGTCGCCGGGCTTGAATCGCCGCACTCGCGATCCGACCCGAACTACGACTCCCGCCACATCGTTGCCCAGAATGAGCGGTAAGCGATAAGGCAAAAGGAGTTTGAACTCTCCGTTTCTGATTTTGGAATCCAGGAGGTTTACACCAGCGGCGTGGATCTGGACTAACACGTCATTCTGCCGCAGCTCCGGGTCTGGCATTTCGCCGATCCGTGGGCCGTCCTTTTTTCCATAGCGATCGACGATAAATGCTTTCATGATTTTTCCTCTACCGGCACCGCGTCGAGCCGCAGATCTCTTCGAATCCCAGCGTCCACCAGGCCAGCAGGCGCAAATCTGCGTAGCAATCGCAGGCGGCTCGCGAGCCCGCCAGCTGTGTATCGGAGTTTCGGGCGAGCCGCACTGGCAGCTTTCAGCACGACGTCAGCCACGACGCCCGGCTGTTCCGCAGTTGCCATCACTTCCTTCACCCTCTTGTTCACGGCCGCACGAACCTCGCGATACTCATCGAGCTTGGCGTCGGGTTCCAGGAAGTTCGCGTCGAACGGCGTCTTCGTGTATGCGGGCTCGATGACCGAGACCCGGATGCCCCTCGTGCGTAGCTCATGGTCGAGCGACTCGGAATAACCTTCGATCGCGTGCTTGGTCGCGGCATAGAGTGCTCCGTACGGCATGGGCAAGAAACCAAGCACGGAGCCGATGTTGATGATGCGACCACCCCCCTGCTTTCGCATGTAAGGCACGACGGCGCGCGTCATCCGGACGACCCCGAAGAAGTTCGTCTCGAAGATCCACCGGGCCTGTTCGATCGAACTCTCTTCCGCTCCGGCGGGGGCGACACCAAAGCCGGCGTTGTTCACGAGCAGGTCGACTCGACCTTCGAATCGCATTAACTCGTTGACAGCCGCCTCGACTGATTCATCGCTGGTCACGTCGAGGGCCAGCATCCCGAACGATCGCTGGCCGGTTTGCGCTCCGCGTCTGCTGGTGCCGTAAACCTTGTAGCCAGCCGTCGCGAGGCGCTCGGCCGTCGCTTTGCCGATGCCTGACGAGGCGCCCGTAACGAGCGCGATGGATTTCTTGAGCTTCATGGGAATGCCTTTCAGTGGGCGTCACGAATTCAGTTGCGGCGATGACGGAGCAGGGGCCACGGGATCTGGGTGGCGTCGTTCATCGCGTATGGCCGGCATATGATATACATCATATTTTCGCTCGAAGAAGAGCCGGCACGGGTGCAGGTGCACTCAGGTTCCAGCGGGGGCAAAATTCTTCAACGCCGCCTTCAGCAGCGCGTCGGAAAGCTTGGGGTCGTCGACGGCGCGCGCCAGCAGCAATGCGCCGACCATCGTGGCCACGGTAACGAGGGCGTGTTCGTGCGCGCCCGGTTGCCCCCAGTCGGGCAACTGGCGAGCAACGACATCGATCATCTCCTTGATACGGCGCGTGGCCGCGCGCCGTACCTCGGGGGCCTGACGCGGCATCTCCGAACCGAGGGCCGCAACCGGACAGCCCATTTCCACGCTTTTTACGTGCTCCTTCGAGAGGTAGGCGTGCAGCAGCCGCTGCAACGCCTGCTCCGGCGGAGCGGTGGCCGCGACGCGCGCCGATGCTGCTACGGCCTCGGCACCGGCGCGGTCCGCCGCCTCGGCGAGCATCGCCTCGCGCGAAGCGAAGTGGGCGTAGAAGCCGCCGTGCGTGAGGCCAGCCTCCTTCATGATGTCGGCGACGCTGGTGCCGTCGTAGCCACTGCGCCGGATGGCGCGTGCGGCGGCCTCGACGATACGTTCGTGCGTGACTTCCTTGGCTCTGGGGGCAGTCCGCTGCATATGATGTCCATCATACAGAATCCGGTGCAGAGTGCAAGGCGGCCTCCCTGCCCAGCACGCGGTCGGCGCCGTTTTCAGCGGACACGACGGCGGCTGTTGCTCGCTACCAGGTGCTCGACGTCGACGGGGCCATCGCGTTCTACACCGAGCACCTTGGATTTCACCTGGAACAGCGCGCGGGCGTTGTCTTCGCGACCGTCTCACGTGGCCAGCTTCACCTCCTTCTAAGCGGGCCCGGGAGCTCAGGCTCGCGCCCGATGCCGGATGGACGCCGCCAGGAGCCCGGGGGCTGGAACCGGATAGTGCTTTACGTCGAGAATCTCGACGCGGTGGTTCCCACCCTCAAGGCAAGCGGCGCCCGCTTGCGAAACGAAGTTGAGGTTGGACCAGGTGATAAGCAGATCCAGATCGAGGACCCTGACGGAAATCCAATTGAGCGTCATGAAGCGCCGAAGAAGGCGGCGACGTAGTTCATCTCAAGGGAAGCCTATTTGCGCTGTAGCTCCTGGTCCGCTTCACGCAGCCATTCATCCCGATCGGGCGCGGCGGGCAGCGCCAGCGCCGCGTCGCGAGCGCGCATGTAGTTTTCTCGGGCACCGCGCGAGTCTCCCGTTTTCGCCAACGCCTCCGCCAGCGCAAGCAGGTTCGGTGGGTAAAGCGGCCGGAGCGCTACTGCGCGCCGCGCGGCAGCCAATCCCGCCTCGGCGTCGCCGGGCCCCAACGGCCAGCCTGGCGCTCGGATCAACACCAGAGCCTGCACGCGCGCCGGCCCTGCCTCGTCGTAGTTGGGATCCGCTGATTCGACACGCGTCAACGTAGCGAGCATGTCGCTTAAGAACTCGCCCGAGCGCGTGGGGTGTGCCCGCGCGTTAAGTCCGAGTGCAACCGCGCGTCCGTATAGACAGGCTGACGCTTGCGGCTCAAGCAAGAGACATGCCTCCGCATCGCGGCTGGCCTCTGCCGCTAGCTCGCCGCGAATCTTCGAGTCAGACTCATGATCGCTCCGCTGCGCTTCCAGCTCGATCGCCGCAGCCAGCGCGGCGACCGAAGAGGACGCCGCGCCCTGTACCGGGGGGGCCGGTCGTCGCGTCACACATGCGGCGACTGCGACTATCAACAACCCGCACCAGAACTGCCTGATCACCGCGCTGCCGCTTGGGACGGCAGCTTGGTCTGCACGAAGCCGTGCAGACGTAGCGGTGCCAAAGAGTCGGCGCTCCCAGATACGCGACCGATCTTAAGCAGCCCCGCCTGCAGGGCCCGTGCCCGGCCGGCGGTCACGCGCGAGTCAACCACCGCAATGATGGCAACGGGCAGCTCCGGAGACTGTGTCACGACCTTGAGCTCGCTTGCGAACGGCAGGCTCGGAAGTGCGGCCGCCTGAGTCTGATCGAGCAATACCGCGACCCGTTCGCCGGCGGCGACCCTCCTCAAGGCGCTGAGTATCTGCCCCGTCGACTCGATCTTAACGTCCGACGGCAGCGCCCAGCCCTCAAGGGCGATGTGCCGCACGAAGTTGGGGGCGTAGCCCGCGACGCTGAGTATGGTGTACCCCGACATTGACGCCGGCCCGGTGACGTGGCCAGATTTTGCAACCAACGTCCACCGCTGCTGCGGGCCAACATCCGCCACGTCTGCCTGGACGAGCGGCGTCAGATGCAGTTGAGCCGCGTGCTCCACAAAGAATGGATACGGCACGAAGGCGAGCACGGCATCGGCGCTGCCGAGTTTCGCGAGGCCGCCCTCCTCCGTCGGGTCGTAGACGGCCGCAAGACTTCCCGCTGGCCAGCCGGAGATTGCCACTGCGGCGTTTGTGAATTGATCTATGAGCGGCTGCGCATCGCCGGCTCCGCCGGGATATCCCGGGGCACAGAACACCAGGGTCGCAAGCGTTGCTGTTAACAGTGTACTCATGTGTTTAGGCTATCATTCTCCGGCGCTGCGGGTCTCCCCGTCGGAAGGAGCGTTGCTTTCATCCATGCGTATTCCCGCAGCGCCCAAGGCCGTTCAAATCTTCCTCCATGTACTGCGAGCGCGAGGCTGGATTGCCGGCGCGTCCGTAGTCCTCGCCGCAGCGGGAATATACGGCGCCTTGCAGGTGCCCAATGATCCTTCGACCGAGCGACTGATCGTAGCCAGCGACCCCGTCGCGCTCGC
>Ga0307504_10000136_pt1 | contig 14589 bp, 12 predicted proteins | sample 19_S_MG_FD_194516 | JGI IMG/M metagenome (GOLD analysis project Ga0307504, IMG submission 194516) | Soil microbial communities from Populus trichocarpa stands in riparian zone in the Pacific Northwest, United States - 19_S | ecosystem: Environmental > Terrestrial > Soil > Riparian zone > Trees... | reverse complement strand
CTCGCCTTCCTGATCCCGATCTTCCTGCGGTGGCGGATGGGCGACGCGTTCGAGCCAGGGGCGTGGACGTTGGGGAGCAAGTACAAGTGGATGAACCTCGTGGCGGTGATCGAGATCGCGATCATCTCGATCTACTTCATCCTCCCGTTCACCCCGACCGGAGTGCCCTTCAACAAGGACTTCAGCTGGGCGAGCTTCAACTACGCACCGATCCTGACGTTCGGCGTGCTCATCGTGCTGGCGGTCTGGTGGAACCTCTCGGCGAAGAAGTGGTTCACCGGACCGAAGCACACGATCGACGAGGACGTCGTCCAGGCGTTCGACGACTGACGGCTTGACCGACGAAGCACTCCTGGACCGCCTCGCCTGCCTGGCGGGGCGGTCCTGGCGTGCCGAGGACCTTCCCGGCGGGCTGACCAACCGCAACATCCGGGTCACGAGCACCGACGAGGGCCCGGTCCTCGACGTGGTGGTCCGTTGCACGCAGAGCGACGCCGAGCTGCTGGGGATCGACCGGGACGCCGAGCACACCAACACGCTCGCGGCGGCAAGGGCCGGCGTGGGGGCGCCGGTGCTCGAGTACCGTCCCGAGCTCGGGATGCTCGTCGTCGGCTTCCTCCCTGCCCGCACGCTCGAGGACGCCGACTTCGCCGACCCCGCGGTGATGGGCCGGGCGGCGAATGCCTGCCGGAGGCTGCACGACGGTCCGGCGTTCACCGGGGTGTTCGACATGCCGGCCCGCCAGGCGGCGTACCGCCGGACAGTCCGCGACCGCGGCTTCACCCTGCCACCGACCTACGACGACCACGCGGGCGCCTGGGCCGAGGTGGTCGGAGCCCTCGCAGCGGACGCACCGCCGCCAGTGCCGTGCAACAACGACCTGCTGGCCGCGAACTTCCTCGACGACGGCGAGCGCGTGTGGCTGATCGACTATGAGTACTCCGGGATGGGCGATGCGGCCTTCGAGCTGGGGAACACCGTGACCGAGTGCGAGTTCACGCCCGAGCAGACCGAGGCCTGGGTCGAGGCGTACGCCGGCGCGCACACCACCCGCGCCCTCCTCGCCCGGGTGCGGCTTCAGGCGCTCGCGGCGCAGTACGGCTGGTCGCTGTGGGGGTTCATCCAGGCCGCGACCAGCCCCCAGGACTTCGACTTCCACGCGTGGGGGATGCACCGGTTCGCCAAGGCCGAGGCGACCTTCCGCGGGCCCGACCTGCGGCGGCTGCTGGTCGAGGTGACCGGTGGCTGATCTCCCCACCCGCGCCCGGGTGGTCGTGGTGGGCGGCGGCGTCATCGGCACCTCGGTGGCCTACCACCTGACGAAGCTCGGCTGGTCCGACGTGCTCCTCCTGGAGCAGGGGTCGCTCTCGTGCGGCACCACCTGGCACGCCGCGGGGCTGGTCGGTCCCTTGAGAGCCTCGGAGAACGGCACGCGACTCGTGCAGTACTCCGCGGAGCTCTACGCCTCGCTCGAGGCCGAGACCGGGCTGTCCACCGGCTACCGCAACGTCGGCGGCGTGATCGTCGCCCGCACCGAGGACCGCATGGTGCAGCTCCGGCGTACGGCGGCCAACGCGGTCGCCTACGACATGCCGTGCGAGCTGATCACCCCGGAACGAGCTCAGGAGCTGTGGCCGGCGATGGCGGTCGACGACCTGCTCGGCGCGATCTGGCTGCCCGGCGACGGCAAGGTGAACCCCGCCGACCTCACCCAGTCACTGGCACGGGGGGCTCGCATCGGGGGCGCTCGGATCGTGGAGCGGGTGCGGGTCACCGGCTTCTCCGTCGACGGCGACCGGGTCACCGGCGTCCGGACCGACCACGCCGGAGATCAGCAGAGCGTCGAGGCCGAGGTGGTGGTCAACGCCGCCGGTCAGTGGGCCAAGGCCCTCGGCGACCTGGTCGGCGTGACGGTGCCCCTGCACTCGGCGGAGCACTTCTACGTCGTGACCGAGGCGGTCCCCGGCGTGCACCCGGACCTGCCGATCATGCGGGACCCCGACGGCTGGACGTACTTCAAGGAGGAGACCGGCGGCCTGGTCGTCGGGGGCTTCGAGCCGGATGCCAAGCCGTGGCGCGCGCCGGACGAGCTGCCGTACCCGTTCGAGTTCCAGCTCCTGGAGGAGGACTGGGACCACTTCTCGATCCTCATGGACGAGGCTCTCGTCCGCATCCCCGCGCTCGCCGAGACCGGGATCCGGAAGTTCTACAACGGGCCGGAGTCGTTCACCCCCGACAACCAGTTCCTGCTCGGCCAGGCGCCCGGGCTGCGCGGCTTCTTCGTGGCCGCGGGCTTCAACTCGGTGGGCATCGCCTCCGCCGGCGGCGCCGGGCGCGCTCTGGCCGAGTGGATCGTGTCCGGGGAGCCGCAGGAGGACCTCGTCGGGGTCGACGTACGCCGGTTCGCGCCGTTCCACGGCGACAACGCGTGGCTCCGATCCCGGGTCGCGGAGGTGCTCGGTCTGCACTACGCGGTGCCGTGGCCCAACCGGGAGCTGGAGTCGGCCCGACCGCAGCGGGTCTCACCGCTGCACGAGCGGCTCGCCGAGAAGGGCGCCCTGTTCGGGACCCGGATGGGCTGGGAGCGACCCAACGTCTTCGGGCCGCCGGGATCGAGCCTCGACTACTCCTGGGGGAAGCCTCCGTGGCTGCCGTGGTCGGCGGCCGAGCAGCGCGCAACCCGCACAGACGTAGCCGTGTTCGACCAGACGTCGTTCTCCAAGTACGTCGTCGAGGGACCCGGTGTCCTGGCAGGGCTGCAGTGGGTCTGCGCCAACGACGTCGACGTCCCGGTCGGGTCGTGCGTCTACACGCCGTTCCTCAACGAGCGCGGCACCTACGAGGCGGACCTGACGGTCACACGGACCGGCAGCGAGTCCTTCCTGCTCGTGTCGAGCTCGGCCACCACGGTCCGCGACCTGGACTGGCTGCGTCGTCACGGGGCGGCCGCGCGAGACGTCACGGACTCCTACGCCGTCCTCGGGGTGATGGGGCCGCGTTCGCGTGAGCTGCTGGCCGGCCACTCGCCCGACGACTGGTCGGAGGAGGGCTTCCCGTTCGCCACCTCGCGCGAGGCCCGCGTCGCAGGCGTGCGGCTGCGGGCGACCCGCATGACGTACGTCGGCGAGCTGGGCTGGGAGCTGATGGTCCCGGTCGCCGACGCCGGGTCGGTCCACGAGGCGCTCGGGGCCACCGATGCCGGCTACTACGCGATCGAGTCCCTTCGCCTGGAGAAGGGCTACCGCGCCTTCGGCCGGGAGCTCACCCCCGAGCTCACCCCCGTCGAGGCAGGGCTGGTTTTCGCCACCGCGCTGTCGGGGACCAAGGACTTCCTCGGACGCACGGCGCTCGAGCAGCACCGGCAGGAGCTCGCGGGCGGAGGACCCCGGCGTCGGATCGTGTCCTTCGTGGTCGAGTCGCCCGAGCCGATGTTGTGGGGCGGCGAGCTGCTGCTGGCCGGGGATCGTCCGGTCGGTCAGGTCACCAGTGCCGCGTGGGGCGAGACGGTGGGCGCCTGCGTGGGTCTGGCGCTGCTGCGCTCGGCCGGCCCGGTCACGACCGACTCGCTGGCCGCGCTGCCCGAGGTGACCGTCGACGTCGCGGGGGAGCGGCACCCGGTCCGGCTCTCGCTCAAGGCCCCTCTCTGACACGCTGGGCCCATGCCGGTCGTCCTCGTGCCCGCCGCCCGCTGGCCGCGTTGGGCGACCAACTTCGGTGAGCGGCACGGCGGCGCCACCCTCGACGTCACCGAAGGCGCGCTCCAGGGACGGGCCGAGGACGGCTCGCACTTCACCGCGCGGCTTCCCTTCGGTCTCGAGCCCGTCGGGCCTCCCGACGCGTTCGCCCAGGCGGCTGAGGCGCCGGGTGACTGGGGCGTCCTGCTGGTCCGCAAGGGCGGCTTCGCGATCGCCCGGATGCACGGAGTCACCATCGCCGGGCACAAGATCGGCCAGCGGCACGTGCAGGGACGGACGAAAGCCGGTGGCCAGAGCCAGCAGCGGTTCGCGCGCCGTCGCGACAACCAGGCGCGGCAGGCCTACGAGGCCGCGGCCGGGCACGCGGCGCGCCTGCTCTCCGGTGTCCCGCTCCTGGTCGTCGGGGGTGATCACAGCGCGGTCGACGCAGTCCTGCCCGAAGCCGGGCTGGCCGACGTCAGGGTCGTCGAGCCGTGGCTCCCGGTGCCGGACCCGAAGCGCGCCGTCCTCGACCAGGCGATCCTCGACGCGGGCTCGATCCGCGTCGAGGTGGTCAACGCCTGAGCGGCGCCGAGGAATCGACGAGGAATAGAGTCGGAGCGTGAGCAACCCGATCGAGGTCTCGGGTCTGGTCAAGACCTTCGGGCAGTTCCGCGCTCTCGACGAGCTCGACCTGACCGTCGAAGCCGGCGAGGTGCACGGGTTCCTCGGGCCCAACGGCGCCGGCAAGTCCACGACCATCCGGGTGCTGCTCGGCCTGCTGCGCAAGGACGCCGGCGAGGTCCGGATGCTCGGCGGCGACCCTTGGAAGGACACCGCCGACCTGCACAGGCGCCTTGCATACGTCCCCGGCGACGTGAGCCTCTGGCCCAACCTGTCCGGCGGCGAGATCATCGACCTCCTGCTGCGGATGCGCGGCGTGACCGCGGATCCGGCCAAGCGCACCGAGCTGCTCGAGCGGTTCCAGCTGGACCCCACCAAGCGCGGCCGGGCGTACTCCAAGGGGAACCGACAGAAGGTCGCGCTGGTCGCCGCGTTCGCCGCGCCGGTCGAGCTGCTGCTGCTCGACGAGCCGACCTCCGGGCTCGACCCCCTGATGGAGCAGGTGTTCAACCAGTGCCTCGGCGAGCACAAGGCCGCCGGGACCTCCGTCCTGCTCTCCAGCCACATCCTCAGCGAGGTCGAGCGGCTGGCCGACCGGGTCACGATCATCCGCGCGGGGCAAGCCGTCGAGACCGGGTCGTTGAGCGAGCTGCGCCACCTCAAGGCGGCCGAGGGTCGCCTCGGTGACGGCGCGACGCTCGAGGACCTGTTCCTCGACGCGTACCGGACCGATGGCTGACTCCTGGACCGGAGGCGGTCGACTCGTCCGCCTCTACGGACGCCGCGACCGGGTGCTGGCCCCGGTGTGGGTGCTCGTGCTGACGGCGATGTGCGGCGCCTCGGCCGTCGCCACCGCCGACCTGTACGCCGGCACGTCCGAGCTCGCCGACGCCGCCCACCTGATCAACCAGAGCCCGGCGCTGGTCGCGCTCTACGGGCCGATCCTCGACGAGCACAGCCTCGGCGAGATCGCGATGTCGAAGACGACGGTCATGTACGCGATGTTCGTCATGCTCATGACCCTCGTGCTCGTCCGGCGGCACACTCGGGCCGAGGAGGAGTCCGGCCGGTTCGAGCTGCTCGGCGCGACGGCGGTCGACCGGGTCACGCCGACCGTGGCCGCCACGGCGTACGCCGCCGGCGTGGTCGCCGTCCTCGGCGTGCTCTCCGCGGTGGCGGACGTCGCCGGCGGGCTGCCGGTCCGGGGATCGCTGCTGTTCGGCGCCTCCTGGCTCGGCATCGGCCTGGTCGGCGTCGGCATCGCCGTGGTCGCCTGCCAGCTCTCGGCCAGCACCCGCACCTGCGGTGCTCTCGGGCTCGCGGCCGTCGCGACGTTCTACCTGGTGCGGGCGGCCGGCGACGTCGGCCCGGGCTGGCTCAGCTGGCTCTCGCCGCTGGGCTGGGGCACCCGCCTGCGCGCCTGGGGCGACCCTCGCTGGTGGGTGCTGCTGCTCTACCCGGTGACCGCCGCCGCGCTCGTCGGCCTGGGGTGGGCCCTGCACCGGCGCCGCGACCTCGGCTCCGGCCTGGTCGCGGCCCGTCCCGGACCGGCCGTGGCCGCGCCGTCGCTGCGCGGCGCGGCGAGCCTCGGCCTCCGGCTCCAGCGCACCGCTCTGGTCGGCTGGACCGTCGGCACGGTGGTCCTCGGAGCCGTCTTCGGCAGCATCGCGCCGACCTTGGGCGACTTCTTCAAGTCCGACGCCGCCCGGGCGGCCCTCCGCGCGTTCGGCGGGCGAGGCGCCGTCGAGGACGCCCTCCTCGCGGCCCTGCTCCACATCGCTGCGTACGTCGTGACGGCCTACGGCCTCTCGGTGGTCGCGGCCGCGGGCAGCGAGGAGCGGGACGGCCGGGCCGCCGTGGTCCTGGCCACCGGAAGCACCCGGCGTTCGGTCTTCGGTGCCACCGCAGGCCTGGTCGCGCTCGGCTCCGTGTGGCTGCTGCTCACCACCGGCCTGGGCATGGCGATCGGGTTCGGGCTGCAGACCGGTGACGTCGCCGACGGAGTGGGACGCCTGCTGCCGGCCGTGGCGGCGTACGTCCCCGCCGTCCTCCTCACGGGCGCCCTGGGCCTGGCTGGGTTCGCCTGGTCCGCGCGATGGGCCGCTGCGGGGTGGGGCCTGCTCTTCCTGTTCCTCACGCTGGGCGAGCTGGGCGAGCTGCTGCACCTGCCGGACTGGGCGATCGGGCTCTCGCCCTTCCAGCACGTGCCCGCCCTTCCCGGCGGCACCGTCCACGCGGCGCCTCTGGTCGCGTTGAGCGTGCTCGCCACGACCGTCGGGTTCGGAGCCTGGTTGCGCTATCGGAGCCGCGACATCGACTAGCGTCCCGATCATGTGGGAGCCGGAGCCCGGGTGGCATCCGTTGCCCGGCGGCATGGGTACCTCGACGGTGGGCGTCTGGCGCACCGCGCTCGGCGAGCAGGCCGTGGTGATCAAACGGTTGGCCGCCCCCGGGCCGCACGACCCGGCCGAGCTGTCCGATCCCCACCACTTCGCCTACTGGCGCCGCGAGGCCGACGTGCTCAGCACCGGCATCGCGCTGCGCACCGAGGGGCTGCGCTCCGTCGAGGCCGCGGTGGAGGAGGACGCCGAGGGCATCACGATCACCCGGGAGTGGATCGAGGACGCGGCCGTCTCCGGACTGTTCGTCGCGCACGCTCTCGGTCGCTTCGCCGGCAGCTCGCTGGCCCGGCCGCGGTTCCTCACCGAGAACCTCTTCGCCGCCCGCATCGCCCGGGTCGAGCTGCGCGGCGGCTGGCCGACGCTGGCACGGACGACGGTGGCCGACGTCGCCGACCACCTCTGGCGACGTCGTACGTCGATGGTCGACCGCGTCGCGGCCCTCCCGGAGGTGCCGACGTACGGCGACCCGGCACCGGCGAACCTGCCCGGCCGGGAGGGCGACGACCTGCTCGCGATCGACTGGGCCACGCTCGGCCACGGACCCGTCGGACTGGATCTCGGGCTCTACTCACTCGCCTCGCGCGAGGAGTTCGAGCCGCTGCTCGACGCCTACCTGCTCGGCCTGCCCCACGGGCTGGCCGACCGCGACGACGTCGTCACCGGCGCTCGGATCGTGGCCGTCTACACGGCCCTCAGCCGCGCTGAGTGGGCCCTGGCGAGGGTCGCCGGGGGAGAGGGCGCGCTCGCGAGCAAGTACCGCCACCCGGCGGTGGCGCCGCACCTGCGCACCCTCCAGCGACAGTTCGACCAGATCGAAGCCCTGATGGACGACTGACCTACTCGACGGTCGCCGGGCTGAACGTGTCGCAGGCCTGCAGGCTGCCCTGCTGGTAGCCGGTCATGAACCACTTCACCCGCGCCGCGGACGAGCCGTGCGTCCACTGCTCGGGGTTGACCTGCCCCTGCGTGGTCTGCTGGATCTTGTCGTCGCCGACGGACTTCGCGGCCTCGATCGCCTGCTGGATGTCGGTGTCGCTGAGGTCCTGGATGAGCGCCTGCCCGGACTGGTCGCTGGTCGAGGTGGCGTTCTTGGTCCACATGCCCGCGTAGCAGTCGGCTTGGAGCTCCAGCCGCACCGAGTCGGAGTTCGGCCCCTTCTGGGTCTTCACCTGGCCCATGGTGCCGAGGAGGTTCTGGATGTGGTGGCCGAACTCGTGGGCGATGACGTACGGCTCGACGAAGTCACCGGCCGGGCCGCCGAGCTGCTGCTGGAGGACGTCCTGGAAGAACGTGGTGTCCAGGTAGATGGTCTCGTCGACCGGGCAGTAGAACGGACCGACGTCCGAGGTCGCCGCGCCGCAGCCGGTCTGGGTCTGCCCGGAGAACGTCTCGAGCGAGGCCTCGGGGTGGAACTTCGCGTTCGACTGCTGCGGAAGAGCCTTGCTCCAGTAGCTGACGAGGGAGTTCTCGACCGCGACCCGTGCGCAGTCCGCGGAGTTGTTGGCGTCCTCGCCGGTCTGGCAGTTGTCGTAGCGGCCGGTGTCTGCGCCACCGATCCGGCTGGTGTTGAGGCTGTCGTTCGGCAGCGACGGGCCGCCCTGGGTGCCCAGGCCCGTGCACTGGGTCAGCACGATGAACAGAATGATGATGATCAGGCCGCCGAGACCGCCGCCGGCCTTGGTGCCGCCGGGGATCGGGATGCGCATCCCGCCGCCGCCCATGCCGCCACCACCGCCACCGCCGCCGGTGTCACGCACGCGGCTGCGGTCGAGTCGGGCCTTGGGGTTGAAGCGCATGGGCTGCCTTCCTCATCTACGGGGACGGCGCCAATGAGCTGAGGTGGTCGCCTGCCGAATACACTAACCATCCTCATGATCACCGCCCAGCACCTCGAGGTCCGTGCCGGTGCTCGACTCCTGATGGACGGTGTGAGCTTCCGGGTCGCAGCGGGGGACAAGGTCGGTCTGGTCGGGCGCAACGGCGCGGGCAAGACGACCCTCACCAAGATCCTCGCCGGCGAGGCCCTGCCCGCCTCCGGCTCGGTCCAGATCACCGGTGCTGTGGGCTACCTCCCGCAGGATCCCCGCTCCGGTGACCCCGAGCAGCCCGCTCGCGAGCGGATCCTGTCCGCGCGCGGCCTCGACGACGTCGTACGACGCCTGCGTGAGGCCGAGCAGGAGATGGGGAGCGACGACCCGAACATCCGCGAGCGCGCGATGCGCCGGTACACCCGGGCCGACACCGACCTGCATGCCGGCGGCGGGTACTCCGCGGAGTCCGAGGCCGCCCAGATCGCCAGCAGCCTCGGGATCGAGGAGCGAATCCTGGCCCAGCCGCTGAGGACCCTGTCCGGTGGTCAACGGCGCCGGGTCGAGCTCGCGCGGATCCTGTTCTCAGGGGCCGAGACACTCCTGCTCGACGAGCCCACCAACCACCTCGATGCGGACTCGATCGTCTGGCTGCGCGGCTTCCTCAAGGCGCACAAGGGCGGCCTCATCGTGATCAGCCACGACACCGGGCTGCTCGAGGCGACGGTGACCAAGGTGCTGCACCTGGACGCCAACCGCGCCGAGATCGACGTCTACAACATGGGCTGGAAGGACTACCTCCAGCAGCGGGAGACCGACGAGAAGCGGCGCAAGCGGGAGCGCGCCAACGCCGAGAGCAAGGCCAAGGTGCTGACCGACCAGGCGAACAAGATGCGGGCGAAGGCGACCAAGGCCCAGGCCGCTCAGTCGATGCTGAAGCGCGCGGAGAAGCTGATGGCCGGCGTCGAGGGGGAGCGCCAGCAGGACCGGGTGGCGCGCATCCAGTTCCCCCAGCCCGCACCGTGCGGCAAGACCCCGGTGACCGCCGAGGAGCTCTCGAAGTCCTACGGCTCGCTGGAGGTGTTCACCGACGTCGACCTCGCGATCGACCGCGGCTCCCGGGTCGTGATCCTCGGTCTCAACGGCGCCGGCAAGACCACGCTGCTACGGATCCTCGCCGGTGTGGACCAACCGGACACCGGCCGCGTCGTCCCCGGGCACGGCCTCAAGCTCGGCTACTACGCGCAGGAGCACGAGACGCTCGACACCGGCCGCACCGTGCTGGAGAACCTCCAGAGCTCGGCACCGCAGCTCACCGACACCGAGGCGCGGTCCGTCCTCGGCTCCTTCCTGTTCTCCGGCGAGGACGCGCACAAGCCTGCGCGCGTGCTCTCCGGTGGCGAGAAGACCCGCCTGGCGCTCGCGTCGCTGGTCGTCTCCAGCGCCAACGTGCTGCTGCTCGACGAGCCGACCAACAACCTCGACCCCGCCTCCCGCGAGGAGGTGCTGGCGGCGATCCGCTCCTACGAGGGGGCGATCGTGCTGGTCACCCACGACGAAGGTGCGGTGCACGCGCTGGAGCCCGATCGCGTCCTCCTGCTGCCCGACGGCGACGAGGACCTGTGGAACGACGAGTACGCCGACCTGGTGTCGCTGGCCTGATCCCTAGACTGGCGGGGTGAATCGAGAATCCCTGTCAGCCGCTGGCCTCCGCTTCGACGTCGACGGTCCGGTCGCGACCATCACCCTGGACCGGCCCGACGTACGCAACGCGCAGACGCCGGCCATGTGGGAGGCGCTGGCCGAGCTGGGGGAGTCGATGCCCGACGAGGTGCGGGTCGTCGTGGTGACCGGTGAGGGCGAGACGTTCTCGGCCGGCCTCGACCGGGCGATGCTGGACCTCGGCAACGCCGGCGAGGGCTCGGTGATCGGCTTGCTCCAGCGCACCGACGAGGAGATGTCGGAGCAGATCGAGAAGTGGCAGCGCGGCTTCACGTTCCTCCGCGACCCGCGGTTCGTCTCCATCGCCGCGGTGCGTGGGTATGCCATCGGCGCCGGCTTCCAGCTGGCCCTGTCCTGCGACCTGCGCCTGGTGTCGGAGGACGCACAGTTCTGCATGAAGGAGTCCGCGCTCGGCCTCGTCCCCGACCTGACGGGAACAAAACCCCTGGTCGAGGCGGTTGGGTACTCCCGAGCGCTCGAGATCTGTGTGACCGCCCGGATGGTGGGTGCCCGCGAGGCCGCCGACATCGGACTGGCCACCGCGGTCGTCCCCGCCGACGAGCTCACGGCGGCAACCGCCGACCTCGCAGCCGCTCTGACCGCGCCGATGGACGGCGTGGCCCGGGAGACGAAGGCACTGCTGCAGGACGCGCACTGCCGCGAGCTGGACCACCAGCGGCGGCTCGAGCGAGAGGCGCAGGTCCGACGGTTCCGGGAGCTCGCCCAGATGATGAGTGGATAGGAGACCCGGATGTCGATGGCAGGGGGAATGGGTCCCGCGTGGCGGCACATGCGCACGGATCGGAGCGCCGTCTCGGAGCCGTTGGCCAAGGGGACCGTCCGGCGGGTCGTGACGTACGCCGCGCCCCACCGCGCACTCATCGCGCTGTTCCTTGCCTTCACCGTCGTCGACGCCGGGCTCGTCATCGTCACGCCGCTGCTGGTCAAGAAGATCGTGGACGACGGCATCGCCCACGGCGACGGCGGACTGGTGACCGAGCTCGCGCTCATCATGGCGGGCGTGGCCGTGCTGGACGCGGCCCTGTCGGTCGCCATCGGCTACACCTCCTCGCGCATCGGCGAGAGCCTGATCTTCGACCTGCGGAGCCAGGTCTTCGCGCACGTCCAGCGTCAGTCGCTGGCCTTCTTCACCCGGACCCAGACCGGCGCGCTGGTCTCCCGGCTCAACAACGACGTCATCGGTGCCCAACGGGCGTTCACCTCGACCCTGTCCGGCGTCGTCTCCAACGCGATCTCCGTGGTGGTCGTCGGCATCGCGATGATCGCGCTGAGCTGGCAGATCACGCTGCTCTGCCTCGTGCTCTTCCCGGTGCTGTTCCTGTCCTCCCGCTGGGTCGGCTCGCGGCTCGCCGGGCTGACCCGTCAGCAGATGGACGGCAACGCCGACCTCGGCAACGCCATGACCGAGCGGTTCAACGTCGGCGGGGCCATGCTGCTCAAGCTGTTCGGCCGCCGGGAGGAGGAGGACGGGGCGTTCGCGAGCAAGGCCTCGGTCGTCCGCGACCTCGGCGTACGCATCGCGTTGACGCAGCGGTTCTTCGTGGCCGCGATGCTGCTCGTCCCGGCCCTGGCGACCGCGCTCGTGTACGGCGTCGGCGGCCACCTCGTCATCTCCAGGACGCTGAGCGTCGGCACCCTGATCGCGCTCGGCACCCTGCTGGTCCGGCTGCTCGGGCCGCTCCAGGGGCTCTCGAACGTCCGGATCGACGTCATGACCGCCCTGGTCAGCTTCGAGCGAGTCTTCGAGGTGCTCGACCTGCCGTCGTCGATCCGGGAGAAGCCGAACGCCCTCGCTCTGCCGGCGGGGTCGGCGGCCCTGAAGTTCGACGGGGTCTCCTTCACCTACCCGCGGGCGGACGAGATCTCGTTGGCGTCGCTGGAGAAGGTGGCTCGCACCGAGAGCCGTGACTCCGGCGAGGTGCTGCACGAGGTGTCGTTCACTGCCGCCCCCGGCGAGATGGTCGCGCTCGTCGGCCCCTCCGGTGCCGGCAAGACGACGGTCACGCACCTCGTGGCCCGCCTCTACGACGCGACCTCCGGGGTCGTTCGGGTCGGCGGCGAGGACGTCAAGGACGTCACCCTCCAGTCGCTGGAGGACGTCGTCGGCTACGTCACGCAGGACGCCCACATGTTCCACGACACGATCCGAGCCAACCTGGTCTACGCCCGGCCCGGCGCCTCCGACGACCAGCTCTGGACCGCGCTGACCGCCGCTCGGATCGCCGACCTCGTCCTGTCGCTCCCGGACGGGCTCGACACGGTCATCGGCGACCGCGGCTACCGGCTGTCCGGAGGAGAACGTCAGCGGCTGGCGATCGCCCGGCTGCTCCTGAAGGCGCCCTCGATCGTCGTCCTCGACGAGGCCACGGCCCACCTGGACAGCGAGTCCGAGGTGGCCGTCCAGCGGGCCTTGGACGCCGCCCTGTCGGGTCGCACCTCCCTCGTCATCGCCCACCGGCTCTCCACGGTGCGCAACGCTGACCAGATCCTGGTGCTCGAGTCCGGCCGGATCGTCCAGCGCGGCACGCACTCCTCCCTGCTCGCCGAGGGCGGCCTGTACGCCGACCTCTACCGCACCCAGTTCCTCGACGACGCTCCTGTGGTCGCGGGCTAGGCTCGACCGATGGACCTCGAGATCCGGGACCGGGTATTCATCGTCACCGGGGGTGCCCGCGGCCTCGGCCGCGCGACGGCGGACGTCCTCGTGGCGGAGGGCGCCAAGGTCGTGCTGTCCGGCCGCTCGCAGGCCAGCCTCGACGCGGCGGTCGCCGAGCTCGGCGACGACTCCGCGGTCGGGGTGGAGGCCGACAACGCCGATGCCGGCACGCCGGACCGGCTGATCGCGGCGGCGCGGGACACCTTCGGCGGGCTCGACGGCGCGCTGATATCCGTGGGCGGACCCCCCAAGGGTCCGGTCCTGACGATGACCGACGAGCAGTGGACCAGCGCGTTCGAGTCAGTCTTCCTGGGCGCCGTACGTCTGGCGGCGACGATCGGCCGCGAGCTCCCACACGGCGGGGCGTTGGCGCTGGTCCTGTCCTCGAGCGTGCGTGCACCGCTGGCGGACATGGCGATCTCCAACGGCCTGCGGCCCGGGCTCGCCATGGTGGCCAAGCAGCTGGCCGACGAGCTGGGCCCTTCCGGGGTCCGGGTCAACGGACTGCTGCCGGGCCGCGTGGCGACCGAGCGGGTCGCCGAGCTGGACGCCGCCAGTGACGACCCGGCCGCCGCCCGGGCGGCCGCGATCGCCTCGATCCCGCTGGGTCGCTACGGCGAGCCGGAGGAGTTCGGCCGCGCCGCGGCCTTCCTGCTCTCGCCGGCCGCGTCGTTCGTGTCCGGCACGATGCTGCCGGTCGACGGCGGCATGCTGCGCGCCCTCTGAACGGGCGCATTCCGGTTCCGCGCGCTCTGAGGATTGCGGTCGGCGTCGGGCCGCGGTTTGCGGCCTGACGACATCCGCCACTCGTCGACGGCGAGGTAGATGAATCCGCCGATCGCGAGCAGGCCGAAGAACCACCACTGCAGGCCGTAGAAGAAGTGCGGCCCGTTGCTGAGGTCGGGCAGCTCCGCGGGCTCCAGCGTCTTCGCCGGCGCCGGGTCCTCGCTCACGAGGTCGACGAAACCGCCGTACACCGGTGCTCCGATGGCGCGGCCGATCGCCTGGCTGTTGATCGCGCGCGTGGAGTGGTCGACGACCGTGGTGCTGTCGCCGGTCGCGTCGACCCGCACCCGTCCGACCACCGTGACGGTGCCGAGAGGAGGCGGGGGAGCGTCGGCGGAGTCCAGGCCCCGGTTGTCGGTGGCCAGCCAGCCCCGGTCGACGAGCAGGGTGGTGCCCGCGGACGTCGTGAGCGGCACGACGACGTCCACGCCCGAGGCTCCGTCGCGGGTCCGGTAGCGGACGATGACGGTGTTGTCCGTGTCGTAGGTCCCCGTCGCCTCCACCCGGCGGTACTCCTGTGAGCCGCTCACAGGTCGCGTGCTCATGACGTCGCCGACGGGTGCGACGGGTGCCGCCTCGTTGCGTTCGATCACCCTGTTCTCGGCCTTGCGCTCGGCCAGACGATGGAACTGCCACTCCCCGAGAGCCCAGGCAGCCCAGGCGCAGAGCACGACAGTGATCGCGAAGAGGACCCACCGTCGGCTGACCAGAAAGCCCAGCGAACGCACGTTGTCAGGTTAGTGGTCACCAGCGGAGGCTCGTCGTGTGCCCCGCACCCCCGACGAAACCCCCGGCGGCAACCACTACCGCCTATCCTGGGGAGCATGACGAGGGCTCTGGAGGATCACTACGGCCGGATCGCGACCGATCTCCGGGTCTCGCTCACCGATCGGTGC
>Ga0307504_10000135_pt1 | contig 14641 bp, 13 predicted proteins | sample 19_S_MG_FD_194516 | JGI IMG/M metagenome (GOLD analysis project Ga0307504, IMG submission 194516) | Soil microbial communities from Populus trichocarpa stands in riparian zone in the Pacific Northwest, United States - 19_S | ecosystem: Environmental > Terrestrial > Soil > Riparian zone > Trees... | reverse complement strand
CTGTCCTCGCCGGTTCTCCCGACTCAGGCGGGGCCGGCCCACCAGATCGTCATGCTGCGCCGCAGCCGGGCCTCGCCCGCAGGACCGAGGAGCGCATCGATTTCGGCGTCGCGGTCCGGCCCCACGCACAACCGTCGCCGGGTCATGGCGACGAGGTCCGCCCGGTCGGCACCGAAGCCCTGCCAGGGGCGCTCGAACTCCTCGTACGCCACATCGAGGCCCATCTCCTCCAACACGGCGACCGCGTCCTCGGCCGTCGGTGAGGTCGGCCGCTCGATCCCGTGGATGGCCAGCCAGAGCGGGTTGAGGTTCGACGTGGGATGGTCACCGGAGATCTCCACGACGACCCGCTCGCGGGCATGGGACGTGAGGGCCGCAGCGAAGGCCACCAGGTCGGCCACGTTGTAGAGCACGTGATGGCACACCACCACGTCGACGGCGTCCACGTCGCCGGCCACCGCCGGCCACGACCCCTGCACCTCGCGATGGGCCACCCCGAGGCGGTCGGCGCCGGCGGCGAACGTGGCCAGCATGCCTTCACCTTCGTCGACACCCACGAGCAGGGAGGCAGGCGGAACGAGGGGAAGGCTCCCGGCTCCGCCACCGACACCCACGTCGAGCACCGACCCACCCTCGGGCAGCGCCTCCAGGGCCCGGCGCCGTGACGGGTTGTCGGTGTCGACGGTGAGCGCGTGCTCGGCCCTCGCAGCGAAGAGCGCCGGCGAGAATCCCCACGGCGGCTCCGGCGCGCCAGCGACGATCTCGTCGGGGATCGCCCACCCCGCCAGCGCCGCCCGCCACCGGTCGGCGGCCCCGGTGCGCGTGGGAGGCGACGCCATCGAGCGATTGTCGCACGCGACCGCTCGCCGTCGCCGACCGGCCACGCCGCCGCGCAGCCGCACGAGGCCCGGATCAGGTGGCTGCCGCGGACGCCTTCTGCCGCGCGCCGGCGCGCCACACCCTGCGAAGGGCGCGGCGCTCGTCCTCGTCCGTCCCGCCCCACACGCCGGCCTCCTGGTTCGTCTCGAGCGCAAACGTCAAGCAGGGCTTCAGCGCCGGGCAGGACCGGCACACAGCCTTGGCAGCTTCGATCTCACCGACGGCAGAGCCCGTGTTGCCCGCCGGGAAGAAGAGCTCGGCGTCCGAGTGGCGGCATGCTGCGCGGTCCCGCCAGTCATCGTCCCGGCCAGGGATGGGACTTCGCCTCACGGTCATCAGACCACCCCATCGGGCGGGCGGAGCATGAGCGGAACAGCGGATCGGATTGTCGGCCGACCCGCCGTCTGGATGACTGCCAACCCGAAACCTCCCAAGCGTACGCGTTCGCCATTGGAACGCCACCGGGGTCTCGGGCAACGGACTACAGGAGCCGCCTACGCACGGCAGACGGTCAGTCCAGCCCCGGGAGTCTACCCCTCCGCCGGGCGGCCGTCCATGGACGGGGACCCGGCGAGTGACCAATGACAACGTGCGCTCAGGCGCCCGTCGGCCCGTTCGGAGACGTCTTCTCTCCGAAAAGGCCATCCTCCCCGGTGGGGCAAGGAGGTTCCGGACCGTGGAGCGCGAGAACCTGACCGACCGAGGGGTCAACTACGCTGCCCGCTCCTACCACGGAGTCAGCCATCCATCTTGAACCGAAGGGTGACTGACTGGCTTCCTGGACGATGTCGAAGGAAGCCATGCTCCAGGAGCCCCAAGGGGCGTTCCGCGATCAGCTTGACGCGCTCGTGCGTACTGTCGTGACGGGAAACAAGGACCTCAACGGCGCCCTCACCGCCGTGGCCAAGATGGGTTGTTCGGCCCTCGACGGGTGCACGGCCGCGAGCATCACCTTGATGGAGAACGGCAAGCCCAAGACCGTCGCCTTCACCGACGGCCGCGCCCCCGAGCTTGATCAGGTCCAGTACGACGCCCGCACGGGGCCGTGCCTGGAGGCCATCCGCACCAACGAGACCCTGCGCATCCACTCGTTGGCCGAGGACGGCCGCTGGCGGAAGTTCAGCGATGCGGCGACCGAGCGGGGGGTGCGCAGCTCACTGTCACTGCCGTTGACGCTCGGTGAACAGACCTTCGGCGGGCTCAACCTCTACGGCGGCGAGGAAGGTGCCTTCCAGGACGAGGACGAGGAGGTGGCCGCCCTCTTCGCGTCCTACGCGGCAGCGGTGATCGCCAATGTGGCCGCCTACTGGTCGGCCCAGGAGCTGGCCGAACACCTGCAGCACGCCATGGAGAACCGCGCCACCATCGAGCAGGCGAAGGGCCTCCTCATGGGCCGCCAGCACTGCTCCGCCGACGAGGCGTTCGACATGCTGCGGCGGGCGTCGCAGCGGGAGAACCGCAAGCTCCGCGAGATCGCCGACGAAATGGTGCAACGGGCGGGGAACGGAGGTTGATGACACTCGACGTCGCCCCGCTGGAGGCGGCACGCGAACTCCTCGGGCTGAGCCGGCACCGCCTCTGGGAGGCCTACTTCGAACTGGGTGGGAACAGCTCGCCGGCCGACGTCGGGCAGCACCTGAGCGGCGGACCCCAGCTCACCCGCCTGGAGCACGACGTGCTGGTCCACGCCCTGAACGAGGAGTTCCTCGACCGCGACATGAACCACCCGGTGCCCTACAGCCACCCCTGACAAGCCCGAGAGGTTGCCCCGGGGACGGCGAAGAGCATCCGAAATCACTACCCCGGTGCCGGCCTCACCGGGGTACGGTCGATCACCGAATGTCCCCTCCCGCGCTGTGGCGCGTCCGGCCGTACCTCCGCCCCTACCGATGGCAGCTGGCGGCGATGGCGGCGGCGTCCTTCGTCGGCGTGGGCGCCGCGATCTCGGTGCCGCACGTGGTGCGCCACGTGGTCGACGGACCCATCCGCGACGGGCGGCGGGCGGCGATCCTCCCGCTGTCCGCCCTCGTGCTCGCGCTCGGCCTGTTCGAGGCGTTCGCCGCCTTCGTGCGGCGTCGAATCCAGGCCCGCTCGGCCACCGGCTTCGAGCAGGCGCTCCGGGACGACCTCTACGCGCACCTGCAGCGGCTACCCCCGTCGTTCCACGACGACTGGCAGTCCGGCCAACTGCTGTCCCGGGCGATGGCCGACCTCCACGTGATCCGCCGGTTCGTGAGCTTCGGCCTGGTGATGATGGTGGTGAACGCCATCACGTTCGTGGTGGTGATCGGCCTGCTGGCCCGCCTCCACCTGGCTCTCGCCGCGCTCGTGGGCGCCTCTCTCGTGCCCCTGGCCGTGATCTCGTCGAGGTTCCGCCGTAGCTACCGGGGCGTGGCGCGACAGGTGCAGGACCGCCAGGGCGACCTCACCACCCTGGTCGAGGAATCCGCAGCCGGCATCCGCGTCATCAAATCGTTCGGGCGGGGCCCGCTCATGCAGGACCGGTTCGAGGCCGGCGCCCGCCGGCTGCGCGATTCGGCTCTCGAAGCGGCCCGCCTGCAGGGCCGCTTCTGGCCGCTCATCGACCTGGTGCCGAACGTCGCCCTCGGCATCGTGCTCCTGATCGGCGGGCTGGCCGTAGGCCACGGCTCCCTCACCCTCGGAGGTCTGGTGGCCTTCATCTCCCTGGTGCTCATGCTGGTGTGGCCCATCGAGTCGCTGGGCCGGATCCTGGCCGACGCGCAGGAGGCGTCCACCGCCTCCCGCCGGGTCTTCGAGGTGCTCGACACCGAGCCGGCCATCGCCGACCGTCCCGGCGCCGTCCCACTCGACACGCCGACCGGGCTGGTGCGCCTGTCCGGCGTCGACTTCCGGCATCCCGGCAGCGACCGGTGGGCGCTGCGGGGCGTCGACCTCGAGGTGCAGCCGGGCGAGACGATGGCGTTGGTGGGCGGAGCGGGTGCCGGCAAGACGGCCCTCCTCCAGCTGGTGCCGAGGCTGTACGACGTCAGCGGGGGCAGCGTGACCATCGACGGCCACGACGTGCGCGACCTCCGCCTGGCCTCGCTACGCCGTCACGTCGGCGTGGCCTTCGATGATCCCCTGCTGTTCTCGGCAAGCGTGCGGGAGAATCTCCTCCTCGGCTCCCCGGACGCCACCGACGACGACCTGGACGCGGCCATCGACATCGCCCAGGCCGCCTTCGTCCACGACCTGCCGTGGGGCCTCGACACGCGTGTGGGCGAGCAGGGGCTGACCCTGTCCGGAGGCCAGCGGCAGCGGTTGGCGCTGGCGCGGGCCGTGGTCGGCCGCCCTGCCGTCCTGGTGCTCGACGACCCGCTGTCGTCGCTCGACATCCGCACCGAGGCCCTTGTGGAGCAGGCCCTGGCCCGCGTCCTGGCCGGCACCACCGCCTTGATAGCGGTCCACCGCCGCTCCACCCTGGCGCTGGCCGACCGAATCGCCTTCCTCGACGCCGGGCGCATCGTGGCCGTAGGCACCCACGCCGAGCTGGTCCGCTCGGAGCCGGCCTACCGCCGGTGGCTGGGTGGTCCGGCCACTCCCCCGCCGGGCCCGTCGCGCCTCGGGCAGGTCGCATGACGAGTGACGACGCCCGGCCGGAGACGCCGGAGCCCGTCGCCGCGCCCGATGCGGCGTGGCGGGGCGTGGCCGCCGAGTCCGCCGACGACGCCGCCGGAGGGCTCACCGCCTTCCTGCGCGAGCGCAGCCGCCGCCTCCTCGGCTCGCTGGTGCGCCCGCACCGGCGGGTTCTCATCGTCCTCGGCTTCGTCTCGGTGGCCCAGAACGCGGCAGCCATGGCCGGGCCCTTCCTGGTGAAGATCGGCATCGACCGGGGCATCCCGGCCATCCGCCGGGGCGACGGGTCGGGCACGCTGCTGGCGGTGGTGGCCGTGTTCTTCGCCGCCGCCGTAGCCGAGTCGGTGCTCACCGCCGTGTTCGTGCGCACCTCGGCCCGGGTCGGCCAGGACGTGCTGCTGGATCTCCGGCTGCGCCTGTTCCACCATTTCCAGGCCCTGAGCATCTCGTTTCACGAGCGCTACACGTCGGGTCGCGTCATCTCCCGGCTCAGCTCCGACGTGGAAGCGCTGGGCGACCTGCTCAGCACCGGCATCGCCCAGCTCGTGTTCGCCCTGCTGTCGGTGGTGACCACCGCCACGTTGATGCTGCTGCTCGACGTGCCCATGGCCCTGGTGGCCCTCCTCTCGTTCCCCGCCCTCCTTGCCCTCACCCTGTGGTTCCGCCGCCAGGCCGAGAAGGCCTACCGGGCCGGCCGGGTGGCGGTGGCGCTCGTGATCGTCCAGTTCGTGGAGTCCATGGCCGGCATGCGCGTGGTGCAGGCGTTCCGGCGCGAGCCCCGGAACCAGGCCATTTTCGAGGAGCTGAACAGCCGCTACACCGACGCCAACCGGTGGGGAATGCGGCTGGCAGCCGTGTTCGGGCCGGGCACCCGGGCCATCGGGGGTGTCACCATGGCCGTCACCCTGGCCTTCGGCGCCAACCGTGTGCTCGACGGCTCCGCCACCGTCGGCGCCTTGGCCGCCATCCTCCTCTACGTCCGTCGCTTCTTCGAGCCGATGCAGGACCTGGTGCAGTTCCTCAACAGCTTCCAGTCGGCGTCGGCCGCCCTGGAAAAGCTGTCGGGAGTACTCGAAGAGGATCCCGCCGTGGCCGAGCCTCCGGAGCCCACCACCCTCCCGGCCGGCGGGTGCGAGGTCCGCTTCCACAACGTGAGCTTCGCGTACCTGCCGGGCCGTCCCGTTCTCCACGGCGACGACCTGGTGATCCCCGCCGGACAGACGGTGGCCGTGGTCGGCGAGACGGGCGCCGGTAAGACCACCATCGCCCGCCTCCTGGCCCGGTTCTACGACCCCACCGCCGGCACCGTGAGCCTGAGCGGGATCGACCTCCGCGTCGTGGCCGACGCCGAACTGCGACGGACGGTGGCCATGGTGACCCAGGAGAGCTTCCTGTTCACCGGGTCGGTGGCCGACAACATCGCGCTCGGGCGGCCGGAGGCCACGAGGAACGAGATCGAGGCGGCGGCCGGCGCCATCGGCGCCCACGACCTGTTCACCTGCCTGCCGGGTGGCTACGACAGCCCAGTGGGCAAGCGAGGCGGGCGGCTCTCGGCCGGCCAGCGCCAGCTGGTCGCCTTCGCCCGCGCCTTCCTGGCCGACCCCCGCGTGCTGGTGCTGGACGAGGCCACGTCGTCGCTTGACGTGCCGTCCGAGCGGATCGTGCAGGGGGCCCTGGGCACCTTGCTTGCGGACCGGACGGCGGTGATCATCGCCCACCGCCTCTCCACCGTCGAGATCGCCGACCGGGTGCTGGTGGTGGACCACGGGCGCATCGTGGAGGACGGGCCGCCGGCCGAGCTCCTCGGTCGCGACGGCCGCTACCGCGACCTCCACCGGGCCTGGGCCGACAGCCTGCCCTGATCGGCCGGGTGCAACACCCCGACCGCGGCGGGGACGGTACCGGTACGGCGCTGGGCCGGGCAGACTGGTGCCACCGGGTCCAGACACCGAGCGCTCGGTCCGGCGGCTGCCGGCAGGCCACAGGAAGGATCGGTGACCAGATGTTCGGAAAGCACAAGACCGAGATGCCGGGTCCGGCGGACGCCCTCCCGGGCCGCCGGCAGGCGGTGGCGGTGGCGGACCGGCACGCCGTGAGGGGCACGCCACTGGCTCCCCCGTTCCCGGACGGGCTGGAGCAGGCCGTGTTCGCCATGGGCTGCTTCTGGGGCGCCGAGCGCAAGTTCTGGCAGGTGGACGGCGTGTTCACGACGGCCGTCGGCTACGCCGGCGGCTTCACGCCCAACCCCACCTACCAGGAGACGTGCAGCGGGCGCACGGGCCACACCGAAGCGGTGCTGGTGGTGTTCGACCCGGCCAAGGTGAGCTACGAGGCGTTGCTGAAGGTGTTCTGGGAGGGCCACGACCCCACCCAGGGCATGCGGCAGGGCAACGACGTGGGCTCTCAGTACCGATCGGCGATCTACACCACCACCCCAGCCCAGGCCGACGCCGCCTCCCTGTCACAGAAGATGTTCCAGGAGCGCCTCACCGAACGCGGGTTTGGCTCCGTCACCACCGAGGTCGCGCCGGCCGGGCCGTTCTACTACGCCGAGGACTACCACCAGCAGTACCTGGCCAAGAACCCGGACGGCTACTGCGGGCTGGGCGGTACCGGCGTCACCTGCCCGATCGGCCTCGGCGCCTGATCGCTACATGCACATTTGGCGAAATACGACGTCAAGCCGCAGCCCGAGGCGTCCGATCCCACGTCAATGCGGACGAGGGTAGGCAGCACTGAAGGTCAGTGCAATCCGTGGTTGACCAGGGCGTTCGGCGGCCCTCTCGCGCGCCGCATCAAGGTCGTGCTGGTGATCGCCTCCATCGCAGATCTGGCGACGACCGCACTGGCGCTCTCGCTGGGAGCGCCGGAGCAGTCCCCCGGCGGCGCCGCGGCGCTGGCCGCTGCCGGAATAGCCGGGCTTGTCGCGCTGAAGCTCTTGGCCATCGCCTTGGTGTGGTTCCTGGACAAGGTGTGGCCGGCGGTGGGCCGGGGTGTCGGCGGAGGGTTGGCCTGCGTGACCACCGCAGCCGTGACCTGGAACGTCTACATGCTCGGTAGCGCGGGCGTCCGCTTGGCCCGATAGCGGTTTTCTCGAAACGCGGAACGTCGATCTGACCCGGCCCCGACGGTAAGCGGCCGGGGTCGAACGACCCCGGCCGCAGCCGACCGGATCAGGAAGTGAGGCTCAAAGGGTGGCGAGGGCCGCGCAGCAGGTCTCGACGATGAGACGGGTGACGGTGTAGGGGTCGCAGTTGGCGTTGGGCCGGCGGTCCTCGAGGTAGCCCTTCCCGTCCTGGGCGACCTGCCACGGGATGCGTACCGAAGCGCCCCGGTTGGAGACGCCGTAGCTGAACTCGTGGTACGGCGCCGTCTCGTGCTCGCCGGTGAGGCGGTGCTCGATGCCCTCGCCGTAGTTGGCGACATGGTGGTCGGCGTTCTTGCCCAGGGCCTCGGCTGCGGCGATGACGGCGTCGTACGACTCACGCATCTCCTTGGTGGAGAAGTTGGTATGGGCGCCGGCACCGTTCCAGTCGCCGCGGACCGGCTTGGGGTCGAGGGTGATGGAGACCCCGAAATCCTCACCGACGCGGTGCAGCAGCCAGCGGGCCAGCCAGAGCTTGTCGGACACCTCCAGCGGACCGAGGGGGCCCACCTGGAACTCCCACTGCCCCGGCATGACCTCGGCGTTGATGCCGGACAGCTCGATGCCCGCCCTCAGGCAGGCGTCGAGATGGGCCTCGACGACGGGGCGGCCGTAGATGTCGTCCGAACCCACGCCGCAGTAGTAGGGACCTTGAGCGGGCGGGTAACCGGTGTGCTCGGGGAAGCCGAGGGGCCGGCTGCCCTTGAACATCGTGTACTCCTGCTCGATCCCGAACCACGGTTCCTGGTCGGCGAACCTGGCCGTGGCCTCGACGAGGGCAGCCCGGGTGTTGCTCGGATGGGGCGTCATGTCGGTGTTGAGGACTTCGGCCATCACCAAGATGGCGTCGTCACCCCGGATGGGGTCGGGCACGCTGCAGACCGGGCGCAGCACGCAGTCGGACGCCTCGCCGGTGGCCTGGTTGGTGCTCGATCCGTCGAAGCCCCAGATGGGCAGGTCAGTGGCGCTGTCGACGATCTTCGTCTTGGAGCGCAGGAGCGGGGTGGGCTCCGTTCCGTCGATCCAGATGTACTCGGCCTTGATGGTCACGTGCGGCGCTCCGTTTCGAGGGTCAGTTCCGACAGTCGCTCGACGTTGGCAGAGGGCCGTTTCCGTACTCTTACGCCGACGTGAACGCTGTGTTGCCGGCCCCGCCCCGTCTTGCGGACTGACGGTATGCAAACACGCACATGCCCCTCGTCGCCAACCGGGGAGCCGGCCCGATCGCGGGCGAAGCGCGAGCCGGGGACCTTTGGCCCATTCCTGTCCTCCCTGACCGGCTGTCTCAATCGGGTGGTCCGGTGGACCGATGGCCGCCCGTGCGCCAGCCCCCGACGAGGCTCAGGCCTGGCTGGGCCGGCGCGCCTCCACCTGACCCCTGGGGGGCAGGACGGCCGTCTCCGCCAGCAGCCGCTCGTAGCGCTCCAGCACCTCGTCCCAGGCGAAGTTGGCCGCCACGTACCGCCGGCCGGCTCCGCCCAGGGAGGCGGCCAGCGTGGGTTCGGACGCCACCAGGTCCACCGCCGCTTCGAACTCGGCGTAGCCCCGGTAGGCCACCGCCCCACCGCTGCGGCGGGCGTGGCCCTCCAGCACGGCGCAGCGTCCCTGCACCAGGGCGGGCCTGCCCTGGGCCCAGGCCTCGGCCAGCACCATGGAGAAACTCTCGAAGTACGAGGGTTGGACGAGGGCCAAGGCGCCGTCCACCGCCCCCCGCTTCACGTCGTCGTCGACGAAGCCGGTCACCACGACGTCGGGATGGGGCGGCGGGCGATCCACCGGCTCGCCGACGACCACCAGTCGCAGGGGGCCGGGGTTGCGCTGCTTGTAGGTGACGAAGAAGTCGAACAGCTCGGTGGAGCCCTTGGCCGGGTCGACCCGCCCGACGACCACCAGGTAGGGGTCGTCGCCCAACCCGTGCGAGCGGCGGAAGGAGTCTCCGTCGCCGGCCATGTCGAGGTCGAAGCCGATTCCCACCACCGACGACGGCCGGGCGACCCGGAAGCGGCCCTCCACCAACGCCCGCTCCTCCTCGGTGGAGAAGGCGAAGGCGTCGGGTCGGTGGAACACGGCGTCGAACACGGAAAGCCTGAGGGTGGGCTCGTCGTGGGCGGTGGGGTGGAGCACCGACGGCACCCGTCCCGCCACCCGGGCCAGGCCGGTGTAGGTGGTGTTGTAGAGGTACGTGAAGAAGACGACCGCGTCGAAGGCCGGGCCGTGCCCGTCCAGCCACGGCGCCAACCCGGGGACGTCGGGCCCCTGGAACCGCATCCACTCGTCCTGGACGTGGAGGGCGACCGGTTTCTCGCCCAGGGTGACCCGGGCGTTGAGCGGGCCGAACAGGCGCCAGTCCCGGGGGCTGGCAGTGGGGAGACGGTGGACGGCCACGCCGTCGATGTCCTCGGTACCCGGGGGGTACTCGTCGGCCCACGTCACGTAATCCCGGGCGCAGGTGGTGAGGACCTCCACGTGGTGGCCCCGTGCGGCCAGGCGCGACGCGAACTGGCGGCAGTGCAGCTCCGCCCCCCCGGCCACCTCCCGGCCGTAGCGCTGGGTGACGTAGAGCAGCCGCATCGGCCGCCCGCCGCTCACGCCAGTTCCTCCAGGTGGCCGACGAAGGCGGCGGTGGCCCGCTCGGGCCCGAAGGTGGCCAGCCGGGCCCGACCCCGCTCGACGAGCCCGGCACGCAGGTCGTCGTCGTGGAGGAGAGCGGCCATGGCCTCGGCCATGAGGAGGGGGCCGGCGTCGAGGGGCAGGACGAGGGCGGCGTCACCCGCCGTCTCCGGGATGGCGCCGGCGGCGCGTGCGCCCACGGGCAGGTCGAAGGCCATGGCCTCGAGCAGTGGGACACAGAACCCCTCGTGCTCGCTCGCGGTGACGAAGGCGTCGGCCCGCCGGTAGAAGGCGGCCAGCGCCTCCGGGCTCACCGGGCCGGCCACCCATGCGTTGGGCAGGCTCAGCTCGTGCACCAGGTGCTGGACCGCGTCCCGGTAGCCGGGCAGGCGGGCCGGCCCGACCAGGATCAGGTGGGCCTCGGGATCGACGTAGGTGGCCAGCACGTGGAACGCCTGCACCAGTAGATCGGGGCGCTTGTGGGGCAGCAGCTGGCCCACGTAGAGCAGCACCGGCCCCTCCACCCGGGTACGCAGGTGCTCCGCCGTCGGGCGGTGGGAGTCGAGCTTGCACAGGTCGGCGGGGTCGACCACCAGCGGGCTCACCCGCACGCCGGCGTACCCCATGGCCTCGAGGTCGGCGGCGTTGAAGCCGGAGTCGGCCAGGGCCAGGGCCACCCTCGGGCGCAGGGCGGCCACCTCCCGGCGACCCTCGTCGAGCAGAGCAGCGAACACCGGGTCGTACGTCCGGAACGGGGCCGACGGCGAGATGTTGTGGTAGCGGAGGACCAGTCGCTCCGGCCGCCCGGCCAGGAAGTCGGCCACCGCCGGCTCGCCGATGGAGCCGTGTACCACCAAGACGTCGTCGGCCGCCCCCGGTGCGCCCGACGGCGCCCGACGCCCGTACTCGTCGAGCGGGAGCACGTCTGCGGCGAGTGACGGGTCGTAGTAGCGGGCGAAGATGTCCGACTCCCCGAGCAGGCGCAGCGCCGGCCGCAGGGCAAGGGCCTCGTTGGTGACGGCGTCGCCCGGCGACGCCGAGACGAGGACCTGGGAGAACCGGCGGGGCGTCAACGAGCGGGCGTGGAGGAAGCCTCCAGCTGCTCCACCCGCCGGGCCAGGTCGGCCGCCGTCGCCTCGGCCGCCACCGCCCGGCGCTCGGCCCAAGCCAGCCGCTCGAGCACGGCGTCGAGCTGCTCGACCAGGTCGGCGTGCACATGGGCCGGGTCCTCGAGGGCGGCGGCCACGCCGCCCAGCACGTCGCGCACGCCATCTGCATGGCGCTGGACCTGGTCGAGCACGCCCTGCGTCTGGCGGGCCACCACCTTGGCCACGACCCGGTGGAGGACCTCGCCCCCGGGCCGCTCGGACTGGGCGTGGATGCGGCCGGCGCTGAAGTGGGCCCGCTCGTCCAGGGCGGCCAGCCGGGCCCGGAGGCCGGTGAAGTCGGGCGTGGCCCGGTGGGCCACGATGCGCCGGAAGTGCTCCTCGAGCCCGTCCTCCAACCCGGGAGGATAGGCCCCGGACCGGCGGCGCTGCTCCACCTTGGACCGGAGCCGGGCCAGCACGGCGTCGAGGTCGGGTGACGCTGCCGGCTCCTCCACCACATCGCCGATGCTAGGCGGGACCCGGCGGTCAGGTCGGCGCCTCCTCTCGTTCTCGCGGCGGAAATGCGCCCCCTGGGGCGCGATCCTGCCGCCAGAGGGCGGGTGTGGGACGACCTGGCGGTAGCGTTGGGGAGCCCGATGACCACGTTGCCGGACGCGCCCGCGCGGCGACCCCCCTCCCCCTCCCTGTCCACCCGCGGCCGCAGCATGGACCGGTTGGTGCCGGTCGGCCTCTTCGCCACCGCGCTGGCCATGTACGTGGCGGCGGCCGCCCGGTGGCCCACCGAGTGGGATTCGGTGAGCCTGGTCTTCGGCGTGGACCGCTTCGACGTCACCCAGGCCAGCCCCCACGCACCCGGCTACTGGCTGTACGTGGCCGCCGGCCGCCTGATCCGGGCCCTCACCCCGCTCAGCACCACCGACAGCCTGCTGGCTGCCTCCGCCCTCGCGGCGGCGGCCACCGTCGCCATGGCCTACGTGGTCGGGCGCACCATCGGCGGGCGCTGGCTGGGCGGCGCCGCCGCCGCCGTCCTCCTGACCTCGCCCTTCGTCGCGTTCTACGGGTCCTCGATCGCCACCTATCCCTTCGACGCCCTGGCCAGCCTGGTGCTCGTCTACCTGGCCTGGCGGGCCACACCCGGGTCGTGGCACGGCCCGGCGGCCGCCGCCGCCCTCGGCCTGGCCGGCGGAACCCGCCAGTCGTCGGTGCTCCTCCTCGCCCCGGTGGCTCTGGTGGCCCTGCTGCGCTCCCTTCGCCGTGCGCCCTCGCCCGCCCGGTTGGCGGCCGCCTGTGCGGCGGCCGGCGCCGCCGGCCTGGCGGTGTGGCTGGTGCCCATGGGCCTCGAGCAGCCGGGTGGGCTGGGCGTGGTGCAGCGCGAAGGGGCCAGGATCTGGCGGGAGGCGGTCACCGTCAGCTCGCCGTTCTACGGAGCGCCCGGCAGCGGGGTCCGCTACAACATCGGCCAGGCCACCGGGTACACCCTGGCTGCGGTGGTCCTGTTGCTGCCGGCGTGCGTGGCCGCAGTGCTGCTGGCCCGCAGAGGCCGCGCCCGGGCCGCCGCCCTGGCGGCCGACTTGGGCGAGCGGCAAGCCATCTCCCGATCCGGGCTCCAACCGCCGCTGCTGCTGCTCATCGCCGCCGTCCCGCCGTTCGCCTTCGTCACCGCCTTCCACTTCGGCAAGGCCGGCTACGTGCTGTCCTACCTGCCCGCCCTGGTCCTGCTGCTCCTCTGGCCCGCCACCGGCCTGGCCGGGCGCCCCCGCCTGGCCGTCAGCGCCCTGGTGGCCGTCGCCTGCGTGGCGCAGCTCCTGCGCTTCGCCGGCGCGCCGGGCATCCTCCCCACCTCCCTCACCGACAACGGCGGTCCGTGGTTCCTCCAGAGCCGGTTCGGCGCCCCGTACCGGCTCACCGACCCGGCCCTGCGGGAGACCGATGCCGACGTCGACCGCTACCGGGCCCTCGCCCGCACGTTCGACCCGGCCACCGACGAGCTGGTGTACGTCTACATGGACGGAGGTCACCGCTTCCGCCATGCCATGCTCACCCTCCCCCAGTTCCGGATGCACTATCTCCAGCTCGGGTTCCACGAGTGGTCGGCCCAGGACCGGCGGTGGCGCCACGAGCGCGACCACGTGCTCGAGCTGCGACCCGGGTCACGGGCAGTATTCGTGCTCGACGAGCCGCAGGCCGGCGTCGCCGCCCTCGTGAGCCAGGGCCTGGCCCTGCCGGTCCAGCTGGACACCGGGCCCACCGTCTACGTGGTGCCACCCGGGGTCACGGTATTCGGCGTGAAGCTGGAGGCGACCGGACCGGCGCCGGTGCCGTCCCGCTAGCCTCGCCGGTCATGGCCTCGAAAGCGGTGTGGCCGGTGGTCTCGGCCGTGCGGAGCGGCCTCAAGTCGGTCGCCAGGAACCGGCCCCGCCTTCGGCGCCTGATGACGATCGCGGCGCGGGAACTGGCTCGAGCACTCGACGACGACGTGTACGGCGCCCAGTACTACGGCTCGGGCCGCGATCCCCTCGACCGGATGGGCCTGTCCGGCTACGAGCGCTACGACCGTGACACGAGCAACGCCAACGTGGCCGCCTACCTGGTGTGGCGCTGGTTCGACGTGGGCCGCACCCTCGACGTGGGCTGCGCCACCGGGTTCGTGGTGGAGGCCCTGCGGGAGCTGGGTGTCGACGCATCCGGCGTCGACGTGAGCCAGTACGCGGTGGAGCAGGCGGCCCAGGGCGCGCGGGGCCACATCGGCTACGGCGACCTGTCCCGGCGCCTGCCCTTCCCCGACGGGCGCTTCGACCTGGTGACGGTGCTGGAGACGCTCGAGCACCTCTCACCCGAGGCGGTGCCCGCCGCTCTCGCCGAGTTGCGCCGGGTGTGCCGGGGCTACGTGGTGGCCACCATCCCGAGCTTCGGCCCCAACGAGAACGGCCCCGGCGGCTGGTTCACCGTGAAGGTACGCAACGAGCGGGTGCCCCACTACGAGGCGATGGGCCCCGGCTACGAAGGGCCGATCCCGTTCGACGACCTCTACCGCGACGCCAGGGGCGAACCCATCGAGGGGCACCTCACCATCGCCTCGTTCGGGTGGTGGACGAAGCGGTTCGCCGAGGCCGGCTTCGTGCGCTGCGCAGCAGCGGAGCGGGCAATGCACCCGCACCTGGCCCGCTTCGGCCTCACCAAGTACTGGAACCTCTACGTGTTCCGGGTGCCCGGCACGCCGGAGCCCGGCGCCGACATGCGCACGCCCGACCAGATCGCGCGCTGGGAGACCGACCTCGGGCTCGACGCCCGCGCCGCCGAG
>Ga0307504_10000134_pt1 | contig 14646 bp, 13 predicted proteins | sample 19_S_MG_FD_194516 | JGI IMG/M metagenome (GOLD analysis project Ga0307504, IMG submission 194516) | Soil microbial communities from Populus trichocarpa stands in riparian zone in the Pacific Northwest, United States - 19_S | ecosystem: Environmental > Terrestrial > Soil > Riparian zone > Trees... | reverse complement strand
TGGTGGGCTCGTCGAAGACGTAGGTGACGTCGGTGAGCGAGGAGCCGAGGTGGCGGATCATCTTGACGCGCTGCGCCTCGCCGCCCGACAGCGTGCCCGACGGCCGGTCGAGCGAGAGGTAGCCCAACCCCATCTCGACGAACGAATCGAGAGTCTGACGCAGTGTCACGAGCAGCGGCGCCACCGACGGCTCGTTGACGCCGCGGACCCATGCGGCCAGGTCGCTGATTTGCATCGCGCAGGCCACGGCGATGTTGATGCCGTCGATCCGCGAGGACCGGGCGGCCTCGCTCAGCCGCGTGCCAGCGCACTCGGGACAGGCCGTGAAGGTGACCGCCCGCTCCACGAACGCCCGGATGTGCGGCTGCAGCGCGTCGACGTCCTTGGAAAGGAAGGACTTCTGGATCTTGGGGACCAGCCCCTCGTACGTCAGGTTGATGCCTTCGACGTTGATCTTGGTCGGCTCTTTGTAGAGCAGGTCGTGGAGCTGCCTCTTGGTGTACTTGCCGATCGGCTTGTCCGGGTCGAAGAAACCCGAGCCCTTGAAGATGCGGCCGTACCAGCCGTCCATGCTGTAGCCGGGGATCGTGAGCGCACCCTCGTTGAGCGATTTGCCGTCGTCGTACAGCGCAGACAGGTCGAAGTCGGTGACCGAGCCCCGGCCCTCGCAGCGCGGACACATGCCGCCGGTGCGGGTGAAGGTCGCGCTCTCGGTCTTGGTCCGATCCCCGCGCTCGACCGTGATCGCACCGCTCGCTCGGACCGAGGGGACGTTGAAGGAGAACGCGTTGGGCGAGCCGATGTGCGGCAGCCCGAGTCGGCTGAAGAGGATGCGTAGCATCGCGTTGGCGTCGGTGGCTGTGCCGACCGTGGATCGGGGGTCGGCACCCATCCGCTGCTGGTCGACGATGATCGCGGTCGTCAGCCCGTCGAGTACGTCCACCTCCGGCCGCGCCAGCGTCGGCATGAAGCCCTGCACGAAGGCGCTGTAAGTCTCGTTGATCAGCCGCTGCGACTCCGCGGCTATCGTGTCGAAGACCAGAGAGCTCTTGCCCGAGCCGGAGACGCCGGTGAACACCGTCAGCCGGCGCTTCGGGATCTCGACGCTGACGTCCTTGAGGTTGTTCACGCGCGCGCCGTGCACGCGGATCAGATCGTGGCGGTTGGCAACGTGCAGAGCAGGCGACTGCGTTCCCGTCCTTGCGGACATGCTCATCCTGTCTCCATCTGTTGAGACCAACCAGCCGCCGTCGCGCATCAGCTCGCGGTCGGCATCTCGTTCACCTCGCGTCAGGCCTGGATTCGGGCGGGCGGGAGGGCGGCGCTCAGGGGTCCTGAAGCAGCCCGAGGACGTTGCCATCGGGGTCGGTGACCGTGGCCACCAGGCGGCCGCCACCGACGTCGTGCGCGGGCTCCTTCACGGTGGCACCCGCGGCGGTCACCGCGGCCAGCTTCGCCTCGATGTCCGGCACGTGCCAGTAGGCCACCGGCGAGGTCATGCCCTGCGGTCCGCCGCCCGGCACCAGCCCGATGTGCTGGCCCTCGGCCTCGAAGCCGACGTAGTAGGACTCGTCGGTGTGCGGCCGGACGCCGAGCAGGGCGGCGTACACCGCCTTGGCCGCTGCCAGGTCGGAAACGGGATGCAGCACGGTCTTGATTCCCTGAGTGGAAGAGCCCGCCATGATCACTCCTGAAGTTGTGGGTCTGGTCTGGATGTCTGGCTCAAGACGAACGGGAAGTCCCGACATCGAAGCCCCGATCGCCCCAGATGGCGATTTCGCCGTTGGCTGTTCGTCTTGACGACGGGATCCCCGCCGCCGCGAGGTGGTGCGCAGCCGCGGATCTGCTGGTCACCTTCGAGATCCTGCCACGTCACGCCGGGGCCGCTGGCGTCCCGCCCCACCTACCCGTCCGCTCTGGCACAGTTGGCGTCAGCGCCGCCGGGCGACCCTGCCCCGAAGCGACACCGGCTGTGTCGGCACGCCCGGTGATCATGCCGAACGCCTGTGGCTATCGTCACCGACGTGAAACTCGGACTGAATCTCGGCTACTGGGGCTTGGGCAACGACCAGGACAACCTGGTCCTGGCTCGTGAGGCCGATCAACTGGAGTTCAGCTGTGCCTGGGCGGCGGAGGCATATGGCTCCGACTCCGCGACGGTGCTCGCCTGGGTCGGAGCGCAAACCCAGCACATCGGACTCGGAAGCGGCATAATGCAGATCCCCGGCCGCAGCCCGGCGATGACCGCGATGACCGCGGCTACCCTGGACGCGCTTTCGGGGGGCAGATTCCGGCTGGGTCTGGGAGTCTCCGGACCCCAGGTGTCGGAGGGCTGGCATGGTGTCCGGTTCGACAAGCCGCTGGGCCGCACACGCGAGTACGTCGATATCGTCAACCTGGCGCTGGCCCGAAGACGGGTCCGCTATGAAGGTGAGCACTATCGATTACCGCTTCCGGACGGTCCTGGCAAGGCTCTTCAACTCACGGTGCATCCGGTGCGCGAACACATCCCGATCTATCTGGCGTCGGTCGGACCGAAGAACCTCGAGTTGACCGGCGAGATCGCCGACGGCTGGCTGGCGATGTTTTACTCCGCGGACTTCGCCGAGGAACAACTCGCCCGGATCAGAACCGGCCGGGCAAGGGCCGGCAGGACGATGAAGGGGTTCGATATCGCTGCCAGCGTCCCGATCGTAGTCGCCGATGACGTAAGCGCCGCAGCCGATCCGGTACGGAGCTACGCGGCGCTCTACATCGGCGGCATGGGAAGTCGGGAGGTCAATTTCTACAACCAGCAGGCCCGCCGGATGGGGCATGACGAGGCCGCCGGCGAGATCCAGGCACGGTATCTGTCCCGCGATTACCAGGCCGCCGCCGCGGCGGTCCCGCTGGAGTTCATCGACTCGACGTCGCTGATCGGGCCGCGGTCACGACTTGCCGAGCGGATGGCCGCGTTCGCCGCCTCCGGGGTCACTACGCTGAACCTCATGCCGCTCGCCGCCACCCTGGAAGAACGGCTCGACACCCTCAGGGTGGCAGCCGCCGCCCTTCAGGACTCCGGCGTCGCCGAGTGATTCCGGCCGCCGAGGAACCGGCTGCCGAAGAGTCCGCTGCCGAAGAGTCCGCTACCGAGGAGCGGACCGAGCGCGGAGTCGAGCAGTGAGTAGCGTGTCTCCGCTTCAGGCGGCGGTGTATGGCGTGGTTCAGGGTCTGACCGAGTTCCTGCCGATCTCTTCAACCGCCCATCTGCGGATCGTCCCGGCGCTGCTCAGTTGGGACGACCCTGGCGCGGCGTTCACCGCGGTCATCCAGCTTGGCACGGCGGCCGCCGTCGTCCTCTATTTCTGGCGGGAACTCCTCCAAATCGTGGTGGCTTGGCTCCGCGGACTGACCGATCGCTCTGTGCGCGGTGGCCTGGAGTACCAGATGGGCTGGTATCTGATTCTTGCCACCATTCCGGTCGGCGTTTTCGGGGTGCTGTTTTCCAAGCAGATCGAGACGGGTGCGCGCAACCTCTGGCTGATCTCGATCGCGCTCATCGTGATGGCTTCGATCCTCTTCCTCGCCGAGCGAGTGGGCAAACGCGACCGGGCCGAAGAAGATATCAGCACCCGGGACGCGATCGTTGTCGGCAGCGCCCAGGCCCTGGCGCTTGTGCCCGGGGTGTCGCGATCCGGAGCGACCATCACGGCCGGGCTCTTTCGCGGCCTCGACCGGGTCACCGCCGCCCGGTTCTCCTTCCTCCTGTCCGTTCCGGCGGTGGTCGCGTCCGGATTGTTCGAGGCGCGCAAGATCGGCGAGAAGGGAGGTCCAGGAATGGGGGTCGCGGTAGTAGCGACGATCATCTCGTTCGGGGTCGGACTGGCCAGCATCGCCTGGCTGATTCGCTACATCTCCCGTCATTCGACGTTCGTATTCATCTATTACCGGATCGGCCTCGGAGTGCTGCTGATCGCGCTGCTGTCCGGCGGCGTCATCTCCTCCAGGTAGGACGAGCGATGACGACTGTGATTCTGCTTCGGCACGGCCTGACCGCCATGACGGGACCGATGCTCGCTGGCCGGACACCGGCGGTACACCTTGACGAGCGTGGTCGGGCCCAGGCCGTCGCCGCCGCCCGACGCCTATCCGTCCTGCCGCTGGCCGCCGTGGTCACCAGCCCGCTCACCCGATGCGTCGAGACCGCCCGCGTGATCACCAGGGATCAACGTTCCGGCGGTCACGACCCGGTCACCCGAACTGACCGCCGGCTGGTCGAGTGTGACTACGGAGATTGGACCGGACGAGAGATCAAGTCACTCGTCAAGGACGCACTATGGCCGGTCGTGCAGGCTCATCCGTCGGCGGCGACCTTCCCCGGCGGCGAATCGATGGCCGCGATGGCCGCACGGGCGGTAACCGCTGTTCGTACCTTGGACACCGAGTTCGGCGCGGCATTCGGGCCGGACGCGATCTGGCTGGCCTGTAGCCATGGCGATGTGATCAAGTCAGTGCTTGCCGATGCCTTCGGTATGCACTTGGACCTGTTCCAGCGCATCGTGGTGGATCCCTGTTCGGTTTCGGCCATCCGCTACACCGCCAGCCGACCGTTCGTGCTCGTGACCAACGACATGACCGGTGACCTGGCCCGGTTCGTGCCGCCGCCGAGCAAGCCATCGCGGGCGCGACGTGCGGCGCGGTCGTCCGAGGCCACGGTCGGCGGCGGCGCGGGGGCCGGTTCCGTCTAGGCTGGAACCCAAATGGCCCGTCAAATCTTCTACTTCGACCAGCCGCGGCGCTTCGTCGTCGGCACCGTCGGCCAACCCGGCGAGCGGGTGTTCTTCCTGCAAGCCTCCGATGACCACCGAACCGTGAGTGTCGCGCTAGAGAAGTCCCAGGTGACGATCCTCGCCGAGCGGATGGAGCAATTGCTCACCGAGGTCGCCGCCCGAGCCGGGCTCGCCGTGCCGGACGCCGTCGAGCCCGACGTCGATCCGCTGGAAAATCCGGTGGACGAGGAGTTCCGGGTCGCGGCGATGGGCTTGGCCTATGACGCCGAATCCGGTCTGGTGGTAATCGAGGCGCAAGCCGAGGCGGATTCACCTGAGACTGCCGAGGCCACGCTGCTGGAGGACACCGAGGACGGACCGGACGCGTTGCGGGTCCGGATCGAGCACCGCGCGGCCATCGGATTCATCGAGCGGGCCCGCCGGGTCATCGCGGCCGGTCGGCCACCGTGCTCGTTGTGCAACCAGCCGCTGGACCCATCCGGCCATATCTGCCCGCGCAATAACGGTTACCGACGTCGTCCCGCACTCGACGTATGAACCGCGCGCGGATGACCCGCGGCGCGGCAGGCGCGTCCGGCATGACCCGCGGCGCGGCAGGCGCGTCCGGCATGACCCGCGGCGCGGCAGGCGCGTCCGGCATGACCCGCCGCGCGGCAGGCGCATCCGGCATGACCCGCGGCGCGGCAGGCGCGTCCGGCATGACCCGCCGCTGACCGACTATGCCCGAACTCACGCCGCCGCTGGCCCTTCCGGTGGACGACGCGTTGGCGTTACTCACGGTGGGTGAGCTGACTGTCGAGGGTCAGGTGACCACCGCGTCGAACGCGACGATGTACTGCCGGGTCGAACTCGACGGACTTGCCGCCGCGTGTGTGTACAAGCCGGTCGCGGGGGAGCGGCCGTTGTGGGATTACCCAGACGGCACGTTGGCGGATCGGGAGTATGCCACCTTTCTGGTTGGGGCGGTTTTTGGCTGGAATCCGGTGCCGCCAACCGTTTTGCGCGACGGGCCTTTCGGTCGCGGCATGGTCCAGCTGTGGATCGACGACGACAGCGGCTTCGACGTCATCTCGGCCATCAATTCCGGCGAAACCGTCGAACTTCAGCAGATTGCGCTGCTCGACGCGGTAGTCAACAATTCCGACCGCAAGGTCTCCCATCTGCTGCCGGTGACCGACCCGGGCCTGCGCATCTACGCGATCGACCACGGTGTGAGCTTCGGGGTAAGCGACCGGTTGCGCACCGTGTTATGGCAATGGGCAGGAGCGCGCATTCCGGAATACGGCCTGGCCATGCTGCACCGACTTGACGAGCGATTCGACGCCGACCTCGGTGAGCACCTTGCGGGCCTGTTGACCGGACGAGAGGTGCGCGCCGCCCGACATCGCGTGACCCGGCTGCTCCGTTCCGGTACGTTTCCCATGCCGCCGACCGACTGACCGGCGATCCCGTACCCGCCGTACTGACCGGTGATCCCGTACCCGCCGTAGTCACCGGTGGTCGACGTGATCGCCACCCGACTATCCGATGGTCGGTCACCGACAGCTACCGTTTCCGGCATGCGGTCCTGGAATCCACCGGTCGTGCCGTCCCTACCAGGACGCGGGCCACAATTGCGGCTCTATGACACCGCAACCGACCAGATCAGGCCGACCAGCCCCGGTACCACCGCGACCATTTATGTGTGCGGAATCACCCCCTATGACGCCACCCACCTCGGCCACGCCGCAACCTATCTCGCATTCGACCTGGTGCACCGGATATGGCTGGATGCCGGCCACCCGGTGCATTTCGTGCAGAACATCACCGACATCGACGACCCGCTGCTCGAACGGGCCCGGGACACCGGTATGGAATGGACGTGCCTGGCCGAGCGAGAGACGGAGCTGTTCCGGCAGGACATGACGGCACTTCGGGTGATACCTCCCAAGGACTATGTCGGAGTGGTCGAGTGCATCGACGAGATCGCGTCCGCCGTCGGGGAGCTTCTCGACGCCGGAAAGGCGTATCGGCTCGCCAGCGACATATACGCGACCACCGCCGGAAGCGGGCACTTCGGTTATGAATCCCGTTACTCAGCCGAGGTCATGATGGCGCTGTTCAAGGAACGCGGCGGCGATCCGGATCGAGAGGGCAAGCGCGACCCGCTCGATGCCCTGTTATGGCGGGGTCCGCGCCCTGGCGAGCCGTGCTGGGACACCGAGGTCGGCCCGGGTCGTCCTGGCTGGCATATCGAGTGCTCGGTCATCGCGCAGAACCGGTTGGGCATGGGCTTCGATGTTCAGGGCGGAGGCTCGGATCTGCGATTTCCGCATCATGAGCATTCCGCGGCACACGCCGAGGCACTGACCGGGCAGTTCCCCTTCGCGCGGCATTACGTGCACGCCGGCATGATCGAGCTGGACGGCGAGAAGATGAGCAAGTCACGGGGAAATCTGGTGTTCGTCTCGAAGCTGCGGGGCGCCCGCGTCGATCCGATGGCGATCCGGTTGGCCTTACTGGACGGCCACTATCGCGCCGATCGTGAGTGGACGGGTGGTCGGCTGCCGAACGCCGAGAAGCGGCTGGCGACCTGGCGAGCGGCGGTGGCAGCCGGCGCGGTCCCGGCGGTGGCAGCGGGCGCGGCCCAAGCGGCGGCGGCGGGCGCCGTTCCGCCGGGGGCTGCGGGCTCGGTCCCGGCCGCGGCCGCCGTGCTGGCAACCGTCCGGACCTGCCTTGCCGATGACCTCGACACGGCCGGCGCCATCCGTGCCGTGGATGAGTGGTCAGCCCAAGCCTTGGGCGGTAGCTTCGAGGCCGGGGATCCCGCCGCATCCGCCTTGGTCCGCGACACCGTGGACGCGTTGCTCGGTATCGCTGTCTGATTCGCCTTCCACAGGCTGGCGTATCGCGCGAGCCGCTGCCATCGGATGGCAGGACCGTTACTCCGAATGTGCGGGTAGGTCGACAATCACCACGGTTGTGTTGTCCCGGCCGCCTGCCTCGTTGGCCTGCCGGACAAGTTCCTCGGCCGCCTGCCGCGGATCGGCGATCTCGCCCAGTATGGTGGCGATCGCGTCGTCGTCGAGCTCACCGGTGAGGCCGTCCGAGCAGAGCAGGAACCGTTCACCGGCCTCCGGGGGCAACAACCAGATGTCCGGGACCGGCGCGGGCAGCGTGCCGAGGGATCGGGTGACGACATTCCGCCGGGGGTAGTAGCGGGCCTGGCTGCGGGCCAACTGGCCCGCAGCAATGAGTTCCTGCACCTCTGAATGGTCGATCGTCAGCTGCCGCAGCGTGCCTTCGGCGAAGCGGTATACCCGCGAGTCGCCGACATTGAAGACCGCCCACTGGTCGCCGCTGTCGGCCGAGACGACGGCCAGCCCGGTGAGCGTAGTGCCCATTCCGAACCGGTCGCCCCGTATCGACGCCGCCAGGATGTGGTCGTTGGCCCGTTGGAAGGCGGCGGTGATATCCGAGTCCTGCAGCGGGGCGATCTTGGCGATGTATGAGAACTCGGACACCGCGAGATCGCTGGCCACCTCACCGGCCGCGTGGCCCCCCATGCCGTCGGCGACGACGAATAATTGGGGCGATACCCACATACTATCCTCGTTGTGGTCGCGCACCAGACCGACATCGGTCGCCGCTCCATACCTCAACGCCAACATCCGAGCCCGCTACATCGACCCGGGCGGGCCACCGCGGTCGCGGCGCCGCAAATACCGTTCGAACTCCTTGGCGATGGTCTCGCCCGACGCCTCGCGCATCACTCCGTCGTCGCGTTCCTCGAGATTGCGAACGTATTCGCGCACGTCCTCGTCCTCCTCCGCCATCTCGTCCACGAGTTTCTGCCATTCGTCGGCCTGAGCGGGCAATTCGCCGAGCGGTACCGCGATGTCGAGAACCTCTTCGACCCGATGAAGCAAGGCGATGGTCGCTTTCGGGTTAGGCGGTTGCGGTACATAGTGCGGAACAGCGGCCCAGAACGAAATGGCCGGAATCCCGATCCGGACGCAGGTGTCCTGCAGGACACCGACGATGCCGGTCGGCCCCTCGTATCGCGACCGTTCCAGGCCGTAGCGGGCCGCGCTGGCCGCGTCGTAGGAGGTTCCGGTCACCGAAGTAGGGCGAGTGTGTGGGGAGTCCGACAGCAGCGCGCCCAGCATGACGACGGTCCCCACCCTGAGATCACGTACGATCTGCACCAATTCATCGCAAAAGGTCCGCCATCGCATGTTCGGTTCGATGCCCCGAACCAGCACCAGATCGAAGTCCGTGCCCGCAGGGCGACACACCGACAGCCGGGTCGTCGGCCAGCTGATCCTTCGGGTGACGCCGTCGACCAGCGACACCGTCGGCCGATTGACCTGAAAGTCGTAATAATCGTCGGGGTCCAAAGCCGCGAGCGGTGTGGCGTCCCAGATCAGTTCCAGATGCTCGATGGCCCCGGTGGCCGCGTCCGCGGCGTCGTTCCACCCCTCGAAGGCGGCGACGAGAACCGGGTTCCGCAGTTCCGGCCAGCTCTCGATTCCCGTCATCAGGCCAGCGTACGACCGAGACGTGCTCGGGCGCGTCATATGGTGGAAGAATCTCCGGCGGAGCCTCGGTAGCCTGATGGGGTGCCCCTCGATGCCTCGCAGAGCCCGTTCTTGGCCGAATTGTCCGAAAGAGTGCTCGTCGGAGACGGCGCGATGGGCACCATGTTGCAGGCCGCGAACCTCACACTGGCCGACTTTGCCGGCTTGGAGGGCTGTAACGAAATCCTGAACGTGACCCGCCCCGATGTGGTCGCCTCGGTGCACGAGGCGTATTTCGCCGCTGGCGCCGATGCGGTCGAAACGAACACTTTCGGGGCCAATTGGGCAAATCTGGCTGAATACGATATCCCTCATCGGATCCGCGAACTGGCTTATCACGGTGCGCGGATAGCCCGGGAGGTGGCCGACCGGTACTCCACCGCCGACCGGCCCCGATTCGTCCTGGGCTCAATCGGTCCCGGCACGAAATTGCCCACCCTCGGGCACGTTCACTTCGGCAAGCTGCGCGACGCCTACTTCGACCAGGTCGCCGGACTTCTCGAAGGCGGCGCGGACGTGCTGCTCGTGGAGACCGCGCAGGATCTGTTGCAGGCGAAGGCCGCGATCATCGGTGCCAAGCGTGCGATGGCCGAAGCCGGCCGCCGGCTTCCGATCATCGCCCACGTAACGGTCGAAACCACTGGAACCATGCTGCTCGGATCTGAGATCGGAGCGGCGCTCACGGCCTTGGAGCCCCTGGACATCGACCTCATCGGGTTGAATTGCGCCACCGGCCCCGCGGAGATGAGCGAGCATCTGCGGTACCTGTCCCAGCACGCCAGGATCGGCGTTTCGGTGATGCCCAACGCCGGACTGCCACAACTCGGGCCGAACGGCGCGGTGTATCCGCTCACGCCGAGCGACCTCGCCGACGCCTTGTCCTCATTCGTGACCGAATATGGCACCAGCTTCGTCGGCGGTTGCTGCGGTACCACGCCTGAACATATCCGACAAGTGGCTGACCGGATCGCCACGCTGTCGCCAGCTCCTCGCACGCCCGCCTCCGAACCGGCGGTCGCCTCGCTCTACGCATCGGTTCCGTTCCGGCAGGACGCGTCGGTGCTGATGATCGGTGAGCGAACCAACGCGAACGGGTCTAAGGCTTTCCGCACCGCAATGCTCGATGGTGACTTCAGCCGTTGCGTCGAGATCGCTCGTTCCCAGACCAGGGACGGTTCGCACGTTCTCGACGTCAACGTGGACTACGTGGGACGCGACGGAGCAGGCGACATGCGCGAGATCGCGGGCCGGTTCGCCACCGCCTCGACCTTGCCGCTGATGCTCGATTCGACCGAGCCCGCGGTCATCGAGGCGGGTCTGGAGATGATCGGTGGCCGGTCGATCGTCAACTCCGTCAATTTCGAGGACGGAGACGGCCCGAATTCCCGCTACGCCCGGATGCTGCCGCTCGTGATCGAACACGGCGCCGCGGTCGTCGCCCTCACCATCGACGAGGAGGGTCAGGCCCGGACCAAGGACAAGAAGGTTGAGATCGCCGAGCGGCTGATCTCAGACCTGACCGGAAAATGGGGCATCGGGCTGTCGGACATCATGCTCGATTGCCTCACCTTTCCGATCGCCACGGGGCAGGAGGAGACCCGCCGGGACGGGATCGAGACCATTGAGGCCATTCGCGAACTGAAGGCACGTTACCCCCAGGTGCAGACAACGCTCGGTCTGTCCAATGTGTCCTTCGGGCTGAGCCCCGCCGCTCGACAGGTGCTGAACTCGGTTTTCCTGCACGAGTGCACCGAAGCGGGCCTGGACTCGGCCATTGTGCACGCGTCGAAGATCCTTCCGATGTCCAAGATTCCCGACAAACAGCGCGAGGTCGCGCTCGACCTGGTTTACGATCGGCGGTCGGCGGCGACCGCCGATAGCGACGCCTACGATCCCCTACAACGATTTCTCCAGCTGTTCGAGGGGGTATCGGCCCAATCCTCGGCGGCCTCGCGGGCGGAAGAATTGGCGGCGCTGCCGCTGGAAGAACGGCTGCGGCGCCGGATCATCGACGGTGAACGCAATGGTCTCGAGTCCGACCTCGATGATGCGCTTCAGCAGCGATCGGCCCTTCTGATCATCAACGACACCCTGTTGGCGGGCATGAAGACCGTCGGTGAGCTCTTCGGCAGCGGCGAAATGCAGTTACCGTTCGTTCTGCAATCGGCAGAAGTCATGAAGGCGTCGGTCGCCTATCTCGAGCCGCACATGGAAAAGGCCGATTCGGCGGGCAAGGGCACTATCGTGCTGGCCACGGTCAAGGGTGATGTGCACGACATCGGAAAGAACCTGGTCGACATCATCCTGTCCAACAACGGGTACACCGTCGTCAACATCGGCATCAAGCAGCCCATCGGCGCGATCATCGAAGCCGCCGAGGAACACCGCGCCGACGCGATCGGCATGTCCGGCCTGCTGGTGAAGAGCACCGTCATCATGAAAGAGAACCTCGAGGAGATGAACAGCCGTGGGCTGGCCGACCGCTTTCCGGTGCTGCTCGGCGGCGCCGCGTTGACCCGCGCCTACGTGGAGCACGATCTCAGCGAGATCTTCGCCGGCGATGTTCGCTACGCCCGGGACGCATTCGACGGTCTGCGGCTGATGGATGCGTTGATGGCCGCCCGCCGCGGGCTGGTGGCCGCGGGTGTCAACGGGCCCGACGACACCAAGTTGTCCGACGACGAGGCTCGCAAGTTGGCCGAACGTCGGGCCCGCCGACAGCGTTCATTGCGGATCGCCGACGAGCGCCGGGCGGCCGCGCAGGCCAGCGTCGACCCGCTCGAGGGAACCCGCTCAGACGTGGCGGCCGACGTGCCGGTACCGGTGCCGCCGTTCCTCGGCTCGCGGGTGGCCAAAGGGATCCCGTTGGCCGAATACGCGGCATTGCTGGACGAGCGCGCCACCTTCATGGGCCAATGGGGTCTGCGAGGCGCCCGAGGAGGCAACGGACCGTCCTACGAAGAGCTTGTCGAGACCGAGGGCAAACCTCGGCTCAGGTACTGGCTGGAGCGTTTCCACACCGAGGCGGTCCTCGAGGCCGCGGTCGTGTACGGCTACTTCCGCTGCATCGGCGACGGAAACAAGCTGATCATTCTTGATGACGCCGGCGACGAGCTGGAGAGCTTCGATTTTCCCAGGCAGCGGCGCGAGCGGCGGTTGTGCCTGGCCGACTTCTTCCGGTCACGGGAATCCGGCGAGACCGACGTAGTGGCCTTCCAGGTGGTGACGATGGGACAACGCATCGCCGACTTCGCCAACGAGCTGTTCGCCGGCAACAACTACCGCGACTACTTGGAGGTTCATGGACTGTCGGTTCAGCTGACCGAGGCGTTGGCCGAGTATTGGCACCGCAGGGTGCGCACCGAGCTCGGGTTCGGCCACGAGGACTCCGACGATCTCGACGAGATCTTCAAGCAGGGTTACCGGGGTTCGCGATACTCCTTCGGTTATCCGGCCTGCCCGGACCTCGAGGACCAGTCGCAATTGTTCCGACTGCTCGATCCCGGCCGGGTCGGCGTCGTCCTGTCGGAGGAGTACCAGCTCGTGCCCGAGCAATCGACTTCGGCGATCATCGTTCCGCATCCCGAAGCCAAGTACTTCGCCGCGAAGTGATCGGCGACCACCGCCGATGACGGAGCCGCACGCCGTTCTTTTCGATATGGACGGCACCTTGCTCGATTCGGAGAGGATCTGGGATGTCGCACTCGCCGACCTGGCCGAGTGGTTGGGGGGCGAGTTGTCCGAGCAGTCCCGGCACCGGATGGTCGGTTCCAGCCTTGCTCGGTCGATCTCGATCCTGCACGCCGACCTCGACGTTGATGCCGACCCGGAGTCCAGCGGAGCCTTTCTGCTCGGGCGTACCGAGGAGCTGTTCCGTACCGACCTCACCTGGAAGCCCGGCGCTCAGGAGCTACTCGCCGAAGTGCGCGGGTGCGGTGTGCCCACCGCGTTGGTCACCTCAACCCACCGCCGACTGACCGAGATCGCGCTGGAAACCATCGGACGACAATTCTTCGACGCCAGCGTGTGCGGTGATGAGGTCGGCCATCCCAAGCCGCACCCCGAGCCCTACCTCAAGGCGGCACGCCTGCTCGGCGTGGACATCCGCCGCTGCGTCGCGATCGAGGACTCACCGATTGGGGTGAGTGCCGCCGAGGCGGCCGGTTGCGCGGTGCTCGCGGTGCCCAGCGAGATCGAGGTGCCGGCGGCGGATACCCGGACGGTCCGGGCAAGCCTGGCTGGTGTGACGATGGCCGAGCTGGCGACGCTGGCTCGCCAGCGCGGAACAGGATGAGCGGGACAATCATCGTCGGGGCTCGATAGTTGTTTCGCCGTGCCCGGCAACCTGCTCAGCCACCGCGGCAGCGGTCGGGAATGGCGGCGGCGTGCCACCCTTGGCGGGACACAGCGCCTGGTGGGAGCACCAATCACACAGCCGGGATGGGCTAGCCCGGAAGTCACCGGTCGCACTGGCGGTGTCGATCGCCTTCCAGATCGCTCTCAGCGTGCGCTCGAAACGACCCAGCTCGTCCGCATCGGGCTGATAGGTCAGAGTGTCCTTGTCCGCGAGATAAATCAGCCTCAATTGGCGCGGCACCACGCCGCGGGTTCGCCAGAGCACCAGGGCGTAGAACTTCATCTGGAACAGCGCCTTCGCCTCGAACGCCTCACGTGGGATAGCGCCGGTCTTGTAGTCCACCACCCGGATGTCGCCGGTCGGGCTGATGTCCAGGCGATCGACATAGCCACGCAATCGAAGGCCGTCGAGAACAACTTCGACCAGTTGCTCGCGGGCTTCCGGTTCCAGGTGCCGAGGATCCTCCAGCTCGAAATAGTTCGCGACCAGCCCGCGAGCGGACTCCAGCCAGCGGGCCAGTTCGGTACCGGTGTGGTCGTCGGAGAACAGTTCAGCCAGCCCCGGGTCGCCGGCGAGCAATTCCTGCCAGGACGGCAGTACCGCCCCCCGCGCCGCCTGGACGGTGCGTTCGGCCGCGGGCAGATCGTAGAGGTGTTCGAGCACCGCGTGTACGACGGTGCCTCGGGTAGCGTCGCGAGTCGGCTTTTCGGGCAGCCGATCGATGCTGCGGAACCGGTAGAGCAGCGGGCAGGTCTTGAAGTCCGCCGCCCGGCTGGGGGACAGCGACGGACGACGGGGCGCGCTCGAGTCCTCGACCTCAGGGGTGGCCGTCGTCGCGTCCGTCAGCGTCATGGTTCGAGGCTAGGTCGCCCCACCGACAGTTCCGAGCGGGCACGCCTGCGCAGTGGACACAGGTCACAACTTGGCCGTCCGTAGGCTGGCCGCCCGTGGACACGCAGCA
>Ga0307504_10000133_pt1 | contig 14685 bp, 13 predicted proteins | sample 19_S_MG_FD_194516 | JGI IMG/M metagenome (GOLD analysis project Ga0307504, IMG submission 194516) | Soil microbial communities from Populus trichocarpa stands in riparian zone in the Pacific Northwest, United States - 19_S | ecosystem: Environmental > Terrestrial > Soil > Riparian zone > Trees... | reverse complement strand
CTCGACGGTGGCCGGTGATTCGCGGTCGGGCAGGTAGGCCGCGATCGGTGATTCGCGGTCGGGCAGGTAGGCCGCCACCGCCACCGCGCCGACGATCGCTACCGCCGCGGCAGCCAGCGCGGTGGTGTTCATTGCCGAGATGAAGGCGGCATCGGCGATCTCGGAAATGCGGGAGGTGCGGACCACCGCGAGCGCCTCGTTGTGAGCTCCGGCGACCGAATCCAGCAGCAGCTTCTTCGTCGTCGCGGTGATCTCGTTGAAGGGTCTCAGTTGAGGTGCGAGCTCGCTTGAGTAGCGGGCCTTGAGAAGACTTCCCAGGACGGCGACGCCGAGAGCACCGCTCAGCTGGCGGATCGAGTCGTTGACCGCTGATCCGACACCGGCCTGTGCCGCGGGAACGGCGCTCATGATGGATTCCGTGGCGGGTGCCATGGTCGCACCCATACCGAGGCCCATGACCGACAGGCTGATCATCAGCAGCGGGTAACCGGTATCGGATCCTATGATCGCAACGGTTCCCAGGCCGCAACCGGTCAGGAACATCCCTATGGCGACGACGCGTTTGCGCCCGTATCGCGCGGCTAGTGCGGGCCCGGTCGCGGATGTGAGCGCAAGGCCGGCCGCGACCGGCAGGGTTCGTACGCCCGCCTGCAAGGTCGTGTATCCGCGCACGATCTGCAGGTATTGGGTGAGGATGAACAGGGAACCGATGAGCGCGAAGAAGGTCAGCGAAATCGACAGGCTGCTGACTGAGAACTGAGCGCTGCGGAAGAAGGACAGGGGAAGCATCGGATGTGCCGCCCGCAACTCCACGAAGACGAAGCAGACGAGGAAGAGCACGGCGGCTGCGAGCGAACAAAGAACGGCGGCGCTGGTCCATCCGTCATCGGGCGCGGCGATGATGGCATACACGAGTGCGGTGATGCCAATCGTCGACAAGATCGCGCCCGCCACGTCCGGCGGGCCGGTCGCGGGATCTCTGGAGGCCGGTAGGAGTACCAGGCCTGCGATCACGGCGATTGTCACAATCGGAATGTTGATCAGGAATATCGAGCCCCACCAGTAATGCTCGACGAGCCAGCCTCCTGCGACGGGGCCCAGCGCCACTCCGATGCCCGCGCACGCGGACCACACCCCGATCGCCTTGGCCCGTTCGGCGCCGACGAAGACGGTCGAGGTGATGGACAGGGTGGCGGGCATGATCAAAGCGCCGCCGACGCCCATCGTGGCTCGCGCCATCACCAGTGTCGCGGTCGTGTCGGTGAACACCGCCAGCGCCGATCCCGCGGCCAGTACGAGCAGTCCCAGCTGCAGGCAGGCCTTTCGACCGAAGCGATCGCTCAGGTTGCCGCCGAGCAGCACCAGGCCGGCGAAGACCAACGTGTAGGAGTCGACGATCCATTGCAGGTCCCCGGCGGACGCGTTCAGCGCGCGTTGCACACTGGGCAGCGCCACGTTCAGAACCGTGTTGTCCAGGCTTACGATGACCAGACTGAGTGACAGAACTGCGAGGATGCGCCAGCGGCGCCGGTGGACGACCGGATCTATGTCCGCCGGGTGGTCCGGGACGCCCCCTCTGCTGTAATCCTGGATCGGCTGTGCGTCGGAAAGGGTGTCGATGCCGGTCATGGGCGCCTGCCCGGGCGCACCCGAGCGACATCACGGGCCACGCCGGCCCGGCGGTGGTGTCCGTCGAACCCGGCGTGCTCGGCGATGACGGCCCGGGCGGCCGGTAGATCGTCCGGCGTTCTCAGCGGCAGCAGTTGCACCCCGGGCAGTTCGCGTTTGACGAGTCCGGTGAGCGTTCCGCCGGGGCAGAGCTCGATTATCGCGGTCACCCGGAGCGTCCGCATGGTCTGAACGCACAGGTCCCAACGGACCGGGCGGCTGACCTGCCAGACCAGCCGCCGGACGGCTTCGGCCGCCCCGGTGACGACGGCGCCGTCGGTGTTTGAGAGCAGGGCACGGTTCGGGTCACGGACCTCTACCCCACCTAACGCCGACTTCAGACAGCTGGCCGCGGGCTTCATGTATTGGGTGTGAAACGCCCCCGCGACAGGCAGCGCGATCACCTGAGCGCCGAGCTTCGGGTCATCGGCCAGGGTGGCCAATTGCTCGAGGGTTCCCGCCGCGACGACCTGACGCGCGCCGTTGATGTTCGCGGCGGTGGCGCCGGATTCCTGGATGCGCTCCAGAATGGTGTCGAGCGGACCCCCGACGACTGCCGACATGCCGGTCTTGACGTGGCGGGCCGCGTCGGCCATGGCGATCCCGCGGATTCGAGCCAGTCGCACCGCATCCATCCGATTGAAGACGCCGGCGATACTGGCGGCGGCGAGTTCCCCGACGCTGTGACCAGCCACCACATCCACCCCATCGAGGTCGCCGAGCAGATCGGCCGATAGCAACGCGGCCGCGGTCAGCAACGGCTGGGTCACCGCGGTGTCTCGAAGCTGGTCCGCGGTGCCGACGGTTGCGTAGCGTTCGAGATCGAGGCCACATTCGCTGGAAAAGTCACCGAGCAGCTCCCGTGCGCCGTTGATTTTCAACCAGGCACTGAGCATTCCGGGCTTCTGGGCGCCCTGGCCTGGAGCGAGCAAAGCGAGCATGACGTCCCCCGGGGTCGGTTCGTGGCTGGTGGGCGGTGAAAAGCGCGTACGCGTGACACGCGACGTTCTGGCAGGGCCAGGCGGTCACGTGACCCTCCGCGAACACCGGCGCCGGGTCGCGCCGACATTGCGGAAGTGCCCTTGACAGGATCACATGACGAACGTTAACTTACAAGTGTTATCTAATTAGGAGGTTGCCGTAATGGCTCGTTCCCGGTTCGGCCCAGGCCGCGTCCGCTCGTTGCTTCGGGTGTTCCATCTGGTTCTCTCGGTGGCGACGGGCGTGCTGCTGTATGCCCAAGGGGCCATATCCGACTCGGTCGCGAGGAACGGGATCGCATTTGTGATCTTCCCGCTGCTCTTCGTCACTGGCTTCGCGATGTGGCAGCAGGCGCCACTGCGTCGTATGCTTCGCGGGTTGCGCGGCGCGCGGCCCGCCGTCGAGGCCGGACGCGCGAATGCACGCTGACTCGCGGGGCCCGAGCGTGGATCACCGCCATGTCACTGACTGAGGGCAAGCGTCCGGTCGTCGTCGGATGTGGTGGTCTCGGTGTGTCTGTCGCACGGGAGTTGATCCGGCTCGGCATGGATCCGCTCGTGTTGAGCCGATCCGGGCGCCGTCGTCATCCGGACGATCTGACGGTGGTCGCGTGCGACCTGACCGACGATGTCGCGAGCCGGCAAGCGTTTTCTGACGCGGGACTGATAATCAACTGCGCGGCGCCGCCCTATCACCGCTGGCCGGCCGAATTCCCGGCGTTGCAGGCGGGCCTGATTCGTGCCGCCCGCAGGACCGGCGCGGTACTCATCGACGCCCAGAACACCTATATGTACGGACGCACCGATGTCCCGTTCAGCGAGGATCAACCGGTCCGGCCGATATCGGTGAAGGGCGAGGTGCGAGCGCGACTCGCCGAAGAGTTGATGGCCGCCCACGGCCGTGGCGACATCCGGGCCGCCGCAGGACGAATCGTCTCGTTCTACGGCCCGTACCAGATAGAAGGGCGCCTGGGCAGCCGGGTGTTCGGGGCGGCCGTCGCCGGAGGAAAGTCGAGAGTGCTCGGTGACATCGACTTGCCCTACTCGGCCAGCTATGTATCCGACGTCGCCGCTGGACTGGTCACCCTGGGCGTCAACGAACGTGCGTGGGGCCGGATCTGGCATCTGCCGGCTCCGCCGCCGATGACCACCCGGCAATTCTTGGATCTGGTCTACGCCAAGGCCGGGCATCGGACCCGGATTCTCAATCCACCGGGATTCGCGGTCCGGATCGCGGGAAAGGTCGTCCCGGCAGCCCGAGAACTCGCCGAGATGCTCTACGTCGTCGAGGCGCCCACCGTTATCGATGATCAACGCTTCCGGGATGAGTTCAGGCCGCAGGTGACCGGGCACGACGTGGGTGTCGAGCAAACGCTCGACTGGTTCCGAGCCGAAGCGATGGCCACCGTCTGATCGCCCGTCCACTGATGAGCACCTGGAGTGGTAATGGATCTTCAAGGACGGAAAATCGCCATCGTCGGCGCCGGTATCGGTGGGCTCACCGCAGCCGTCGCGCTTGAGCGCGCGGGCGCGCAGGTGTGCGTTGTCGAGCGTCGTCCCGAATTGGTGCGCGTTCAAGCCGGCGGTGGAATGCATCTATGGCATAACGGAATTCGGGCTCTAGCTACCATTGGCCTGGCCGCTCCGATAGCCGAGTTCGGGGAGCGGGGCGCTGCCGTCGAGCGAGCCGAGTTCTGCTCGTATCGGCGGGGGCTGCTCGCCAGCTGGCCGGTCGAGCGGATCGGGCAGGATCTCGGCGCGCCGACGGTAGGTGTCAGCCGGGACCAGCTGCACCGGATTTTGCTGGACGCGGCCGGGAACTGCGACCTGCGCCTTGGCTCGGAGTGCCGAGAGATAACATCCGGGCAGCGACCGAGGATCGAGCTCGCGGACGGGGACACCATCGAGGCCGATCTGATTATCGGCGCTGACGGATTGAACTCGGTCGTCCGTGAGTATCTGTTCGGCCGGAGCCCGGCTCGGGCCGCCGGGTATTCGACCTGGCAGGCAATCGTGACCCATTCCGATCTCCCCTCGTCGCCTGGGTTGTTCCAGGTGATCTGGGGTCCGGGAGCGCGCTTTCTTTACTACCGGCTGGCCGATGGGCGACTGTATTGGGAGGGTCAATTCGCCGCGAAGCCGGGCGGTAGCGACCCACCGGGCCAACGTCGGGCAGCCGTGCTCAGGCGTTTCGGGGAATGGGGGCCGGCCGTCCGCCAGATGGTGGCGATGACGGAGGAACGGGCCATCAGCCGGCTCGACGTCTACGACCGACCGCCGCTGCGCACCTGGAGCCGTGGGCAGGTAACGCTGCTCGGCGATGCGGCGCACCCGATGACCAACGCCATCGGCCAGGGTGCCAACCAGACCATCGAGGACGCGGTCGTGCTGGCGCGGCTGGCACAGAAGCAGCCGGATTGGCCTTCGGCGCTGCGGGAATATGAGCGACTGCGAGTTCCGCGTACTACGTCGATGGTTCGCACCGCCCGGAATCTTCAGCGCTTCAACCGGTGGCGGAGTCCGGCGGCCTGTCGGTTGCGAGACGAGCTGATTCGGGTGGCCTTCCGCACGGTCGCGCTGCGGCAGCACACCAAGGACATGGCCGTGACTTTTCCGATGTCGGCTTCTGCGTAGGGATTTCGCGACCCGGGGGCGGACAGTGAACTTCGATCGAAACGCCACAACCGACTATGACGTGATTGTCGTCGGGGCTGGCCTAGGCGGCCTGTCCGCGGCCGCCGCATGTAGTCGCAGCGGGCTGCGGGTGCTGACGATCGACGCTCAGTCCGGTCCCGGTGGGTATGCGCACGCCTTCGATCGCGGCCCGTACCGTTTCGATCCCGCGGTGCATGTGACAAGTCTTGCCCACCAAGGCGAGTTTCTCAATGAGTACCTGTCCGCCCTCGGAGCCCTCGACGCCGTCGAGTTTCTCGATCTCGATGAGTTCTATGGCGTCGACCTGCCCGGTTTTCAGATGACCGTCCCGCACGGTCAGGAGCCGTTCGTCGATGCCCACGTGCGGCAATGGCCGCACGAGCGAGCCGGCATCGAGTCGTTGATCAAGCTCTGCCGCGCGGTCTTCGACGAATCCCAGCAGGTCGGTACCCGAACGTCATGGCGGGATCTGGACGCGGCGGTGAGCGGGTTTCCGTTGATGTTCGGGCACCGGATGTCCACGGTGGCCGACATCGTCAATCCGTTGATCAACGATCCCGGGGCGCGCACCGCACTGACGGCTCTGTGGCCGTACATGGGTGTTCCCCCATCGCGTCTGACCTTCACCGGCTTCTGCTCGATGCTCATGTCGATGCTCGACCGGGGACCGTCCTACTGCAAGGGAGGATTCCAGTCGCTGGCCGATGCGTTGGCCGGGGTGATCGAGTCCAACGGCGGAATCCTGCTGTACTCGACCCGGGTCGACAAGATCCTGGTGACCGACGGTCGGGCGCGCGGCGTCCGGCTGACCGACGGTACGACGGTGCGCGCCGATGCGGTTGTTTCCAACGTCGACGGCATTCGGACGATGCGCGAGTTGGTGGGCGCCGAGCAGTTGCCGGCGGGATATCTGCGCCGTCTGGATCGGTTGACGCCGTCCTGGTCGGCCTTTGTGTTGTTCGTCGCCACGACGCTGGACGTGTCGCAATTCGCACCCGCACACGAGACGTTCGTGTTCGACCATTGGGATCACGACCAGAGCGAGCGCGCCATCCGGTCCGGCCGACCCGGTGGCATGTGGATGTCGGTGCCCAGCCTGGTGGATCCGGCCATGGCACCCGCGGGCGAACACACCGTGGTCTTCTCGACCCTGGCTAGCAAAGACGCGCTGCCCTGGACCGAACGTAAGGCCGAGGTCGAAACTTGGATGCTCGACCGGCTGAACGCCCTCTTGCCCGGTATCTCGTCCTGCCTCACGTTCTGCGAGAGCGCGTCACCGCACACCCTCGCCAGATATTCCGGCAGCGAATCCGGGGCAATCTACGGCTGGGAGAACACCCCACGCCAGAGCCAGCCCAAGCGAGTGCGCGCCAGCACGCCGATCGGCGGGCTGTTGCTCGCCGGGCACTGGACCGAGCCGGGCGCGGGCAGCCTGCGCGTCATTCTCTCGGGTATGCGAGCGGCCGCGGCGATCCTCGAGACGACAGACCCCGAGTTGTTCAGCCTGCTGCGGGCGTCCCCGCCGAAGCGTGTGACTGTTGCCCGGTAAATAAATCGCTAGCGTCGATCCGTATGCTTACAGATGTCAAGTTACATTTGTAATGAGATCAGGTTTGAGTGGCTGCGCCCGGTTCGACAGCCAATCCTGCATCGACGATCCACGGGGGACCCACGGTGTCATCATTGCCTGGCGGCAACGCCTACCAGCACGGGCCTTGCCTCAACGGCAAGTCGGCGTTGGTTACCGGGGCATCTCGCGGCTTGGGCCGGGCGATCGCACTGTGCCTGGCCGCCTCCGGTGCTTCGGTCGCGGTGAACTACAACCGCTCGCCGGGCGAAGCGGATGCAGTCGTCGAGCTGATCGAGGCCGGTGGCGGCAAGGCCGTCGCACTCGCGGGCGATGTCGCCGATCCGGCCGATTGCGACCGTCTGGTCGCCGACACGATCGCGAGGCTCGGCGGGCTGGACATCTTGGTGAACAATGCCGGGATCACCAAGGATGCGCTCATCTTCCAGATGGAGCCCAACGACTGGCTGGACGTCATGCGGGTCAATCTCGGTGGCGTCATCAATTGCACGCGAGCCGCGATGCGACATTTCATGTTGCAGCGATCGGGCGCGGTCGTGAACATGTCATCGGTCATGGGCCTTCGGGGCTGGACCGGCGAGGCGCCGTACGCCGCCTCCAAAGGTGCCATCAATTCGTTCACGCAATGCTCGGCCGTGGAGCTCGCGCGTTTCGGCGTCCGGGTCAATGCCGTGCTACCCGGATTCGCCCAGACAGACCTCGTGGCCGGATTGACCGCCAAAGGCGGGGGAAAAGGCATCCTGCGCCAGATACCCGCACGTGCCTTCGCCCGTCCGGACGACATCGCGCGAGTGGTCGCGTTTCTGGCCAGTGACAGCGCGGCGTATATGACCGGTTCATTGGTCACCGTCGACGGCGGCGCCAGCACGGTACTCGGCGTCGGAGCACCGCTCTGACCTCCACGTAAATGACCGGCGGCCCCGGCTGGCGCCGCCGAAGGACAGAAAGGGAATCAGAATGACCGAAGAAGAAACCCTCAACGCCGTATGCGAAGCCGTCACGGACGCGCTCGGGCTTGACGAGGATGAGGTGACCCCGCAAAGCACCATCACCGGGGAGCTGGGAGCCGAGTCGATCGACCTGCTCGACATCCTGTTCCGAATCGAGCGGCTGACCGGTACCAGGGTGCAGGCCGGCGATCTGGCCAACTACATTCAGGGCGGCATGACGGACGAGGAGTTCGGGACCGAGAACGACATGGTGAGTGCCGTCGGCTTGGCACATCTGAAGACGGTGATGCCCCAGCTGGACATCGATGCCCTCGTCGACAGCCTTCCCGCCGAGGAAGTTATCAGCCACCTGACTGTGGCCAACCTTGCCACGATCGTCACTCGATATGCAGCTGTACCAGCCGGCTGACGATCGGATCCGGGTGGGCGTCGACGTGGTCCACGTCGACCGGGTCAGCCGATTCGCCGCCGAACATCGCGGTCGACTCGACGTGGTGTGGACGCCGTTGGAGCTCGCGCACGGCGCCGGCCGTGCCTCCGAGGCTCAGCATCTCGCCGTCCGGTTCGCGGCGAAGGAGGCGCTGCTCAAGGCGCTGGGAACCGGCCTCGGGCCCGGCATGAGCTGGACCGACATCGAGGTTCTCAACGATCGTCGAGGCCGGCCGGTCCTGAAGCTGGGCGGCCGGGTGGCCGCCTGGGCGGCCGCACACGGTATGCGCGCGGCGGATGTCTCGTTGTCCCACACACCAACCATCGCTTTCGCGGTGGTGCTCGTCCTGGCGTCCGCCACGCCGGTCTGAGTCAAGCACAGTCCGCCTGGGAGGCGTCATGCGGTTCCACCTGATAGATCGGATCGAGGCGATCTGGCCCGGCCAGTCGCTGCGCGCACGAAAGCTGACATCGATCTCCGAGACGTTCTGGGCCGAAGGCCCGTCGGGACCGGAGATGCCCGGTTACCTGATTCTCGAGGCCTTGTGCCAGGCCGGATCCTGGCTGGTGCTGGAAAGCACCGGCCGTCGACGGCGCGCGGCACTGCTGTCGGTCGGCTCTGTCGAGATCGGCGACCCGGTGCGACCGGGCGAGGTGCTCACTCTCAACGTCACCACGAACGGCGGCATCGGCCAGGACACGGCAGTGGTGAGCGGGACGGTGCAGGTGGGTGATCGGGTCGTGTTGCGGGCCACCGATGTCATGTGCGCACTGATCGACGCGGACGAGCTGGAAGCCGCCGAGCACACCTCGATCATGGGCGCCGTTCTCGGCGCCACCGTCGAGGCGGCGGCATGAACCGGACGCAACGCCGACGAGTGGTGATCACCGGCCTCGGCGCGGTCACACCCGTCGGCAATGACGTCGCCTCGACCTGGCAGTCCCTGACCGCGGGGCGCAGCGGCGTCGGTGTCAACAACACCTTCGACACCTCGACATTCCCGGTTCGGATCGCGGGTTTGGTGTCGGACTTCCAGACGCCGTCGACGGCCGGTGATGCCAACATTTCTCGGCAGGCGGGCTTCGCGATCGCCGCGACCACCGAGGCGATCAGCGACGCCGGTCTTGATGACGGCTACCACGCACCCGAGGCCCGTGGCATCGCCATGGGAACGAGTGCCGGCCGCATATCACTCGAGGAGCTGGCACGCATCCTGCACGACATGCATGCCGGGGAATCCGGCACCGTGCGTCCCTTGGACACCGCTGGCGTAATAGGACGTGATCCAAGTCGGGTGGTCGCGCTTCTGGCCGAACTGGCCGATTGCACCGGCCCGAGCCTCAACGTCAGCACCGCATGTAGCGGATCGGCGCACGCGATCGGCGAGGCGACCCGCCTCATCCAGAGCGGGGGAGCCGATGTGATGCTTGCCGGCGGCTTCGATTCGCTGACCAGTTGGCTTGATGTGCTCGGATTCAGCCTGCTCCAGGCCATCACGACCGACCACCCGGACGAGCCGTGGCGGGCCTCGCGTCCCTTCGACGCCGACCGGTCGGGATTCGTGCTCGGCGAAGGCGCGGTCGTGTTCGTCCTGGAGGACTACGAGTCGGCGATCAGCCGCGGCGCGACCATCTATGCCGAGCTTTCCGGTTATGCGGCCACGATGAACGCCTACCGGATCACCGACGCGCCACCCGACGGGGGCGGTTGTACCGCGGCGATGGCCGACGCCCTGGCCGACAGCGGCGTGGCTACCCATGAGATCGGTTACATCGCCGCGCACGGCACCTCGACACCGGGCAACGACCTGTGTGAAACGGTTGCGGTGAAATCGGTTTTCGGTGCCCTGGCACGGCAGGTCGCGATAAGTTCGGTGAAGTCCATGACCGGTCACCTGACCGCGGGCGCCGGGGCACTGAACCTGCTGTGCGCCGTGCTGGCCCTTCGGCATCGCCTCATTCCGCCCACGATCAACTATGAGACCCCGGATCCGCGGCTCGATCTGGACTACGTGCCGAATGTCGCGCGTCCGAAGCAGCTCACCGCGGCCGTGGTCAACGCCTTCGCCTTCGGCGGGACGAATGCGTCCTTCGTCGTGACCTCGGTAGGTGCGGCATGAGGCAATTGGACGCGATCGACGTCGTGGTCGATCTGACGGCCGTCCGCGGCGTCGGGCTGCGCAACGTGCCCTCGACGCTGGACGTATTCGACAGTCATTTTCCGCGCTTCCCGGTGCTACCGGGCGTCCTTGTGCTGGCCAGCCTGGTCGAGCTCGCCCGACAGGTCTGTGCGGCCGAGGATCCCGGCGGTCACTGGACACTTCGGCGGGCGCGCCGTCTTCAGTACCGTCGATTCGTCCGTCCGGGCGATCAACTCGAGCTCATCGTCGACCTGCGGGAACGCCCGGCGCCGGGTTCCGCCGTTTTCACCGGTGAGGTCAGGGTGGATGGCGCCCTGGTCACCAGGGCTCGGGAACTGCTCTTGGCGCGTGCGGCATGAACGGGCTCGGTGTGTTCGGCACCCGCCGTCGCCGGGTCGCGGTTACCGGGGTCGGGCTGGTCACCGGACTCGGGGTCGGCACGGCAGATACCTGGAAGTCGTTGCTGGATGGCGTGAGCGCCGTCGCCCCGGTCGAGGAGTTCGATGCCGGCGAGTTGAGCGGCAAGCTCAGTGTTCGTGTGACCGGGTTCGAACCCGGTGAATTCGCGACCAAGCGAGTGCTGCGATCGATGTCCTACAGCGACCGGCTAGGCCTTGCGGCCGCATCGCTGGCGATGCGTGATGCGCATGCCGAGGTGGGCGACGGTCAACGAGACGGGCTTTTCATCGGCAGCGGAAAGGAGATCAGCGATCCGAGCCATCTGCTGGCGGCCACCCTGGCCGCGCGGCTGCCCGACGGATCGGTCGATGTGCGACGCTTCGGAGAGATCGCGCCGACGAGTGCCTATCCGCTGTTCTACATCGAGGGACTGCAAGCGGCCTCGCTGTTCTACGTCTCCCAGGCGTTCGGGTTTCGAGGGACCAACACCTATTTCGACGGCTCGGCCGAGGCGAGCGCGCAGGCCGTGGCCAGCGGCTATCGGGCGGTGCGTGACGATTACGCCGACCGTGCGCTGGTCGGCGGAGTGGCCGACGCGGCGTCCTGGTGGGGGATGGCCAAGCTTGATTCGCTGGGGATGCTGACGCCGAGCACCGCATTGGGCGCCCAGGCGTGCCGGCCGATGGGACTCGGACGGGACGGGACCGTGCCCGGCGATGGCGCGGCCTTTCTGCTGCTGGAGGCGTGGGATTCGGCGGTCGCCCGCAGCGCGACCATCTACGCCGAAATGATCGGCGAGGCCAGCACTCAAGAGCCGCTGTCGGCCGGGCCAGGCGGCGAAGGCATGAGCCGGGCGGTGGCCGGCGCGCTGGCCCGGGGGTCCCGCTGCCCGCAGGAGGTGGGTGTGGTGATCGCCAGCGCTTCGGGTAGTCCGGACCACGATCTCAGTGAAGCGCTCGGGTTGAGGTCGGCGCTGGGTGAGGCGGTGCCGGTCACCTCCGTGGTCGGATCGACCGGCAATCTGATGGCCGGACTGGGCGCCTTGAACGCGGCCGTGGCGGTGCTGAGCCTGCATCACGGTGCTATTCCGCCGATGATTTCGTCGGCTCCGTTGGATCCGGCCTGCTCGCTATCGGTGGTTCGCGACCGGCCGAGCCCGGTGTCGGGCGAGGTCGGTGTGTCGACCGCTCGAGGATTGTTCGGTCAAAACGTGGCGCTGGCATTCCGGCGTTCGAAGGGGGAGCAATGCTAGCGGACAGTGGCCATACCGGTGCCGGCGGCAATCGGCGCGTGCTGGTCGCGGGTATGGGTGCGGTAACCTCGCAGGGCGTCGGAGTAAGCGCGTTGTGGGACGGGGTGCGTGCCGGCGAGGTCGGCATCCGGCAGGTCCGGCGAATCGATCTTCGGGGTTATCGAACCAGCCTCGGAGGGCAGGCGCCGATCGGGGACGAACCGGTGTTCGACGCCGACGGTATCCCACAGGATCTGGTTCTCACGGCCGCTCAGCTGGCCGCCGCGGAGGCGATGGCGCAGGCCGGCTGGGTAGCCGACCGCGTTCCCGCCGAACGCTGGGCCGTGGTGATCGGAACCTGCAATGCCGGCCTGTTGTCGGCCCGTAGCTGGTTTGTCGCCCGCGAGGCGGGGCTGAGTTCGCCCGCCGGTCAGCTCAGGCAATGTCCACCGCAAGCCATCGCGGAGAGTCTGGCGGGCACGTTCGGCCTGCTCGGGCCGGCCGTCGCCATCAACACCGCGTGTGCGGCCAGCGCGAATGCGATCGGTTATGCCGCGGATCTGGTTCGTACCGGCGCGGCGGACGCCGTCCTGGTGGGCGGTGCGGATGTCTTTTCCGATGTGCTGTTCGCGGGTTTCCATGCCCTGGAATCCCTATCGGCGGCACCGGCCGCACCCTATTCGGGTAACCGGAGCGGGCTGTCGCTGGGGGAGGGCAGCGGGATGCTGGTCCTGGTGCGCGACGCGGTGGTCGAGCCCGCTGCCGCCGACCGGATACTCGGTCAGGTTTTGGGGTACGGACTGTCGGCGGACGGCTACCACGTGACTGCTCCGGATCCGAGCGGCCGGGGCGCCTCGCGGGCGATTGCGGCGGCCATGCGGCGCGCCGGAGTGGCGCCGGACGATGTCGGTTACCTCAATGGTCACGGGACGGGCACGCCAAAGAACGACTCAGCCGAGACGGCGGCGATCCGCACCGCCCTGGGCGATGCGGCCGCCAAGGTTGCCGTGAGCAGCACCAAGTCGATGATCGGGCACCTGCTCGGAGCGGCCGGCGCGGTCGAGGCCATCGTGACGCTCAAGGCCCTGCAGGCCCAGATCGCGCCGCCAACCGCGGGCTGGTTGACCTCCGATCCTGACTGCGACCTGGATTACGTGCCCAACGTGGCCCGCGAGATAGCGACGGACGTCGCGCTGTCGACGAACTTCGCCTTCGCCGGAGCCAACGCGTGCCTGGCGCTTGGCCATCCCGGCGCTAGGACATCGCCGAACGCGGCCACGCCGGACCGCGTGATGATCACCGGAGCGTCGGCCGTCACGCCCGCCGGTATGACGGCCGAGGCCCTGCGCGGGATAGTCGCGGCCGACCCGGGCGACCACCCGCGCACCGATGGTGCGCAGGGGTCCCCGGTAGGCCGGGTCGAGATCGAGCCCGGCCCCTGGTTGACCGCGCGGCAGCGGCGCCGGATGGATCGCCTGTGCATTCTGGCGGTGGTGGCGGCCAAGCAGGCATTGGCCGACGCGGGCCTGGATCCACGCAGCGGTGGTGGCGACCGGATCGGGGTCGTCCTGGGCACCGGTATCGGTCCCATGGAGAGCATGGAGAATTTCGCTCGTCCGGTTATCGGGGATGGCCCCGCCGCGGCCAATCCCGCGGTATTTCCCAACACCGTGTACAACGCCGCCGCGGGCCAGGTCGCGATGCACACCGGCGCGGTCGGCCCGACCAGCACGCTGTCGGTCTCGCATGCCTCGGGAGCGGCCGCGATCGGATACGCGCAGACCCTTCTGGAAGCCGACGAGGCCGACGCCATCGTCTGTATCGGCGTGGACACCTTGACCGATCGGGTGGTCAGCGGTTATGCCGAACTCGGTTTGCTGGCCACGGCGGGCCGGCCCGGCATGCGGCTCGCCGAGGGAGCCGTGGCCTTGGTACTGGAGCGGGCGACCTCGGCGCGCCTGCGGGGTGCCACCGCCCTGGGGGAAGTCGCGGCTCATTCGATCACCGGCGATGGGCTCGGCATAGGCAGGTGCGATCAGGACGGCGCGGCGGTGGAACGATCGATGACGCAGGCGATGGATCGCGCCGGGGTAACCAAGGAGTCGGTGAGCGCGATCTGGTGTTCGGCAGCTGGCCTTCGAGTGTGGGATCGTGCCGAGGAGCGGGCTGTTCGGCGGCTGTTCGGGGACCGGCCGGCAATGATGCGCCCGAAGCTGACCGTCGGCGAGCCGATCGGGGCCTCCGGTCCGCTCAGCGTGCTGCTCGCGTTGCAAGCCTGGCAGGACGGCGCTCAGCGGGAGCCGGTGCTGGTCAACTCGGCCTCCCTCGGCGGTACCTACGTCTGCCTGCTCCTCAAACCCGTGGTCAACGGTGTTCCGCCGACCACCGATCCGGAGACGCCGCGGCAGGAGGACGAGCGATGAACGTCCATATCGTGGGCACGGGTTCTCATTTGCCGGGAAGCGCCATCGACAACGACACCTTGGAGCGGTTCGTCGGTCCACTGCCTTCCGACGTCCTGGACGGCATTCAGGTTCGGCAAAGGCATTGGATCGCCGATCCGCTGACCGGGGAGCATTCGCAGAGCAATGCCGACATGGCCTTCGCCGCGTGTACCGCGGCCCTGGAGGCCAGCCCGGTAACC
>Ga0307504_10000132_pt1 | contig 14706 bp, 11 predicted proteins | sample 19_S_MG_FD_194516 | JGI IMG/M metagenome (GOLD analysis project Ga0307504, IMG submission 194516) | Soil microbial communities from Populus trichocarpa stands in riparian zone in the Pacific Northwest, United States - 19_S | ecosystem: Environmental > Terrestrial > Soil > Riparian zone > Trees... | reverse complement strand
AAAGCCAGAAGGCCCGGAAATCGAGGGCGTCGGCCCGCTTGATGCAGGGGACGAGCAGGGTGCGGCTGCCGTCACCCTTCTCCACGTCGACGGCCAGACCGAGACCGAGGTGACCGGGGTGCGCCACCGCCGGCTTGCCGTCGGGGGTGCGGGCGAAGGCGGTGTTCATGACCGGCACGTCGCCCATGGCCCGGACGATGGCCCAGCCGATGAGGTGGGTGAACGAGACCTTGCCGCCGCCGGCCCGGACCAGGTGGTTGTTCAGGATCGTGCGGTTGACCTCGAGCAGGCGGGCCGGGACGGTGCGGGCGCTGGTGGCCGTGGGGACGGCGAGGCTGGCCTCCATGTTGGCCGCCACCCGGGCCGCAGCCCCGCGTAGCGGTGTGGTCGGCGGCCCCTCGGGCGTGACCGGCGCGGGCGGGGCGACGGGTGCCGGCACCGGGCCAGCGGGGGCGCCGACCGGCGCTGTGACGGCGTCGGCGGTGGCCGCTGCTGCGGTGGTGGCGGCGGCCGCGCCGTTGCCGCTGTGGTCGTCGCGGTAGTCGGCGAAGAACTCCCGCCAGCTCTCGCTGACCGACTCCGGGTTCTCCCGGTACTGCTCGTACATCTCGTCGACGAGCCAGTCATTGGCCCCGAACGAGGCCGCCGGGCGTCGGTCTTCAGGCATCGGTCCCGCGATGCTACCGGCCCATCCCGCCCTTTCCGACCAGGCAGAACGGACCGAGCGCGGAGACGGCCGGCCGTAGTTCGGACGGAGCCGCGGCGTGCGCTTCGAGCCGGCCGGAGAACACCGATACGAGCCAGGGCAGGCCCGCGCTGTCAGCGGTACCCTCGGGCCGGAACACACAGAGGGGGAGGGGCATGAGCACCAAGGAAGCAGCGTCGGCCGTCGACCAGGCGGCACTGGACCGTCTCAGCGAGGACCTGGCCGGACCGCTCGTCCAACCGGGCGACCCGTCCTACGACGAGGACCGCCGGGTTTGGAACGGGTCGATCGACCGCTCTCCCGCGCTGATCGCCGGGTGCACCGGGGTGGCCGACGTGCTGGCCGCCGTGCGCTGGGCCCGCGACACCGACCTCCCGGTGGCCGTCCGGAGCGGGGGCCACAGCTTCCCCGGCCTGTCCGTGTGCGACGACGGCCTGGTCATCGACCTCGGCCGCATGCGGGGGATCCGCGTCGACCCGGCGGCGGGCACCGTGCGCGCCCAGGCCGGCGTGGCGCTCGGCGAGCTGGACCGGGAGACGCAGGCGTTCGGCATGGCAGTGCCGGCGGGCATCGTCACCACGACGGGGCTGGCGGGGCTCACCCTCGGCGGTGGCATCGGCTGGCTCATGCGCAAGTACGGGCTCACCATCGACCAGCTGCTGTCGGTCGACATGGTGACGGCGGGCGGCGAGCTGGTGCGGGCGAGCGCAGACGAGAACCCCGAGCTGTTCTGGGGCGTGCGGGGCGCCGGCGGCAACTTCGGGATCGTCACCAGCTTCGAGTTCCGCCTCAACCCCCTCGGCCCGTCCGTGATGGCCGGCATGGTGGGCTGGGCCATGGACGATTCCCCGGAGGTGCTCCGCTTCTACCGGGAGTGGATCACCACGGTGCCCGACGAGCTCACCACCATCGTCGTACACCGAAAGGCCCCGGCGTCGCCCATGCTCCCCGCCGAGCTGCACGGCCGGCCCGTGGTGATCGTGGGCGCCTGCTACGCCGGCCCGGTGGCCGAGGGCGAGGAGGTCCTCCGGCCCCTCAAGGAGTTCGGCGCGCCGCTGTTCGACCTGTGCTCGCCCAAGCCGTTCCTGAGCATCCAGTCGATGCTCGACGCCGGCTTCCCCAAGGGCTGGTGGTACTACTTCAAGTCCTGCGACGTGGCCGAGTTGACCGACGACGTCATCGACATCACGGTCGACCACGCCATGAGGATCACCTCGCCGCTCACCGCCTTCCCGATCTTCCACCTCGGCGGGGCCATCTCGCACGTCGGTGAGGAGGCCACCGCGTACAACGGGCGCGGCGCCGGGCACACGATCAACATCAACGGCACCACGGCGACGGCCGAGGGCTTCGACGAGGAACGGGACTGGGTCCGCAGCTTCTGGTCGGCCCTGGAGCCGCACCACACCAGCGTGTACGTGAACTTCCTCATGGACGAGGGCGAGGACCGCATCCGCCAGGCCTACGGGGCGGCGAAGTACGAGCGCCTCAAGGCCCTCAAGCGACAGTACGACCCCGACAACTTCTTCCGCCTCAACCAGAACATCCCGCCTGGGTAAGGCCTTTTGAAGGGCGGGCGGCGGGCCTCTACTACCGTCGGGGGACCATGCCTGCGCAGTTCATCTACACCATGTACAAGCTGAGCCGCTTCTACCCGCCCGACCGGGAGGTGCTCAAGGGGATCAACATCTCCATGTACCCGGGCGCCAAGATCGGCGTGATCGGGTCCAACGGGTCGGGCAAGTCGTCGCTCCTGCGGATCATGGCGGGCGAAGACGACGGGTACACCGGCGAGGCCCGCCTCACCCCCGGGTTCACCGTCGGCCACCTGGCCCAGGAGCCCAGGCTCGATCCCACCAAGGACGTGCTGGGCAACGTGGGCGACGGGGTGGCCGCCACCCGCGCCCTGCTCCACCGCTACGACGAGGTGTGTGCCGCCATGGGTGAGCCGGACGCCGACTTCGACGCCCTCCTTGCCGAGCAGGCGACCCTCCAGGACGCCATCGACGCGGCCGGCGCCTGGGACCTCGACCGCACCCTCGAGATCGCCATGGACGCCCTGCGAGTGCCCCCGGGCGACGCCGACGTCACCACCCTGTCGGGCGGCGAACGCCGGCGGGTGGCCCTGTGCCGGCTGCTGCTCCAACGCCCCGACCTGTTGCTCCTCGACGAGCCCACCAACCACCTCGACGCCGAGTCGGTGGCCTGGCTGGAGCGCTTCTTGAAGGACTACCCGGGCACGGTGGTCGCGGTCACCCACGACCGCTACTTCCTGGACAACGTGGCCGGCTGGATCCTGGAGCTCGACCGGGGTGCCGGCATCCCCTGGGAGGGCAACTACACCTCCTGGCTGGACCAGAAGCAGGCCCGCCTGGAGCGGGAGGACAAGTCCGACTCCAGCCGGCGCCGCACCCTGCAGCGGGAGCTGGAGTGGGTGCGCATGTCGCCCCGCGCCCGCCAGGCCAAGGGCAAGGCCCGCCTCACCGCCTACGAGAGCCTTCTGGCCGAGGCCCAGGCGTCTGAGGGCCGAGCCGAGAAGCTGGAGATCTCGATCCCGCCCGGCCCGCGCCTGGGCGACGTGGTGGTGGAGGCCGAGGGCCTGGTGAAGGGCTACGGCGACCGCCTGCTCATCGACGGTCTCGACTTCACCCTGCCGCCGGGCGGCATCGTCGGCGTGGTGGGCGCCAACGGCGCCGGAAAGACCACGCTGTTCAGGATGATCGCCGGCGACGACGAGCCCGACGAGGGCGAGCTCAAGGTCGGCTCCACGGTGGTGCTTGCCCACGTCGACCAGAACCGGGAGACCCTCGACCCGGCGAGGACCGTCTACGAGGAGATCACCGGCGGTGTCGACCACCTGGTGGTGGGCGGCCGGGAGATGCACGGGCGGGCATGGGTCGCCGGCTTCGGGTTCAAGGGCTCAGACCAGCAGAAGAAGGTGGGCGAGCTGTCCGGCGGCGAACGCAACCGCCTGCTGCTGGCCAAGGTGCTCACCACCGGCGGCAACGTCCTCCTCCTCGACGAGCCCACCAACGACCTCGACGTCGACACCCTGCGCGCCCTGGAGGAGGGCCTCTTGTCGTTCGCCGGGTGCGCGGTGGTGATCAGCCACGACCGCTGGTTCCTCGACCGGGTGGCCACCCACGTGCTGGCCTTCGAGGGCGACTCCGAGGTCCGCTGGTTCGAGGGCTCCTACTCGGAGTACGAGGCCGACCGCCACAAGCGCCTCGGGGCCGAGGCCGACCGCCCCCACCGCATCAGGTACAAGCCACTCCAGCGGGCCTGACCGGAGGCGCAGCGGTGACGGGCGTGCGCACAGCCGTGTCGACCCGGGCCGTGCGCCGGGTGGTGATGGCGGTGTGCGCCGGCGGCATCGCCGGGATGATCGTGGCGTCGGTCAACGACAGCAACGGGGCCGCCCTCACCTTCGGCCTGGTGACGACGGCGGCGGTGGTGTGCCTGGTGGTGGCGACGGCGGTCACCCGACCGGCGGGGCCGGCGACCAAGGCCGGCGCCGCTCCGGGCGGGGCGGCAGGGGCCCCCGGGGAGGAAGCGCAGGGTGCCCTGGTGGAGGGGCTGGTCGCCGACCTGGTGACGGCCGGTGCGGACGAGGCGGCGGTGCGCGGCCTGGTGCGGGAGGCGGTGCGCCTCGGGCGGGGGCGGCGGCAGTGAGACGGCGCCGAGGCGCTCCCACGCAAAGAACGCCGGGGGCAGGTGCACGGCGGACGCACCCACACCCCGGCGCTGGACAAACCATCACACCTTCTCGGCCCGTAGTCAATCCCGCGATTGCGGCCAAAGTCGTCAGCCTGGCCGCCCGGTCCGCCTACGCTCTCCCCCGGTGGGCGCAGAAACGCTCAAAGCGAACATGGGATCTGCCGATATGAATGCATGGCGAACTCGACCGTGATGAAAAGCCGGGCTGTCGACCGCCCCGTCGAACCCGGGAACTCGGCCATGTGCGCCCACTGCGGCGCACCCGTGAAGTTTGTCGCCCGTGCACAGCTGCGCCAGGTGATCGCCAACGTGTACGTCGACGGCGTCTGGGCCCGCGTCGAGCACTACCACGCCGACTGCTACGCAGAGGCGAACGAGCCGTACGGAAGTCCCAGTTAGCGCCTGGCTTCCACGGGTCGGCTGTTCCCCCGGACCGGGCCCCGACCCACCGACCAACCCGGGCGGTAGCCTGAAACCGCCGTGCGCACCCGGGTTACCCGTTCGTTCACTTTCGAGGCTGCCCACTTCCTGCCCTGGCACCCGGGCCAGTGCCGGAACCTCCACGGCCACAGCTACCGGCTGGACGTCGCCGTCGAGGGCCCGCTGGACGAGAACGGCGTGGTCGTCGACTTCGCCGACGTGAAAGCTGTCGTGCACCGTGCGGTGGTCGACCATTACGACCACACCCTCCTCAATGACCTGATCGACAACCCCACCGCCGAGGTCATCGCGGCCGACGCCTGGAAGCGCCTGGAGGCGGCCGGTCTGACGCCGGCGTGGGTGCGCCTCTGGGAGACGCCGACCTCGTCGGTCGAGATCCTCCCCTGATGGCGGAGGCCGCCCTCGTCATGCTCTCCGGCGGGCTCGACTCCACCGTCTGCATGGCGGTGGCGGGGAGGGACGGCCCCGGCCGTCTGCTGGCCGTCAGCTTCGACTACGGGCAGCGCCATCGCATCGAGCTCGACCGGGCGGCCGCCGTGGCAACGCACTACGGCGCCGAACACCTGGTGGTCGGGATCGACATGCGGGGGTGGGGCGGGTCCGCCCTCACCGACGCGTCCATCGACATCCCCTCGGCGGGCGCCGCCACCGGGGGCGGTGGGGACGGCCGGATCCCGGTCACCTACGTCCCCGCCCGCAACCTCATCTTCTTGTCGCTGGCGGCCGGGATCGCCGAGGCCCGCGGCGCCGGCGCCGTCTACCTGGGCGTGAACGCCCTGGACTACAGCGGCTATCCCGACTGCCGACCCGAGTTCGTCGACGCCTTCCGGACCGCCGCCGCCCTCGCCCTGAAGCGGGGGGTGGAGGGCGACCCGATCGACGTCCGCACGCCGCTCGTCGACGCCACCAAGGCCGACATCGTGCGCCTCGGCACCGACCTCGGCGCCCCGCTGCACCTCACCTGGTCGTGCTACCGGGGTGGGCCGGACCCGTGCGGGGATTGTGACTCGTGCGCCTTGCGGGCCAAGGGCTTCGCGGAAGCGGGGGTCCCCGACCCCGCCCTCGGGCCCGGGTCGACCCCCTGACCGACGTGGCGCCCGCCGCCGGCGTCCGGGCCACCCTTGTGGTCTCCGAGGTGTTCGGGCCGACCCTCCAGGGTGAGGGGCCCTCGGCCGGCCAAGCAGCCGGCTTCGTGCGCCTGGGACGGTGCAACCTGGCCTGCCGGTGGTGCGACACGCCGTACACCTGGGACTGGGAGCGCCACGACCCGGCCGAGGAGCTGACCACCATGGCGGTGGACGGCGTGCTGGCCCGCCTCGACGCCATGGGCGTGGACCTGATCGTGGTGACCGGCGGGGAGCCCCTCCTGCAGCAGCGCCACCTCCCACCGCTGCTGGAAGGAGCCAAGGAGCGGGGCTGGCGGATCGAGGTGGAGACGGCCGGCACCCTCGCCCCCTCCCTGTCCGAGGGCCTGGTCGACCGCTTCAACGTGTCCCCCAAGCTGGCCAACTCGGGGATGGCGGTCGAGCGCCGGTACCGCCCCGACGTCTTGCGCGCCTTCCAGGCCGGTGGGCGGGCCGCGTTCAAGTTCGTGGTGGCCGGTCCAGACGACCTCGAAGAGGTGGACGCCATGGTGGCCGAGTGCGGCCTCCGGCCCGTGTGGGTCATGCCCGAGGGCACCGATGCCGCCACCGTGCTGGCCCGCATGCAGGAGCTGGCGCCCCACGTGGTGGCCCGAGGCTGGAACCTCACGCCCCGCCTCCACATCCTGCTGTGGGGCGACCGCCGGGGCGTCTGACCCCGCTGTGGCGGCCGGTGCGCCGGCACCTGCTCCGGCACGCGCGATCGTGGAGGCATGCGCCGTGCCCGCCGCTTCTTCCTCTACGTCCTTGCCCTGGTGGCAGGCCTGGCGTCGGTCATCGTGGTGGCGTGGGCGGTGGACACCCACCGGTCGGACGCCGGCGTGGCCCGCAACGTCACCGTGGCCGGCCGGGATGTCGGCGGCCTGGACCGGGCGGAGCTCGCCGGCGTGGTGGCGGGCGTGGCCCGGACCTACGGGGCGGCGCCGCTGCAGATCGACGCGCCCGACGGCGGCTTCAGCATCAGGCCGGACGAGATCGGCCTGGCCGTGGACCAGGACGCCACGATGGAGGCCGCCCTCGACGAGGGCCGTACCGGCCACCCGCTCGCAAGGGTGACCGACTGGGTGGCGTCGTTCCTGCACCCGCGCCGATCGCCCGTACGCCTGCGGGTCGACAGGGCCGCCGTCTACAAGGTGGTCGCCCGGCGCGACACCAGGCGCACGCTTCCTACGGAGCCCAGCGTGAAGGTCGAGAAGGGGCGGCTGGTGGCGGTGGACGGGACCCCGGGCCGCGGCGTGGACCCGGCCGCCGTGCTCGAGGGCCTCACCCACGCCGGCGCCGCCGGCACACCGGTCACGGTGGAGGTCACCCGCGGCCCGATCCGTCCCCGCTTCGACGTTGTCGACGCCGAGCGGGCGGTGGCGGTGGGCGAGGGAGCCACCGACACGCCGCTCGCCGTGACCGTGGAGGGGCAGCAGGGGGAGGTCCAGGGGACCAAGCTGCGGTCGTGGCTGCGATCGGTCACCGACGGCAGCGGTCTGCATCTGGAGGTGGACACCGTGCGCGCCACCGCCGACCTGGCCACGCAGCTGGCCGACCTCGGGACGCCGGCCACCGAGACCAGCTTCACGGTGGTGGACAACGTGCCCCAGATCGTGCCCGGCACGGCGGGGACGATGTGCTGCGCGCCCGGCGCCGGCGCGCTGGTCGACGCCGCCGTGCAGGCCCGCCTGGCAGGCAGGGTGGCGACCGAGCCGGTGGTGCTCCCCGTCAAGGCCCGCGAGCCGGACCTGACCGTGGAGGCGGCCACCGCCCTCGGCATCAAGGAGGTGGTGGGCGCCTTCACCACCAACCACGCCCCCAACCAACCCCGTGTCACCAACATCCACCGCATCTCCGACCTGGTTCGGGGGCAGGTGATCATGCCGGGCAAGACCTTCTCGGTGAACGACTTCGTGGGCAAGCGCACCGAGGAGAAGGGCTTCGTGGTGGACCATGTGATCGAGGACGGCAAGTTCACCGAGTCGGTGGGCGGCGGCATCTCCCAGTTCGCCACCACCACCTTCAACGCCGCCTTCTTCGCCGGCCTCGAGTTCCCCGAGTACCAGTCCCACAGCCTCTACATCTCCCGCTACCCCTTCGGCCGGGAGGCCACGCTCTCGTACCCCCACCCCGATCTGAAGGTGCGCAACCCCAGCCCGTACGGCGTCCTGATCTGGCCCACCTACACCGGCCGCAACGTCACCGTCACCTTGTACTCCACCAAATGGGTGGAGGCCACCCAGACCAACCAGTCCCAGGAGCAACGGGGCCCCTGCACCCGCGTCCGCACCGAGCGCACCCGCGTCTTCCTGGCCGACGGCACCACCAAGGTCGACAACGTCAACGCCCTCTACCGCCCGGCCGAGGGTGTGAACTGCACGTAGGGCCACGGCGGTCGGCTCCCTAAGGTCGCGGCAGGTGGGAGAGTGGCCACATGGACGTCGCCGTCAGCGGGTCGCACGGGTTCATCGGGTCGGCGCTTCTCCAGGGACTGACCGCCGCCGGCCACCGTCCTCGCCCTTTGGTGCGGGGTCAGGTGGGAGCGGAGGGGGGGATCGCCTGGGACCCCGAGGGCGGCACGATCGACGCCGCCGCCCTGGAGGGTTTGGACGCGGTGGTGCACCTGGCCGGCGTGGGCATCGGCGACAAGCGCTGGACGCCCGAGCAGAAGGAGCGCATCCGCGGGAGCCGGGTGAAGGGGACGGCCCTGCTGGCCCGTACACTGGCCGGCCTGGTGAGCCCGCCCCGGGTTCTGGTGAGCGGCTCGGCGGTGGGGTACTACGGCGACCGCGGCGACGAGATCCTCACCGAGGACAGTTCGCCGGGGGACGACTTCCTGGCCGAGGTCGTGCGGGCGTGGGAGGACGCCACCGCGCCGGCAGCCGACGCCGGCATCAGGGTCGTGAGGCTGCGTAGCGGGATCGTGCAGTCCCCGGACGGCGGCGTGCTCAAGAAGCAGCTCCCGCTGTTCAAGCTCGGCCTGGGGGGCCCGCTCGGGTCGGGCCGCCAGTGGGTGAGCTGGGTGAGCATGGACGACGAGATCGGCGCCATCCTGCACGCCCTCACCGCCGAGGACCTGGCCGGCCCGGTGAATGCCACCGCACCGCAGCCCGTCACCGGCGCGGCCCTGGCCAAGGCCCTGGGCAAGGCCCTCCACCGCCCGGCGGTACTGCCCGTGCCCAGGGCCGTCCTCCGCGTGGTGTTGGGCCGCCAGATGGCGGACGAGATGGTGACGTCCGGCCAGCGAGCGGTGCCGGCGCGCCTCCAGGCCTCGGGGTACTCCTTCCGTCACCCGGAGGCCGAAGCGGCCATGGCGGCCATGCTTCGCGGGTGACCGGTGGCCGGGCCGGGAGGGCCGCACCCACACCCGGCTCCCGGGGCGGCGAGAATGGCGGCGTGACGACGGCGGACGTAGCGGTGGTGGGGGGCGGCCCCGCCGGGTCGGCGGCGGCCATCACCCTCGCCCGGGCCGGGCGCTCGGTGGTCCTCGTGGACAAGGCCACCTTCCCCCGCGACAAGTGCTGCGGTGACGGTCTCACCACCGGCGCCCTGCGCCGGCTGGAGCGGTTGGGCCTTCGTCCCGAGGCGGTGGCGTCGTGGTACGAGGTGGACGACGTGAATGTGCGGGGACCGGCCGGGCGCCACGTCGCCTTCCCGCTGCCGCGGGCCCAAGGGCTGTACGCGGCGGTGGCCAGGCGCTCGGACCTCGACGCCGCCCTGCTCGAGGTGGCCCGCTCCGCCGGCGTGAAAGTCCACGACGGCTGCGCCCTCCGGGCCGCCCGCTGGGGGCCTGGCGACGACTCGATCCTGCTCGATGTCGACGGCGTGGGACCAGTTCGGGCCCGGTATGCCGTCGGCGCCGATGGCGCCTGGTCACCTCTGCGCAAGGCCCTCGGGGCCGGCCACGAGTCGGGCTACCTGGGCGAATGGCACGCCTTCCGCCAGTACTTCACGGGCGTGACCGAGCAGGCGGCCACGCAGCTGTGGGTGTGGTTCGAACCGGATCTCCTCCCCGGGTACGCCTGGTCGTTCCCGCTCGGCCACGGAAGGGCCAACGTAGGCTTCGGTGTGCTGCGCCGGCCCGGTGTCACCGCCCAGGGAATGAAGCGGCAGTGGGCCGACCTGCTCACCCGACCGCATGTGCGCGCCGCCCTCGGTGACGGCGCCGAGGCCGAGGCGCCCCACAAGGCGTGGCCCATACCGGCCCGTATCGAGGACACCGCCCTGTGGGCGGCCGGCGGACGGGCCCTGTTCGCCGGCGACGCGGCGCGCGCCACCGACCCGATGACAGGCGAGGGGATCGGCCAGGCGCTCGAGACCGGCCTGCTGGCCGCCCGGGCCGTGCTGGGCGCCGGGGCGCTGCACCCGGCCAGGGCGGGCCGCGCCTACGACCGCAGCGTGGCGAGGGGCCTGGCCGTGGACAACCGAATGGCCGGCTTCCTGTCCCGCACCGGCATCGCCCACCGCAGGGGCCTGCGCCTCACGCTCAGGGTGGCCGGGGCCAACGACTGGACGCGGCGCAACTTCGCCCGCTGGCTCTTCGAGGATTACCCGAGGGCGGCGGTGGCCACCCCGCACCGGTGGCGGGCGGGCATGTTCAGCGGTCCCGGCGCCTACCGCCGGCCCGCTGCCGCTCCGCCGCAAGCCCCGCGCTGAGCGCGGGTGGGTCGGGCGGCCGCGCCGGCGGGCCCACTCCCGACCCGCGCTCGGGGGCACCCACCCCTCCCTCGTCGGCCGGTCAGTGCCCGCTCGGCCCCTCAGGTGGGCGCTTGTCGAGCACCCAGAGCCCGCTCGCCCGGTCGGACACCACGATGTGGCGCTCGGTGCAGGCCACACCCGCAACGTGGGGCGGTCCCGGCGCGCGCCCCGGTCCGGCGGCCGGCTGGGGCGGGAGGAACGAGCCCACCTCCACAGGGTTGCCCGAGCCGAGGTCGAGCACGCGCAGCCCATCGGAACCCCAGGCGGCGTAGACGCGATCGCCGTCCGCCACCGCCGCCTCCACCGCAAAGCTGGCGTTGGTGTCCGGCGGCGTCGAGGTCGCCGCATTCGCGGTGCGGTACACGTCGACCTCACGTGGAGCTTCGGGGTCGCTCACGTCGACGAGCCGGAGGCCTCCCCAGTGGCCCGGCAGCTCCACCACGGTGCCCGACACGGCGCCCGACACGGCGCCCGCCGGTGCGGCGCAGCCCCTGGTGGGAGCGGGAACGGGCGGGCACAGTGCGTCACGCACGGCGTCGCCGTCCGGCTTGCGCAGCTGCAAGCCGGGGATGGCGGCTGGCGGGGCGGTGGCCGGCGCGGTCTCGTCCGCCGCCCGGAACCCCGCGGTGATGTCGGCCCTACGGGCTGCCTCGGCCGTACCGGCTGCGTGGGATGCGTCGGCCGCGTCGGCCGCGTCGGCCGCGCCGGCCGCGTCGGCGAGGAAGCTCCCGGCCACCACCAGTCCGAGGGCGCCGGACCGCGTGGCCCGGGCCAGCCGGCTGGCCGGGGTGCACCCCTGGCCCGAGAGGTCGTGCTGGACCATGCCGAGGGCGGCGTCGGCCACCGCTATCCGACCGGCCGGGTCGGCGAGGTACGGGTCGGCGGGGATGGTGCCGCCGCCGGCGCCGGTCCGGGCGGGGCAACCACGGCCCACGTACACCAGTGTTCCGGCGGTCGGGCCGGCCGCGACGGTCGGTCCCGACGGTGCCGATCCTGACAGCGGCCACGGGCAACCGGCCTTCTCGCCCGCCGGCCCGCTCGGGCCCTCGACGCGCAGGACCCAGCCGGACGACCACCACGCGCCCTCGGTGGCCAGGGCCAGGCGCCGGCCGCCGGCGGTGGCCACGGAGGCGAACTCGTCCGCCCGGTCGAGGTCGAGTTCACGGGCGCGGGGCACCGGGGCGAGGCCGAAGCCGGCCACGTCGAACAGACCGGGCCGGGCCACCGGGCGTGGCGGGGTCGGGAGGCGCACCGGGGAGCACCCGTCGTCGACGGTGGTAGCCCCGCCCCGGCCCCGTAGGGGCACGAACCCGAGTGCGGTCGGAGAACGGGGATCAGTGAGGTCCACCACGAACACGTCGGTCTGCGGATCGGAGCCGGGCGTCCGCGCCGAGGAAAGAGAGATCACCCGGCCGTCGCGGAGCTGTTGCAACCGGACCGTCCGGCCCGTGCGCGGGCAGGTGCCGCGCAGCACGGGCCCGCACGTGGCGACGGCGCTGTCGTCTGCCAGTCGCCGCGGATGGCCGACCCGCCCGAGCAGCTTCGGGTGGGTCGGGTCGGTGACGTCGTAGTAGGCCACGCCGGTGCCCCCGTCACCGGGGAGACATGGACCGACGACCACCGCCGCCAGGTCGCCCCGGAAGGCCGGCGTACGCACGGCGAGGGCATCGATGTCCTCGATCCGGCGGCCAGGCGCCAGCGTGATGGTGCCGACGACGGAGGGAGAGGCCGGTTGGCGCAGGTCGACCACCGACACCGACGCATCGCAGTCCCGCCTCACCAGGACCGGCGCCCCACCGTCCGGCGTGGCACCGACGGCGGGGGCCGGAGCGGCGTCGCCGGCAGCTACCAGGGCGGTGTCGCCCACCACGGCCACGTCGCCGTACCCGCCCTTGCCGCCGAGGTCGGTGTGACCGGCCACCGTGAGCTCCTGCGCCTCGGCCGCCGTCGCCGCCGACCGCTGGGTCAGTGTCGGCACGGTGGCCGCCACCAGGGCCGGCACCGCGTCGAGCGCCGCCCCCAGCCATTCGTCCAGGTAGGGCTTGGGGTCGGTGGGCGGGCCACCTCGTGGGTGGATCTCGAAATGGAGGTGCGGCGACGTGCCCAGCGCGTCACCCGAATCGCCGACGTACGCGATCACGTCGCCCGCCTTCACCGCCTGGCCGGACGCCTGTCCGGCCTCGTAGCGGCTCAGGTGGGCCATGTAGTAGTAGGTACCGTCCGTCTGGGTGACGTAGGCAGCGAGGCCCCCCACGGGGTTGAAGGACTGCCTGAGGGTTCCGTCGGCGGGGGCGCGGGCCGGCGACCCGTAGGCGGCGAAGACGTCGGTGCCTTCGTGGAGGTGCACCTCGGGGACGAAGCGCGGGAACCACCAATCGTCGGTGAAGGTCGCCCTCCCGCCCACCGGGAACCGGCCGAACCCGGCCTGCACCGCGTCCTGCTCGGTCATGCCCATGGCCAGGAGTGGCGCGAGGGCGTCGAGAAGCTTGGCCGTGGTGTTGGGGCCAGACCGGTGCACCGAGTTCATGCGGGCCGCCAGGTCCGCCGGGAGCACCGGGGCGGTCCCTGGTGCGGGCACCGCCGCGTCACCGCCGACCGCCGGTGGCGCGGCTTCGGGTGCTCCGGGCGGTGCCGTGCTGGTGGTCGTGGCCGGCCGCGTGGTCATGGTGGTGGTCGGCGCGGCGGTGGTGGTCGGCTCTCCGGCTGGGGGCGGCGACGTCATCGGGCCGGTCGTGGTGGGCTCGAGCGGAGCTGTCGTTGTCGAGGTCGACGTTGAAGCCGAGGTTGACGTCGAGGTCGAGATCGAGGTCGTCGTGTCGTCGGGCACCTGGGCGAGCGCCGCGCCGGCGGCCGGGAGGGCCAGGCCACCGGCCAGGACGGCCGCCAGGAGCGTGCGCACGGTGGTCGTCACGCGGCGGTGCCGGCTCCCGCGCTCCTTGTCACCCGCAGGACGGCGGCGGGCGCGGCGCCGGCAGTGACTCCCATGGTGTCGGATCCCTTCCCGTGTCCCGCCGATCCACGGCCGGCCCTCGCGGGCTGCCAGGCACCGGGTTGGTCAGTCCCGGACCCGTCAACGATAGCGCCCACCTGACCGGTTGCTCCCGCAGCCGGCCTGTCGCTTCCCTCCCGACCTGGCGATCGGGCCACGCCCCTACGCTCGGCGCCGTGAACGAGCTCGGATACGACGGCAGGGTCGCAGTGGTCACCGGGGCGGGCGGCGGCCTCGGGCGCCAGCACGCCCTACTCCTGGCCGGCCGGGGCGCCCGAGTGGTGGTGAACGACGTGGGCGGCTCCATCCGGGGCGAGGGTGGCGACGAGGGACCTGCCGCCCGGACCGCCGCCGAGATCGAGGAACTGGGCGGCGTCGCCGTGCCCGACACGTCGAGCGTGGCCACGCCGGAGGGCGGCGAGGCGGTCGTCCGCACCGCCCTGGAGGCGTTCGGCCGCATCGACATCGTGGTCAACAACGCGGGCATCCTGCGTGACAAGGCGTTCCACAACCTGACACCCGAGCTGCTCGAACCGGTGCTGAGGGTCCACCTCGAGGGGGCGTTCTGGGTCACCCGGCCGGCATGGGCCCACATGCGCGAGCAGGGCTACGGCCGGGTGGTGTTCACCACGTCGAGCTCGGGGATCCTCGGAAACTTCGGCCAGTCCAACTACGGCGCGGCCAAGACCGGCCTGGTCGGTCTCACCCGTGTCCTCTCGATCGAGGGCGCCGGCCACGGCATCAGGGTCAACGCCATCGCGCCCCTGGCCCGCACCCGTATGACCGAGGCCCTCCTGGGGGGCTTCGCCGACCGGCTCGATCCCGCCCTGGTGTCGCCGGTGGTGGCCTGGCTGTGCCACGAGGAGTGCGCCGTGTCGGGTGAGGTGTTCGCCGTCGGCGGGGGTCGCGTCTCGCGCTTGTTCACCGGGCTCACCCCCGGCTACTTCGACCCCCACCTCACCGTGGAATCGGTGCGCGACAACTTCGAGGCCATCACCGCCGAGGAGGGCTACACCACGCCCGGCAGCCTC
>Ga0307504_10000131_pt1 | contig 14742 bp, 8 predicted proteins | sample 19_S_MG_FD_194516 | JGI IMG/M metagenome (GOLD analysis project Ga0307504, IMG submission 194516) | Soil microbial communities from Populus trichocarpa stands in riparian zone in the Pacific Northwest, United States - 19_S | ecosystem: Environmental > Terrestrial > Soil > Riparian zone > Trees... | reverse complement strand
TATAGACGCGCGTACACACGCCGCGCTTCTGGGGGGACGCGCCGAGCGCCGGCACCTTAGTTTTCTCTGCCTTCGTCCGGCGCGGTTGCCGGATGAGCTGACCCGTGGTCGCCATCGTTGTCCTGTCTCCAGATCTCAGCTGCGGGAGCCACCCGCGCGATAAGCGACCTAGAAGAACACCGGGCCGCCTTCGTGAGGCGGCCCGGTACTTGTAAGTCGCTGTTTTCGGTGCCGGCGTGTATGAAGGGCCGGCCCGACAAAGGCCGGCGATTCTAGGTATGGGGCCTCGGGGTGTCAACCGGCAGCGGCCTGCGGGCACCTTAGAAAGGCTCCCCACCCCGGCGGCGGTCCGCGAGGCGCGTCGCGGGGGCCTTCGGGGCCGTGCCCACAGCGGCCGGCGCGCCGCCCGGTGGTGTCCCCGGTCGGGCATGGATCAGCTGGTCAATCCGTCGGATATCATCGGCCGCAAACGGCGGTGGGGTTTCACTGGTGGACCGAGTCGATACGCCCGGGGGTTAGGTCAAGTGGACGTGCGCCCCGCTGCCTCGAACGATATCCCGCCGCTGCTCGCGCTGGTGCGGCGTTACTGGGAGTTCGAGGGCATCGCGGGCTTCACGGCGCTGCGCATCGAGCTCGTGCTGCAGCGGCTGCTGGCCGAGCCGCGGCTGGGAGCGATCTGGGTGGCGGAGTCGGACGCGCGGCTCGTCGGCTACCTGATCGCCGTGCTGGTGCTGAGCGTCGAGCACCACGGGTTCATGGGTGAGATCGACGAATTCTTCGTGGTCCCCGAAGCGCGCGCGTCCGGCATCGGGACGCAGCTGCTGGCAGCGGCGGAGACGGCACTCGCCGCCCGCGGCTGTGTCCGGTTGCAACTGCAGCTGGGGGTCGCGCACTCCGCGGCGCGCGCGTTCTATCAGCGCCGCGGTTATACCGCCCGCGCGGGATACGAGCTGCTGGATAAGCCCCTGGGCGCACACGCCTGAAGACCGCACCCGTCGGCGCAACCCTGCCTGTCTTGGCATTCCAAGGAGTAACGACATGTCAGCCCTGACCTTCGCGACGCGCCGCGCTGCTGTCTTCCTGGCCCTGCTCGGCGTCGTGGCGCTCGCAGGCGCCAACGCCCGGGCCTCCGACGTCTATGACGCCGCGGTCGGACATGCCGGCCGCAGCAGCGACGATCTCAAGCGCGACTCGCTCGATCATCCCGCCGACGTGCTGCGGCTCGCCGGAATCAAGCCGGGCATGCAGGTCGCCGACTTCCTTGCCGGCGACGGCTACTACAGCGAGCTGCTCAGTTACCTCGTCGGGCCCAAGGGCCACGTGTATCTGCTCAACAACACCGCCTATGACACCTGGAGCGAGGGTCACTGGAGGGAGCGTATCGAGGGCCGGCTGCCAAACGTCGAGCATCGCACCATCGATGCCGAGCACCTGGATCTCGCCGCACACTCCCTCGACGGCATCCTGCTCATCAAGGTTTACCACGACCTCTACTGGGTCGATGAGGATCCGAAGGACAACTGGCCGAAGTACGACGTGAGCCGGGTGCTGAACGAGATCGACCGCGTGGTGAAGCCGGGCGGCATCCTGCTGCTCGTCGACCATTCCGCCAAATCCGGCACCGGCAGCGCGGACGCCGGCAGCCTTCACCGTATCGATGAGGCCTACGCGCGGGGTGACTTCGAGAAGCACGGCTTCACTTACGTATCGACGAGCGCCGTGCTGCGCAAGCCCGAAGACCCGCGCGATCAGATCACTTACAAGGGCCCGATGGTCGGCAAGACCGACCGGTTCGTGATGGTGTTTCGCAGAACACGCTAAGGCCAGGAGTTCTGCGGCGGAATGGCGGCTCTACTCCGTAACGGTCAGAATCTCCCGCAGCTTCGCCTGGATGGAGGCAAGCTGCGGCGGCGGGAACTCACTATCGGTGTTGTAGACGACTTCGTATAGCGGCCGCGAGTCCGGATCGATGAGAGCCAGCGGCGCGGTGAGCGGGGTGCCACCGGCAACGGTTCGGGTCCAGAAGTTCTTGTACGCATCGTCGTGCCCGATTCCGGCGAACTCACCGTCTCGTTGCTTCATGTGTTGCCAGCGATCGCGCAAATCCCTCCCCGCATCGTCGGCCGGCTTGGGTTGCCGATAGGCCGCGACGAAAATCCTTCTATCCTGAACCTGCCATAGCACAAGGCCTCCAACGTCCCAAGTAAGCTTGCCGTGGTCCATCATGTAGGTCATCTGCAGGCCGAGTGAGCTATGCGCTCCGACCGGCAGCAGCCCGGTGCTGTCCAGTTGCAGGCGTGGCGAGTCGAACCGCAGCCCCTTGTCGAGGTCGTACTGCAGCTTGATACGGTCGAACGCCGCCGGTCGCAACACTTGTCGATCGAGAAAGGCGCGCCACTGCGGCAGCGAGCCCGAGTAGGACAGATAGAGGTAGTTCGCAACGTACCCGAGAACTTCCGTCAACGGGTCAAGCAGAAAGCCCTGTGCAAAATTCAGCAAGCCGACGTAGCCGTCGGGAGTCGGCAACGCCAGGACCACGACGTATGCGTCCGCATAACCGAGCGACCAGGTGCGCAACTGCCAGACGCGTCCAAAGTGATCGCGCAGCAGAACATCCTGCTGCGCCGGGCCGAATGAGGTGATGCGCACGGCCTGTGGGCCTACCATCCGCGGAAGGTTTACGCCCTTCAGCAGCAGGTCCATAAAGCCCTTCGAATCGCGGTAGCGGTGTTCGTCAGCGCCCGCACCTGGATAGGTTATGCGGAACAGGGTCCCGGCCGCGGCATCCTGGCAGTGCCACACGCGCCCATCGCCCAGGAGCTGCGTCTCCTCGCCCTTGCCGCAGCTGTGGGCGTCCCAGGATCCATCGTGCTGCTGGGTCACCATGGATGGATCGAAGGATTGATACAGCGTGGCCAGTAGTTTCGCCGATTCACCGCGTGGGAAGAGCCGCTCGGCCTCGGATGTGACCAGCTTCGCGAGCTCCTCCTTGATGTGCTTCTGAAAAGTGACCCGGGTCCTGGCGGCAAACTCGGGGAACGGCAGCGGCAGTGCGAAGCTTTCCTTGAACTCGTCGACAATCGTGCCCTGTATGAGGTTGACAATACCAAATGACTGACGCGCATCGAACACGGCGAGCTTGTCCGAGCCGTTCAGCACATTCTCGATGGGGAGCGCATAGTTGAGATTCTCGTTGGGCGACTTGGCGGCGACCACGCCGATAACACGTCCCTGGGTGTCGAGCAGCGGGCCGCCGCTGTTGCCCGGGGAGGCGGCCGCGGAAAAGCGCAGCCACTTCCATCGCCCATCCTGCGGCTCCGGCGTGCGCGATGTCAGCAGACCGTCGCGGATCACCACTCCTTCGCCCAGGGCGTTGCCGACTGCGAACACCGGATCATCGATCGAGGGCGTGGTGCTGGTCGCAAATGGCGTCACCACCGGCGCACCGGTGACGCTGAAGACCACGAAGTCCTCGTGCAGCGCGAACTTCAGGATCCGGTCGACGGTGTAGACCTTGCCCTCGGTGTCGCGAATGGCCGGCAGGCCAAATTGGCTGCCCACGCCCGCCACCATGACATGGGCCGCGGTGACGAACGTACCGGGCGCAATGGCGAACGCGGTTCCGATGGGCCAGTAGGCGTCATTTCGTTCCACGAACGGGATGAGCTCCACAGGCAGCGGCTTCTCGTAGGTGAGCGCATCCTTCTGCGGCTTCCGGGTAACGACCTCGAAGGTCGCGGCACGCACCTGCTTCTGAAGATCTGGAGTCAAAACCGCCGCTGCGCACACGCCGGACCAAGCGGCGGCGGTCAACAGGGCGATGACCGCCCGAACTCCGCGCACGACGGGGGACGCCACAGCCGTTACGGGGCGGTGGGTGAAGTCAGGCGCAAAGCTCAGCATATCCCCTCGATGGTGCCCGTTCGCCGGGTCTTTCTTGTGGCGCAGTCCTAGAATAGTCCAGACCGCAGACCGGGACCATGTCCGGACCCAGACCGACAGCGATGGACGATCCGTACGACCTCAAGCGCTATGTCGAGGCGCAAGATCCGCTGTTCGCTCGGGTGTGCGCCGAGCTCGCGGCGGGCTGCAAGGAGAGCCACTGGATGTGGTTCATCTTTCCGCAACTTCTGGGCCTGGGGTCAAGCCCTACTGCGCGCCGGTATGCGATCGCCTCCGTGGAGGAAGCGCGCGCCTACCTCGAGCACCCGCTCCTGGGTGCGCGTCTGCGCGAGTGCACGCACCTGGTGAACCGGATCGAGGGTCGTACGATCGAGGAGATCTTCGGCTATCCGGATCACCTGAAATTCCACTCGTGCATGACGCTGTTCGCGTGCGCCGCCGGGGAGGCGGGCGATGGCCCCCTGTTCCGGGAGGCGCTGCGCAGGCACTTCGCGGATGCGGGGGATCCCCTCACCCGCAAGCTGCTTACTTCGGCTTGCGGAACTTCAGAATGAACTGATCCGTGTGTCCGCGCATGTTCGGATCGAACACCTTGGCGGTGTGCGGATCGTCCTTGTTGCTCAGGATGTCGCTCGAGGCCTCGAACTTGAAGCCGGCCGAGATGACTTCCTTTTTCACCGCCTCCCGGTCGATGCGATGCAGGGTCGAGGTGTCGCGAAAACCAGATCCGGCTTCCGCGGCGTGGTCGCTCACGATGTACACGCCGCCGGGCTTCAGGGCCTTGAATACCGCCTTGTCGATGTCGACGACCTGGACGTCGGGCAGGTTGTGAAAGTCGTGGTAGTTCTGGGACGTCCAGACGAGGTCGACGCCTTTCGGGAGCGCGAGCTGCGCGAAGCGCTGCACGCTCACGGTCACGTTGCCGTAGTGCGGATCGGCGGCGATCGCCTGCACCGGCGCGGCGGGATCGGGTGAATCCGCCGCGGCCTGCGGCCGCCGCGCGGGTGGCGCTGCGTAGACCTTGCCCTTGGGCCCGACGACGCTGCTCAGCAGGCGCGTGAAATACCCCGATCCCGGAACGAGCTCGACCACCTGGTCGCCGGGCTTCACGCCCGCGAACGCGAGACTCAAGGCAGGATGACGATCCGCGTCGCGCTTGGTGTCAGCTTCCGGCCGCGCGGCATCGGCGCAGGCCGCGGTAATGAACGGCGGCATATCGTGCGCGCGTGGAGATCCGCGTCCGGCCTGGACGCCGGTGACGGCCAGGGCCGCAGCCAATGCCAGCGTCGCCAGAGTCGTGGTCCGTCCCATGACTGATTTCCTCCTGGGTGCCCGCGCCACTGTATCAGGGCGGGGATCGCCTCACTATCGCTTCGCCGTGCTCACGAGGCAGCAGGTCGCGCGGGAACATTCCGCAGCTCGAGCTGCCAGGTCTCGGCGACCAGATCGTGTCCGAAGCTGTGATGGGATTCCCGCGCGGTTCGTGCGAATCCCGCCCGCTCGTACAGATGGCGGGCCGCCGCGAGGTTTTCCTGCGTCCACAGGACAATCCGTTCATAGCCCGCCGCGCGCGCGAAGCGCACACACTCGGTGACCAGCCTGCCACCCAGCCCGAGGCCACGCGCCTCGGGCTCCACCAGCAGCAGGCGCAGTCTCGCGGTGCCGGTCTCGCCGGCCACCAGGAAAATGCACCCCAGGCGGCGGCCGTGCGCCTGCGCGATCCAGCAGCGCTCGCGCACCGGGTCGAGCTTTCTGATGAATTCGGCGGTGATCCCGGCCACCAGAGCTTCGAACTCCTCGTTCCAGCCATACTCCCGGAAGTACAGCGCGCCGTGGCGCTCGACCACCCAGCCCATGTCCCCGGGGCGGTGCGTGCGCAATGACACCTTCGCCTGCTGTCTGCCGGCCGCACCGAATGCGCAGCGGATGACGCTCATCGCCTCCAGCAGCGCCTGCCGGCGCGAGCCGTCGAGCCCCGACAGCATCGCGCGAACCTGCTGCTGCGAACGGCGCTCGAGGGGCGCGAACACGCGCCTGCCGGCAGCGGTCAGCCGCAGGTGCTGCCGCCGCGCGTCTTCGGCCGAGGCGGCGCGTGCCAGCAGTCCCTTCGCTCCAAAGCCCATGAGGATGCGGCTCAGGTATCCGCGGTCGAGCCCCAGCTCATCCGCCAGCTGCGCCGCCATGGCGCCCGGGCGATGCGCGATCTCGTACATCACGCGCACTTCGGTCAGGGAGTAGGGACTGTCGAGCAGGCCTTGCGAGAGCACGCCGATGCGGCGGGTGTAATCGCGATTGAAGGCGCGCACCTGGGCAATCTGCTCGTTCGGGATGGGCATGGCGCACCCTTGGCCAGAAGGGGCGGGAGGCAGTACTCTTGCCCATATAGTTGCCCTAGTCAACTATTCGCAGTGAGCCGCTCGCGCAGGCGCTGTTTCACGCCCGGCCACTCCGCCGCCACGATGGAAAAGCGCGCCGAATCGCGCGCCGTCAGATCCGTGCCTAAGCGGTGAGCGCGCAGCACGCCTTCGAACCGCGCGCCGATGCGCGCCAGCGCAGTGCGCGAGCGCTCATTGCGCGCGTCGGTGTGAAAACACACCCGCTGCACGCCCCACTCCTCGAAGGCGTGCGTCAGCATAAGGAGCTTGGCCTCGGTGTTGGCGGCGGTGCGCAGCGCGGACGCGGCGAGCCACGTGTAGCCGATCTCGCAGCCGTCCGGGCCCGAGCGCGTGGCACGCGGATGCCCGGAGGGCCACGGCCAGCGTTCGATGTCGAAGAAACGGCTCGAACCGACCACGGCCCCGTCGGCGATCCGCACGGTGGCAAAGGGGAGCGCTGTGCCCGCCTCACGCGCGGCCAGCGCGCTCTCGACGTAATGCGCCGTCTCCGCCGTTCCCTGAGGCACGGCACTCCACTGGTAAAGCGCGAGGTCGCCACCGGCAGCGGCCACGAGCCCCGCAATGTGGGCGCGCTCGAGCGGCTCGAGCCGCACATGAATACCATGCAACAGCGGCTGCCTGGAGTTCACGGATGACTCCTGGTAAAAAAAAAGGGCCTGCGAATGGCTCGCCGGCCCGTTCGAGTTTAGCGCAGCGCGTCGGCAAAGGCCGCGCGCTCCGGCGCTGGCGCACTAGCTGGCGGCGCTCTCCGACTCTTCGCCGACGCTCGCTTCTTCCGCATCCGGCAGCCCACCGCCTACGTCCATGAAGCTGCGACGATCGGCGCCCTCCATCTTGCGGCGGCGCGAGGCATGGGCTGCGAAGCCCGTGCCCGCCGGGATGAGCCGGCCGACGATGACATTCTCCTTCAGGCCGCGCAGATCGTCCTTAAGTCCCCGCACCGCCGCTTCGGTCAGCACGCGGGTGGTCTCCTGGAACGACGCCGCGGAGATGAACGACTCGGTCGCGAGCGACGCCTTGGTGATGCCCAGTAGCACGGGCTGCAGCCGTGCCGCCTTCTTGCCGTCGTGTTTCGCACGATCGTTGATGTCGAGCGCGCGCGAGCGGTCGAGCTGCTCGCCGCGCAGCAGCGCCGTCTCGCCGGCCTCCTGCACCTCGGTCTTGCGCAGCATCTGGCGGATGATCACCTCGATGTGCTTGTCGTTGATCTTCACACCCTGCAGGCGGTAGACGTCCTGGATCTCGCGCACCAGGTAGTTCGCCAGCGCCTCGACGCCCTGCAGGCGCAGGATGTCATGCGGGTTGGGCTCGCCGTCGGCGATGACTTCGCCACGCTCCACGGTCTCGCCTTCGAAGACGTTGAGCTGGCGCCATTTCGGAATCAGCTCCTCGTACTTCTCGCCGTCGTCCGAGGTGATGATCAGGCGCCGCTTGCCCTTGGTCTCCTTGCCGAAGCTCACCGTGCCGGATTTCTCCGCGAGAATCGCCGGGTCCTTGGGCTTGCGCGCCTCGAACAGGTCGGCCACGCGCGGCAAGCCGCCGGTGATGTCGCGGGTCTTGGAAGACTCCTGCGGGATGCGCGCGATGACATCGCCCACCGACACGCGCGCGCCGTCCTCGAGACTGACGAGCGCGCCCGGCGGCAGGGTGTAAACCGCCGGGATCTCGGTGTTGGCGAAGGTGACTTCCTTGCCCTTGCCGCTCAGCAGCTTGATGGTCGCACGCACTTCCTTGCCGCCGCGCTGCTTGGTATCGAGCACCACCGTGCTCGACAGACCGGTGACCTCGTCGACCTGCGAGGTGACCGTCATGCCATCGACGAAGTCCTGGAACTTCACCAGGCCCGCAACCTCGGTGACCACCGGGTGGGTGTGCGGATCCCAGGTCGCGACCACCTGGCCTGCGGCCACCGTGGCGCCTTCCTTGGAGTTGATGATGGCGCCGTACGGGATCTTGTAGCGTTCGCGCTCGCGGCCGAAGTCATCGACCACGCCGATCTCGCCCGAGCGCGACACCGCCACCAGGTGCCCCTTCTCGTGCTGCACCGTCTTGATGTGGTGGAAGCGCAGCACGCCCTTGTTGCGCACCTCGACGCTGCTGGCTGCGGCCGCCCGCGAGGCGGCGCCGCCGATGTGGAAGGTACGCATGGTGAGCTGCGTGCCGGGTTCGCCGATCGACTGCGCGGCGATGACGCCCACCGCCTCGCCGATCGAGATCGTCCGGCCGCGCGCCAGATCTCGTCCGTAGCAGTGCGAGCACACCCCGTAGCGCGTCTCGCAGGTGATCGGGGAGCGCACCTTGATCTGGTCGACGCCCTCGGTCTCGAGCAGGCGCACCAGCTTTTCATCCAGCAGCGTGCCGTTCTCGATCAGCACGTCCTTGCCGCCGGGACTGACGATGTCTTCCGCCATCACCCGGCCGAGCACGCGCTCGCCGAGGGCCTCCACGACGTCGCCGCCTTCGACCAGCGGGCTCATCGCAAGTCCGTTCGAGGTGCCGCAATCGACCTCGGTGACCACGAGGTCCTGCGCCACGTCCACCAGGCGGCGGGTGAGGTAGCCGGAGTTCGCGGTCTTCAGCGCCGTGTCGGCCAGACCCTTGCGGGCGCCGTGCGTGGAGATGAAGTACTGCAGTACGTTCAGGCCCTCGCGGAAGTTCGCCGTGATCGGCGTCTCGATGATCGAGCCGTCGGGCTTGGCCATCAGGCCGCGCATGCCGGCGAGCTGGCGGATCTGCGCCGCGGAGCCGCGCGCGCCCGAGTCGGCCATCATGAAGATCGAGTTGAACGACTTCTGCTTGTGGCGCACACCCTTGAGGTCGGTGGCCTCCTCTGAGCCCAGCTTCTCCATCATGGCCTTCGCCACCTGGTCATTGGCGCGCGACCAGATGTCGACCACCTTGTTGTAGCGCTCGCCGTTGGTGACCAGGCCGGAGGCGTACTGGTCCTGGATTTCCTTCACCTCGTTGTCGGCGGAGGTGACGATGCGGGTCTTCTGCTCCGGAATGACGATGTCGTCGATCCCGAAGGAGATTCCGGCGCGCGTCGCGTAGTGAAAGCCCGTGTACATGAGCTGGTCGGCGAACACCACCGTTTCCTTGAGCCCGAGCGCGCGATAGCACGCGTTGATGGTCGCGGAAATCGCCTTCTTGGTCATGTCCTGATTGATGAGATCGAAGGACAGGCCCTTGGGCAGGATCTCGAACAGCAGCGCCCGCCCCACCGTGGTGTCGACGACGCGTACCCGCTCGGTGAGTAGCCCGCCTTCAGCGCGCAAATGCTCGCGCAGGCGCACCCGCACCTTGGCCTGCAGCTCCACGCCGCGGCTCTCGTAGGCGCGATGCACTTCCTGCCCGTCGGCGAACAACATGCCCTCGCCACGCGCGCCGATGCGCTCGCGCGTCATGTAGTACAGGCCGAGCACCACGTCCTGGGAGGGCACGATGATCGGATCGCCGTTGGCGGGCGACAGGATGTTGTTCGACGACATCATGAGCGCGCGCGCTTCGAGCTGCGCTTCCAGTGACAGCGGCACGTGCACCGCCATCTGGTCGCCGTCGAAGTCAGCGTTGAAGGCGGTGCACACCAGCGGGTGCAGCTGGATCGCCTTGCCCTCGACCAGCAGCGGCTCGAACGCCTGGATGCCGAGTCGATGCAGTGTCGGGGCGCGGTTCAGCAGCACCGGATGCTCGCGGATCACCTCTTCGAGGATGTCCCACACCTCCGCTCCCTCGCGCTCCACCAGGCGCTTGGCGGCCTTGATGGTCGAGGCCTCGCCGCGCAGCTGCAGCTTCTGGAAGATGAACGGCTTGAAGAGCTCGAGCGCCATCTTCTTCGGCAGGCCGCACTGATGCAGGCGCAGCTGCGGACCGACCACGATGACCGAGCGCCCCGAGTAGTCGACGCGCTTGCCGAGCAGGTTCTGGCGGAAGCGCCCCTGCTTGCCCTTGATCATGTCGGCGAGCGACTTCAGCGGGCGCTTGTTAGTGCCGGTGATGGCGCGGCCGCGACGGCCGTTGTCGAGCAGCGCGTCCACCGCCTCCTGCAGCATGCGCTTTTCGTTGCGCACGATGATGTCGGGCGCGTTCAGCTCCAGCAGCCGCCGCAGGCGGTTGTTGCGGTTGATGACACGGCGGTACAGGTCGTTCAGGTCCGAGGTCGCAAAGCGTCCGCCATCGAGCGGCACCAGCGGCCGCAGATCCGGCGGCAGCACCGGCAGCACCGTCATGACCATCCACTCGGGCTTGTTGCCCGACTCGACGAACGACTCGATCAGCTTCAAGCGCTTGGACAGGCGCTTCAGTTTGGTCTCCGACGAGGTGCCCGCCATTTCCTCGCGCACCTTGACGATCTCGGCCGCCAGGTCGATGGTGCGCAGCAGCTCGTACACGGCCTCCGCGCCCATGCGGGCGTCGAACTCATCGCCGTGCTCCTCGATCGCCTCGAGGTACATCTCATCGGTCAGCAGCTGGCCACGCTGCATCGGGGTCATACCCGGATCGATGACCACGAAGGCCTCGAAGTACAGCACCCGCTCGATCTCGCGCAGGGTCATGTCGAGCATCAGTCCGATGCGCGAGGGGAGCGACTTCAGGAACCAGATGTGCGCGGTGGGGCTGGCGAGCTCGATGTGGCCCATGCGCTCGCGGCGTACCTTGGACTGGGTCACCTCGACGCCGCATTTCTCGCACACCACGCCGCGGTGCTTGAGGCGCTTGTACTTGCCGCACAGGCACTCGTAGTCCTTCACCGGCCCGAAGATCTTGGCGCAGAACAGGCCGTCGCGCTCGGGCTTGAAGGTGCGGTAGTTGATGGTCTCGGGCTTCTTCACTTCCCCGTACGACCATGCCCGGATCATCTCCGGCGACGCCAGCCCGATCTTGATCGAATCGAAGTGCTCGACCGGCGCGTGCTGCCTGAACAGTTTCAGTAGATCTTTCATGAGTTAGTCCTGCTCCAGTTCCATGTTGATGCCGAGCGAGCGGATTTCCTTCACCAGCACGTTGAAGGACTCGGGCATGCCCGCATCCATCTGGTGGTTGCCATCGACGATGTTCTTGTACATCTTGGTGCGGCCGTTCACGTCATCCGACTTCACGGTCAGCATCTCCTGCAGGGTGTACGCCGCCCCGTAGGCCTCGAGCGCCCAGACTTCCATTTCTCCGAAGCGCTGGCCACCGAACTGGGCCTTGCCGCCCAGGGGTTGCTGCGTGACCAGGCTGTAGGGCCCGGTCGAGCGCGCGTGCATCTTGTCATCGACCAGGTGGTTCAGCTTCAGCATGTACATGTACCCGACCGTCACCTGGCGCTCGAAGCGCTCGCCGGTACGGCCGTCGTACAGGTAGGTCTGGCCGTTCAGGGGCAGCTCGGCGAGCTGCAGCATGCGCTTGATCTCCGCCTCGCTCGCGCCGTCGAACACCGGCGTCGCCATCGGCACGCCGTTGGTGAGGTTTCTGGCGAGCTGGGTGAGATCCGCATCGTTCATGCTGTCGATGTCTTCGCGCTGGCCGCCGGTCTCGTTGTAGATCTGCTTCACGAACGAGCGCAGCTCGGACACCGCCGCCTGCGCTTCGAGCATGCGGCCGATCTTCAGGCCGACACCCTTCGCCGCCCAGCCCAGGTGCGTCTCCAGCACCTGGCCGACGTTCATGCGCGAGGGGACGCCGAGGGGATTCAGCACCACATCGACCGGCGTGCCGTCCTCGAGGTAGGGCATGTCCTCGACCGGCACGATGGTCGAGATCACGCCCTTGTTGCCGTGGCGGCCGGCCATCTTGTCGCCCGGCTGCACGCGGCGCTTCACCGCGAGATACACCTTGACCATCTTCAGCACGCCGGGAGCCAGATCATCGCCGGCGGTGATCTTGGCCTTCTTGTCATCGAGGCGCTTCTCGAACGCCTTACGCTGCAGCTTCAGGCGCTCCGAGGCCTGCTCGAGCTGCGTATTGGCGTCCTCGCTCTCCAGACGGATCTCGAACCACTCCTCGCGCGGCACCTCATCGAGGTACTCGCTGGCGATGCGGGTGCCGCTCTTGAGCTTCTTCGGCCCGCCCGCGGCGCTTTGACCCACGAGCGTGTCGCGCACGCGCTGGAACAGGTCATCCTCCAGGATGCGCTGCTGGTCGGCGAAGTCCTTGCGTACCCGCTCGATCTCGGCCTTCTCTATCGACAGGGCGCGCGAATCCTTGTCCACCCCGTCGCGCGTAAACACGCGCACGTCGATCACGGTGCCGTCCATGCCGGGCGGCACGCGCAGCCCCGTGTCCTTCACGTCGGAGGCCTTCTCGCCGAAGATCGCGCGCAGCAGCTTCTCTTCCGGCGTCAGCTGCGTCTCGCCCTTCGGCGTCACCTTGCCGACCAGGATGTCGCCGGCCTTCACTTCCGCGCCGATGAAGGCGATGCCCGCCTCATCGAGCTTGGCGAGCGCCGCATCACCCACGTTGGGAATGTCGGCGGTGATTTCCTCGGGGCCCAGCTTGGTGTCGCGCGCGACACAGGTGAGTTCCTCGATGTGGATAGTCGTGAAGCGGTCTTCCTCCACCACCCGCTCGGAAATCAGGATCGAGTCCTCGAAGTTGTAGCCGTTCCAGGGCATGAACGCGACCAGCAGGTTCTGGCCCAGCGCCAGTTCCCCCAGGTGCGTCGACGGTCCGTCCGCCAGCACGTCGCCGCGCGCGATCACGTCCCCGGCATTCACCAGCGGACGCTGGTTGATGCAGGTGTTCTGGTTCGAGCGCGTGTACTTGGTGAGGTTGTAGATGTCGACGCCCGGCTCCCCGGCGGTGGTCTCCTCATCGTTCACCCGCACCACGATGCGCGAGGCATCGACCGAGTCGACGGTGCCGCCGCGCCGGTTGACCACCGTGACGCCCGAGTCGATCGCGACCGGGCGCTCCATGCCGGTACCCACCAGCGGGGTCTCGGAACGCAGCGTCGGTACCGCCTGGCGCTGCATGTTCGAGCCCATGAGCGCGCGGTTGGCGTCGTCGTGCTCCAGGAACGGGATGAGGGAGGCGGCCACCGAGACAATCTGCTTCGGGCTCACGTCCATGTAGTTGATGCGGTCGCGCGGCATCAGCGTGAACTCGTTCTGGAAGCGGCACGAGACCAGCACATCGGTGAGCTCGCCCTTGGGTCCGAGCACCGCGTTCGCCTGCGCGATCGCGAACTCGCCCTCCTCGATCGCCGACAGGTAATCGATGCGATCGGTGACGCGGCCGTTGTCCACGCGCCGGTACGGCGTCTCGAGGAAGCCGTACTGGTTGGTGCGCGCGTACACCGACAGGGAGTTGATCAGGCCGATGTTCGGACCTTCCGGGGTCTCGATCGGGCACACGCGCCCGTAGTGGGTCGGGTGCACGTCGCGCACCTCGAATCCGGCGCGCTCGCGCGTCAGGCCGCCGGGACCCAGCGCCGACACGCGCCGCTTGTGGGTCACTTCCGACAGCGGGTTGTTCTGGTCCATGAACTGCGACAGCTGCGAGGAGCCGAAGAACTCCTTGACCGCCGCCGCCACCGGCTTGGCGTTGATCATCTCCTGCGGCATCAGCGGCTCGGTCTCGGCGATCGTCAGGCGCTCCTTGACGGCGCGCTCGACGCGCACCAGGCCGACGCGAAAGGCGTTCTCGGCCATCTCGCCGACGCTGCGCACGCGACGGTTGCCCAGGTGGTCGATGTCGTCCACCTGACCGTTGCCGTTGCGGATGTCGATCAGCACTCGCAGCACGTCGATGATGTCCGACATCTGGCCGTACTGCGCCACCAGGCGCTTCGACAGCTCATCGGTGCGGCCGGCCGCGTACTTGTGATCGTAGAGAATGCCGGGACCCAGGATTTCCTTGCGCCCCACGCGGCGGTTGAACTTCATGCGGCCGACGCCCGAGAGGTCGTAGCGCTCGGGATTGAAGAACAGGTTTGCGAACAGGTTCTCGGCGGCGTCCTTGGTGGGCGGCTCGCCCGGACGCATCATGCGATAGATCTCCACCAGCGCCTCGAGGCGCGTCTTGGTGGGATCGATGCGCAGCGTGTCGGAGATGTACGCGCCGCGATCGAGGTCGTTGACGTACAGGGTGTTGACCTGCGCGATACCCGCCTCGATGAGCTTGTCGACCGAGGCCGCGGTCAACACCTCGTTCGCCTTGGCGAGAATCTCGCCGGTGTCGGTGTTGACCACGTCGTGGGCCAGGACCTTGCCGTAGACGTACTCGCGTGGCACACGCAAGCGGGTGACCTTGGCGTCTTCCAGCTGGCGCACGTGGCGCGCGGTGATGCGGCGGCCTTCCTCGACGATCACCTGGTCGCCGATGCGGATCTCGAAGGTGGCGGTCTCACCGCGCAGGCGCTGCGGCACCAGCTGCAGGGCGACCTCATCGCGGCTGATGAAGAAGGTGTTGGTATCGAAGAAGGTCGCCAGGATCTCGGCCTCGTTCATGCCGAGCGCGCGCA
>Ga0307504_10000130_pt1 | contig 14887 bp, 14 predicted proteins | sample 19_S_MG_FD_194516 | JGI IMG/M metagenome (GOLD analysis project Ga0307504, IMG submission 194516) | Soil microbial communities from Populus trichocarpa stands in riparian zone in the Pacific Northwest, United States - 19_S | ecosystem: Environmental > Terrestrial > Soil > Riparian zone > Trees... | reverse complement strand
GAGTGTAGTACTGACCGTTAGTCGTCTGCGTGGTCGCCCGAGCGGTATTGGACACGTATGGGGCGCTGACCTGGTCGGACGCCGACCACGAAACGGCCCGATCCGACGGCGATTATGCGAAAATGTCGAGCGAACCCCGATCCGCGCCTGCGGTTGCGTGACATCCCTTCGACAGAAGGGAGTCGGCGTGGCGATGGGGGTCCGCGTGACACTTCTGACCCTACGCCGATCCTCCCGAGATCGCGTAACGATCAGCCTGCCAGTCACCGAGGGGGGCCGAACGTGGGCCGAACGGCGGGAGGTGGCAGGACGGCTCAGGCCGACGGAGACCTCGGCTTCGTCAACCTGCGTACCGGTACCCTGACGGGCATGGCCGGTTTCGCGGTAGTGATCTGTGGGGGAGGCATCGCCGGGATCGAGGGACTACTGCGGTTACGGCGACTGGCCGGGGATCAGGTCGACGTGACTCTGCTCAGCCCGGCCGATTACCTGCTCTATCGGCCGCTGGCCGTCCTCGAGCCGTTCACCGGCGCCGCGGCCCGCCGCTATGAGATCCAGCGAATAGTCGCCGACGCCGGCGCCCGTTGGGTGCGGGACGGCTTGGCCTGGGTGGACCGAGACCAGCGTGTCGTACACACCGACAGTGGGCACGAGCTGCCCTACGACGCGTTGCTGCTGGCCATCGGCGGCCATGAACTCCCCTCGTCCGAGCACGCGGTCGTCTTCAACGGCCGCAACGCCGAGCACACCTATGGCGGCGTCCTCGCCGCGGTAGAGGCCGGCGATATCGGCAGCCTCGCCTTCATCCTGCCCGACGGCCCCACCTGGCCGCTGCCCCTATATGAACTTGCGTTGCTCACCGCACAGCGCTCCCGCGATTGCGACCGGCGACTGGACATCGCGTTCATCACGCCCGAACCCAGGCCGCTGCACGCCTTCGGCGGCGACGCCGGAGAGGCGATGACACGCCTGCTAGAGCAAGCGGGCGTCGACCTTTACGCCGACTCGAGCGCCGACGTTGCCGGGCCCGCGCACTTGATTTTGCGCCCCAGCGGCCTCGAGCTGTATCCGGACCGGATCGTGACAATGCCCGCGATCACCGGACCGGCTATCCGCGGCATCCCCGGCTTTGCCATCGACAAGTTCCTGCATGTGGACGAGTTCTGCCGGGTGCGTGACACCGACGGACGTATCTTCGCGGCCGGAGACGCCACCGATTTGCCGGTCAAACAGGGCGGCGTGGGCGCGCAACAGGCTGACACCGCAGCCGCCGCAATCGCTCAGCTGGCCGGCGCGGCGGGAGCTCCCAGCCCGTTACGTCCGGTGATCCGCGGGATGCTGCTAACCGGGCGGGACCCGCTGTACCTGACCGCTCACCTCCTCGCCGGGCGCGGCTGGCTGGCCCAGATCTTCGACGAGCGCCCGTGGCCGGTGGATGCGAAGATTGTCGCGGAAGAACTCGGTCCCTACCTTGACGCTTTTGAGCCCTCAGTGCCGCAGACTCCAGCTGGCTAGCTCTGTACTGGAGCCACCAGGCCATCCGCGGCCTACCCATTCACCGTGGGAGCGCGGAGACTGAAGGCATGGCCATTGACGCGCGGTCCGGCGTAACCATCCTCGAGGCGAACACATGTTGGATGCTGCTGCGATCCTCCGAAGTGGGGCGGCTCGCCGTTTCGGTCGCCGACCATCCGGATATCTTTCCGATCAACTTCCTGATCGATCACGCGACGATCGTGTTCCGCACCGCGGAGGGCACGAAACTCGCCGCGGCGACCACCTGCCCCCGGGTCGCTTTCGAGGTGGACGGTTACCAGCCGGACGCGGGCGAGGCGTGGAGCGTGGTCGTGAAGGGCCGCGCTGAGGAGATCAAGAACGTCTACGAGGTGCTCGATCTCATGGCGTTCCCGCTCTTTCCATGGCACGCCGGCCCCAAGCATCGGTTCGTGCGCATCGTGCCAAACGAGATCAGCGGCCGGCGGTTCCGCGTTGTCGATCGCTCAGCCTCGCCCTCGGCCCTTACCGATGCGCCCCGATCACCGGCCGAATAGGCGATTCGGCGTCGACGACGATTCAAGCGGTGTAGCGGCGGGGCTCCAGTCATTCCCGATCGACATGCCCCCTGCGTCTACTTCAATTGTACTGTCGGTGCCAGAACGGCGGCGGTGTCCATGAGCCGTCGCAGCTCGGCCCCGAACCGGGTGGCGGGTGCGCCGTCGACGACGTTGTGGTCGATGGTGACGGTGAGGTCGAGGACGTCTCGCACCTCGATGCGGTCCCCGATGATGCGTGGGCGTCTGCTGAGTCCGCCGACAACGACGATCACGGACGCCAGGGTGGGCGGGGCGATGGCGAAGCCGCCGCCGTCGGCGAACATGCCGACCGCCGTTACCTGCACCGTCCCGGTGGCGAGGTGCACTCGGCGAGACCGGCTCATCACCGCGTACATGACCCGATACAGGCCGGGGATCCGCCCAGCGGCGGGAGCGACTGTATCCAGCAGGCGTCCGGTCGTCGTGGTGGCGGGGTTGGTCCTGACCGCCCGCAGCTCGGCGCTGATCTCGGCGACACCGCGCAGGTCGGCGTCGCGGACGACGTGCACCAGCCCGAACGGCCCTTGGTCGGTGGGCACCTCGATCAGCGTCTGAACATCAACGTGCCGGTGTTCGACCAGTCGGCCGCGCCAGTCGCGGTAGGCGTGCACCTGCGGGTGGGCCGCGGCCGCCCTGCCGAGCGACGCGACGACGAAGGCGGTGAGCGACAGCGGCGGGTCGTGCTCGGCGAGCAGCCGACGGGCCGCGGTGATGTCGACCTCGAACAACCCATGCATGGGCAGGATACGTCGACCGGCGCGGACCGCCGCGGTCACCAGGCGGCGACCGGAAGGGAACGGTCGCACCGTGATGCCGCGCTCCCGGACGCGACTCGAGGCCACGTCGGGTTCGTCCTCTTCCCCGGCTTGCCGGTTGATCCCCTCAGGTGGGCTCATGGGCCACCGGCTGCTCGTCGGCGGATCGGTGCGTCCCACGCGCGCCGGGGCCGCCGACGTAGAGGAGAAGGACGGTCATGACGTCCACCCTAAATCCGCGTCCTTGCGGCGTGCCGGCGCACCGACCGGAAACGGAAGCTGCGAAGGTCGCCCATACCGCCCCGCCACTTCAGGTCCAGTCCGGCGCCTCACCGCGGTATTCTCAGACGTGCGATCCTGTTCTCGCACACCGCCGTGCCTTCAGCCCTCAACGGAGTCCGCCATGCGGAGCCAGCACCCACCCGAAGCATTCGATCTGGACTACATCTTCCTTCGCAAAGCGATCGGGACCATCGCATTGCTGCTTCCCGTGCTCATAGTGGCGATTAGTTGGTGGCTCGATAATACCTGGGATATCCAGGAGTCGATAAGTCATTACTACTACACTCATTCGCGCAACTACTTCGTTGGATCCCTGTGTGCGTTGGCCGTGTTCTTCCTGTCGTATGATCATCGGGAGGTGGGTGAATACAAGGCGGACAATTATTGGAGTAATGCCGCGAGTGCAATGGCAGTCGGTGTCGCCTTCTTCCCTACCACGCGTAATGGCTCTGCAACGGGACCCGAGCAGGTAATCGGAACGTTCCACCTCATCTTCGCCGGATCGCTGTTCGCCACGCTCGGGATCTTGTCGCTCTTCTTCTTCACCAAGAACGACGGCTCTCCGACGCCGGAGAAGTTGAAGCGGAACACCCTCTACAAGGTTTGCGGCGTAATAATCTTCGCGTGCATTGCGCTGATCGGGCTGGCTGAGATCGTGTCGCCACCGAGCAGCTGGCATTCGTCCTTTCTGTTGGAATCGATCATGGTATGGGCATTCGCGGTGTCGTGGCTGGTCAAAGGCGGATTCCTCGGACTGCTCGCGGACAAACCCCAGGCCGCGGAATCACCCGATTCGAAGATGATGCCGACGGACGCCCGGTAATCGGGGAATGGTCACGCGTGGAGAAGGCCAATCGGGGTGGGGTGATTCCCGAGCACGTGGACCGGGTCGGCGCCAAGCACCTTGGCGAGGACCTCCGCGTAGATGGCGCGGAAGTCGCTGGTCGGCTTGAGATTGCCGTTGTCGAGATCGGTCAGGCTCGGTTCGGCACTGTGGAATCCGCCGATGACGGGCGACCCGGCGAGAAACACCGGGCCGGCTGTGCCGTGGTCGGTGCCTTGTGATGCGTTGGCGTGTACCCGCCGTCCGAATTCGGAGTAGGCGAGCAGCACGACATCGCGACCGCGAGGATCGTGCTCCATCCGGGTGAAGAAACCAGCGACCGCGGAGTCGACCACTCCGAGTTGGTCCTGCTGGGTGCCCTTCTCGTCGGCGTGGGTGTCGAACCCACCCTGACTGACGGTGTAGACCCGAGTGGGAACGCCCGCCGTGATGCAGCGCGCGACGAGATCGAGCTGCCGCGAGAGATCGCTGCCCGCCGCCGACCGCGGTTGGCCTGCGGGCGCGGAGTTCGCGTGTCCGAGCACCGGAGCGAACGTGGCGGCGACCTGCCGTTCGGCGCGGCAGGAGCTGGTCACGAGAGTGTCGGTCGCGGCATCGGAGCGGTCAGCATGCCCGAGCGCGGTGATCGCGGCGGCGACCGGGGCGGGGAAGGGTCGACTGGTGCCCAGGGGCAGGGCGGCAGCGGCCGACTTCGCGCCGACGGCAAGGGGCGGCAGCACCGCCCCAATGTTGACTGCCCGCAGCGGATCGGCGCCGGTCGCGTCGAGCCAGCGGCCGATCCAGCCAGTGCTGATCGGCTCTTTCGGCGACGCGGTTTGCCAGATGTCCATGCTTCGGAAGTGACTCAGATCTGGGTCGGGATAGCCGACGCCGCGGACGATCGCCAGCTTCTTCCGTTGCCAGAGCTTGGCCATTCCGGTCATTGCCGGGTTGAGTCCGAATTGGTTGTCGAGAGTCAAGACCTCGTCAGCGGTGTAGGACAGGCCGGGCCGGGCGTCGTGGTAGGCCGGATCCGCGTACGGGATCACGGTGTTGAGGCCGTCGTTGCCGCCGTACATCGTCAGCACCACCAGAATCGGCGTGCCACCGGCCAATGGGGCTACGACCGCGTGCCGCATCAGCTGCTGCCAGGTGACGCCGGTCGCGCCGGCCAGGAGGGCGGCGCCGCCGGTGACTCCGGATGCGAGGAGGAACTGGCGGCGAGTCGCGGTATTCACGGTGTCCCCCGAGGGATCAGTGGACGAGGTATTCGGGCGCGTTCAGGGCGATCGCGGCGAGCTGGGCAGGCTGGCCGGTGTGCGGGCGCAGCGCGGCCACCGTGCGGTCCGACCAGTCGCCCACACCGATGAGGTAGCCGACCGCGTCGATTCGGTCCGCCGGCGAGACCGCGGTGACGCTGGACAGGTTCGCCGATCGGGTCAGCGCCAGGGCAGTGCGCATCCGCAGGTCGACCGCGGCGCTGGACAGCCACGCTCGGCCGGACGGCCAACCAGCCACGTTGGGTGGGTAGAACGGCAGCTCGCCCAACTCGCGCAGCACGGCGGCCAGCCGCCGACCCGTCATGTCGTCCGGGACCGCTACCCGGAGCGCACGCACGGCGCCGACCAGCCACTCCACCGGCCCGGCGACGATACCGCCGCGGGCAATAGCGAAGCTCGGGTCGGTGAACATGGTGCGCAGGAGCCCGGACAGGTCTCGGTCCGGGCCATATCCGGCGACCAGCCGGTCCACCACCTCGGCCGTGGGAGTGGTGTCTGACACCAGCTGCCGGTACGTCCGAGTAGCGACATGCCGCGCACAGGCAGGATGGCGCAGAACCGCTTCGCCGAAGCCGGCCTGATCGAGATCGCCGGTGACTCCGAGGACGGTCTTGCTGCCCCGATCGTGCAACCGGGGCCGGAGTGCGGTGCTGCCGTCAGGTTTGATCCGCCACCCGGTCAGGGCGCGGGCGCCCTCCCGCACGTCGGCCTCGGTAAAGCCAGAGCCGTGGCCGAGGGTGAAGAGCTCCAGAAACTCCCGTGACAGGTTCTCGTTCGCCCCGTTGACGGTGTTCCTCTCACCATCCAACCAGTCCAGCATGGCCGCGTCGACGAGCATCGCCTTCGCCAGCGCGCCGAAGTCGCCGCGTCCCATCGACCGCAACCGCTCGTTCTGGAGCAGCATCCACTGCGCGGAGCGGACCTTGCTCGCTGCCGTCGCGAAGTGGTTGTGCCAGCAGAATGTCAGCTTCTCGCCGAACGGTGCGCGGGCCGCGACCATCCGCCGGATCCACCACGAGGTGATGGTCGCCAGCTGCTCGCTGCGCTGCCGGTTCAGCTGCGCCCGCTCGCTCGCGCTGGCGCCGCGGGGCAGAACGGGGATCTGCGGCAACGTCGGCGCGGGCGTGGCTTCCACGCCCGCGGCATGTGCCGGGTCCGCCGCGAGCGCCCGTTCAACGTAGTCCGACGCGCCCAGTCGCACCGCCGAGTCGACCTCTGCCCCGGTCGCGCCGAATCCGGTACGCCGCACCAGCCGCGCCGCGGCCAGCCACGCCTCGGACTGTGTCCCCACGCCCACCCATGGTAGGCCGAACCATGGGCAAACGGGGCCCGCGGAATGTCAGGATTGCGTAAGACTATCGCGACGAGGTCGCATCATTTCGAAGTCGTCGTTATACGACGAGGTCGCATCATTTTCGAGTGGTCGTATTACGGAGCCACCGGAACAAACCGTATGCTCGCCCGGGCAACAGAACAATCGGCAGCCAAGGCTGATTCCGACCTGTGGCGTTATTCGCCACGTCTGGAGGAGCGCGAATGGTGTTGCGACGAATGAGCTGGTGGTCGGTCACGGCAACGTGCCTGATCGTGGCCGGTGGAACGGCGTCGGCCGAGGCGGTCGGTCGCCCGTCGGCCGATCTGTCGGCAACACGCTGCGGATCGGGGGCGCACACCCTCTCCCACTACGGTGATCATGTCTATCCCGAGACCGGCAACGGCGGTTACCGCAGCCTTCATACCGATGTGCATATGATCTATGACGCGGTCGGCAATCGATTCCTTTCGGGCAATCATGTCGTGGAGACCAACCGGTCGACTCAGTGCCTGACCGATTTCAGTCTCGATTTCGAGCGCCGCTCGTCCGATCCCGTCAATGGTCCTGACATGACGGTCCGATCGGTGACAGTCGACGGCCGGCCCGCCGCGTTTAGATTTGTCCAGCCCACCTATCCCGGCGACCCGAAGGGCCAGGACGATCTGGACCCGCGCGCCCACCAGGCTGGGCAGCTGGCGATTGTCGGCGGGCCCGACCATAACCCCCTCCCGCCAGCCTGCACTCCCGAACTGACCGGCAGCACGCCCGACGCCCAGGACGGTCGGCCGTGTCCGGCCAATAAGCTCGTCATCACCCCGGCGCACCGAATCCGGTCCGGGACCACCTTTACGCTCCGGATCGACTACCTCGGCCGCCCAGGCGTGCACACCGATGGCGACGGTTCCACCGAGGGCTGGTTCCGATCGAATGTACCCACCCACGACGGTGGTTTTGTTACCACCGAACCGGTGGGCACCGAAGCGTGGCTGCCGCTGAACGACCATCCCAGTGTCAAACCGACCTATGACTTTTACGACACGGTCAATGCCGGCCGAACAGCCATCGGAAACGGGCAACTCGTCGCCGCTCGTCACAACCCGCCGGATACGAATTTCCCGGCTGGCTCGACCACCTGGCACTGGGCGTCGAGAGCCCCCGTGGCCAGCTACCTCGTCGAGAGCAGTGTCGGCAACTACGATCTGACGAGTCACTTCGCGCACGGGGTGCGCTACTACGAAGCGCAGGCGAGCGCACTGAGCCCGGCACGGAAGCTGGCCAACCTTGGCGTAATGAATCAGCAGGAAGAAATCACCCGGTTCCAGAGCCAGTTCAACGGTCCATACCCATTCCAGACCGACGGCGTCCTTGTCGCCATCCCCTCCACCGGCTTCGAGGAGGAGATGCAGACCATGATCACCTTTCAGAACGGTTCGATCGACCTGGGCATCTTCCATCACGAGAACATGCACCAGTGGTGGGGTGACAACGTCACGGAGTCCAACTACGACATGACGTTCTTCAAGGAAGGCCTGGCCACGCTGGGGGAATACCTCGAGGCCGCCCTGCAGGCCGAGACCGCGGCCGGAGGACCCCACACCGTCGCGGGGCGTCATGCGTTCAACGCCAGCCTGATCGCGCAGTTCAACAGGACGTACGCAAGGACCGGACCATTCTGGGTCGGCATACCCTCCGACCCCGCGCCGTATAACCTGTTCTCCGGATCCAGCACCTACACCCGTCCCGGCGCCGCATACATCGCCCTGCGACAGATCCTCGGTAGCCGCAAGTTCGACAACGCGCTGCAAGGGCTGCAGCGTAGGTACGGTGGCCAGACCATCACGGAAAGCCAGCTTGAAGCCGGATTCCAGCAATCGCTGCCGAACCCCAGTCGGGCCTGCCACGCCAGACTCGGTGTCTTCTTCACGCAGTGGTTCGACACCTCGTACCCCACCGAGTCCGGCGCCGCAAAGCCACGCCTGACCGGTCCGGGGCTCGATGGCGGTGGCTTCTACGACGCCGAGGGAGGCTGCCACCCGGCAGAGCGCTCGGATGGGCCGATCGGCAACGTTGGTACGAGCGGGGCGGCACCATGACAGATGCACTAGAGCTGCGCGTCGACGTGCAATGCGCCGACGGTGACGCCGAAGAGGTCGACGAGCTGACCGCCAGGCTGCGGAACCGGCTACTCGAACTCGACGTCGCCGATGTCTCACCGGTGCGCCTCGGCCCGCCGCCCGCGGGCAGCAAGGGCGCCGACGTGGCGGTGATCGGTGCGCTGCTAGTGCAACTGGCTACCTCCTCCGGGCTGGCCGCGGTCGTCTCGACCATCCGCGGCTGGCTCGGGGGCGGCGGCTCGCGGACGATCAAGCTGTCAGTGGGCGAAGATAGCCTCGAAGTCACCGGTGCGAGCTCTGATCAGCAACAGCAGCTCATCGACGATTGGCTGTCCAGGCACGCGGGTCGATGACACATGCCCTCCGCCCACGCCCTGATAATCGCCACCGACAGCTACCAGGACACCGCTCTACAGCAGCTACGTGGGCCCGTGCGTGACGCCGACGAGTTGGCCCGCACGCTTGCCGATCCCGCGATCGGCGCCTACACCGTCCGGACGGTGCTCAATCAGCCGACGTATCTGATCGCCGAAGAGGTCGAGGCCTTCTTCGCCGACCGGCTTCGTGAAGACCTGCTGCTGCTGTACTTCTCGTGTCACGGGCTCAAGGACGACGCCGGACGGCTCTACTTCGCCGGGATCAACACCAGGCTCAAGCGCCTGGCCGCGACCGGGCTGGCGTCGTCCTTCGTCAATGAACGGATGGACGCCAGCCGCTCACGCAAGATCGTGCTGTTGCTCGACTGCTGCTACAGCGGCGCGTTCGCGAAGGGTCTACTCGCCCGCGCTGGTCCCACCGTGGACGTGCAGGAGCGGTTCACCGGTCGGGGTCGAGTGGTCATCACCGCCTCCACAGCCATGGAGTACGCCTTCGAAGTCAGCACCGACACGGCGATCTCCGGCGCCGGCACCCCGAGCCTGTTCACCAGCGCCGTGGTACGCGGACTTCGTACGGGCGAAGCCGATCTGGACGCCGACGGCCGAGTGTCGGTGCATGAGCTCTACGACTATGTCTTCGAGCAGGTCCAGCAAGCCAACCCGGGACAGACCCCCAGCATGATCAGCAACATCCAGGGCGATCTGTACTTCGCGACCAGTCCCGGACAACCCGCGCCGGCGCCCAGCGCCCACACCGACCAAACGCTCCCTGCGGACCCCACCCATCTGCGACCCGAAACCGCTCTCATCCCGCCGTCCACCGCACCCGAACCGTCGACCGCTCGGCCACCATCGGTGCCGACGCGGCCGAATCCGGTTCGTGATCGCCTCCCGCGGCGCAAGCGCCTGCTGGCCGGCGTCGGGGCACTGATCGCGGCATCGGCCGTGCTGCTCGCCGTGGTCCTCCATCGCGGCCCGGAGCGCAAGACGGGCGCCAGCGCGCCCTCGGTCTCGGCCTCGGCCTCAGCGCCACTGTCGAGCCCGATCACGGCGACCGCGTCGACGGCCGGCCAAGGTATCGGCGGGATAGTGTCGTCCGGAACGGTCACCTTGGCCGACCCCACCCAGGGGCTCGACCTCATCGCCGGTCGCCTGGTTCCGTTCTACCAATCGCATATAGCGTGGACGATCACGGCCACGCTCTCGATCTTCGATGAAACAACCCAGGGTATTTCGCACCTGCCGACCGGCACCGATTTCGACACCCTCGGGGCGGCCCGCCTGAAGTCCCTCCAGTACGCCATCGGGCCCGCCAACCCGCCACTGCCGGCGTCGCAGCTTGTCGCCGGAACCGTACTGGCGGTCCGGGTGGACGCCGCCACCGTCGCAAAGCTGAGGATCCAGGCTCGGCCATCGGCCGATGGGTTGCCCATCCGCTGGATAACCTACCGGGTGTCCTGACCAGCAGGCCTTGGTTACCGCTGACGCATGAGTTTCTCGACCGCGCTCGGCGCGGTCGTTTCGAAATCGAGCAGCTTGGCCCAATTGGGAGTGATCGTGATGGCGACCATCTGCTCGTACAGGCTGCGGACTTGTGTTTCGAAGCCGTCCCATTCCTCGGGTGGCATGGTCCGGTGCGAGGCTTGCAGGTAACCGTCCGGGACACCGTCGACCGTGGTCAGGTTGGCGCGTCCGCGGACCAGCAGCACGCGTGGCGGTGGCCCAAGGATGTCGATGGCGATGGCAACCCGTGGGTCTGCCCGCAGGGCATGGACCTTCGCCGAGAACGGAATCGTCCAAATCAAGAAGCTGGTGCCGTCCCACAGATACGCGAGCGGGATGACGCGTGGTCCGCCGTCGAGGGCGGTGTAGGACATGCGCAGTATGGGTTCGTCGCGAAGCAACTGCCGCGCGATCGGTTTAGCCAGGACACCGGCAACATCGCTGTCCGGCGCACCGTCATTCATACCGTCACCGTCTCGATCATGGCTGACCCTTCTCCTGTCGGACGCCAATGTCCGCAAGGTGTCATTTTAAAGGGTGGTCGCGAGCAACCTCTGCGGGCCTGCGACCGGCATTCCCCATCGTCGAGGCGATCGAGCGTGGTGACGTGGCCAGCGCGATCGCGATCGTCCCTGAACCGATGGACGTCTCTGCCGAACTCCGAGCGACTGCCCGACACTGCCGTCGGCCGCCTGGTCAGTTTGTCCGACTGTGCAGAATTCCCCGTTTCGCGCAGGATGGTTAAGGGCCCGCGGCCGGATCGATGGAGGGTCGGCCACCGAAAGCCCGCTCGAGCACCGACCGGCCATAGGCCGCCGCGGGTTCGCCGCGCAACGCGGTTGCCGAGTTCTCCGGAAGCCGCATATCGCGCTCAGCCCACTCGGCGACCGCAGCGTACTCCTTCTCGGTGCTCATGACGAGTCCTCCATTCGGTCAAGGTGCTTCTGACGGGCCGGCGTCACGTGGAACACGTGCAGATCCCGGAGCGGGACAATGCAAACCCGCACCGGACGCCCTCCACTGACCGAAAGAGGTCGGTTCTCAACCTGCGGTCATCACGGGACGGTTGTCAGTCAGACGCTAGCCATCCAGCGCGCTCAAGACCAGTCGAAAAACAAGGGGGTTGGCTGACCGGCGCGAGGCCCGCGGCGTGGTTAAGAAGTCTGTGATGCCGACATCATGGCGGCTCCTCCCCGCCGTGGGCGCGCTGAACGCGATGATCGCGCGGGCGTTGGACCGCGTTCTGATCGCGGCCGCGCACCGCCGCAATCGCGGACCAGTCGTCAACTTGGGGAAGCACCCAATGCTGCCACCGAGCCAGCAGACACAGCCCGGCGCCGGTCAGCGTCGCTGCGATCGAGCCCACGGTCGGATGCTGCGACCGGTAGAGCCCCACCATCACCGCGCTCGCGGCCAGCGCACAGGTCGCGTACAACGTGTTGCCGCCCAACACCCCCGGAACCCGCCGCAGCACAATGTCACGCACGAACCCTCCGCCGACCGCGGTGATCGTGCCCAACAGCATCGCCGGCAACCAGCCCAACCCGAACGTCAGCGTCTTCTGCGCGCCCGCCGCCGCCCAGCACCCCAACGCCAGCGCATCGATCAGCGGCCACACGTGATCCCAGGCTCGCCCCTCGACCTTGACCAGGAACGCGAATGCCGCGCCAGAAAGGGCGGTCAGGACGTAGGAATAGTCGACGAGGGCCACTGGCGTGCCATGCTGCAACAAGGTGTCGCGAATGATCCCGCCACCCAGCCCCGACAAGATCGCCAAGGTGGCGAACCCGACCACGTCGAGACGTGCGGAACGGGCGATCACGCCCCCCAACACCGCATTGGTCAGGACACCAGTCAGATCCAGCCACCTCAGCGCCTCAGTCACCGACCCGCCAGTCACGATGACACCTCCGCCGATCGACGTTGCGTCATCACACCGTAGCCATCACCAAACGCGGACCACCGACGGTCCTTGGCGCACTATGCTCGGGTCGACTGCCCGGACGCACGTCAGGTAGGTGATATGACCAGCCCGCCATGGAGTAGCGAGGACGCCGCACTAGTCGCCCGCGTCGCCAGCCAGCTCGTCGACTGTTCACCTCTTGGGATCGCGTTCTCCGGCGGGGTGGACTCATCCGTCCTTGCCGCCCTGGCCGCTCGCACCCTCGGCACCGAGCAGGTGCTCGCTATCATTGGCGTCTCCCCAAGCCTGGCCAAGGACGAGCGTATCCAGGCACACGAGGTCGCCCGGTTCATCGGGGTAGAGGTGGTGGAGGTAGCGACCCACGAGGGTGACCGCGAGGCGTATCGGCGTAACGGGCCTGACCGGTGTTTCCACTGCAAGGACGAGCTGTTCACTCGGATCTCCGATGAGGTCATCGCCGCGCATGACCTGCGAGCGGTTGCCTACGGCGAGAACGCCGATGACGCGAAACAGCTCGACCGTCCCGGCGCTCGAGCGGCCACCGCGCACCGGGTGCTTCGGCCGCTGGCCGAGGCAGGCCTGACCAAGGCCGCCGTCCGCCGAATCGCGCACGGCTTGGAATTGCCCTGTGCGGACAAGCCAGCCTCCCCGTGCCTGGCCTCGCGGATCCCGCATTTCCAGGAGGTCGACCCCGGCAAGCTACGCCAAATCGAACAGGCCGAAGCGTCCTTGCGAGGGCTCGGCTTCGGGGACCTGCGGGTACGCCATCACGGCGACGTCGCAAGGATCGAGCTTGCCGGAGAGGACCTCGAACGCGCGGTGACGCTACCGCTGCGCGGTCTCATCCAGGCGGCGATGACCGCAGCCGGGTTCCGGTTCGCTACGGTCGACCTGGCCGGTATTCAGTCCGGGGCGTTCACGATGCCGTTGGTCGCGTCCCGTCGTGGTTGACCCATGGCGACCCGCGGAGGGACTCGCCGGGTTCGCGGACCTCGATTACGACCGGGCGGCGCGGCGTGGCTACCCCGAAGCCGTGTATGCCGAGGGCAAGTCACTCGACCAGCTGCGGTCCATCGCGATGTCCGTCCGCGAACACGGGTCGCGGCACTTGTTCACACGCGCCTCACCAACACAGGCTGATGCGATCCGTGAGGTCCTGACGGACGCCCGCTACGACGCCGACGCGCGGCTACTGGCATGGCCTCCCGAACCGCCGATGAGTTCGGGTGGTCTGGTCACGGTCGCCGCGGCCGGCACATCGGACCTTGCGGTCGCCCGCGAGGCCGCGCTGACCGCGTCCTACCTGGGCCGTCGCTGTGAGCTCATCATGGACGTCGGCGTCGCCGGTTTGCACCGAATCCTCGGCCATCTCGAACTCTTGCGGCGCTCGCGGGTAATCGTCGTCGTTGCGGGCATGGATGGCGCTCTGGCCAGTGTGGTGGCCGGCCTGGTGCCGGCGCCCGTCGTCGCTGTCCCGACATCGATCGGCTATGGCGCGGCGTTCGGCGGGCTCGCCCCGCTGCTGGGAATGCTCACGTCCTGCGCCCCGGGCGTTGCGGTCGTGAACATCGACAACGGCTACGGGGCCGCGCACTTGGCCGCCCAGATCGCCGCGCCGTGAGGTTGGCCTACCTGGCGGGTAGCCGCCGTCCCGACACCAGGCCCGCTGCGTGCGCTGCCGCGAGGGCCTGGGCAAGGACGTCCTGTACCGGGACGCCGAGGCGGTCCGCCAGTACTTGGACGTCTTCGAACTCGGGCGTCGATCGCAGGATCATGTCGCCCAAGTAGGCGATCTTGACGCGCACGGTGGCGCCGCCGACCGCTACGGCAATCCAGGTCCGGGGTAGGGCGTACCTTTCTACGGAGATCTCCCGAACCCCGATCGTGCTTGTACACGAGAACACCGCGCTCCGCACGTCGTCTAATCGGTGCCGCGGCGTCAGGGCGTGGACGGTGTGCGCCGGGCGTCCCTTTTTCATCAGGATCGGTGTCAACCAGGCGTCGGAGGCACCGGCATTCATCAAGCCGACCAGCACCGACGGCCACACCCGCGGGTCGAGATCGTCGACATTGGCCTCGATCACAATCTCACGCGTCAGCGCCATCTGGGCATCGTCGGGCAGCGGATCACCCAACACCACGCGAACCACGTTCGCCCGACCCTCGGGATCGCGAGTGCCCGCGCCTACCCCGATGGCATCCACTCGCATCAATGGCATCGACTGGGCCCGTTGTGCCAGCGTCGTCACCAAGGCAACGCCGGTCGGAGTCGCGAGCTCACCCGATCCGCCGCCCAACACGATCCAGCCCTTTGTCAGCTCCAGTACCGCCGGGACCGGAACAGCCAGGATTCCATGCTCGGTGGAGACCTTGCCCGAGCCAAGCGCAATCGGACCGGCCGACAGCTTGTCGATCCCCAGG